>Ga0114931_10004424_pt1 | contig 17527 bp, 14 predicted proteins | sample 2SBtaG_FD_89579 | JGI IMG/M metagenome (GOLD analysis project Ga0114931, IMG submission 89579) | Deep subsurface microbial communities from Kolumbo volcano to uncover new lineages of life (NeLLi) - 2SBTROV14_V59a metaG | ecosystem: Environmental > Aquatic > Marine > Volcanic | place: Kolumbo...
ACACACGATGTTTACCTGCCAGGGAAAATTAAGCCGTCCGATAAAGTGTACCCATACTCATGTTTCGCCCCTCGACCTGAACGAAGCCATTAAACAGTCATGCAATTCTTATTTTTGGAAAACGTTCAGAAACACACTCGAAAATCCTCATTTTAAAAATGTTCATGAAAGTTACAAGGCCTGGTATAATTATGTGACCAGTTTTGGTTTCGGTAAAAAATTCAACACGGACATTCCGTATGAACTTCCCGGAAATGTCCCAACCAACGACTATTATGATAAGGTCTATAACGGTGTCTGGAATGCACTAACCGTCCGGTCGCTGGCTATCGGACAAGGAGAGATCCTTGTTACACCTGTCCAATTGGCTAACCTGGTGGCAATTATTGCAAACAAAGGGGATTATTATCTTCCCCATGTTATGGTACACATTGAAGGTGACCTGAAAGACTCCCTCAGGTTTCACACATTACAGCATACGAACATAAAAACCAAATATTTTAAAGTAGTTGAAAAGGCCATGCAGGATGTTTTTGAAGCAGAGCATGGAACAGCCAGATACTACAAAATGGATAGCATCAAACAGTGCGGAAAGACAGGAACAGTGCAAAACCCTTTTGGTGCAGATCATTCCATTTTTATTGCTTTTGCCCCGCTGGATAATCCGAAAATTGCCTTATCGGTAATCGTAGAAAACGCCGGATACGGTTCCACATGGGAAGCGCCTATTGCCAGTCTTATGATCGAAAAGTATCTTACAGGTAAAATAAAACGCAAAAAGCTTGAAAAACGAATGATGGAAGGTGACCTGGTCACAAATCCACCGAAGAAAAATGAAGATTAAATTTTTAAAATGAAAAATTATACAATTGTCCAGAAGGGAAAATATATTAGGAAATATTGACTGGCTAACGGTTTTTCTGTTTGCCCTACTCGTATTTTCAGGATGGTTGAGTATTTATTCTGCATCGTCTGATGAAGCGGGAAAAAGTATTTTTGATCTGTCGGCACGTTATGGCAAACAGCTTTTATGGATTGCCATGGCGGTTGTATTGGCGGTTATCATATTGATTATTGATGCCAAGTTTTTCTCCACTTTTGCTTTTTGGTTTTACTTTTTGCTCATTTTTCTACTCGTTGCGGTATTGCTGTTTGGGAAAACGGTTGCCGGTTCAAAATCGTGGTTTCAAATTGGCAGTTTTGCCATTCAGCCGGCAGAGTTTGCTAAATTTACAACTGCCCTTGCCCTTGCCAGGTACCTTAGCTTACTGAATATAGACATGCGGAAGTTGAAAACAAAAATTATCGCAGTTACCCTGATTCTGCTACCGGCGTTATTAATTTTTATGCAAAATGATACAGGTTCGGCCCTGGTATATTTTGCTTTTGTCATCGTTCTTTATCGTGAGGGATTATCCGGTACTATTTTTATTATCGGGCTGATCATGGGTATTCTGTTCATCACAACCCTTGTATTTTCTGAAGTTCATGTTCTTATAGTGCTATTGGCCCTTCTTGTTATCGGGTTTGCGCTGTTCAGGCGCATCCGGAAGAACTGGAAACCGGTGATCGCTATGTTTATATTGGCAGCTGCTTTTGTGTTGAGTGTAAACTTTGCTTTTGAACATGTACTGGAACCCCATCAAAAAACCAGGATCAGTGTATTGCTTGGGTTGGAAAAAGATACGAAAGGAGCCGGTTATAATGTAAATCAATCTATGATTGCCATTGGGTCGGGGGGATTGACTGGGAAAGGGTTCAGAAAAGGTATGCTCACCCAAAATCAATTTGTTCCCGAACAGGGTACTGATTTTATCTTTTGTACTGTTGGCGAAGAATGGGGGTTTTTGGGGGTAATTACGGTTATCCTTGCTTTTACACTGTTAATAGTAAGGGTTATTATCCTATCCGAACGCCAACGATCTAAATTCAGCAGGATATATGGTTATGGTGTGGCCTCTATACTATTCTTTCATTTTGCGGTAAATATAGGTATGACGACAGGATTGGCGCCGGTTGTCGGCATTCCCCTTCCTTTTTTCAGCTATGGGGGATCTTCCCTGTGGGCTTTTACAATCCTGTTGTTTATTTTCATTAAACAGGATGCAAACCGACTGAATGTCTTATAACAAAAACACCCGGATAAAAACCCGGGTGAATTACTTCTTTTTTAGAACCCCCCTTTAATAAAAGAGAATCCGATTGTCTTCTATATCCGCATTGTCTTTCAATGTCTTGTAAACCATGCCCTGATCAACACGTGTTTTCAACCTGCTTTGAAAACGTGCGATAATTGCATTAAAATTATCAGGGGGATTGCTTTTGACCAGTTTATCCAGTTTCACAATAAAAACACCCCCTTTACCAATAACAGGGCCAAACTGATCTCCTTCTTTGGTTCCGAAAACCCTGCCGATAATTTTATTTTCAGTACCGTAACCTTTTATGTTTCTTGAAGTAAATGAAAGCGCCGGCATTTCATCCTTTTTAAAACCATCCAATTGTGCAATCTTCTGCATATCATCTCCATAAGATTTGATTTCATTGAGGATAAGCTTGGCTTTCAGATTGTTGAACACTTTGGCATTTAATCTGGTCTTTACTTCATCTACCGGAGCATATCCCTTATCGATCCTTGAAGTTAAAACTGCAACAACAAATTGGTTGTCAAGGTCAAACACTTCACTTACCTGGCCTTCTTCGGTTTTGTCATTAAACGCCCAGCGAACAATCTGGCGTGGATTGTTCAGTCCTGCGATGTGATTATCCATTTTATGGACTTTTTGTGCAAGGCGGGGTGTATATCTACTTTCTTCAACAGCTGCGTTAAATTCATCAACATTATGTGTTTCGGATGCCAGTTTACTTGCTTTTGCAAATATCCCCTGATAAGTTTCCTTTCCGGGCAATACTTCGCGATTAACCATGGCTACCCTGACCTTTTTTTCAAACATTTTCTTTCCGGTAACTCTTATAATATGAAACCCAAAAGGGGTTTCAGCCATGGTAACCTTATTTACTTTCGTATTAACGGCTGCTTCATTGAAGGAATAAACCATCATGCCATCGGCAAACCAACCCAGGTCACCTTTGTTTGTTTTTGCCGAAGGGTCATCGGAATAGGAAACCGAAAGGGTTGCGAGTTTCCCGGGAGATTTTTTTATTACCCGGTAAAGGCTGTCAGCCAATCGTTGGGCTTCTTGTTTTGAGCGGGTTGCCTTAGTCCTTGCAGCTCCCTTATAAGCAATTAAAATATGACTGGCTTTCAGGCTGTCGGGGCGATTGGCAACGGCAACCAGGCGGGCAATATGAAATGTGTTGTTTTCCATATAAGGTTTGGCAACTGTTCCCACGGGGCTGTTGAACATAATAGAATCAATTTGAACCGGAAGTTGTCCTTTAACTTTCCAGGAACTGTCGTATCCGTTGTCAGAGTTTAGCTGAACAAAACGAGGGATGTCATCGGTGGTTTTGAACTCATCATAAATTTCATTGATGTCTTTGCGGGAATCCTGTAAATCTTTAACGGAAGGAATCACGTCAAATACCACGTAAGTAAAATTCACATAGGGCTCTTCCTTAAACTTTTCTTTATCTTCTTCATAAGCAGCCAAGTAATCTTCTTCAACTGGAGTGATAAGTGTGTCGGGAATCATAGAGTATTTTCTGGACACATATTCAATGCCGGCCTTGTCGTTTTCATCTGAAAATTCCATCATCGCCAGGTCTTTGGGAACATAATAGCCTTTGGTAATAAGGTTGTTGTATTTTTCCCGTAACCTGTCATTTTCCAACCAGTCTTCAAAAAGCATCCATTGCTGTTTGATTTCCGGTTTGTTATTATCGAGTGTTTCCAGGAATTGTATAACCAGGTTGCGGTCGAATTTTCCGGTATTGGGGTTAACAAAAGATTGTTTTACCATGGGATGGGGATTTGGCCCCTGCACCATATCAAATAATTCATCAGATGTAACATCCAGACCCAAAGCATCATATTGCTTATTCATCAATATTTTATTTACCATCTGGTTCCAGGTATCATTTTTGACCTTGTATGTTTCTTCAGGAGTTAACTTGTCTTTTTTCTGTTGCTGTTTTGTGGCCTCGATGTTCTGGTCAACTTTATTGTTAAAATCAATTATGGAAATTTTTTCGCCTTCAACAACACCTGCTTCCATCTGCCTGCCTCTGCCACGGTTACGTTTGGTAAAGTCCCCCAACACAAATGCTGCAAGGGCTACGCCTATAACAATTACCAAAAATGTGGAATGTTTTCTGATGCTACCTATTACCGCCATCTCTAACTTCTTTTATGTTAAATTTTTGAGGTGCAAATGTACAAATGTATATGGAAGTATGAAAAATATTTTTGTTCATTTTGCATTTCGGATAATTATCCTGAAAACCAATGCATTTAAGCCGGGCGATTTTCAAGAGCAGAGCTCATGGAAAAAGTAAACGCAAATTTTTATTATAACCTACTCTATAATTTTTAGTTTCACCTCCTCAAGCCGGTTATTACTCGATTTTAAAATTGTAAAATAATAGGGTGCAATGGTGATCTCTTCCCGCTCGGCCGGGATGCTTTCATGATAGTGAATGATAAAACCGGCCAGTGTTTCATATTCATCTGAAACAGGAAGATTAAATTTATATTTTTCATTCAGGTAGTCAATTTCAAGTCGGGTTGAAAAAATGTACTCTTCAGGGCCGACCTGTTTTTCAATGGTTTTTCCCGTATCATATTCATCCTCAATTTCACCAAATATCTCTTCAATAATCTCTTCCAGGGTAACAATACCGGAAGTGCCACCAAATTCATCAACAACAATAGCGATACTTTTATGGTGTTGAATAAAAGAATTTAAAACTTCACGGGCTGACATGGTTTCAGGATAAACATCCACTTTTCTTATCATGTCTTTAATGTCAACGGGATTATTGAATATATCATACACATGAATATAACCGGTTAACCCGTCAATATTATCCTTATAAACCATAATTTTTGAATGGCCCGTTTGTGAAAACATCTTCCTGACCTGATCAATGGGAGTATCCAGGGCCGTTGCTTTGATTTCCGTCCGTGGAACCATGCAGTCACGCAATTTGATATTTTTAAAATCCATTGCGTTCTGAATCATTTGGATCTCCTGATTAATTTCCGATTCTTTAATTTCATCCTGCTTGTAGTCTTTTACGAATTCTTCAAGGTCAATTGCACTGAATGAATAAGGAGCATCGGAAATCTTTAATTTAAATACTTTTTTTAACAACAGCTCGGCAATGCCTATGTATAAAAAAACCAGGGGATAAAAAAGAAAATAAAACAACCATACCGGAACGGCAAAAAATTTCAATATTGAATTGGGATTAATGCGAAATAAAATTTTCGGTAAAAACTCTGCCGTTATCAGGATAATGAGCGTTGAAATGATGGTTTGTAAAAGCAATATTGTGAACTCGGTATTCAAATTACCGGTTAACAGATTATTTAGCCAGGGTTGCAAAAGAATAGCCATAGCCATACCATAAACGACAAGTGCGATATTGTTTCCCAGCAACATTGCACCAAGAAACCGGGAAGGGTTTTGGTAAAATATGGAGAGGAGCCGTGCTGATGTTATCTTCTTTTTAATATCCAGTTGCTGTTTTAAACGGCTGGAACTGACAAAGGCGATTTCGATTCCGGAAAAAAAACCGGAAAGCAAAACCATTATTAATATAACCAGGACTGTAATGCTCATTGTTGAATTGTCATGGTAAAATTAAACAGAATCATTGAAATAAAGAACAACCTTTTAATTTGATCGGGAAACAGAATCGTCAACCACATCCAGTTCAGCCCTTATGTGATAGATACTCCGGTCGGTAAACGATTCATTGGACTTTAAACTGTCACCATAAATTATTTTATCGGGACTTGTGATTTTTACGAAAGTATTGGAATAGATTGTTTTTTTCCTCTGGTCCCATACCAGGTTTTCCGTATTCAGTTGTTCATGGGTCTGATAATTTTTCACCACCACATCATTTCTTGCCTGCATTGTCTTTTTTTTATCATCAACAATGCCATAATTGGCACTGATAAATGAAATGGGGACCCCCGTGGTATCGTAAAATGTAATTTCAAACCCATCGGGGAAAACAGAATACCCGTCTTTGCCTTCATACCTTTCCATTTTGGCACTGCGCAACAAAACGCGCAAATACCCCGAATCGGTCCGCTCATATTTAATATTGAATGCCGACACCAGCGGCAAGGTATCTTCTTTGGTTATTTCCTGAACAGTAGTGATTGAGTTTTCACAAGAAAAAAGCACCATGACCAAAAAAAAGGCGATGGTGCTTTGTAATACTACTTTGAACATTTTGATTCAGGTTATTTGGATGCCCGAACCTTTGTCACTTCGTTTATCCAGCAGCCAACAGTGTATTTGTCCCCTTCGTTTAATGCATAAAAGAAAAGAACTTCTTTGGTGGGAAAATAAACCGAGTAGGTTTTTATCCTTTGGTTGGCCAAATCTGTGAGGTCGGGGTCAATTCTTTTGGCTTTTTCATATTTATCAACAGCTGCCCAATAGGCAACTTTTTTTGTCAGATCATTATCTCCGCAGTCTTTTGCACTCATGGCATACAGGTCGCCGATAAAAATGTAGGGTTGTCCCCATCCCGGATTTATTTTGGCAGCTTCCAGGGCCATTTGCCTTGCTTTTGGGAAATTATCAAGGGCACGATAGGTTTCGGCAAGGAAAATATAGGCATCATCCACCTTGTCACTATCCTCCATTTTGGTGGCGGCTTCCATATAGGGGATGGCTTGTTTGTACCTTTTTTGTTTCATGTACATTTTACCAATTAAATACGCCGATTCAGGGGTGGGTTCAAGATCATATAATTTGACAGTCACATCAAAATAAAGCGGGTCGTCAACACATTTCTTTTTGTCGAGCAGTTTGATGATTTTTCGGAGCAATTCAACATCATCAGGTGTTTTATCAAATTTTTGACCGTAAATCCTGACCAGCTCAGTACACTCGGCAAACGGTTCAAAGGTAATTTCAATGTTACCCAAGATGTTGGTATATTCCTGAAACTTTTTAGTATTCCCCGAAGCTTTAAATTTTTTAATGTTCTGTTCAAGATAATCGGTGATCTCGTCGTAAGCGTCAACAACAGCAGTGGTGTCAAGATCACCTTTCGAGGCCATTTTGGTAATGGCCCTGAAATAATAAACATAAACCGGCCCTGCTGTATTTGCTTTTTCAATATCCAATGACTTTTTCAGAATTTCATAGGCTTCCTTATATTGATCGGGCCTTAGCTGATAAAGGGCAACTCCTTTTCGCCCTAAAATTTTCCCTTCCTGGGGCTTATGGTATTTATGACTTAATGGAAAATATTTAATCCTGGTATCATATACCATCATTAAGGAATCAATCAAGTTTTGTTTTCTTTCAGGATTGTTTTCTTTTTTAATATAATACTCCAGCATCTTAGCACCGGCAATGTAAGTGTTTTCACTGGCTTTGGGACAATCCCTGAAAACCATTTTCCAGTATTTATAAGCGTGGTCAACGGAAGGGCTTTTATAATGACTTTGTTTCCACTGTTTGTACGACTCGTAATAAAGCGACAGGTTTTGAACACAGGTTACACTGTCTTTGCCGTATTTTGGCAGATTGTCCTGTTTGCCCTGAGCCTGAACAGGAAAGTTAATCATCGCTGTGAAGCCCAGCAACATACTAAATACAACAATCAATGTTTTCGTTTTCATCGTTTTAGCTTTAAATAATTCGTTATCTGTATCTACGTTTTTGAAACCAGTTTTCAAAGATAGCAACTGCTAACGAAAATTGCACATAATTTTCCTGAATTAAATTATCTTTCATGGTTCCGCGTTTTCCAATTTCAAAGGAAAAGTCAATGGTTGTTTTTGACCTTTTTATCGGAAATGTTACCCCAAATGTTATGCCATAATTATTAATGGGATGTCCCAAAAGACTGAGATATGAATCATTATAATGAAACCCGGCGCGGTAAGTCATCCTTTTTAGCAATGAAGATAAACTGGTATGGTTGGGCGTAATTTGTCCGCCAACGGCAATTCTCCATGAATTATCAAGAGAATCTGTTTGTCCGAAAGATTTAAATTTTTTCCAGTTCTGCCATTCATAATCAATGCCGATCATCCATTTTTCAGGTTTCCTGAAAACAGCACCAAACCCAAATCTGGAGGGAAGCAATATGGTCCCTTTAGTTTCGGGGACATACAACAGTGTGTCAAAGGGAATTTCAACATCCCCGTTAAATCCTCCATTTAAAGTATAAGCTATTGATGACCTCCTGGCATTCAGGTTAAATGAATTGGCATAGATAACACCCAAAGTCAGTACCTGGTCTTTTCCTACGGGAATATCATATTGGGCACCATAATCAAAAATAAAATCGGACCCGATGGTATTGTTCTGTGTTTTGGTTCCTACAATGTATGCCGAATCGGGAAAATAGACCATACTGCTCCGCCGGCCTTCACCAAACAAATAGGTTGCATCAAACCCAAGCCTGAGATGTTTACCGATATTAAATCCGTTTCCCCAGTAAAATTGGTTAAGCCCGCCGCTGCCATCAATGCTGTTGATGACATTGTTAAAATTATACTGGCTCATGTCCACGGTGATTTTCACATCGTAACCAATCTTGCTAAATGGCATAACACCCAGGCTTGTCCGCCACCACCGGGTTACCGGGAAACCAAAAAACAAATAATTCAGGGTAATCAAATTTGAGTTTTCCGATTGAAAAGAAGTGCGGTGATTGACAAAAACGCCGAATATACTGGCATCCAGCACAAAGGCAGCAGAGTCTATTTTGCCGTAAGACGCAGGATTGGCAGGGTTAACCATTCCCGGACTCCACATGCCAATGGAAATGCCCCCCATTCCCCGAATTTTGGTGTTGATGTTTTTACCATGCATTTCTCCCAGTCCATACCGGGAATAGGGGGAATTGATGGTCGTTTGTGACATCAACACCACACCCGGAAAAAAGAAGAGTAAAAATAAACAAGCTTTAATTGCTTTCATTAAAATCCAGAATTTTGTTTAAACCTTTCAACACCAGATTTGGAGCTGCAAAGATGTTACTTTTTAGCATTCTGTCAAAATATTTATGATCACCACCCGTGAGAATTATTTTCAGATCAGTAAAACGATGTTTATATTCGTTGATCATTGAGTTAACTTCCATTAAAACTGTATTTTGCACGCCGGATAAAATTGAGCTCCCGGTTGTGTTCCCTATCAGTTCAATTTTTTGATCCGGTTTAGGCTGTATTAACGGCAGATTTTTGGTAAAAGTATTTAGCGATTTATAACGCATTTTTATTCTGGGACTGATTGCCCCGCCAAGATATTCGCCTTTGTCGGTGAGCAGTTCATAGGTAATGCAGGTACCGGCATCAATTACCAGCACATTTTTGCCCGGAAACATTTCCATGGCACCGGCAACAGCGGCAATACGGTCATTTCCCAGTGTTGTGGGTGTTTTGTACAAATTGATAAAAGGCAGTTTTGTATTGTGGCCCAACAAAACAAAATGTGTTTTTGATCGAAGTTCTTCATCAATATTTTGATCATAATCACTTACGCTGGAAACAATTGATGCTTTAATCTGATCGTACTTATTGAGCAGTTCCCGGATATCGGCGACGGTAAAATGCTCTTTTGTTTGTGTTATCAGGATTTTCCGGCCTTTAAAAACAGCAAACTTTGAAAATGTATTTCCTATATCAACAATGAGCCTCATGGTGATTTTTTAACAAAACCACAAAAATAACAGTTGAACAACCGATGTGCTAATTTTTATTCATTTTTAAGGTTTTTTTTGAAAAAATAAAAAAAGGCGTACTTTTGTGCGCTCAAATTTAGGTGCCATAGCTCAGTAGGTAGAGCAACGGACTGAAAATCCGTGTGTCCCTGGTTCGATTCCAGGTGGTACCACAAAAAATCCTGACTATATGATAGTCGGGGGTTTTTTTATTGCATCAATTCGAAATGACACCGGAACCACCAAAAGAAAATCGCAGAAACGATCTTTTCAGAAAACGATAAAACAATTCACTTTACGAACTCATGAAAGCGCCTGAAAAATATACACCCCCCCAACGGCAGCAATTCCATTGAGGTGAAACTGAAAAAAGAGACTGTTTGGTTAAACCTTCACCAAATAATTCTATTTCTTAAAATTCATATTTTTTATACGAACAACACTTTTACATTGATGTTATTATTAAAAACAAAACCTACAAATCAGTAACAAGTACATAGTTCCACACCATTTGTTGCTTTGTTATATTATGCTTAAAAACTAAACCATAATTAATTGAGTCATTATACTTCATCCCTGATGCAATAAAAACAATGCTATCATTTGTATAATATTCAAACTTTTTTGTTTTGAAACCTATATCGCCTGCGACACAAATAACATCAATACCTTTATTCTTAACTTGTACCAGTTTAGGATATATATCTTGATAAAAATTATTTGGATTAATACAGTAAAAACAAGAACCATACATGCCATTTGATACACTATCAATTTGAGGTTCTAATTCAGGATTACCATACATCCATGTTAGTTTATGTTGTAATAATACTAAAAAAGATGATTCTGATATTGTATCAATCACATTATTAAACATATCTAATTGCTGCCCAACAATATTAGAAACACTATCTTGCGTATCCATAACAATAAATGTTATACCATTTTTAAAATATGTATAAAATGGAGGTCTATTTGTATAAGATTCTATCAACTGTAAATTTGTGTAATCATGATTACCTAACGCCCATAATGTATTTTCATCACTTAAATCAAATATTGAAGAAATATATGACATATTTGAATCAGTTGATGATGTTGATCCTGATAAATCTCCTCCAAGCCATAACATATCATAGTCTTTGTAATTAATATCATTAATTATTGGATAAACGCCAGAAACATTATCTGTTCTGGTATGTGAAATATGCAAATAATTAACAACTACATCATTGGCTGTATCATCAACTACGGTGACTTCATTAATAGGTTCTTTTTGGCATGAATACAATAAAACACTAATAATTACTATAAATGTAATACTTAATTTAATTTTCATTTTACTTAACTGTTAAGTTTCACAAGGCTGTTCTATATAACTTGTAATTTTTTTACTATTCAAAGTTAATAATTTTTTTGAGCTTTGAACATATTCTATGTGGCATCACCCAAGGCAATACCGTTTCAAACGGGTTTGCCTTTTTTGTATTGAAGCCCAATGCGGTTGGTGTTTTCAGCTATGATTGCCCTGTTCCCGTCTTTTTCCAGGAAGGCTGATAGTTGATTGTGTAAGTGATTTACAGAAATACTGACGACAATAAAAAAAAGCTGCCACAGGTATTTTAGGGACAACTTTTTTCTAAACTAAAAACCAATTCCTCTTAAGACAATTCATTTTTTTTATGAGCAAGCCGCTTCGTCAGGGAGTTGTTTTCCTGCTTTTGGGCTGCCCGCACAACATCTTCAATAATCTCGGGATAATTGCCATAAGCAATCAAGCTATCCCTTTGCGCATCGATAAGCCGGGGAATGACTTTTCTGCGGAAAAAAGGTTCTATACCCATTTTGATCCAATCATCATAAATCAGGTTTCCATAAGCATCCTTGCGTAGATACCTTTTCCGTTGCATTATAAGAAAATCAGAAAACTGCCAGGCAATCTCCTGGCATTGCTTTTTGGCAAGATATAACTGCTTTCTGAAAAAATATTCATCGGTCTCCTCCTGCTTTCTGGCTTTTTTCCCCATATTATAAAGTCCTGAAGCAGCAACGCCCACTAATAAAACGACTATATACCCGGTCATCTTCCTGATATTTATTTAACTAAAAACTTAAACTCCTTCTTCAAAAGAATCAAGACACACAACAACTTTCACAATAGTTAAAAAAATATCTTTAGAATTTAATTTTAATTTGTTTACAAAGGAACTGATTTTTATGGTATTAAATGGCAGGTATTATTTAACAATTTATTAACAAGGGACTAATAAAAAAATACATCTGATATACAGATATCTATATATTACAGATAATCAGTACAATAACCTTTTATAAATCGGGCATTCACAGTGAATATTTTTTGTAAAAAACAGAGTAATTAACAGTTTTAAAATTTGAATGTAACTTTTTGTTGTCAATAAAATGACGATTTATGACAAATAGTTTACTGATCTATAGCTGGTTTTCATTTCAATCTCCTGGTTCTGCATTTCGAAAAATTTAATAAACAGGTCAAAATGAATGGCGGTATATTTTACAGATATAAGAGGTGGGGCCTCTTTAAAGTGAATTTATCCTGGAAAATAATCTTTACTTTTGGCCACCTGTTTTTAACCTAATAAATGTAAATTATGAAACGGTTATTGTTAGCAACCGGCGGGGGCGATTGTCCCGGGCTTAATGCGGTGATCAGGGCAATTGTTCATCGTGCATCTCAGGAAAGCGACTGGGAAGTGCTGGGAAGCATTCAGGCTTTCAACGGAGTGCTGTGGGAACCTACCGAAGTGGTGGTCCTGGACAACAAGAAGGTTGCCGGCATTCATTTTCAGGGAGGGACAATCCTGGAAACTACTAACAAAGGAGGGCCATTTTCCTGGCCGGTAAAACAAAAGGACGGGAGCTGGACCACCGTTGATATGTCTGATGAAATGATAAAAAAATTACAATACATGCATATTGATGCAGTAATTAACATTGGTGGTGACGGATCGCAGGCAATTTCACAGAAGTTATATAAAAAAGGGCTGAACATCATTGGGGTTCCCAAAACGATAGATAACGACCTTTCTTCAACCGATACTACTTTTGGCTTTCAAACTGCGGTACAAATTGCAACTGAAGCTGTAGATAAACTGGTGACAACGGCTGCCAGCCACAACCGGGTTTTTGTCCTTGAAGTGATGGGCCGCAATGCGGGATGGATAGCTTTGAATGCAGCTGTAGCCGGTGGTGCTGAAGTATGTCTGATACCGGAATTCCCTTATGACATCCGGAAAGTTAAAGAAGCCCTGGAAAGAAGATTCCATTATGACCGGGGATTTGCGGTTGTGGTGGTGGCCGAAGGTGCCTATCCGAAAAACGGCGAAGTGATCTATCAGGATAATGATGAAATCGGGTATTCGAACAAACATCTCGGTGGTATCGCCAGACATTTGATTAAACAATTAAAAGAAGCCGGATTTGCCCATGATATGCGCGAAACTGTTTTAGGCCATCTTCAGCGGGGTGGTATTCCTATTGCTTACGACAGGGTTTTGTCTGCCCAGTTTGGGGTAAAAGCTTTTGAAATGGCATTAAAAGGTGAGTTCGGACAGATGGTTGCTTACCGGCATCCCAATTTTGTTGCCGTTCCGCTGAAAGAAGCCATTGCCAGACCAAACCTGGTCACAAAAAATAATGCACTGGTAAAAACGGCCAAAGGATTGGGCATATCACTTGGTATTTAAAATTAAACAACCCTTTTATATATCTTTGCGCATTTAATTCATTAACTAAAAATTAACAATATGGAAAAAGTACAAGAAATCACACAATGGTTAACTGACACAGCGATGAATTATGGGCTGAAACTAATTGGCGCCATACTTGTCCTAATCATTGGCTTTTGGATTATTAAAGTCATTATGAAAGGCCTTAAAAAAGGTTTTGAGAAGAGAAAAATGGATGAATCACTCAAACCCTTCCTGATCAGCCTGATCAGCATTTTGCTCAAAATAATGCTGCTCATAAGTGTTCTTACCATGCTTGGCATACAAATGACCTCATTCATCGCCATTTTGGGTGCTGCGGGCCTGGCCGTTGGTATGGCTCTTTCAGGTACCTTGCAAAATTTTGCGGGAGGGGTAATAATCCTTATTTTCAAACCATTTAAGGTAGGTGATTTTATTGAAGCGCAAGGTTATATGGGCGTGGTGAAGGAGATACAGATATTCGTTACCATCATCCTCACAGTGGATAACCGAACGGTGATCATTCCCAACGGGGGCCTGTCAACCGGATCCCTGATTAATTATAGCACCCAACCCACCCGCCGTGTGGACTGGAGTTTTGGTGTTGCCTACGGCGATGATTACGATAAAGCAAAAAAAATGATCTCGGGCATGCTAAAATCTGATGCAAGAATTCTGGCTGATCCGGAACCCTTCATTGCACTGGGCGAACTGGCTGACAGTTCGGTGAATATCACAACACGTGCCTGGGTTAAAGCAGAAGATTATTGGGGCGTATTTTTTGATATGAATGAGAAATTCTACAAAGAAGCTGATAAGAACGGCCTCAGCATTCCATTCCCTCAAATGGATGTACACCTCGATAAATAATTTACTGCTGTAACAAACAGCACTATTCTACCGTCAGGTGAACAAGCCACGAATGCACAAATGAATTGTTAAAAAGATCATGTCGGTTATTTGTGCGTTCGTGGCTTTTATTTTTATTTTTTAGTTTATAAATGAGTACAGTCTAAAAAGGTAAATTTAGGAAAAAAATGAAAATCAGTGAATACCCCATCCCTAAAGGGTGCACTGATTTTCAGCCACTTCCCCTTTAGGGGATTAAGGGGTAAAAGTGGCTGTAATCAATTGATAACCTTTTTAGATAGGACTCATAAATAAATAACGTTACGTGAACATGAGAAAACTATTCCTGATCTTATTTATTACTGCCGGCATTACCTTCAGGGCATCGTCACAAGTAAGGGTATATGCTTCGGCGGGCCCTGAAATTATATTTTCGATGGCCCAGCTTGAAAACCAATCGCTTTCAGGAAGCAATATCATGCGTTTCGCTCCGGTAATTAATTTTCAGGTTAACGGAAATATTGATTTCGGGAAACATTTCGGGCTGTTTTTTGGCGGGGCTATCCGCAATGTGGGGTTTATTTATCAATATGGTGATACCGCCTCAGCAAGCAATGCCGTCATCAAAAAGAAATACCGGAATTACAATTTTGCTTTACCTGTCGGTTTTAAAATTGGGTTGATGAACAGTTGGTTGTTTTATGGTGGTTATGAAATTGAATTTCCATTTGCCTATAAAGAAAAGACTTTTATCAACAACAGCAAACAGGACACCAAAGTTAGTGATTGGTTTTCGCCACGGGTTCCGTCGTATTACAATTCTGTATTTGTGGGAATTCAGTTTCCGTATGGTTTCAGCCTGAAATTTAAGTATTATTTCTCTGAATTTTTCAATGAAAATTACCAGGCTTCCGATGGCTCATACCCTTACATGAACATGAAATCGAATGTCTGGTATTTTTCGCTTAACTTCGGGATTTTCAGAAACACAAGGGCTTACTATGAGGCAAAATACGAAAAAAAGACCAGCAAAAAAAATGAAAATTATTATTAAACCGGATTGGACATATTATCAAAAAACTATTCAAAAATTATTGTTAATTTAGCTGCTGAGTAGTAACAGTTCATTTATCTCACTATGGCCGATGAAAAAACATCCAGACGGGATTGGCTCAAGCAGATGGGTAATGGTTTTAAAGTAGCCATCCCTGCATATCTCGCGCTTAAAGCAGGACCTGTTTTTGCTTCTACTAATGGCGATATTTTCATTTCTGATGATGCTCCCGATGCTGTTGTCGCACCTAACCTGCAAAATCTTCCCAACAAAGATTGGGGTTGGGGTAATCGTTATGATGCTGAATTAACTGACCCCTCTGATGAACCTTTTACTCTCATAACTTCTCTTCCTACAGATGTTAGCGCTGATGCAGTCAATAAAGAGCTGGATTCTACTCATTACAAAGTTTACACTGTTTACAAAACGGGCAGTGTTCAAGACTCAAGCACGGTTCACCTGGACTTTGATGCAACTCCAGTGGGTATTGCTGAAAGAGAACTAAAACCTGCTCTTGAAAATGTGATTAACGCTCCCAATCCTTTTCTTTACTCAACTCGTCTAGAATATTCGCTTATGAATAATCACCACGTTAATGTCACTGTTCATGACATAAAAGGCGGTCTTGTAAAAAAACTGTATGAAGGCGCCCAATTAAAAGGAGACCACACATTGGAATGGGATGGTACCAATACTCATGGTAGCTCTGTATCTCCGGGGCTTTACTTAATGAACATAATGATTCCTGGTTTGCAGCAGAAAACTCTAAAGGTGGTTAAGCAATGACATCTCGTAGAGATTTTCTAAAAAAAGCAGGTATTCTAACAGCAGCAGGTCTTGCAGCATCAACGCCTTCACTTGCTCAAAAGAACTCTGACGCTCTTGATGATTTGCTTTTAGAAATAAATAATGACCCATCTACTTGGACTCACAGAACTCTCAGAGACCACTATGTGGATTGGAGTTACGCTGGTCTTCCTATTTCAATATCTTTAAATGATGCTGGCAACAACACCAACGACGACGACTGGTCGGTGGAGCTCTACAGCGACAATATGGCAGATTTATCACCTCAAACATCAGGAAATGTTATGGGTGCAAATGCCGTGCCAGAAGAGTTAGCTGAGCAACCTTACACTATGACTTACTTAGCTCCTGATACTCCCGCAGGTCACAGCGGTGTGTTTCGAACTGTCGACGAAGAAATAGACCGCTATATGACTAAGTTTACTATTACTTATGAAGCTAATGGCAACACTGAGACGCTTCCTTTTTTCGCGCCTAACTCTGTTACCAAAAAGATTTTTGGTTGGGACCCTAATCAGCCTATTCCTTGGGAGGAGTTTTTTTCATATGATAGGGCTAACCAGCCTGTAGAATTTGAAAACGCTTTTAATAATCTCTATGAAATTTTGACTGACCCAGCGTATGCTGTTCAAAATTCAAGGATTACTAATCGTAATACTCCTTCGCCTTGTCCTGACCCTAATCCTTGGTACGGCTCAGCTGCAGTTCTCGAGGCTCTTGCCGAAGACCCTATGACCATTGATGATTTGTATCCTACACTAATCGCTGTGGAGATGACTGATTTTACGAATTATAATAAGCTCTCACCAGAGAACAAGCAAAAAGCTAACGCAAAATATCTCAAAGGTGCTATTCCTGTTGTTGCTGGTATGGCTAGTGCAAGAAAGCTTGCTAAATCAGTTGATGACTTTAAGATGCCTTCTGGAAAAATCTACGAATCAGAGGGCGAATTTCAGGCTGAGCAAGCAGCAAAAGACTATAAGCCGCTACAACATTAATCAGGCCTGCTGAGAAAAACTTAACTTATTGATATAAAACTTAATAAAATGTATTGTAAGCTTAAAAGTGCTGGGTTATTATTAATAATCCTACCATAACCTAGCATTTTAGGGTCAAGTTAAAAAGTTGGGGAGCAATATTTAAAATATTTAATTTTGAAGAAAAAAATCAACTTCCAATTTCATATAACCATTAAGACCATGAGTCTAAAGGCTTTTATCCTGAAATGAGAATCCGGGTTTTTCCTCTACGGGATAAAACA
>Ga0114931_10004425_pt1 | contig 17526 bp, 11 predicted proteins | sample 2SBtaG_FD_89579 | JGI IMG/M metagenome (GOLD analysis project Ga0114931, IMG submission 89579) | Deep subsurface microbial communities from Kolumbo volcano to uncover new lineages of life (NeLLi) - 2SBTROV14_V59a metaG | ecosystem: Environmental > Aquatic > Marine > Volcanic | place: Kolumbo...
CGCCAATCCGAAGGCCTTTGGTGTTTTTGGATTCAGTTATCTTGATCAGAATGCTGATAAGATCCAGGGCTCTTTGATCGACGGCCAGAAACCCGTTTTTGAAAAAATATCAGACGGATCTTACCCCCTCTCGCGACCACTGTTCTTTTATGTCAAATCTGCCCATGTGGGCAAAGTTCCAGGCATTCGGGAATATATCGCTGAATTCACCAGCGAAGCGGCCTGGGGTCCTGATAGCTATCTTACCGATAAAGGCATGATCCCCATGCCGGACGCGGAGCGGGCCGCTTTTGCGAAGAAGGCACACGAACTTGGCTCTATGTGAATGACGGCATATCCACACCCCTCCTTCAACGATGTCCGGGGAAAACTTCCCCGGACACGTTCGTTGAAAGCGCGGCTTCTTGAAAAAACCGTCTACGCACTTTTGATTGCCAGTTCCGCCATTGCTATTTTGACCACGATTGGCATCGTCCTCTCGTTGCTTTTTGAAACCTTGCGTTTTTTTGACCAAGTTTCTTTGTCTGATTTTTTCTTCGGTCTGCAATGGAGCCCCCAGACCGCCCTGCGCGCTGATCAAATTGGATCATCGGGGAGTTTTGGCATCGTGCCGCTTTTGGCGGGCACGGGGCTGATCAGCGCCATTGCCCTCACGGTGGCGGGTCCCATCGGCCTTCTCGCCGCCATCTACCTGGCTGAATATGCTTCCGCCTCCGTGCGCAGCGTCATCAAGCCCATTATGGAGATTCTTGCTGGCATTCCCACCGTCGTCTATGGCTTTTTTGCTGCTCTCGCGCTCTCTCCGCTTCTGCGGCGGGCCGGCGAGGCCGGCGGGCTGGATATTTCATCCGAAAGCGCCTTGGCGGCGGGAATCGCCATGGGCATCATGATCATCCCTTTGATTTCGTCCATTTCCGAAGACGTGATTTCCGCCGTGCCGCAATCTCTGCGCGAAGGCTCTTATGGATTGGGCGCCACGCAAGGAGAAACCATCCGCAAAGTGGTGCTGGTCGCGGCATTGCCGGGCATTGTCGGGGGCATGTTGCTGGGCACCTCGCGCGCGCTTGGTGAGACCATGATCGTGGTCATGGCGGCGGGCTTGTCGGCGAAACTCACAGCCAATCCCCTGGACGCCGTCACCACGGTGACGGTGCAGATTGTCGCGCTGCTAACCGGGGATCAGGAATTTGACAGCGCCAAAACCCTGTCTGCTTTTGCGCTCGGGCTGACCCTGTTGGTCCTGACACTGATTATGAATATGGTTGCGGTTCATGTCGTGAACGCATATCGGGAGAGATATGAGTAAGTCATTATCATCGCCGGGTGTGGATTTGCGCGTTGCCGCTGGGCTGAAAAAGCGCTACCGGGCTGAAAAACGCCTGCGCCTCTATGGATTGACGGCGATTCTCCTGGCGCTTTCGTCATTGGTGGTCCTGCTCGGCTTTGTCGGGGCGACAGGGTGGACGGCCTTTAAACAGACGGTGGTGCGGCTTGAAATTACCCTTGATGCGTCCGTGATTGATCCTGAGGGGACGCGCGCCGCGCAGACCTTGCGGCAGGCGGATTATCAGGGCGCCATCCGCAGCGCACTGAGAGACCTGTTTCCCGATGCGGTGAGCCGCAAGGACAAGCGCAAACTCTATCAGTTGGTCAGCGAGGGCGCGCAATATGATCTGCGCGACCGGGTGTTGGCGGACCCAAAATTGATCGGAACCACACAAGCTTTTTGGGTTCTGGCCTCCAGTGACACTGATATGTGGAACAAGGGCAAGCTCGGGCACGAAAATGGGCACGGGGCCGGCCGGCTGAACGCCCGCCAGGTCAGCTGGCTGACATTTTTGCGCGATAACAACCGTATCAAGACAAAATTCAACAAGGCTTTTTTCACCAATGGTGATTCACGCCAGCCTGAACTGGCGGGAATCTGGGGGGCGGTGGTGGGCGCTTTTTTAAGTCTTTCCGTCACCCTGATCCTGTCTTTTCCACTGGGCGTGTTAACGGCAGTATATCTGGAAGAACTGGCGCCCAAGAACCAGTGGACTCACTTGATTGAAGTCAACATTAACAATCTTGCCGCGGTGCCCTCCATCATTTTTGGTCTTCTGGGCCTGGCGGTCTTCCTGAATTTCTTTGGCCTGCCCCGTTCCGCGCCCCTGGTGGGCGGCATGGTGCTCTCGCTCATGACCCTGCCGACCATCGTGATCACCGCGCGCGCGTCGCTGCAATCCGTGCCCCCCTCGATCCGTGAAGCGGCCCTGGGCGTCGGGGCCAGCCCCCTGCAGGCGATTTTCCATCATGTCGTGCCGCTGGCTCTGCCGGGTATGCTGACCGGCACCATTATTGGCCTGGCCCAGGCATTGGGAGAGACGGCGCCGCTTCTGATGATCGGCATGCTGGCGTTTATTGTCGATATTCCCCACGGGTTTTTGGATTCAGCGTCCACATTGCCGGTTCAGGTCTATCTCTGGGCGGACAGCGCTGAGCGCGGCTTTGTCGAGAAAACCGGCGCGGCCATCATAGTGCTTTTGGCCTTTCTGGTTGCGATGAATGGTCTGGCGGTTTTTTTACGCCATAAATATGAGAAGAAGTGGTAGGAGTGTTCATGTCATTGAATATATCGGGAAGCGCACCCTTGAGGGAGACTCATAGTGGGCAGGGTGAAAAAGTGCCTGCCGCTTCTGCACCAGTACAACATGCTAAAATCTGCGCCCGTAACATCAATGTGTTTTACGGCGAGAAGCAGGCTCTGTTTGATGTCAACCTTGCTGTTCTCGAGCGGCAGGTGACGGCGCTGATCGGTCCCTCGGGGTGCGGTAAAACCACTTTCCTGCGGTGTATAAACCGCATGAACGATCTGATTCCCGGCTGTCGCGTTGAAGGGGATCTGACGATTAACGATAGCAACATTTACGTTAGGGGCGTGGACACAGTGTTGCTCCGCGCCCGCGTCGGCATGGTGTTTCAAAAACCCAATCCCTTTCCCAAATCGATCTTTGATAATGTCGCTTACGGCGCGCGGATTCATGGTCTGGCGAAAAAGGGCGCGGAACTGGATCAATTGGTGGTGACGAGCTTGCAGAGGGCCGGTCTTTTTGCCGAAGTCAAAGATCGATTGACAGAACCTGGAACGAGTCTTTCGGGCGGGCAACAGCAAAGACTTTGCATCGCGCGGGCAATCGCCATTTCTCCTGAAGTCATTTTGATGGACGAGCCCTGCTCGGCGCTTGATCCCATCGCCACAGCCCGTATTGAAGAATTGATTGAAGAATTAACGCAGAATTTCACCATCGTCATCGTCACGCATTCAATGCAGCAGGCGGCCCGCGTGTCGCAGAGGACGGCCTTTTTTCACCTGGGTCATTTGGTGGAAGATGGAGAGACGGAATCTGTGTTCAGCATGCCTGATGATGAGCGCACCAAAGCGTATATTACAGGACGGATTGGATAAGGAGCGCGGGATTATGGAAACGAAACACATTGTCAAATCGTTCGACAAGGACTTGCAGAGTCTTGACAACAGCATTGCCGAAATGGGCGGGCTTGTTGAAATGCAGCTCGCCCGGACGTTAGAGTGTCTTGTCAAGCGCGATGTGGATCTTGCGCTGGATGTGACGGCCAAAGACAGGCAGATCGATGATATGGAGACCAAAATACACATGGATGCGGTGCGGCTGCTGGGTTTGAGGCAACCCATCGCCAGCGATTTGCGCGAAGTGATCGCGGCGTTTCAGACAGCCAGTGAGCTTGAGCGCATCGGTGATTATGCCCGCAATATCGCCAAGCGCACCACAGCGCTGATAAAATTACCGCCCGTTGGTTCGGCCGCTCAGAGCATCTCACGCATGGGCAGTGTGGTGCAGGGAATGGTCAAGGGCATTCTTGACGCTTATCAGACGCGCGATACGTCGCTTGCGGATGATATCCGCAAGCGGGACAGGGAAGTAGACCAACTGAACACCAGTCTGTTTCGCGAACTCCTGACTTACATGATGGAGGATCCGCATATCATCACCACCTGTACGCACCTTCTCTTTATTTCAAAGAATGTCGAGCGCATGGGCGATCACGCCACGAATATCGCCGAGCACATTCATATGATTGTCTTTGGGCATGATCCGGAATCGGAACGCCCCAAGGAAGATCAGTCCTCGTTTACCGTTGTGGAAGTGCCCACCGGTGCGCCGGACCCAAGCTGAGAGCCTCCCATGAAACCGTTTATTCTGATCGTCGAAGATGAGCGGCCGCAGGCGGATCTTGTGAACTATAATCTTGAAAAAGGCGGGTTTCGCACCTCCATGGTGGAAGATGGCAGGGAAGCCTTGCGCCGCATTGAGGAAGACCTGCCTGATCTGGTTGTGCTCGACTGGATGCTGCCCGGTCTTTCCGGCATTGAGATTTGCCATAAATTGCGGCAGCAAAAAGAGACGAAGCATATTCCCATCATCATGCTGACGGCACGTGGCGAAGAGGAGGATCGCCTGCGCGGCCTTGGTGTGGGTGCGGACGATTATGTGGTGAAACCCCATTCCTCCAAAGAATTGGTCGCCCGCGTGCGCGCGGTGCTGCGCAGGGCGAAAGGCATGGATGGAGAGGGGCATCTTGAATATGCCGGTGTGGTGATGGATCTGAACACCCATAAAGTGACGCGGGACGGCCAGGTCATTCATCTTGGCCCCACGGAGTTTCAGTTGTTGCGGGTATTTCTGGCGCGGCCGACGCGGGTGTTTTCCCGTGACGCCTTGCTCGATCAGGTTTGGGGCCGTGATGTCTATGTCGAAGACCGGACGGTGGATGTCCATGTCGGGCGCTTGCGCAAGGCGCTTCATGTTGAGGCAAGCCCCACTCTCATCCGCACCATACGCAGTGTGGGATATTCCATTGATCGGGATGCCTCGTCCCGTTGATTTTTGTCTCACTGGGGGAGCATCGATGCCGGCGTTCAATCCCGCCCATTGATCAATACGGAATATATTCCCATAGGGGCAAAACACGGATATAGAAGCTAACGCCTATACCCGTTTTGCCGTTAAAGGGGAAATTCATGACACTGGAAAGCACGCGGCCGTCCGGCATGCTCAGTCATTTGACGGATCAGCCGAAAGGCATTTATCTGCTTTTCACTGTTGAAATGTGGGAGCGATTCAGCTTTTACGGCATGCGGGGCATGATGGTGCTGTTTCTTACCAGCGCCACACAAGCCTCAGGGTTCGGCTGGTCCAATGTCAAAGCGCTTAATCTTTATGGTGTCTATGTCGGATTGGTCTATCTCACACCACTGCTGGGGGGCTATTTGGCGGATCACTGGCTGGGCCATCGCCGGTCTGTGATCTGGGGGGCTGTGCTGATGGCGATCGGCCATTTTCTGATGGCGGGCCCCGCATTAATTCCGTTCCTGTTTTCCTCTCTTTATGGCATTCCCGTGGAACAGATTTTCCAGAATGCCGGGGTTGAGCTGGGGCTGTTGTCCATGTCGGCGCCTGTGAGCGAAGGATTGCGCACGGCTCTGGCAGCGGCGTCTGGCGCCAATGCGGCGCAAACACTGGCGTTGCCCCTGGAATGGGCTTACTTGCTGACGGGATGGAGTTTTTATTTTGCCATCAGCTTTATCATTCTCGGCAATGGTTTTTTTAAACCCAATATGACGACACTGGTGGGCGGCCTTTATGGGCCCACTGATCCGCGGCGGGACAGCGGCTACACTATTTTTTATATGGGCATTAATCTCGGGGCGTTCCTCGCCAATCTCACGGCGGGCACGGTTGGCGCTGTGTGGGGATGGCATTACGGTTTCACCATTGCCGGATTCGGCATGCTGACAGGGCTGTTGTTCCTGGTGAAATTCCAGACGCGTTTTTTAGGCACCATCGGACTGGAAGCGCCACATAAAAAGCGCACGCGTGAGGGGCGTAAGAAGGTCATGCTCACGCGCGTTGAGCGCAATCGTATTTTGGCAATTCTGGTGTTTGGCCTTTTTTCCATTGTGTTCTGGACGGGTTTTGAACAAGGGGGCGGTCTGCTGAACCTTTATGCATTTAATAAAGTGGACCGCGTTGTTTTAGGGTTCACGGTTCCAACGCCGTGGTTTCAATCCTTGAACCCCCTGTTTATCATTGTTTTTGCACCATTGATTTCAATGCTGTGGATCGGTCTTGGATCTCAAGGGCGCGATCCCTCAACGCCGCATAAATTTGCCCTGGATCTGGTGCTCATGGGGGCGGGGTTCGTGTGCATGATGGCGTCGGCGCGGGAGTGGGCCGCCACGGGAAGCACGGCCATGATCTGGCTGGTGGCCGCTTATCTTCTGCATACTTTGGGCGAGCTGTGCATCAGTCCTGTGGGACTGTCTTTGGTCAACCGCCTGGCGCCTGCACGCATGGCATCGATGATGATGGGAATCTGGTTCCTGTCTTTTTCGGTCTCAGGGTGGCTTGCGGGCAAGGTCGGCGGCATGGCCGAGGCCCTGTCAGAACTGACCATTTTCACGGGTCTTGCCGTGGCGAGCTTTGCCGCGGCGTTCGTGATGGCGGCGTTGAACAAAACCCTCAAAGCGTTGATGCGTGAGGATGAGGGCTACACATAAAGTGCATCTTTTCTTCTCGCGGGCGGCCCGCCCGGGCTTTAGAGTATTTCCAAGCGAAGTGGGAACGTTGAACACCTTCGGTGTCCAACCGCATGAAGGAAATGCGATCAAACAATATTCAGTTAAAGTCGGAACGACTCTAGCGCGCCGCCATGGTCAAAGAGGTTTCGTGCTCTTTGCCATCGCGCATGTAACGCAGTGCCACAACATCACCGGGCTTAAAGGTTTTGAGTGAATCGGAATAGGCTTGCAATCCGTCAATCACCGTGTCGCCAAGCCGGACAATCACATCGCCCGCTTTTAGTCCAGCCGTCTCGGCCGGGGAGCCTTGCGTAACGTCCGACAGTTTGACGCCCGTCCCGTTAAAGGCAAAGTCAGGCACCGAGCCTGTGCTGACGCGGCGCGCGTTGCCGGGATTCTGGGGCGCCTGGGCGGCCGGTTCCGTTGTGCCTTTGAACGTCAGGGGCTCTTCCCGTTCTGACAGATATTGAATGGCCTCTTTGGCGATGGCTGCAATCTTGACCATGCCCGCCGGATCTATTTTGTCTGCTGTATCGCTGGGCCTGTGGTAATCACCATTCGTGCCGGAGAAGAGTTGCACGGCCGGCACGCCGACCTCATCAAAAGCCGCATGGTCGCTGGCATTGACCACGTTGGTGACGATCTCCGTCTTGATACCGATCACCGCCGTGGCTCCCATGAAAATAAACCGCCATTCTTTGGCGCTGGGCGCGCCGAAAACAAAAACAGGATTGTCGCCCAGGCGTCCGACTGTATCGAGATTCACATCGCCAATGACTTTGGTGGCAGGATACGCGCGCTCGTTTTTGACATAGTAGCGCGAGCCCAAAAGCCCTGATTCCTCGCCCGTGAAGGCAACGAAGACAATAGCGCGCTTGGGTTCCAGGTTTTGTTTCAGGTTTTTAGCAAGTTCCAGCATCACCGCGACACCGCTGGCATTGTCATCCGCACCGGGATGAAGTTTTCCCTCATTACCACTGCGCACCCCCGGCCAGCCATAACCCAAATGGTCATAATGTGCTGAGACGACGACGGATTGATCAGCCCAATCCTTATTGGTGCCGGGCAGCACGGCAACGATGTTCTTGATCGTCACTTCCCTTTGATCATCCCCCGTTTTTGCTTTGAAACTCTGGAAATACGTGCCGTTATCGCCAGCAGGCTCCAGGCCATATTCCTTGAACCGGGCGGCGATATAGTCTGCGGCCAGATCAATGCCGGCACTGCCTGGTCCGCGCCCTTCCATGACGGGCGCCGCGAGGGTGGTGACGTGTCCGGCCATGCGCTCGGCAGAAAAAACCGGCTTCAAGTATGCTAAAGCCTTCCTCGGGGTCAGTTTGACGGTGCTGGCTTGCTCGGACAGAGAGGCCATCAGCGGCGAGTTCACCACAGGCCACTCGCCCTTGGCGGCATTGGTGGGCTCGGCGCCGGTAAAGGCGAGATAGCTGTATTTGCCGTAATGAGGCAGCTTGCGCACCAAGCCCTGCACAGCGTCGAGGCGATCGGTTGTGAGCCACACAATGGTGGCCTGAGCATTGCCGGGATTTCTCACCGCGATAATAAAACTGTGATTGGCAGTGGCAAGCGCGGTGCCCTTAAAGCGCACCGCATCGTCTGTGATGGCGGCGTCGTAGTCGGCCAGCCCAGTCTTGATCACGTCTGTGAACTTGTTATTCCGGCCCAGTAGCCACACGGCTTTGTCAGTCGGCAGAGCATTGATCTCAGCGTCGGTGACGACTTTTATTTTGCCGCCTTGTTCATCCGCCCACAATTTGGCGAGCCTGTCATAGCGGGCGCGGGCCTGAGCATTCGCTTTGGCGGGCAGCACCAGAAGCACCTTGTCCGCTCCAAACATTTTTGACAGTGATGGGGGAACCTCGCTGGTGTCGAGCCGGCGAAACAAATCAAACGCCGGATCGACCACAACTTTTAGCGGCTTTTCTTTCAGGTTCAGAGTGAAGCTTTGATTTTTAGTCGTCATGGCGACTTTGTGAATGGCCGCGGTGTCTTTGGTATAGACGGCGACCGGGATCTCCACGCTGTAGGCGTCTCCCGGCTGGTTTTGAGCCAGGTCAAAACTCAATGTGTACGCGGCGCCGACAGTGGCCACTTTTGCGTTGTTCAGTGTCAATTCCAGCGCGCCCGTGCGTTTTACCCACTGATCAAAAAAGACGGTAAGATCCTGGCCCGACACTTTTTCGAAGGATTTGCGGATATCGTCAAAACCGGCGGTTTTGAATTTATTGTTGCGATAGAAATTTTGAAAGCCGCGCACAAACATTTCATCGCCGACTTTCTGGCGTAGCATGTTCCAGGTCATGGAGGATTTGCCGTAGCCCACCGCTTCGCTTGGCGCATTATAGCGCGAGCGGAATTTTGTCAGCGGAAAATCATTGCCGGCATTCACATAATCTGTGTAACGCTGGAGGATCGCCCGGCGGTATTGAGCCCCCTGCTGACGCTGTTCGGCCACCAGTTCATCCGCCATATAGGCGGTCAGGCCTTCGCTCCAATTGCCGGTTTTAACATCGACAAAGACCCCGTTTCCCCACCAATTGTGCAGCAATTCATGGGGGTAGGACGAGTGCAGAATGAATGGAAAGCGGATGATTTGCGAACCCAAAAGCGTAAAACTCGGCATGCCATAGCCGGTCTCCCAATAATTTTCCACCAAAGCGAATTTGGAATAGGGATAGGGCCCCACCAAATTGCGGTACATCTCAAGATATTGCGCGGTGGTCTCAAGGTACGTGTTGGCAAGGGTGGGATCGGGCGTGCGCAGAAAGGCCATGGCTTGCACCGCACCGGCAGAGAGATCGTATTCGGTGAATTTGGCGGCAATGAGAAAAATTTCTTCCGTCGGCGTCGTCACACTCCACGTGTCGTGATGGGCGCCGTCCGTGTCCTGAACGTTTGCGCGTTTGCCCTGGCTGACCGACCGCCAGCCTTGAGGCAGTTTGACGGTAAGATCGTAGGTGACTTTCCGGTCCTTGAAATAAGGCACCCAGAAGGTTGAGCCGGCGAGATAGACCCCGCGCTTGTCGATGAGGCCCGGCGATTGCGAAAACCCGCGGGCATAGTCTTCGCCCAATTGCACGATAGGGTTGTGGATTTTTCCTGACAAGGCGAGCGTAAATTTGGCCGCGCCTGAGGCGGGCAGGCCGTTCACCCGGTAGACATTGGCTTTTACGGACGCGCGCGGGTCATCATTGTCGCGGTCAAGGCCGACATCTTCCGCCTGCGCATGTTCTTGGAGCAGGGTGAGCGTGATGCCGGGCGTGCGTGAACGCACGGCGAGATCCTCATTCAGTTTGATCAGGGTTTGCGGCGTTCGCAGCGCTTCAGGAATGGTGATCTCATCAGAACCGGTAATGCGGGCGTTCTGCGGTTTCAGGGTGATCTCCAGAACATGATGGATGGTCTCCCCTTGCGCCAGGGCCAGGGTCGAGAACATCAAAGCGCCTAAAAGGCTGAGGATTGCAAAGCCGTTTCTCATATTTACCATTAATCCTTTATTTTGAAGGCCCCGTGGCGTCTGCACGGTATGCGTCTATCGACTGTGCGCCGAGTGGAAACCCCTTCTTCGGGAGGCCGTATCAACACACGGGACGGCAGCTTAATGGTCAAGCTTTCTCTGGGCTTAAGGAGTTCCCGGCGCCACGTGTCCAATACCCGCGTTACATTGGTCCCGTTGGTGAGGGTAAATCAATCCGCGAAGAATATTGTTCCTCGATTTTAATCAATTTAAAAACATTTTCCACTAGGTGGAAAAACCGGGAGCTTTTTGAGTAGAAATTTTCATACTTTAGGCGTTACACTCTGGGCAACTAGGCCGCTTTGTTTATTTTGCACCGTATCCTTGGGGTGCGGAATAATGGGGATAAGCGGTTTGATCAACTTCATTTCAATGGGGGAATCCATGAAATATTCAACTCGACTGCTTGCTTCTGTGGCATTGGGCGCTTTAATGGCTTTGCCGGCCGCGGTCCCGGCCAATGCGGCCGTGAACGAAATCATCGTCACGGCCACCAAAAGGGCAGAAAACATCCAGGACATTCCTGTTGCCGTGACGGCGTTCACCTCTGAAATGCTGCAAAGTAATAACATACTGGATATTCATGCATTGGCGGATTATGTGCCGGGGTTTGAATTTGTGCAGTCGACGGGGCGTGACTTTGAGCGGCCGGTGATCCGCGGCCAGTCTAATATTTTCGGGGAGTCGGGCGTCTCATTCTTTATTGACGGTGTCTATTTTAGCGGATCGCTTTCCACCATTGACCTTTCCGAGGTGCAAACTCTGGAAGTCATCAAAGGCCCGCAGAGCGCCCTCTATGGTCGGAACACCTATTCCGGCGCCATCAACATCACCACCAAACGCCCGGGGAATGAATATAAGGCGAGTGCTTCTGCTGAATATGGCGAGCACAAATATCACCAATTCACGGGCAGCCTCAGCGGCCCGATTGTGAAAGACATTCTTTCTGTGGGTGTATATCTGCGCGATTATAAATTTGGCGGCGATCACAGGAACGCGTTTGATAATTCCAGATTGGGCGGGGAAAAATCCCAATCCATCGCAACAACCGTGATGTTCACGCCAAACGAAGATTGGGAGATCATGTATCGCGGCGTTTTAGCCCGGGATAATGACGGGCCGCCGGACATGTTTTTGCAATTGCCCTCTACCAATAATGTAGGCTTTGAAACCGGTGGTGATATGATCGGCGAGTTTTTTAAGGGTGAGATCAAGGCGCAACAGGGCAATATCGATAATCTGCTTGTGAAAGGATTCAAACCGGGCACACGGCAGGAAAGACAAGAACACTCGGTGAGCATCAAATGGAAAGCCACAGATGCGTTCACCGTCGACGCGGTGTTTGGTTTCCAAAATGACGAAAACCGCCAGAAACTGGATTTTGACTTTCAGCCGACGTCGATTTTTACGCCGATACCGGCCATTTCATTCGGGGAAATTTTTCCTGTCCTGAATGTTCCGGGATTTCGCGGATCAGCTTTCGGCTTCGGCGTGGTTCCGATTTTACCCCATGTTGATACCGTCACGGATACCGAGACTATTTCTCAGGAAATTCGTGTCTCCTATGATGAAGGCGGTCCATTCAGAGCGATGTTTGGCGGTTATTTCTACCGGAATGTTGTGAGCGCGCGTGATCTGGCCAATGATGTGGCGACTTTGGCCGATCCCACGATTGGGCCTTTGATTCAAGCGGCTGTGGACAGTTCTGCTGCCGCAGCGTGCCCGACGACAGGCTTTTTTGACACGACAACATTACAGTTTGTTCAATGCTTCTTCCCACTCTTTGCCGCGCCTCTTGTTGTTGATGGGCGCACCAATTCGGATACCAGAACAAGAGATTGGGCGCTTTTTGGCAAATATGACTTCGATGTCACGTCTAAATTGACCGTCTCGGCGGAATGGCGTTATCAAGAGGAGAGATTCAAATCATCAATTTTTGCCTTTAGCGATTCTTCTGTCTCGCGCACCGGTGATACTTTTGAAACGACGACGATGCGTTTCTCCGGGACTTACAAACTCAACGACGACTCTTTGCTCTACCTCGTCGGGGCGAAGGGCACCAAACCGGGCGGCAGCAACGGCGCCACGGGGTTGCGCACTTTTCCCGCTCCCCGGCCTACTTTCGGGGATGAAAAAGTGTGGTCGGTTGAAGCCGGCAGCAAAAACCACTTCTTCGATAACCAGGTTCTGTTCAATGTGGACGTCTATTACAACTTCATATCCGGCTATCAATTGTCGCAAACGGCATTGCAGAGCACAGATGGGATTAATGTAGACGGGATTGATTCCATCGTCGTCAACAAGGGCAGCGTGCACGTGTATGGCCTGGAGTTGGAAACCGCGTTGCAGCCCAAGATTCTCCCCGGCATGACGGTCAATTTCAATTACTCCTATAATGATTCGGAGTTTCAGGCGGGTGCAACCGACACAAACGAGGGAATATTAGCTGATATTGCCGATGACGGATTGAAAAATTGTTCGCTTGGTAATACCGATGTACGACCCGGGAGGTGCACACCGGCCGCCGCTTCGATTGCGGGCAGACGTTTGCCGCGTTCCGCCCATCACCAATTGTCCGGCGGGGTCAACTACAAGGGCCCGTTGGTTGGTCAGGTTGATTGGTTTGCCGGGGTGACGGCGAATTACACCAGCAAGAAGTTCGTCCAGGTGCAAAACTTGGCGACCTTCGGGGATGCTGTTCTGGTGAATCTCAATGTTGGTGTTTCGACTAAAAACTTCTCAATCACCGCTTGGGGTAAAAACGTCTTTGATGAAGGCAGCGTGCTTTCAGCCAGCAAGTTCGTTGACTTCAGCAATTTCGAGCGGGCGTTCTTCGCCAATCGGCGGCGCGCCAGTCAGTGGGGCGTGACCGCACGGGCAAACTTCTAAACAGCTTGATCAAAGCTGAAAACCTCGAAAAAGGGCCGCCGGATAAACCGGTGGCCCTTTTGCTTTATTGAGTGCACGGACAGGGCTTTCAGATTGTCCATGAAGCGGGCACGAATTCTACAGCGGGCATTTTTTGCTGGCGCGTTGGGCCATCACCTTTCTTATCTGCGCCACCATTTCTGCATCTGTGACGTATTCCGGCGGCACCGGGTAGGTGATGAGCAGGAAGGTGCCGGTGGTCGTGTCGCCTGTTTTGAACGATGGCGCTTTGGGGTCTCCGACTTGAAGGGGATTGACCACGGCGATTTTCAGATCCGGCATCCTCATTTGCAGACGCTCCACGGTGCCCAAGAATGATTCGCTGTGGAAACTGCCATCGAGCTGCACGACTTTACGGCCCGGATGTTCCTTCAAGTGGAGGTAAATTTTTTCCGCCATGGTGTCGTCGCGGGTCACCTGCGCCGCAAAGCTTTTCAATGCCGTCTCCCGTGTGGGGCCGGCATGGGTGGCGATGGTTTTGCTGCCCTCCTTCGGAGTTTCCTCTCCTGGTTTCGCCCCATGAGAGGTGTTGATACCGAGAAAGCGCATATATTTGTCTTTGTAAGGCCCATCTTCCAGGTGAAGCTGCGCCGCCGCCCAGGGGCGCTGTTCGGGGCTTAATTTGTCGAGGGCTGCGGGGCCCATTTTGCCGACACAGCGTATGATCCATGTGGGGGCTTCCGCAGCGATGACCGGAAGCCTGCGTTTTTTGGAAAACTCGACCAGCGGCCGGTAACTTGTGGGATAATTATCCCAGGCCCGGGCCTCATCGCGCAGGGTTTCCTCGCCGATCTTTCCAGCCAGGTAGGCATCCAGAATGGGCTGCGTGTCGGTCTCGAACTGCTCCAGGGAGAGGGTTAAAGCGGGGGTGCGTTCATAAAGCCGTTTAAAGAGCTCCATTTGGGCCAGATGATTGCCGGGATGGCGATGGGTCTCGCCGATAAACACCACATCATAAGTGCTGAGTGCGTCCGCCGCCTCATCCAGAGACACGACTTTAGGCGCGGTTTTGCCGCCGTCGGTTTCCACCAGCGCGAAATCATAAAAGTCGTCAAGCGGCGCGCTTAACGTATATGTGTCGCCTTCTTGGTTCACAGACGGTGCGCCGGTAAATTGTGCGCAGCCTGAAAGCAAAATTGCGGTGAGCGCGCCGGTCACCCTGACGGCCGTCCGGCCCTTTTTTCCCTGTGACATCGATGAAAAAATCCTTCTTCAATTAAAATTGAGAGACAACGAATCCGTTTTTTATAATTTATGTCCGCCCTCTTGCGCGGCTTAAAACACACCTACCTTATGCCGGGATTAAATGCCGTCAGGACGTCAACCAAATCCTGCAAAACGGGACTGAGAAGGGCGGCTTTTTCTGCATCGAAGGGGAACGGGGGATCGCAAGCCATATAACAGGTCTGGGACAATTCCAGTTGGAGGGCGTGCACGCCTTTGTCCGGTGCGCCATAGCGCCGGGTGATGGCGCCGCCTTTGAAGCGGCCGTTCAGCACAGACGAGTAGTGATGAAATTCAGTCAGGCACGCCATGACCAGATCGCTGAGCGCGGCAGAGCAGGCGCGTCCGTTATTTGTGCCGATGTTAAGATCGGGTAGCACGCCGTCAAAAAGACGCAGTACGCGGGGTCGGATGGAATGGGCGTCCAGGAGAACGGCAAATCCGTGAACTGACTTTATGCGTGTCAACTCGGCCCAAAGGGCTTGGTGATAGGGCTCCCAATAGAGTTCCAATCGGCGGGCGATCTCTGATGCGTCCGGTGCGGCCCCGGGCCTGTATATCGGGGTGCCGTCGAAGGTGGTGGTCGGGCACAGTGCGGACTCATTCGAGCCGGGGTAAAGCGGACTAGCGTCAGGCTGCCGATTGAGATCAATGACAGTGCGTGAAGAGGCCGCTTCGATCACCGTCACATTCTTATCGACCAAAAAATTGTAAAGTTGACTTAAATGCCAGTCGGTGTCGCGCAGAAGACGCCCTTCTTCATTCAGACGTTCGGCGATGTCCTTTGGCAATTTCGTCCCCCCATGCGGGATGCTGACCAGCAGCGATCCCGTCCCGTGCCGCAGATGATATGTCGGGGTGCGAGGCCGGGTCATGCTCAGGGATGGGGCCAGCCGGGCAGTGTGCGCTCAAATATATCCGTCAATGTACCGGCGTCGATGAGATCATCCGCCTGTGCAATATCGTTGGCAAAAAATCGATCTTCTTCATAGAACGGCACGTGGGCGCGCAACGCATTCATCATGCGTTGGAGCGGCGCACTGGTTTTCAGAGGCGCATGAAAATCCACGCCTTGTGCGGCGGCCAGCCATTCGATGGCGAGGATGCGCCGCACATTATCGGCTAGGCTGCCAAGCCGCCGGGCGGCGAAGGTCGCCATGGAGACATGGTCTTCTTGGTTGGCCGATGTGGGCAGGGAATCAACAGAGGCCGGATGTGCCAGATGCTTGTTTTCAGACGCGAGCGCCGCCGCCGTGACCTGCCCGATCATAAAACCGGAATTCAGTCCGCTATGGGGCACCAGAAAAGCGGGCAGGCCGCTTAAGACAGGATCGATCAGCAACGCGATGCGCCGCTCCGCCAGCGCGCCGATTTCCGCCGCCGCAATCGCCATCGTATCAGCGGCCAGCGCCACCGGTTCGGCATGAAAATTTCCCCCTGACACTATGACGCCCTCGTCTGCAAAAACGATGGGGTTGTCGGACACCGCATTGGCTTCAATGATAAGACGCCGAAAGGCAAAATGCATGAAATCCATCGCCGCTCCCATCACTTGAGGTTGACAACGGATGGAATAAGGGTCCTGCACGCGCGCGCAACCCGTATGGGAGGCGCGGATGGCGCTGCCCTCCAGCAAGGTGCGCAAGGCGTGGGCGATATGATTTTGGCCTTTTTGGCCACGCACCAGATGGAGGCGCGGATCGAACGGCGCATCGCTGCCCATGAGGGCGTCGAGCGACAAAGCGCCGGTCAGCAGGGCGCTTTCAAGCAAATCGAGAAGACACAAGCCATGGCGGAGCGCCAGAGCGGTGGAAACTTGTGTGCCGTTCAGCAGCGCCAGCCCTTCCTTGGGGCCGAGCTCAAGGGGCTCAAGGTTTAAACGCGCCAGACCGGCGGCCGCATCCATCTCATGGCCATCGATTCGCACACGGCCGAATCCCAGGAGCGATGCCGCCATATGCGCCAGCGGTGCCAAGTCCCCCGACGCGCCCACGGAGCCTTGCGCGGGGATGCAGGGCAGGACACCGCCATTGATAAAGCAGAGCAGCGTATTGATCAGATGGTGACTGACGCCCGAATAGCCCCGCGCCAGAGAATTGACTTTCAAAATAAGAATGAGGCGCACAATGTCATCAGGCAAGTAGGCGCCCACGCCGGCGGCGTGGGAGAGCACAAGATTGCGCTGTAATGCCTGAAGGTCACCGGCATCGATTTTTTCTTTGGCGAGCAGGCCAAAGCCTGTGTTGACGCCGTACACCGCGTGCGCGCCATTGGCGGCGTCCAGCACGGTGTGATGTGCGTGCGCGATATTCTGCGTAGCGTTGGAATTCAGGTCGATGCGGACCGGTTCTCTTGCGAGGCGGCGCAGATCTGTGTAAGTGAGGCGTCCCGGATCAAGAGTGAATGTATCCGTCATGGCCCCACCTGCTGCTTCAGCATGGGAAGGGTGAGCTGGTGTTCCCGGGCGCAGGCGATGGCGCTCGCATACCCGGCATCGGCATGGCGCATCACGCCGGTGGCCGGATCGTTCCATAAAACGCGGGCAATGCGCCGCGCGGCGTCTTGGCTGCCGTCGCACACCACGGCCATGCCGGCGTGTTGCGAATAACCCATGCCCACCCCGCCGCCATGGTGAAACGACACCCACGTCGCGCCGCTGGCGGTGTTCAAAAGAGCGTTCAGCAGGGGCCAATCGGACACCGCATCCGATCCGTCCTTCATATTTTCCGTTTCGCGGTTGGGGCTGGCCACCGACCCGGCATCGAGGTGATCGCGCCCGATCACAATGGGCGCCGACAATTCCCCTGAGGCCACCATCTCGTTAAAGGCCAGGCCCAGTCGGTGCCGGTCGCCAAGGCCGACCCAACAGATTCGCGCCGGCAGGCCCTGAAACCGGATGCGCTCTTGCGCCATATCGAGCCAGGTGTGGAGATGCGTGTCATGGGGCAGCAATTCTTTCACTTTCCGGTCGGTTTTCCAGATGTCTTGCCGGTCGCCCGACAGCGCCACCCAGCGAAAAGGCCCCACCCCCTTGCAAAACAGCGGGCGCACGTAAGCGGGGACAAAACCCGGAAAATCAAAGGCGTCAGCCACGCCCGCATCTTGCGCCATTTGGCGGATATTATTGCCGTAATCGAAGGTCGGGACGCCCGCGCGGTGAAACGCCAGCATGGCGCGGACCTGGGCCGCCATGGAGGTTTTGGCGGCGGCGGCGACGGCGCGCGGGTTTTTTTCCTGC
>Ga0114931_10004426_pt1 | contig 17526 bp, 16 predicted proteins | sample 2SBtaG_FD_89579 | JGI IMG/M metagenome (GOLD analysis project Ga0114931, IMG submission 89579) | Deep subsurface microbial communities from Kolumbo volcano to uncover new lineages of life (NeLLi) - 2SBTROV14_V59a metaG | ecosystem: Environmental > Aquatic > Marine > Volcanic | place: Kolumbo...
TGTTCTTAGTTTTTGCTTTGAAAACAAGAGTTATGTTGATATAATGACTGTTTTCAAAGTGAAAAATAAGGACAAAAGAAGTAGCCAAGAAGCTTGATTTATTTTTTCACCGTTCCTAAGTGTTCTTTTCATAAGGTTTTGCGTTTTGTTAAAAAAGGTGATTAATAAGTGAATTGTCATAAAAGCGTGGGTGAATTGCAAACAAAAAACTTGTTTGTAATTTACCAACGTTTCCCCCAAAAACAACGAATAGTTTGGAAAATAAAGAAATTTCGCGGTTGAAATGAATTGACAAAAAAGAAAAGGGAAAAATAGTCAAAGTAATTCCAACGAACTTCGGTAATTCCAAATGTGAAAGATTTTCAAGATCTTTCACATTTAAGCCCGCAAGCTTTTTATACCAAACGCGATAACTTTCTCGTTTCACTGCTGTTTTTTGCGTTTATCTTTTGAAATCGTTCTTTACCTTCTAAACTGAATTATTCTTAAACTTCCAGGCAATTCAAAAGGGAAAGATTTTGAAAATCTTTCACTTTTAATCAAAAAAATTCTGAAACCATGAAAATCACCTTTCGATTCCTTTATCTATTAGCGCCCTTGTTTTTATTCAGCCTCAGCAAGGCTTGGTCGCAAGACGAGCGTTCGCTCAGTTATTTTGACGAAATCGTAACTACCGGAAGCATCGAGGTCATCCTTGAACAAGGCGATGCCGAAAAAGCCCTCGTTTATGCCAAAGGCATAGATACGGACAAGGTTAAGACGAATGTTAAGGGAGGCATCCTTAAGGTGAGCGTATTGAAATCCTTGGTCAAAAAAGGGGACCACGTCCGGGTGCGAGTCTTTTTCCGGCAGTTGCGAAGAATAAAAGTTCAGGCAGGGGCTGAACTCTCTGCGGCTAAAAGGATGCAAATTGATAAACTGGATTTAAAAGCAACAAGCGGGGGACATATCGAACTGGAGTTGCAGGTAAATGCCCTCGATGTTGTCGCTTCGGAAGGAGGACAGTTGGACCTGGAAGGGAAAACGGAATCTTTAGATGCGCGGATTGTTTCCGGTGGAAATCTTTCTGCTTTCCATTTGGATTCGGATCATACCTACGTCACCGCCAATACGGGGGGCGTCGCACAGGTGGTGGCCTATCAAAGTTTGGAGGCTTCGGCAAATACGGGTGGAAAAATCGATTACAAAGGAGACCCTGCCAAGACGAAAACAAAAGACCTGCTGACCGGAAAAATCAGGCAGTTGTGATTCAGCAGGCAGTTAATTAATCAGACAGAATAACCTTGACAATTTTTCTTCAAGAACAAGGTCAAGTGCAAATTTGCACTTGACCTTGTTCTTGTACTTGAACTTGTAAAGATGTTACGATAAATTTGTCCACGTACTTAGGCAAAGTAAATTTATAATTTTAATTTGCCTTACATCCTGTCCAAGGCTTTTACGAGAAAGGTGCAAATAAAGGGCAGTGGTACCCAAAACCAGCCCGGAATGAAGAATAAAAAGGTTACGCAGATGGCTAAGGAAATCAGGAAATAAAGCCAATAACGGCCGGTAGAAGTTTTACTTGCATCCATAATGGTCAATTTTTATTTTTTGAGACGCAAAACTAAAAAAGTAATTTTAAAAATCCATTCGCCTTTGGGTAAAATTCATTCGGATTCCTACGCCTAAGTATTTCGTTGTCAAGTTGCGGGAATCTAAATCGCTGTTCTTTTTTCGATAAAAATAATGGAGGTCGAAAAACATATTGTGCCAGAATTGATAGCTTAGGTCAATGCCCAAAATGGAGGTCGTCGAACCTACTCCCTGCCCTATTTCGTTTCCAAAATCCATCACCCGTGTTCTGTTGGAAATCAAGATATTGCTGCCGTAATTAAGACCGTCCTTGTCCTCGCCAAAATTCGCCCGGATGAAGCGGAAATCAACCAGCCATTTTCCAAAAGGTTGATACCTTCCTATGAAGGTGAATTCCCTGAAATTTGCACCCAAAGGATGAGTGAGAGATTGATTGAAGTGTGAATAATTAGAGCCTAATGTATCACGGTGCGAAAAGGTGTACGGCCGAACTGTGTTGAATTCCAACTGCAAATCCAAGTGATCAATTCCAAAAGCATCGATATATTTCAGCCCGCCCTGAATTCCAAATTTATTGCCCCACCATCCTTGATTGTCGGCAATCAGTTCGTGAAATTTAAACTCATCCAACATTAGTTGTCCGTAAACTTGGAAACGATGGAGGAAATTCCATTTAAAATCAAAGCCAAGCAACACATTGTCCGGGCTGCCGATAAACTGTTCGATGGTGCGTAGTAGGATGACGGGGTTGAGGTATTGAAATTCAAACTGCCCTTCCTTTTTGTCCCGGCTGAAGATGGTTACTTCATAAATGCCAATATTCAAATTGGGGGAGACATTGTAGCTGAGGTAATGTGCCGCCATGTATTTTTTGGGTATGGGGTCCTTGCTGTTTTGACGTCTTGAATCCGCCGCTAATTCGGCAAAAAGGTTTTGGTAGTGAAAGCGCCAAACGCGCCAATTCACCTTCAGGTAGAAATATTTGTCGGCGAAATTCGATAGAAACAACGAACGGTACCCATTCCCGATAAAATTGCGGCCATGCCCAAACTAAATACCAACGTGCTTGGTAACATTGAACCCAATGTAGCCCTCCCCATTTAAATAATCGAAACCATTGTTGACGTTAAAAAGGCTGCTTTGGTAGTTTTTAAAAAAACCCTCTCCGGGAATAGCCCTGTTTTTGGCGATAAATTCATTCACATAATCGGGGAAGCGGGATTGTGATTCCAAAAGATTCATGTAAAAATAAATCCGGTCATCTACCCCTCCTCTGACTTCAAAACCTCTTTGATTATGAAAAAGCAGCCCCGATTCGCCCGATTGTTTGGCGAGTTGTAAATTCAAAATCGGGTTAACCCGCATGTGAAAAAATTTATTATCGATTTCAAAAAAATTAGCGGGGGTTTCATAGAAATATTTTAAAAATGGCTTTTTCGTTTCGACGTAGCGTGCATCTTTGAGGCTAGCCTCCATTTGGGTGCCTTCGAGGGTATAATAGGTATTCGTGCTATCGGTGTAAGCCTTTTTGAAGACCTGTTCCCTCTTTCCGCCAATGACGGTAGGGAGTTTAGAACTTATAAGCCACTCATTGTTGTCTTCGAAAATGAAGTCCAAATCGAACCGGTCCAAGGGGGTGAGGGGCATATCGGAAGTATCTATTGCCAGGGCATATCTCGCCACATCCCCTCGTGAATAAGATTTTAAAGCAGAATGAAAAGGGGTGGGAAGATCCGATTTTATTTCCAGCCGGTCCATGATGTGGTAGGCAGGATTTCCAAGAGGAACGTCGGTTCCCTGGGCGAAGGCCAGAGTGGAGAAAAGAAGAAAAAAGAGCGGGAGGTGAAAGTTCTTCATTTTGACTTTGAATATCTTTTCTTTAAGTCCACCGTAGCTCGGAGGTTCGCTCCGAGAACAGACGTGTGTTACTTCTCGGAGCGAACCTCCGAGTTACGGTGAACTTCGAGTTACGGTGGCAGCAAAATTAGAAAGTAATGTTGGGATTCCAGCAAGAAATCAATTGACAGAAAGTTAAAATTAAAAAAGGTCATCTATCCGTCTCTTCTGAATAGCCTGAATCACGCTAAGGCCGAAAGCCCGAACCCCGCGAATAAGTTCTGCAAATCGCTCATCCTGTGTGAACCCTTTTTGGTAGCGATAATAAATTTGCTGCACAATAACGGCAATTTTGAAAAGACCAAAAACGTAATAAAACACAACATCTCTAACCTCCCGCCCACTTTTTTGGACGTACTTTTCCACCACCTCTCCGCGTGTCGGATTGCCCGGCAAGGTGGTGGGACTTAGTTGCAACTGGTGCATGAAATCGGGGTCGTTTTGATTCACCCAATAGCCGATAGTAGTGCCTAAATCCATTAAAGGGTCTCCCATAGTTGCCATTTCCCAATCGAGGATAGCGACGACTTTCGTCCAATCGTCGGTATTGAGAACGAGGTTGTCGTATTTGAAATCGTTGTGGATGAGGGCGGTATCCGATTCGGTCGGGAGGTGGTCGGCAAGCCATTGGGCAGCCTTTTCTATTTCGGCAACCTCATCCGTTTTTGCATTAAAATAGCGCCGCGTCCAACCCCTTATTTGACGTTCGACATAGCCTTCCGGCTTGCCCAAATCCTTCAAGCCGGCAGCCTCAAAATCAACCCCATGCAAGTCGGTGAAGGTATCCACCAAAGCATCCGCGATGCCTGCCATGGTCTTCGCATCGGGAAGCATCTCCGTCGGCATTTTCGAACGGAGGATGACCCCTTTGACCCGTTCCATGATATAAAAAGGGGCGCCCAAAATGCTTTCCTCTTCAGAATACAAAAGCGGTTGAGGCACTTTGGAATAAACTTTTTTCAGCTTCGACAAAATGTTGAACTCCCTACTCATGTCATGTGCCGATTTGATTTTCGCCCCAAAAGGCGGGCGACGCAGCACGAATTGTTTGTCTCCCAACCGCAGTAAATAGGTCAGATTGGAAAACCCTTTTGGAAATTGTTCCACGACTAATTCGCCTTCCGCATCCGGCAGGTTGTGGAGTAAGAAGTCCCTCAATTTTTCGTCTTGCAGTTCTTCTCCTTTTCTAACTTGCGTCGGTTGGTCAGTCCATTTTTTTGACATGGCTTTGATTTAATAAAAATGGCATGTTTCATAAAAGACGAAAAATGATTTACACTTTTGCCAGGCTCACCCCCGACCTCTAAAGGGGAAATGACGCCCGCAAGGCTTTGGTTTTTAGGCGTTTGTGGGTGGGTCTCCCCTTCAGGGGTCGGGGGTGGGCGTAGGGAATTGTCATGTAGCAAATGAAATATGCCAAAAAAATTGTCCTTTTCCCGTTTGGAATAGCAAAGGTAGGTTGACACCTTGAATTACAAAAGACGAAAGTAGTAGTTCTGATTGATTTTCAATAAAAAAAACTCCTTCCTTTGCGATGGTGTGTATAAAAATAGAACTCAATTGTCGGTGTGACTTCAAGGTACGCCGACACTATCAACAGATTCGACCCACTACCAATTCTTTCACCATCCTACTCCCAATTCTGCAAACATTTCGAACTATCTTGCTACCTTTACATTCCGTAACGAAAGATAGGCCTTCGGTTTCCGAAATTCTGAAAAGGGAATTTGAAAACCGCCCTTTTTAGTGCCAAAATTCAAAAATCATGACGAAATACATCTTTGTTACGGGAGGCGTAACTTCTTCTTTGGGCAAAGGCATCATTGCCGCATCTCTTGGAAAATTGCTTCAATCCCGAGGCTATTCTACCACCATCCAAAAGTTCGACCCTTACATCAATGTGGACCCCGGCACCCTCAACCCCTACGAACACGGCGAATGCTATGTGACCGACGACGGGGCAGAGACAGACCTCGATTTGGGGCATTACGAACGCTTTTTGAACAGCCCAACTTCACAGGCGAATAATGTCACTACGGGATGGATTTACCAATCGGTCATCGATAAAGAACGCGCGGGCGATTATTTGGGAAAAACCGTGCAGGTCGTTCCGCATATCACCGACGAAATCAAGCGCCGGATGCTGCTTCAAAGTGGCAGTAAAAAATTCGAAATTGTCATCACCGAATTAGGCGGCACGGTCGGCGACATTGAATCTCTGCCTTATTTGGAAGCCCTGCGGCAACTGCGGTGGGAGTTGGGTAGCGACAATTGCCTCGTCATCCATCTAACCCTCATTCCTTATTTGCGCGCAGCAAAAGAGTTGAAAACCAAACCCACCCAACATTCCGTCAAGCAATTGCAGCAGGCAGGCATTCAACCCGACGTCCTTGTTTGCCGAACCGAATATCCCATAAATATGGCGATTCGCAGAAAGTTGGCTTTGTTTTGCAATGTAGATGTGGGGTCGGTTATCGAGGCTATCGATGCGGAAACGATTTATGAAGTTCCGCTTTTGATGCTCGATGAAAAATTGGATAGCACAGTGTTGACCAAATTGCGGTTGCGCGACCGGCAGGCGCCGGATTTATCGGCTTGGAAGCGTTTTTTGACCAAATTGAAACACCCAAAGCAGGAAGTGCGCATCGGGCTTGTAGGAAAATATAATGAATTACAAGATGCGTACAAGTCTATTTACGAATCATTTGTACATTCAGGGGCTGTGAATGAATGCAAAGTAAAAGTAGTTCCCATTCATTCAGAACAATTGGAAGCTGATTCCAAAAGCAGGGTCAAAATTTTGAGCAATTTGGATGGGCTTCTCGTCGCACCGGGTTTTGGCGAACGCGGCATTGCCGTCAAAATCGCTTCGATTCAGTACGTTCGCGAGCATAAAATTCCTTTTTTTGGAATTTGTTTAGGGATGCAATGTGCTGTGGTGGAGTTTGCCCAAAATGTCTTGCAATTACCGGATGCCGCTTCGACGGAAGTAAGCCCCAAGTCCGAAAATCCCGTCATTGACTTGATGCCCGAACAAAAGAAAATTACCAAAAAAGGAGGGACGATGCGATTGGGGGCTTACGCCTGCGAATTAAAGCGCAATTCCCATGCTGCCAAAGCGTATGAAAGCCTGAAAATCAGTGAACGCCATCGCCATCGCTACGAATTTAACAACCAATATTTGGAGCAATTCGAGCGGGCAGGTTTGCGGCCAACGGGTATCAATCCCGAATCGGATTTGGTTGAAATCGTCGAATTGAAAGACCACCCCTGGTTCGTCGGCGTTCAGTTTCATCCCGAATTGAAAAGTACCGTGGAAAATCCGCACCTGCTGTTTGTCGCTTTCGTGAAAGCTTGTTTAAAAAACAAAAACCGCGCTGTTGAAACTTGAAAAAAGGAGAATTTTTACTCTTGCCATATCCTTTGCCTTGGGGCTATTCCTTCCTTTTTAAAATCCAAATCCGGTCTTTTTTGAAAAATAAATTCCGGTAAAACGGAAACGATTGAACCGGTTCATAAGCGGGGTCTTGCCCAAACGAAATCGCGTAGGAATCGCCCTCGACCCACCAATAGGATTTGCCTTCTCTTTGTTGGAAATCCGGTTGATAATTGAACCAGCCATTGTACTCATATCCTGCGTCTATCTCCCTGATTGACAGGTGTTTGGATTGCAAATACTGAAAAGCTGCCAAACGCGCCCGGTTCCAATTCAAGTAATCTTTCGTGCCGGCAAAAGCGAACCAAGTCATCAACGCAAATGGCAGGCAAAATGCCCAACTTTTTCGCCAGGAACCGGTTGGAATTTGCCAGGAAAGAAACAAAAAAAGGGAAGCGAGGGGCAGCAGCAGATAGCGGTCAAAGAAACTCGTAATGGACATCAGCGGTAGATAAAGGGCATTGACGAGGAGGAGAAAAAAGAAAAACTGCCGCGTTTTTCGAGGCACGGAATGAAAGGTTTTGGCAACAAAAATCAGCAGCCAACTCCCCGCAATTTGCCCGGCGAAATTCGCGACCAACATGGTCCAGTCCGGCAGGCGAGGGGTGTTGCGGAGTTGATGAATGAAGACATCGGCAAGCAATTCCGGTCCGAGTCCGAAGTTAAAAACAATGTTCCCACCGAAGGGAAATGTTTTTCCTATTTTTATCAAAAAGAGCAACAAAACCGAATTGAAAAGGAAAATCGGAAGCTGAATTTTCCATTTTGACAGACCCTGTTTCCGAAAGGAAGAAAAGAGAAAAGGAAAAAACGGCAATGAAAAAAGGCCGAGATAAATGACGGTTTTCACCAAAATTCGGAAGATGGTCAAGAAAAATTCCAGGGGATGTTCGCCCAATTTTTTCAAAAAAAGGCTTGAAACGGGAACGTAATTTTGTGATATTCCCAACAGGGGTTTCAGCTCTTTTTCAAAACCAAACCAAGCTGTAAGGAGTAGAACGATAAGCCAAAAGGCTACCTGTAACTTATTGACAATCAACCTTTTTTCAAAAAAAACAAAAAGAATAAGCGCCGCGAGAATAAGGATGCCGGGCTGCCGGATGAGGAAAGCTCCAATTGCCCAAAGGGCTGTAAAAAACAGTTGCTTTTCCTCCCCTGCTTTCAAGTATTTTTGAAATTGCCAGATGGCGAGTAGGCAAAAGGTCAAAAACGGAACGTCGGTCATGAATGAAAAAGAGAGGCAGAAATAAAGCGGCGTGCAACTCAGGGCAAGGGCATTGAAAAAGGCTGCTTGCCGCGATTGAGTTAGTTTTTCGGTTATTTTAAAGGTAATCAATGCCCCTGCCACGGCAAGGAACAAGGTTGAAAAACGCAAGTAGGTGAAAGAGAACCCTTTTAAAATCAGGCAGATAAGATAGCCCCAACCCACTTGCAAGACAATGTTGGGGGCGAATATGCCGAGCATTTCAAAAGTGCCGTTTTGCATCAGCGTTTTGACGGGATAGGCGTATTTCCAATCGTCGTTCAGGGGAAAGTCGCCAAGGGGGTTGACCAAGACAATCATTACCAACCAAAAAAATGACAAAATAAATACGGGCTGTTTTTTTAGGAAATTTCGTAAAAAAAGGAAACGCATGGCAAATGACTAATGACGATTATTGACCAATGACTATTTTATTGGGAAGGTGAAAATCTTTTCCCGCTTCTCCAACAATCCGGTGAAAAAATTGAATATTTTTGTCCCTTCTCAATAGGCGCATCGCCTGAATTCTATGCTAAAAAATTTATCCAAAACCTCTTTTTTTGTCTGCCTGCCCTTTTTCCTTTTGGCGGTGGTGGCTACTTTTTTGGTGCGGAACAACGCCTTCTTTTGGGACACTATTCAACTCGCTGCCAAGCAAGCACATTTTTTTTATGAGACTGATTTTCAGTCCATTATACTTCCCCAAGAGATGGACAGTGGTCATCCACCTGCCTTTGGAATGTACTTGGCTGCCTGTTGGAAATTATTCGGCAAAAGCCTTCCGGTCAGCCATCTTGCCATGCTTCCTTTTCTGCTTGGTACTATTTTTCTGGTTTTCAAAATCGGGAAGTATTTCGTGGATGGAAAGCACGCGTTTTGGCTGCTGCTGTTGCTTGCCGCCGACCCGACCTTGGCTTCCCAAAGCCTTTTGATTAGCCCCGACATTGCGTTGGTTTTCTTTTTTCTGCTTGGATTTTGGAGTTTGTTGGAAGAACGGAAAATCCTGCTGATGCTTGCGATTGCAGGCTTGGGCTTGGTCAGTTTGCGGGGTATGATGGTGGGAGTGGTTTTATATTTTTTCAGTTGGGTAGTGCAACCCATGACATTGGATTCCGGGCAGAAAATGCGACCCCTTTTTTTTAAATTCCTGCGAACAGGCTTCCTAAAAATGCAGCCCTTTCTTCCCGGCGGATTCCTCGCCCTTCTTTTCCTCCTTTACCACTTCAAACAAACAGGTTGGGTAGGTTATCACGAAAGTTCTCCCTGGTCGCCTAGATTTGAAAAGGTTGATTTTCAGGGGCTTATAAAAAATGCAGGCATCCTAATTTGGCAACTGTTGGACTTTGGGAGGGTATTTGTTTGCTTGGTCGCCGGCATTGGTCTTTGGCGTGTTTTCAAAGAAAAGTCCTTCACCGATGCGCGCCTGAAAAATTTACTTTGGCTGCTGGGTCTGTCCTTTTTAGTGCTTTGCCCGACCCTGCTTTTTCACAAAGCCATCCTCGCGCACCGCTATTTGCTGCCCATTTTTTTGGTGGGAAACATTTTGTGTTTCTTTGTGATTTTTACCAAAATAACTTCTCCAGAAATGCGGAGAATTCTTTTTGGAATTGCTTTTTTGGGCTTGCTTTCCGGCAATTTTTGGATTTATCCAAAGGAGGTCGCGCAAGGGTGGGATTCGACTTTGGCGCATCTTCCCTATTATCCTTTGCGAAAAAAAATGATCCGGTTTATTGCCGCAAAAGAAATTCCGTATTCACAGGTCGGAACTGTTTTTCCAAATATAGGCCCTTTTGAAAAATTTGATTTGAATGGCGTCCAGGATGGTTTCGTTCCAAAAAATTTTGAGACCAATCATTACCTTTTTTACGCAACGATTATGAATGACTTTTCGGATGCCGAGTTAGAAGAATTGGCAAGCCATTGGAGGGTGGTGAAAAAAATCGAAAGCGGCCGAATTTGTGTTATTTTGTACAAAAATCCAAGATTTGACTGATGCGAAAATTGCGATTGAAAGAGTTGGGAAGGCTAAGCGTTGAAGCCTTCAAGAAACAGGAGAAGACACCTTTGGTCGTGGTCTTAGACAACGTCCGGTCAGCGCTTAACGTTGGTTCTGTTTTTCGGACGGCGGATGCCTTTGCGTTGGAGAAAATCTTCCTTTGCGGCATCACCGCGAAGCCTCCGCATCGCGAAATTTTGAAGACCGCCATTGGCGCCACCGAATCAATGCAGTGGGAATATCACCCTTCCACTTTGGAAGTTGTCAACCACCTGAAAAAGGAGGGGTTTGAGATACTTTCCGTCGAACAAGCCGAGCACAGCACCCCGCTGCAAAACTTTAAATTTCACCGAGACAGCAAGGTAGCCTTGGTTTTTGGAAATGAAGTCAACGGCGTCAGCGAAGTGGTGATGGAAGTAGTGGATGCCTGCCTCGAAGTACCCCAATTTGGTACCAAACACTCCTTGAATATTGCGGTTTGTGTGGGAATTGTGGTTTGGGAATTGTTTAAAAAATTAAAATTTTTGGGTCCATCATAACAAAAAACACCTCCACATGAAAAGCATCCTTTCACGCAAACCCGTCTTTCTGTTCATCATTTTAGCCGGATTTTTTATTACCAACGCCATCGTTGCGGAGTTTATCGGGGTGAAGATATTCGCCTTGGAAGACACCCTTGGCATTGCCCCCTTGAATTGGAATCTTTTTGGTCATCAGGGGTCCTTGAATTTGACTGCAGGCGTACTGCTTTGGCCGGTCGTTTTCATAATGACCGACATCATCAACGAGTACTATGGTTGGAAGGGCGTGCGCATGCTTTCCTACATGGCAGCGGGTTTTATCGCCTATTCTTTTATGATGGTTTTTGCTGCCGTCGCTTTGACGCCAGCGGAGTGGTGGCCGGGCAGTTACGCGGCAAAAGGCGTTCCCGACATGCAGGACGCCTTCGCTCAAATTTTCGGGCAGGGCATGTGGATAATCGTTGGTTCGCTGATTGCTTTTTTGCTCGGTCAAGTGGTAGATGCCCTGATTTTTCACCACATCAGAAAGCTGACAAAAGACGATAAAGTATGGCTGCGGGCGACGGGTTCTACTTTGATTTCTCAATTTATTGACAGTTTCGTCGTGCTGTACGTCGCCTTTGTCTTGGGACCACCGAAATGGGAAATCAGCCTTTTTCTCGCGGTGGGGATAGTGAATTATTCCTACAAATTTTTGATGGCGATAATATTGACGCCCTTGATTTATTTGGGGCATTTCCTGATTGAATGGTATTTGGGAACGGAACTAGCCGAGAAATTGAAGAAAGAAGCTATTGAACAGTAAGCCTACCTGCTTGCCCATTTTGTTCGATTCGAGTTATTTAGATCTCTTCTTCTGACGAGTATATGTTGTTTCCTCCCCCAAGTCGAATAGTCGAACAAGCAAAATCGCTGCAATTAATCCAAATCCACAAAAAAACCTTAAATTTGGGGAAACGGTAATATTATGAGATTAGCAAATCCCATCTACGATACGGTCTTTAAGTATCTCATGGAAGATACGGAGATAGCCCGTCTCTTTTTAAGCCGACTCATCGGCGAAGAAATCACGGAAATTGTTGTTCGTCCACAGGAATATTCGACAAAAACCAAAAAGCATGGCGTGACTGTTTTACGCCTCGATTTTAAGGCAACCATTAAACTGGGAACCCAAGAACCCAAAAATAAAAAGGATAAAAAGAATTGGAGGGCGAAATATAAAACCGTTCTGATTGAACTTCAAAAAGCCAAACACAACAAGGACATACTGCGTTCTCGACGATATTTGGGCGATAACGACCGTAAAAAAGACGACATCATGGGGGCAGACGGAAAAATGAAAAAGGAGGAACTGCCCATCGTTACGGTTTTTATTTTGGGGTTTCCCCTGCCGCCGATTAAAACTTCGGCGCTCAAAATCAACCGGGTTTACACCGATTTGATTACCAATGAAGTATTGGATGTGCAAACAGAGTTTATTGAGAAATTGACCCACGATTGTTATGCCATCCTAATAACGGAACTGCCCCAGAAAGAACGCTCGAAACTGGAGAGAATCCTCAAGATTTTTAATCAGACTTATATTTTGGATTCGGATAACAAGTTTCTTGAGATTGAAGATAAAGAACTGAAAGGCGATAAATTGTTAGAATTAATGTCGGGGCGATTGAGGTATGCAGCGACCGACGAAGAAGTTTTGCAGGGCATCGAAATTGAGCAGGAAATAGAAGAAACGATTGACCAACATATTCGGGAAAAGGAGGAATTGAAAGAAAAATTGATGGAAAGGGATGAAAAATTGAAAGAAAGAGACGAGCAATTAAATGAGCATCGAAGATTGATTGAGGAATTGAAAAAACAATTGAAGGATAAAAAATAAAAAATTCATGTTCATGTGAAAAAGGAACGCTCCAAAGATTCAGAAACATGATTTTTTGAAAAAAGGCGCTACTTCCCTTTGATGTATAGGTGAATTCCTTTGGCGGCAAGTTTTCCTTCGGCTGCCGCATTCACTACTTCTGCCCCGCCGTTTACGGCGTCTCCTGCCGCAAAATATTTCAAATTGGTGGTTTGGTGGGTTCCGGGATGAACGATAATTCTTCCTTTATCATCAAATTTCAACCCTTTGATTTGCTTTAGAAATGCGGTCAGTTTAGACTGTCCGGTCGCCAAAATGACCCGGTCGCATTTCAATTCAAATTCGCTGTTCGGAACATTGGAAAGTTGTCCGTTTGCATTGTAAGTCTTGATAAAACGCACGCCTTTGACCTTCTTTTCACCCAAAATTTCCAATGGCGAAACGTTGAATATCCCTTTTACTCCAACGGATTTCGCCAGTTCGTACTCAAATTCATACGCGCGCATATCCACTTTCGGCCGGCGGTATGCAATGACGACTTCCTCCGCCCCTAAACGCGCTGATTCGGAAGCCGCATCCATCGCCGTATTGCCGCCGCCGATGACTACCACCCGCTTGCCGGGTTTTGTTTTCAAAGGGTTGATTTTCACGCTTTCAATAAATTCGGTTGCGCCCTTGCAGCCTTTCAGGTTCTCGCCCGAGATGTTCAAAGGACGGGTATTCCCCAAGCCGATGCCGAGAAGGATGGCGTCAAATTCCTTTTCCAGTTTTTCGAGTTGTTCGGGGCTTGAAACCGGTTTGTTGAATTGAAGGGTAAATCCAAATTGCTTTTGCAAATAATGCACCTCTTCCAAGACATCCTTATTTGCTATTTTGTAAGGTGCGCAACCGTAAAGTACAAGCCCGGAAGCCTGCGATTTTGCTTCAAAAATAATGACTTCATAGCCCGATTTCCTCAATTCGCAGGCAGCCGAAATGCCGGCCGGGCCAGCCCCGATGATAGCTACTTTTCTTCCGTTGGAAGGGGACAATTCGAATAATTTTTTATTCTTCTCAATGACGAGGGAAGTGGCATAGCTCTGTAATCTGCCAATTTCTAATGGCTTGACATTCTGATGGTTAAAAACGCAAGCCCCTTCGCAAAGCACTTCCGTCGGACAAACTTTTCCGCAAATATTTCCGAAATAATTGGCGCGGTAAATCGTCTTTGCCGCCCCGGGCAAATTGCCGGTATTTATTTGCCTAATAAAGAGGGGAATATCAATGCCCGTAGGGCAGGCGCTGACGCAAGGGGCATCGAAACAATATAGGCAACGCGAACTTTCATAGGAAGCCATCGTGGCATCCATGTAAGGCTTGATTTGTTCGAAACTTTGCTCCAATTCTTTCTTCGTTGCGGGTCGTTTGTATTCTGTCATATTTTTGGGTTCAGGATTCAGGGTTCGGGGGTTCGAGAGTTCGGGAATTCCAGTTTACAAAGCACCTGAACTTTCAAAAACAAACTCATAATTCGACAATTTTTCCATAGGTTTCGGGGCGGCGGTCTCGGTAAAATTGCCAGGTTGACCGCACCTCATCTATCATGTCCAAATCAAATTCTGCTACCAGCAATTCGTCCTTGTCTTCGGATGCTTGCGCAAAAATTTGACCCCTTGGATCCACGAAATAGGAAGAGCCGTAAAAATTGCCAATATTCCAGGGGGCTTCCGCCCCCACCCGGTTGATGCAGCCCATGAAGTAGCCATTGGCAGCAGCGTGGGCAGGTTGTTCCAGTTTCCACAAATACTGCGACAAGCCGGCGACGGTGGCAGATGGGTTGTAAACTATTTCTGCACCATTCAAACCCAAAATTCGCGCCCCGTCGGGAAAGTGGCGGTCGTAGCAAATATAGACCCCGATTTTGGCGTAGCGGGTTTCAAAAACAGGATAGCCCAAATTGCCGGGTTTGAAAAAAAACTTTTCCCAAAAACCGGAAGTATGCGGGATGTGGTTCTTCCGATATTTTCCCAAATAAGTCCCATCGGCATCTATGACGGCTGCTGTATTGTACAACACGCCCGCCTGTTCTTTCTCAAAAATGGGGACGATAAGCGCCATTTGATACCGCTTGGCGTATTCTGCCATGCGTTCAATCGTCGGACCGGGAATGGTCTCGGCAGAGGCGTACCATTTGGCATCCTGCCCCGGGCAAAAATAAGGGGTGTTGAAAATTTCCTGCAAGCAAAGAATCTGAACGCCTTGCTTCCCCGCTTCTTCGATGAGGGGGAGGTGCTTTTGCACCATAGCCTCCTTTATTTCCTCCATGCTGCCCTCGCCTTCCGTCTTGGCGAGGCTCATTTGGATAAGGCCTGATTTAATTTTTCTGGGCATTGGTTGCGGTTTTTTTCTGAATTAATTTTTAGAAATTTAGGTATCATTTTAATAATCAAGGGTTTCACACAACGACACGATGACACAACACTGGGAGTGCAATATTCTTCAAGCGTTTACTACATTGGGCTTAGGTTGTAATTACGACAAAGCCTACATTGTGTCGTCGTGTCGTTGTGTGAAACCACCCTCTATTATTAAGAAGTTGCGATAAAATCATCTTTCTCCAAAAATTTCATAAGCTAAGCGAGTTCTTTAAAGACTTCATCGTATTTGCTAAAATTTTCTCTGATGTACGCTTCTACTATTTTCCTTCTCTCAGACTGTTCTTCTGAGACAATAATTTGATTTTCAATGAGAATTTCTTTGATGATTTCTTTTAATAAATCATTCCGTTCAGTTAATAATTCCAGTAGAACAGATTTAAGGGAGGCTCTATCAATGTTTTGAATATTCCTAAACTTAAATTTTATTTTTCAAGATAATCAAATGTTCAAAATTTACAAAACTTCCTTTAATTCTTCTAAAGATAGATCGGCTTGTCTAGTTTTCTGGAGATGCTGAAAGCTGCATTTATCAGCCCGACGTGGCTATACGTTTGGGGAAAGTTGCCCCATTGGCTGCCGGTAGCTGCATGAACGTCTTCGCTCAATAATCCTAGATGGTTTGCGTGTTTCAGAAGGTTTTCAAAAATTCGGATCGCTTCCTTGAGGCGGTTCATCTTTACGAGGGCTTCTACATACCAAAAGGCACAGATAAGAAAAGTAGATTCGGGCGTCCCAAAATCATCCGCGTGGCGATAGCGGTAGAAAAGACCGGAATCTGCCAACAGGTTTTCTTCCAGCGCTTTGAGGTGCTGTTTTGCTTTTTTACTTTTGGAATTGAGATAGCCCATGTTGATGAGTTGCAGGAGGCTGGCATCGAGATTTTGGCTGTCCACCGCCTGCGTGTAAACGCCCCGGCTTTCGTCGTAACATTTTTCAATCATCGCTGCCGACTCTGTGATGAGGCGGTTGGCCAGTTTTTCCATTTTTTCGTCTCCGATGCGGCGGGAGATTTTCCGGGCTGCCTGACTGCCGGCCCAATGAAACAGGAAGGTGTAGCAATGCAATTGATTGATGCCCCTAAATTCCCACAGCCCGTTGTCGGGTTCGTTCATCGTTTCATTAATCATGTTTAAACAATACATCACATTTTCAATCAGCGTAGCATTTCCGGCACTTTGAAGACGAATGTCAATAAAAAAGGGAAGCAACGTCACCAACACCTGCCCATACACGTCGTTTTGGATATGTTCGTAGGCTTGGTTGCCAATGCGGACAGGGCGTTCGCCCCGGTAACCTTTTAGCGGAAGGATTTTTTCAACCGGTTTTTTGTCCATGCCGATTGGGTAGAGGGGGTGCAACCTGCCGTCCTCACTTATCACGATGTTTTCAACGAAATTGGAGTAATCTTTGAGGATGCCGAAATGTCCCAAATCATTTAGCGCTTTGAGGGTGTAGTGGGCGTCGCGCATCCAACAAAAGCGGTAGTCCCAATTGCGGGTGCTGCCTGGAAACTCTGGGAGGCTTGTAGTGGCAGCGGCTATGATAGCCCCCGTGTCTTGGTATTGATGGAGTTTTAAGGTAAGCGCCGAACGGGTGACGGCCTCCTGATGGAACTGTTCGATAGAGGTGTTTTTCACCCAACGACGCCAATATTTTGTGGTCTTTTCGAGAAATTGTTCGACCGTAGAATCGAGGGGTGCCTCCAAGGGGACTCCCCAAGAAAGAATGATGTATTTAGTTTCATTCAGAACAAAAGCCTGGTCTTGGTCCACGAAAGTCAGGGAGATGTTGGTTGTCAGGCGTAGCCTCGATTCCAAGCCTTTGAAGCGGATATGGCTGCTGCCAAAAACTTTGGTGGGTTGAATCTCCCCATAATTGCCGACCGGCCGGCAGGAGACGCGAATCCGGGGGCGTCCTTCCAAGGGAACGATTTTACGAACCAGCATCAAGGGCTTATACATCCGCTCATAATTTTCGAACCGAGGCGCAAAATCAATGACCTTGAAACTGCCGTCTTCACAGTTAAAGGTCGTTTCCAGAATATTGGTATTGTAAATATATTCCTGTTGAGAGGTAAAGGTTTCCCATTCCGGTTCAACCGAAAAAGATCCCCCTTTTTCATCGTCCAGCAAAGTTCCAAAGACGAAACTGCTATCGAATCGGGGCCAGCAAAGCCAACCTACATTGGCATGAGTGTCCACCAATGCTAAAAAGGCGCAATTGCCGATAATGCCGTAATTGTACGAGTGTTGTTCCATAAAATATCAAAACTGGAATTTATGAGGCGGCCAAAATAGAAAAGTTGTGGTAAGTTTTGTAGTTAGTTGGCCGGGCTTTTTTTTAGGACAGGAAATATGGAGGCTGATTTTGAAAAATTGCCTCCTTTTTTTTGTTTCTGCCAGGGGCGTTCCCAATCAAAAAAGCCTTACATTTGCCTCGTTTTAAAAACAACACAAACAGCATTCTAAGGAACGGTGAAAAAATAAATCAAGCTTCTTGGCTACTTCTTTTGTCCTTATTTTTCACTTTGAAAACAGTCATTATATCAACATAACTCTTGTTTTCAAAGCAAAAACTAAGAACA
>Ga0114931_10004427_pt1 | contig 17522 bp, 14 predicted proteins | sample 2SBtaG_FD_89579 | JGI IMG/M metagenome (GOLD analysis project Ga0114931, IMG submission 89579) | Deep subsurface microbial communities from Kolumbo volcano to uncover new lineages of life (NeLLi) - 2SBTROV14_V59a metaG | ecosystem: Environmental > Aquatic > Marine > Volcanic | place: Kolumbo...
CGGGACGCTGAAGAGCATCAACCACCGCCTGCTCATGGCCGTACGAGAAGCCGACGGCCGCGACGCCAGCCCGTCGGCCGGGGTGATCGACAGTCAATCGGTGAAGACCACGGAAAGCGGCGGCCCGCGCGGGTTCGACGCCGGCCAAGACAACTTCCGGCAAGTTGGTCAAGGGGCGCAAGCGTCACATCCTCACCGACACCGGCGGGCTTCTGGTCGCCGCCCTGGTTCATGGCGCCCATATTCTGGACCGCGACGGGGCGCCGCCTTTGTTGGCCTCGATCCGGCGGGCCTTCCCTTGGCCGCGCCATGTCTTCGCCGATGGCGGCTACGCCGGGCCGAAACTCAAGGCCGCCCTCGCCAAGCTCGGCCGCTGGACGATCGAGATCATCAAGCGTTCGGACGCCGCCAAGGGCTTCGAGCTCTTGCCCCGCTGCTGGGTCGTCGAGCGCGGCTTCGCCTGGCCCGGACGCAACCGCCGTCTGGCTAAGGACTTCGAGGCATCCATCGCCAGCGCCGAGGCATGGCTCCTGATCGCAAGCATCCAGCTTCTCGTCGGGAGGATGGTAAGGCATTGAAACAACACTTCTTTTTCAGCCAGACTCTTATATTGATATGACGTATTGAATAATGCTCAAATTAATTTTATAGATTCCTTCAATTCTCCTGCGTTCCACCTCAAGGACTGTTAGCGACAGCCAATGTCTCGGTATTCGATCTACTCGCTGGCGCGTCATGCCCTCCGCCGACACCGGGACTGGTCGCCAGCGTGGCGCAACACCGAACCAAAGCTATCGTACGACATCGTCATCATCGGCGGCGGGGGGCATGGCCTCGCGACAGCCTACTACCTGGCTCGAAATCACGGGATTACCAACGTCGCCGTGCTCGAGAAGGGATGGATCGGCGGCGGCAACACGGCACGGAATACGGCGATCGTCCGTTCCAACTACCTGCTGCGACCCAACGCGCGATTCTACGAGTTTTCGCTCAAGATCTGGGAAGGCCTCGCTCAGGAGCTCAACTACAACCTGATGTTCTCGCCGCGCGGCGTCCTGAACCTCGCGCACAGCGACGGGCAGATGGAGGTCGTCACCAGACGCGGCAATGCGCTGTGCGTAAACGGCATTGATGCGGCGGTCCTGGACCGCAATCAGGTTCGGGACATGGTGCCGGAACTCGATTGTTCCGAGAACGCCCGCTACCCGATCCGCGGCGGGTTGTTGCAGCGGCGCGGCGGCATTGCCAGGCACGATGCGGTCGCCTGGGGATTCGCCCGTGCAGCGGACGGGCTCGGTGTCGACATCGTTCAGAACTGCGAGGTCGTCGGCATCAAATGCGAGCGTGGCCGCGTCATCGGGGTGGAGACGACGCGCGGCGACATTCGGGCCGACAAGGTCGGAATCACCGTGGCCGGACACACTGGACAACTTTGCCAGATGGCGGGATTCGAGGTGCCGGTCGAGTCCCATGTCCTTCAGGCGATGGTCACCGAGCCGCTCAAACCGGTACTCGACACCGTCGTCACGTCGGGCGCCGTGCATTCCTACGTCAGCCAGTCCGACAAGGGCGATTTCGTCATCGGCGGCGACATGGACGGCTTCAACTCCTTCGCCCAGCGGGGTGGTTTCAACGTCGTGGAGCACACCGCGGCGGCGATGGTTTCTTTGATGCCTTTTCTCAGCCGCATGCGACTGATGCGGACCTGGGGCGGCGTTGTCGACCAGTCCTTCGACGGTTCGCCGATCATGGGACACACGCCGATCGAGAACCTCTTTCTCAATGGCGGATGGTGTTACGGCGGATTCAAGGCGACCCCCGGTTCCGGCTGGTGTTTCGCCCATACGCTAACGCACGGCGAGCCCCATGAACTGATCGAACCGTTTGCGCTGGACCGGTTCCGCCGCGGCGCGACGCTGGATGAAGAGGGCTCTGGTCCCTACGCAAAGGCTCACTGAGGAGGCGCGCGTGCTCTACATCGACTGTCCGCACTGTGGTTCGCGAGACCGGGGCGAGTTCACCTACGTCGGAGACGCCGGCGCGATCATGCCGCCGCTTGGCGAGACCGATCAGGACGTCTGGTACCGCTACGTGTACGTTCGTCCCAACCCCAAAGGCCCGCATGAGGAGTTGTGGCAGCACACCGGCGGATGCCGCGCCGTCGTCCGTGTCTGCCGGAATACCCTGACCCATGAAATTCTCGAGACGCGGCTGGCGAAGGCCGACCCCGCAGGTGAATTGCGATGAACGATCAGCTGTTTCGACTCGCCGAGGGGGGCAGGATCGATCGCTCCCGCCCCCTGAGGTTCAGGTTCGACAGGCAGACGTTCGTCGGATACCAAGGCGATACGGTGGCATCGGCATTGCTGGCGAATGGCGTTCGCCTGGTGGGACGCAGTTTAAAGTACCACAGGCCGCGCGGCATCATGACGGCCGGCCCCGAGGAACCGAACGCCCTCGTGCAGCTCGGCACCGGGGCTATGTCCGAACCCAACGCGTGCGCCACCATGGTGCCGCTGCATGACGGTCTGGTCGCATACTCACAAAACCGATGGCCGTTGCTCGCGTTCGACGTGATGGCGGTGACCGGGCTGTTTTCTGGTTTGTTCCCGGCGGGTTTCTACTACAAGACGTTCATGTGGCCCGCGTCGATGTGGATGACTTATGAACGGGTCATTCGCCGGATCGCCGGTCTCGGCAAGGCGCCCTCGGAGCGTGATCCAGATACCTACGAACACCACCACGATTTCGTGGACGTGTTGATTATCGGCGGCGGTCCGGCAGGAATCGCGGCGGCCCTGTCAGCAGGGGAGGCGGGCGTTCGGGTCATGCTCGCCGAGCAGGACACCGAGTTGGGCGGCCGACTCCTTAGCCGTGCCAGTGAAAGCGACTGGCTGGAAACGGCAAGGACGAGACTGCATGCGCTGGCGAACGTCCGAGTCTTGACGGAAACCACGGTCGCGGGACTCTACGACCAGAACATGGCGGTTGTCGTCGAGAGTTGCCGTGACGACGGTCTTGGAAAGCCCCGTTTCCGGCTACGCCACGTCCGCGCGAAGCAAATCATCTTGGCGACCGGTACGATCGAGCGGCCTATGGTCTATACCAACAATGATGTCCCCGGCAACATGCTGGCCAGCGCCGCGGGCGCATACCTCAACCGGTTCGCGGTTCGTCCCGGTTCCGCAGCAGTCGTGATGACCAACAACGACTCGGCCTACGATCTGGTCACCGATTTGGTCTCGGCCAGTATCGAGATCGCTGCCGTCGTGGACACGCGCGAACGCGTTTCGGACTCGATACGCGACGCGGTTGCCAAATATCAGGTACGGCTATTGACCCGTGCCGCGATCGCTGACGTCGTCGGGGGCAAGCAGGTTCGTTGCGTCAAGGTCGCACGCCTGAACGCGGACCGGACCGGATATACCGGGCCTTCGGAAACAATTCCGTGCGATACGGTTCTGAGTTCCGGAGGTTGGACGCCGAGTGTCCACCTGTTCACCCACGCTGGCGGCAAGCTTCGCTATGACGAACGGGTGGCCGCGTTCGTTCCGGACACAGGACCCGAAGCGGTTCACTGCGCGGGATCCCTGATTGGTATTGGCACAGGCGAAGCCTGCAAACGTTCGGGACACCACGCCGCCGAGTGTGCGCTCCAGTCACTTAGGGTTGCCGGCGATTGCGATGGTTTCGTCGTCCGTGACGAGGAGCGAATGAAGGCGAATGCGTGCTGGAGCCTGCCGTCGGCGCCCGGTGCCAAATCAAAGAGGTTCGTCGACCATCAGAACGACGTCACCGCCGACGATGTCGGCCTGGCTGCCCGCGAAGGCTATGTCTCCGTTGAGCACCTGAAACGCTACACGACGCTGGGCATGGGCACGGACCAGGGCCGGACCAGCAACATGAATGGTCTCGGCATCCTCGCAGATACGCTGGGCGTTTCGACCGGCGATGTCGGCACGACCACGTTCCGCCCGCCTTACACCTCCGTGACAATGGGGGCGGTCGCGGGCCCCGAGGTCGGCCAAAATTTGGCGCCGATCCGCCGGACGCCGATCCACGATTGGCACCGCGACAACGGTGCGGTTTTTGTGAACTCCGGTTTTTGGCACCGGGCCCGGTATTACCCTGAACCCAGTGAAACCATGAATGACGCCATCAATCGCGAAGCCCGTAACGTCAGAACGAATGCCGGCATCTGTGACGTATCGACGCTCGGACGGATCGACGTGCAGGGGCCGGATGCTGGGGAACTGCTCGACCGGGTCTGCACGAACGCGATCTCGACCCTGAAGGTCGATCGTTGCCGTTATTACCTGATGCTTCGCGAGGACGGCATCGTGCTCGACGACGGCACCGTGATACGAATGGCCGACGATCATTACCTGCTCTCCGCCACCACGGCGAATGCGGCGCGGGTGCTACAGATGCTCGAGGTTTGCCTTCAGGCGCACTGGCCGGATTTGAAGGTTGCCGTGGCGTCGGCAACCGACGGCTTCGCGGCCATGTCCGTAACCGGACCGCGAGCGCGCGAGGTCCTGGAAGCGTGCGGCGGGGATTTGGCGCTCACAAACGATGAACTGCCGTTCATGACTGTAACGCGAGGTTTGATGGCCGGCATCCCCGTCACCGTTGCGCGAATCTCGTTTTCGGGGGAACTCGGTTACGAGGTGATGTGCAGGGCAGGGCACGGCACAAGATTGTGGTCGCACATTCTCGAAACCGGCGCGCCGCTCGGGTTGCGGCCCTACGGGGTTGAGGCCCTGGATGTGCTCCGCACGGAGATGGGGCACGTCGTTGTCGGTAAGGAAATCAACGGTAATACGACGGCCGACGACCTCGGCTTCGCCAAGATGTGCAGTGTCAAAAAGAAATATGTCGGCCATGTGCTGAAGGATCGCGACGCGTTACGGGCGCCGGGAAGGGAACAGTTGGTCGGCATGGTTCCCGCGGACGACCCCACCGCCAGGCTGCGCACTGGCATGCAATTGTCGCGGCACGTCCGCGCGCCCATCGAAGAAGGCGCGATGGGCTATATAGCCTCTGCTACCTTCAGCCCCAATCTGGGGCATGCGATCGGAACCGCGCTTTTGGCCGACGGCCGTTCCCGGCATGGTGAAGAACTGTGGGCGTTGTCTCCGCTGCATGGGGAACGGGTGAGGGTCAGGGTCGTTTCGCCGCACTTCATAGACGCGGGGGGCTCCCGTGTCCGAGCTTGAACTCCCCATGATGGCGTCGCCGCTCGATCGCGTTGCTCGGCGGGAAGCGCCGGGGGCCGGAGTCCGCGTATCGGAATTACGGAATCTCCAGCTGTTTCTCGTCTCGGACCTGTCCCGAGACAATGCTCTCGAATCGTCCGGTTGCACCAAGATGACTGTGGGACCTGGGCGCTATCTGGCCTCGGGAGAAGGCGCTGCCGAAGCCTTTGCCGACGTTGCCGGGCAGGAACACTTGACGGTTCAGGATGTCAGCCACGCCCGGACGGTCCTCGTCCTTGCGGGCGATGCGGTCAGGGATTTGATGTCGAAAGTCTGCGCGATCGACCTTCACCCGGCGGTCTTCCCGAAAGGAGCCTACGCGGTTACGCCCGTTGCCGGAATTGAGGCCGTCATCCGTTGTGTCGATGAAGACCGTTTCGAACTCTACGTCGTCAGGTCATTCGCGCGTCATGTATTGGAGGCGATTATCCATCGTGGCGCCGAGTACGGCGTCGCGTGGTCCGGATGACACTCGGCTCTCCAGCATGGGGTCCGGAGAGCCGAATATCTCTCAGCAAGCAGGAACTCGCGTGGAGAAGCTACACCGGGAGACACCAGCCATCCGGGCTCTCTGTCCGGCCCTCGACGAGGTCGATATACCTGTTCTGGATTTCCTCGACGAATGGACCGCGCTTGCCGCTGCCGATCTTGATGCCGTCGAGCGAGATCACGGGACGGATCTCCTGGTGCGATCCGGTGATGAACGCCTCGTCGGCGAGGTAGATTTCGCTTCGATCGACAGGGCGTTCCTCGACATCGACCCCCATCTCGTCTCGCGCGATCCGGATTGCCGTGTCGCGGGTGATGCTCTCGAGAATGTCGCTGCCCAGATCCGGCGTGATGACCCTGCTGTTCTTGACGAGGAACAGACAGGAACCAGCCGTCTCTGAAACTTTGCCGTGGGCCGTCAGAAATAGTGGGTAATCGAAACCTTCAGCCTCCGCCTGGAGAATGGCCAAGCGACCGTTGTGATAGTTGGCGACACATTTCACGCGCGGCGGCATGACGGTGTCGCTGATGCGCAGCCATGAACTGACGCCGAGACGAATGCCGTCGACGAAGGCCGCCTTTCGCGGCGCGACGGTCGACGTGATGCAGTAGCTGACCGGTCCGCATGAGCCTTGCATGCCGAACCCGTCGATGAACGCGAAAATGCGGAAATGGATCGTTTCGCGATGGTTATTGGCGCGCATCAGGTCGATCGTCCAATCATGAATTTGCTGCGGTGTGGCGTCCGTTTCGAAACGCAGAATTTTCATGCCATCGAACATGCGGCGGATGTGATCGTTGAGGCGAAAAAGGAAGAGCTTCTCTTGCTCGGGATTCCAGTATCCCCGAAGGCCTTCGAACACGGCAGAGGCGTACTTCGCTGCTGGTGTCAGGACGTGTATCTTCGCATCCTCAATCTTGATGATTTCGCCATTCATCGAAGCGTGCGCGCCGAGTTCTTCCATTGACTGCTCCTTTGTGGACTGTGCCGCAACGATTAGCGGATCATCGGTGTTATTTGAAAAATGCCGCGAATATCAAAATTGTCTCGCAAAATGATACTGACGATTATTATATGATACAATCATCTTGACATTCTGCCCGGCAAGAATTTTCGCAGATCTTTCTCATGCCCGCAGGCGCTGCCCCTTGGGGTCGTAGGCGGGTCCGTTCAGGAGACGGGCGGAGGTGGGACTCCCTATAACCGTTACAGCATAGTCGGCCGATGGATCGAGAGCGTCCGAACGAATGTAGCCGAGCGCGAGACTCTTGCCGACGGTATGGCCGTAGCTTCCGGACGTTACGTCCCCAACGATCTCCCCATCACGAATAATGGCCTCGCCGCCAAACGCGTCGGCGTCGTCGACTTCAACCTCGAGGGTGGCCAGCGTGTAGTCGGTACCCTTGGCCTCCAATTTTTCCAGCGCGTCTTTTCCGATGAAATGCGGCTTCGATAAATCGACGAAGCGACAAAGGCCCGCAGAGATTGGGTCGTAGTCGGGCGTGAATTCGCTGAACCAACTCCCGTAGGATTTTTCGATGCGAAGCGCGTTGAGCGCGAGACCGCCGGCGAATACGGCTCCTTTCTCTTTCGCCGCCCGCATCAGTTCCGCGTAGACGTGCGACATGTGCTCGGCGTCGAAGTAGATTTCGTAGCCGAGCTCGCCGGTAAATGACACGCGCAGCGCCAGGGCCGGTACGCCGGCGCACTCGATCTCGCGAACCCGCATGAAGGGGAATGCCTCGTTTGAAACGTCATCCGGCGACATCGCCGCAAGGAAGTTGCGCGATTCGGGACCGGTAACGGCAAATCCGGATTTGGCCTCAGACCAACTGACGATATCGATTCCGTCCGTCGGCATGCGGTCTTGCAGCAGGCGCCAGTAATACAATTCAGCGCTGCCCCCGCCCATCAGCAGGAAACGGTTTTCCTCAAGGCGGCTGATGCTGAAATCGGCAACGAAACGGCCTTTGTCGTTGACCATCGGCGCCAGACCGAGGCGGCCCGGTTCCGGCAGGCGGTTCGTGGTGAGCGTGTCGAGCCAGGATGCCGCACGCCGTCCGCTGATGACGAGTTTGGAGTACGGGGACACGTCGATGATGCCGACGCCGTCACGTAGCGCGCGGCACTCGCGCCCCGTCGGCTCGAACCAGTTGGTCCGACGATAAGACCAACCCGGCTCCCGCTCATTCATGCGGCTCGCAAAGTACAGCGGTGTTTCCCAACCCCAGGACGATGTGAAGACCGCACCTTGACGAACCTGGTCCTGGAAATTGTCACGGACCCGGATGGGGCGGGCCGACTCGATCTCTTCATAGGGGAAGTGCATGCGAAATCGGGTGCCGTAGAGTTCGTAGGAACGCTCGAGCACGTGTTCTGGCCTAATGTAGTCGCCGAAGCGCGCGACATCGGCGCCCCGCATATCCCATTCCGGTTCGCCTTCGACGATCCATTCGGCAACGCACTTGCCGAGGCCGCCACCCTGACTGATCCCCGTCATGATCCCGCATGCCGCGTGATAGTTCCTGAGACTAGGAACTGGTCCAAGGAGACCGGTGCCATCGAACGACCAGACCATGGGGCCGTTGATGACCTTCTTGATTCCCGCAGTCTCCAAGACCGGCATGCGCCCCATCGCGGTCGCGACGTTCTCGGCAATGCGTTCCAGGTCGTCAGGCAACAATTCATGGCCGAACTCCCAGGGGGTGCGATCCTCGGCCCAGTGCTTGCCATCGTGCTCGTATGTGCCGAGCAGGAATCCTTTACCTTCCTGACGAAGGTAGTACTCGGCATCCCGGTCACTTATCGACGGCAGCTCCCGGTCGAGCGCTTCGACCTCGGGTATCGACTCGGTCACGAAGTATTGGTGCTCCATCGGTACGATCGGAAAACGGACGCCGGCCATCGCCGCGACCTCGCGCGCCCATAGTCCGGCGGCGTTGACGACGTGCTCGGCGACGATGGTTCCGTTCTGGGTCACCACGTCCCAGGTCCCGTCGGGCCGGGGGTTCGTCTGAGAACCCGGCAGAAACGGTAGACCTCGGCCCCGCCCATGCGCGCGCCTTTCGCAAACGCCTGCGTGATCCCGCTTGGGTCCAGGTGGCCTTCGTCGGGCTGAATGAAGGCGGCCTTCAGCTTCGACGTCCCGATGAACGGGTGCAGTTCATTGAGCTCGTCGATCGGAACGTGCTCGAAGTCGAAACCCAGGTAGCGGGCCTTGGCCTCCATGATCCGGAGCTGGTCGACACGGTTCTGCTTTTCCGCCAGATAGATGCCGCCAGTCGTATGGATGCCGCATGACTGCCCGGTTTCGGGCTCCAGCTTCTTGTAGCACTCGATGGTGTAGTGGTTGAGGCGAGCCATACTGGTGGAGTCGCTGAGGATTCCGAAGCCGGCGGCCGCGTGCCATGTCGATCCGGACGTGAGTTCGTCGCGTTCCATCAGGACGACGTCGGACCAGCCAAGCTTCGTCAGATGGTAGAGGACCGAGCAGCCGATAATTCCGCCGCCGATCACCACGACACGAGCGTGTGTTTTCATGCTTTGCTCCAAAGCCGGATGCTTCTCTCAGACATGGTCGCGAGGAAAGGACTCGCGCCAGGCACGACGAAACACCCGTTTGTTGTTTTCGTAGGCTTCGAGATGCGAACTCAGTTCGAAAGTTTTCTTAGTGGATGTGACTTTGGTCCATGCTTCCGTCCGGATCCGTAAGTTGTTACCGCGAGAATACCGTCGAGTGCGGTAGCTCTCCATGACGGCGGACGCCGGATCATCGCGAAGTATCGTGTAGGTCCGGACGGTGCGATTGAAGGTTCGGGCCCCGTGGGTGACGATCTCCGTGTCGTCCCTTTCCTCGGAAACGACATAGGTTGTCCGTCCGGTATCGAAATCCGTCGTGACCTTGCGTTCGATATGCTCCGGCGCATGCGTCTTCCGCTTCGAGTGCGGCGCTACTTCCGGCGGTGCGAAGGAAATCGACCTTTCGTGGTTTGCGGTATGACAGTGAATCGACAGCGTCGTCCCCTTGGTGTGGACCGTCATCGTGACGCGTTCGGGAGACGGCATCACCAGCGGCCAGTATTGCGTTGACAGGGCAAGGCGAACTCGGTGCGCCTTCGGTATGTGATACGCGGTGTTCTCGAATGCTATCTGCACCTTGTAGCGCTTGCCGGGCACGAGACGCTTAGGGCGCGCCGCCCCGTCCAGGTGATTGAGGTTGCACATGCCCAAGGCAATTCGCGTACTGAAACCGTCGGGATTGATGTCGCAAAGTCGCGCGGCGACGAATGCGACCGAGCGGTCGACCGAAAATGACAGGTCGATGCAGGCGCCCCCGAGGATCTCGACCGGGGACGTCAGGATATCGCTGTCGAAACACAGCGAGCCGGCGTCATCCGCCCGTTGGTCGTCGGGCAGGTCCGCCCCCCAGGCCATCGGAGAATGCTCGCCGCTGCAAACGCCGGTGGACATCGGCGAGCAAACCGACAACGAGTGCTTTTCCGAGGAGCCGTCAATCAGCCGGCCCGCTCCCAGTCCAAAACGGCGTGGGCTGACATGTTTGGATGGCCAGGTTACCTCGCCGAGCCACCGGCCTTCCCTGAAGTCGCATGATGCCGGGACGGCGCCGCCCTCCATCATGTAGTAGCGGAGCGCGGGTTCGTCCATGATGCCGTTCTGCTCGCCCTTCAGCCAGTAGTCCCACCAGCGGATCGCCTCCTGGCAATAGCCGATCGCCGGTTTCGGGAAGCCCATGTGAGGAAACTTGTGCGCCCAAGGACCGACGACCACCTTGAGCGGCAGGTCGTATGGGTCTTCCAAGAAGCGGAATCCGGTATTCACGTAGGGGTCGAACCAACCGCCGAAATACAGCAGCGGCGTCTTCATGCGCTCCGGCTTTTCGCAGATCGAGGACTGCTTCCAGAACTTGTCGCGGCGCAGGTGGCGCATCCATTCGATCAGCGGATAGTCCTGCTTCCTGAGCCGCTCCAACCACGTCTTGCGCCACGACCTTCCGTAGAGGAGGGGATCCGGCGGCCAGGAGAAGAACGAGAGCATCGTCGAGCCCCAGCCGATATGCTCGTTCACCATGCAGCCACCGCGAAAATGACAGTCGTCTCGAAACCGGTCGTCCGTCGAGCCCTGGCTGATGATCGCTTTCAGGGCAGGCGGATTGCGAGCCGCAGTCGCCAGGGTATTGATACCGCCCCACGACAGGCCGAACATGCCGACGTCGCCGGTGCACCAGGCTTGCTTCGCCAGCCAGTTAACGACTTCGACCGCGTCGTCGATCTCCTGTTTGCAGTACTCGTCGCCGATGATGCCGTCGGAGTCGCCGGAGCCTCGAACATCGACTCGCACGGAGACGTAGCCGTGCCCGGCGAAGTACCCGTGAGTCCGCTCGTCGCGAAGCGATGTGCCGTCGCGTTTGCGGTATGGGTGGTACTCGAGCAGGGCCGGGTACTTCACCTTTCCCGCATCGGTCGGCATCCACAACCGTGCAGCCAGCCGCGTGCCATCCGCGAGGTCAATCCACGTATGTTCGACGATCCTAATCTTGTGTGGAAACTTCTTTCGGACGTGCATGGCGAACCCCCTGGCGCGTTGCAGTGTAATGCTGACGCTATCTCAGGTGCGTATCTTATTTCAACATGACAGATCAATTAATGATACAAATTGATACAAGAAGGACCCGGAGCTTGCCTCCGGGCCCAGTTGACGAGGTATGACAGGTCGTATCGGCAGAAATGCGGGACGACGTTATGCGAACCACCAGCGTTCCGCTGCTCGATTGCCGTCGAGCGGCTTGTCGCCATTGATCTCCTTCTCGTGCATCACGTTCGAGCGACGCGCCGAAACACGGTTGCGGAAGAACGGGATCACCGTGCTGCCTTCGTCACGCAGGATGATCATCATTTCGCGATAGAGCTCCTTGCGCTTGGCGTTGTCGAGCTCGCCTTTGCCCTCGGCGAGGAGCTTGTCGAACCGTGCGTTGCTGAAGAAGCTCTCGTTCCATTCGGCGCCGGTCTTGTAGGCGATCGTGAACATCACATCCGGGGTCGGCCGCGCGCTCCACGTCGAGACGCTGAACGGCTTCTTCATCCAGACGTTCGACCAGTAGCCGTCATTCGGCTCGCGGACGACCTTGATGTTGATCCCGGCGGCCCTGGCTTCTTCGGCATACAGGATGGCGACGTCAACCGCCCCGCCGAACGCGGCATCCGCCGCGGAAAGATCGACATTGAGCGAATCCATGCCGGCCTTCTTGAGGTGGAAGCGGGCCTTGTCCGGGTCGTAGTGACGCTGCTCGATCTCGGAGTAGTAGGGCATCGTCGGGCCGATCGGCTGGTCGTTGCCGATGGTGCCGTACCCGCGCATCGCCAGCTTGAGCACGCTTTTCCGGTTGATGGCGTTCTTCAAGGCCAGGCGAACGTCGTTGTTGTTGAACGGTGCGGTGTTCATGAACATCGGGAGCGTCGCATGCGCACCGCTGGCAACCGAATCAACGATAACGTTGACATTCTTGTCCAACAATCCGGCCGTTTTCAGATCTACGTCGCTGATGGCGTCGACCTGGCCGGTGACGATCGCGCTCTGCCGAGCCGTAGAATCTGGGAGCCCGACGAAATGGACGCCGTCGAAATGACCGCGGCCTTTTTTCCAGTAGTTCTTGTTCTTCGTGAGGGTGGCTTCCACGCCTGGATTGAAGGACTCGACGACATAAGCGCCGGTGCCGACGCCGGAAACGTCGATTTTGCCCTCGCCATCCGACGGGCAGACGCTGAAATGGCTGTCCGCCAGGGTATACGGCAAGTCGGCGTTGCCGGAACCGAGCGAAATGACGACGTTGTTGCCGTCAGCCTTGATGTCGGTGACGCCGTCGAGAAGCGCCTTACCGCCGGACTTGGAATCCTTCGAGCGGTGGTAGTTCAAAGAGGCGACGACGTCGTTCGCGGTCAGACTCTTGCCGTTGTGGAATTGAATGCCGTCACGCAGATGGAAGGTCCAGCTCGAGGCATCGGCGGACGCATCCCATCCGGAGGCAAGCTCGCCGATGACGCTCCCGTCGGGAGGCAATTCCGTCAGATTGTTGCGAATGGCGAAATTCATCTCGCTCGTGAACTCACTGTTCACCAACGCGGGATCGAGCGTGTCGCCGGTATTCGCATCGTGAAGCCCGACCCGGAACGTTCCCCCTTGTTTGGGAGTCGCCGCCTGGACCGAAGTCGACCAAAGGGACGACGCACCTGCAACTGTTAGACCGGTCGCGACGGCTGCCTGCGTGAACTGACGCCGCGTGAGTTTTCCGTTCTGCGCGCCGTCAAGGAGCTGTTCGAGTTGCGTGCCGTTTTCTGAACCAGACATGTTCCTCTCCTCGTTGAAACTGGTTGATGACAATTTAGACTAGACTAGAGTCAAATTGACGTATCATAATACAATATACCGTATCGAAAATAAATTGATCAATAGCATATTTCTCGCTCGTCGCGGAGTGAGATCGTAAATGCGTTTGGGCTGGCAGAGTCTGGGGAGGACGGCAAGGTGGAGAGTTTGAAGATCATGATCGCCAAACGGCTGTTTTTCGGCGGTCTGACCTTGTTCGCGATCTCCGTTCTGATCTTTCTCGGCGTCGAGGCTCTGCCGGGTGATCTTACTCAGGCCATCCTCGGCCAGTCGGCGACACCCGAGACCGTCGCGGCGTTCCGTCATCAGCTGGGGCTCGATCTACCGGCGCACATCCGTTACCTGGAGTGGATCGACCATTTGATCCACGGTGAGCTCGGCACGTCGCTGGCCAACGGGCGTCCGATCGGCGAACTGCTCGAGCCACGTCTTTACAACACCCTGTTCCTGGCCGTGGCAACGGCGATCGTATCAATACCGTTCGCGATCGGGCTTGGAATTTTCGCCGCACTTTATCGGGACAGCAGATTTGATCGCCTGCTCTCGATCACGACCTTGAGCGCCATCTCCTTTCCAGAGTTTTTCGTAGCCTACATCCTCATCGCGCTGTTGTCTGTCCATCTCGGCTTGCTCCCCAGCATCTCGGAAATCAGGCCCGACATGTCGTTCTGGAAGCGCGTGCATGCGACCATTCTTCCGGTTCTGACCCTGTTCCCGATCGTTGTCGGGCACATGATGCGGATGACGCGCGCCGCGATCATCAATCTGTTGGCCAGTCCCTACATCGAGATGGCGCGGATGAAAGGGATCAAGAGGACACGCATCATCGTTCGTCACGCGCTGCCGAACGCGCTGTCGCCGATCATCAATGTCGTGATTTTGAACCTCGCCTACCTCGTTGTCGGCGTCGTGCTGGTCGAGGTCGTGTTCGTCTATCCCGGCCTCGGTCAGTTGCTTGTCGATTCCGTCTCCAAGCGCGATCTGCCTGTAGTGCAGGCGAGTTGCCTGATCTTCGCGGCGACTTATGTCCTGCTGAACCTGTTGGCAGACGTGCTGGCCATTCTCGCCAACCCCAAGCTGCGCCAGCCGAAGTAGGGGAACGGGCGATGTATCAAGTACTCAAGTTGCTCAGAAGCGCGCCGACGTCGGCCAAGATCGGCATGGTGGCCATCCTGATCAACGTCGTCTGCGCCGTCTTCGCTCCCGTGTTGGCGCCATACAGCGAAACCCAGGTCGTGGGCGACGGCTGGGAGTCGGTGATGTGGTCGACGGATGCAGTGAAGCATGACCCGCCGGTCATCCTTGGGACTGATCATATCGGCCGCGACCTGTTCAGCCGCTTGACGTACGGCGCGCGCAACACTATCGCACTGGCACTTGTCACGACGGCGCTCGCGTTTTCGGTCGGTGCCGCGTCCGGCTTCCTTGCGGCGATTATGAAGGGTTGGGTCGACATGCTGCTGAGTCGCATCGTCGACATCCTCATGGCGTTCCCCACCTTGATCTTCGCCCTGGTGGTGCTCTCCGTCATGGGAACGTCGACGACCGTGCTGATTTTCGTCATTGCGACGCTCGACTCCGTCCGTGTGTACCGTATTTCCCGTGCCGTCGCGATGGACATTGAGGTGATGGATTACGTCGAGGCGGCCAAGCTGCGTGGCGAGGGGCTGTGGTGGATTATCAAGGACGAGATCCTGCCGAATGCGTTGCTGCCGCTGGTTTCGGAGTTTGGGCTCAGGTTCTGCTTCGTCTTCCTGTTCATCAGCGCGCTGTCGTTCCTCGGGCTCGGCCTGCAGCCGCCGACGGCCGATTGGGGCTCGATGGTGCGCGAGAACGCCGCCGCCATCTCATTCGGCATCCTTACCCCGCTGATCCCGGCCGCGGCGATCGGCTTCCTGACGGTCGGCGTGAACCTGGTGGTAGACTGGTTCCTGCGCAAGGCCTCCGGCATCAAGGACGTCAAATGAGCGAAGCAACGAGACTGCTGACGATCCAGGATCTTTGGATCGAGGGTTACCAGGACGAACGCTGGTACGAGATCGTCTGCGGCGTATCGTTGCATCTCGATCGGGGCGAAGTGCTGGGCCTGATCGGCGAATCCGGGGCCGGCAAGTCGACCATCGGCATCGCCTCGATGGGGGTGACCACGGCGGGCTGCCGGATTACGTCCGGCTCGATCGAGTTCGACGGCCAGGAACTGTTCGGCGCCGGCGAGGAGACGCTCCGCAAGCTCCGGGGCACTCGGATCGCCTATGTGGCGCAGTCAGCGGCGGCGGCGTTCAACCCGGCACACAAGCTGAAGCAGCAGTTCGCCGAGACGGCGGTGCAGGAAGGACTGATGACCTATACCCAGGCCGAGAAGAGGGCGAAGGAGCTGTTCCGGCGGCTCGACCTGCCGGACCCCGACCACATCGGCAACCGCTATCCGCACCAGGTCTCGGGCGGCCAGCTCCAGCGCTGCATGGTGGCCATGGCGATGGCGTGCAACCCGGACCTTATCGTCTTCGACGAGCCGACAACGGCGCTGGACGTGACGACCCAGATCGAGGTGCTTGGCGCGATCAAGGAGGTGATCGAGGCCTACAACATGTCGGCGATCTACATTACCCACGATCTGGCGGTGGTTGCCCAGATAGCGGACCGGATCATGGTCCTGCGCCACGGCGAGGAAGCCGAGACCAACACGACGCGCGAAATTATCGACAACCCGAGAGAAGACTACACCCGGGCCCTTCTGTCGGTCCGCAAGCGCCGGGGCGAGACGGTGGACCACGGCCACCAGGACACGATCCTCAAGGTCGAGAGCGTGACCGCCGAGTATGGCAACGGTATCGTGGTGCTCGACGGGGTGAGCACGAAGATCGAGCGGGGCAAGACAGTCTCGGTGGTCGGTGAGTCGGGATCGGGCAAGTCGACGCTGGCGCGCGTCATCACCGGGCTGTTGCCGCCGATCGGCGGCGAGGTGCGCTTCCAGGGCCAGTTGATTCCCCAGCAGACGAAGATGCGCGACAAGGAACTGCTGCGGCGCATGCAGATGATCTACCAGATGGCGGACACGGCGCTGAACCCGAAGCAGCGGGTGCGCAAGATCGTCGGTCGGCCGCTGTCGTTCTACTTCGGGATGACCGGCAAGCAGCGCGAGGAGCGCATCCTAGAGCTGCTCGACAGGATCGAGCTCGGCGAGAAATACATCGATCGCTTCCCGGGCGAGCTCTCAGGCGGCGAGAAGCAGCGCATCTGCATCGCCCGCGCGCTCGCCGCGGAACCGGAGCTGATCATCTGCGACGAGATCACGTCCGCGCTCGACCAGCTGGTTGCCGAGGGCATTCTCAAGCTGCTGCAGAACCTTCAAAACGAGCTCGCCGTCTCGTACCTGTTCATCACCCACGACCTCGACACGGTGAAGGCGATCTCGGACGAGATCGTCGTCATGTACCAGGGCAAGGTCGTCGAGCAGGGCCCGGCGCAGCAAATCCTAAACCCGCCCTACGATCCCTACACCGACCTGCTCCTCTCGTCCGCTCCAGAGATGGACCCCGACTGGCTCCCCAGCGTCATCGAGCACCGCAAGGAGCTCCAAAAGCAGGGCGTCAACATTCAGACGTAGAGTAGTCAAATGTCGAGAACGAAAACCGCAGCTGCTTCCATCCAACCCGAAGGAGAATTGGCCACCGGCTCCTCGGATCGTGAATCACACAGGCCTAAATGCGATCGGGCGCGTAAGGTCGCAATCGTGTTATTCGAGCACTTCAACCTGTCGGAACTCTCGATCGTGATCGACGCGCTTGTCCAACACCATGGACGTGCAGTTCTGTGTCGATGCGCTTGATGAGGCGATCGGCCGCTATGGCCGACCCGAGATCTTCAACACCGATCAGGGCAGTCAGTTCACCTCATGGGCCTGGACGCGGCGCCTGAAGGAGGCCGGGGCGCGCATCTCGATGGATGGGCGGGGCCGGTTCCTGGACAACATCTTCATCGAGCGGCTGTGGCGGTCACTCAAATACGAGGCGGTCTACCTGCACGAGCTCAGCGACGGCTTCAAGGCGATGCGGGTCTTCGGCGAGTGGATCGATTTCTACAACACCGTCAGGCCCCATTCCGCTCTCGGCGGTCGAACACCGGCGGAAGCCTACGCGGCCGGGCGGCCCGTGGATATGATGGACAAGGCTTCCGCCTTGCCCACATCCCCACAGGCGCAACAGCAACAGAACGTGATAAACAGGATTCTGGCGGCATGATCAGGCACCGGAATACATAGCGTAATTCCAGCGGTCACTCTCCCGAGCCTATGATCCAGGGTCGCAAGGCAGCGCCCCAATAGACCAAACCAGGAGAGTGACCATGGCCGAGTATGTCGGATTTGACGTGTC
>Ga0114931_10004428_pt1 | contig 17520 bp, 15 predicted proteins | sample 2SBtaG_FD_89579 | JGI IMG/M metagenome (GOLD analysis project Ga0114931, IMG submission 89579) | Deep subsurface microbial communities from Kolumbo volcano to uncover new lineages of life (NeLLi) - 2SBTROV14_V59a metaG | ecosystem: Environmental > Aquatic > Marine > Volcanic | place: Kolumbo...
TGATGATCCCGTAAATGTAACCAGTTACAGGAAAATCACTTTATTTAATCGGAAATATGAAATCGAGATTCTTGGTGCAAATGTTGGTGGGCAGAAATACAAGATACTGCAAATTTCAGGCGGCGGGATTATTGTTTCATTCAACAGCACGACTGGCCCATTCGAGCCCGTGATAAAAGAAAATATTATCATGTTCGGTGGGCATCAATTTGAGGTGCTTGATGAAGTGCATCACTATAGAGTTGACGGCAAAGCCTATAATCTGGCTCCACCGGGTATTTATGTATTCTCGGATGGACGCTACGCCATGAAAATGGACCTCTGAAGATACTCATCGCAGACTAGCGAATAACTGCATTACAATGTCCCTTCAGGACACTCATGACGACATTTCACATTAAAACACCTGAAGCGATGGAAGCACTCGGTGCCCGGTTGGCGAAGGCATGTGTGACCTCATCCGGCGGGTCTGTGTATTTGCGTGGTGAACTGGGCGCGGGCAAGACCACGCTCGTGCGTGGTTTTATTCATGGGCTTGGTTTTGAGGGCAAGGTCAAAAGCCCGACGTATACCCTGGTCGAGCCGTATGAAGGCAGTGAGGCCAATGCTTACCATTTTGATCTTTACCGGGTCTCGGATCCGGCTGAGCTGGAGCTTTTGGGTGGGCGCGATTATTTTGACGGGCACGGGTTTTGCCTGGTGGAATGGCCCGAAAATGGTGAAAAGTGGCTTCCTGGGCCCGATCTCACCGTCCGGATTAACTACTCAAACATGGCCCGAAATGTGGAATTTGAGGTGGGTTCTGAACGGGGCAGGGGGTGGTTATCGACCCTGAAATAAATTTCCCAAGCTTCATTTTGCCGAATTCTTCCTGATTTTCTCAATAGTTAGCCCAGCTTACATTTCATATCCAGGCCCGTCACTTGGCATGTGATCCTAATCACAAATATAACTTTCGCTTGTATATCTTTATAATTTATGTAGATTATACTTACTACAGGGTATTTATTCGGGGTCGATAACAATAATCAGGTCCCGGAATGTTGGAGGATGACAGGCTAATGAGTTTGAAGCGACTGTGTATAACAGCTTGCCTGCTGCTGTCATTTTGCGGTCAGGCATGGGCCGTGGACGTGCTTGGTGTGCGCATGTGGCCAGCACCGGACAACACACGCCTGGTCTTCGATGTCAGTGCCCCCATCGAGTATTCAATTTTCGCGCTTAATGATCCGGACCGGATTGTCATCGACATTAACGGCGGGCAACTTCGACGCGCACTTCCAAAGATTACCAGTGACAGCAGGCTACTGCGTGATATCCGTTCGTCATTGCGTGGTGATGAACTGCGCATTGTGCTCGACCTGAAAAGAAAAGTGGATCCGAAGAATTTTGTGCTCAAGCCCTACCAGGATTATGGCCATCGTCTTGTCATTGATTTATATGATGCGGATCATCGGCAGAAAAAAGTAATCACCGCAAAAAAATCAGCCAGGCGGCATCCGGTGCGTGATGTGGTTATAGCAGTCGATGCTGGCCATGGTGGTGAGGATTCTGGCGCACGTGGTCGTAAGGGTACACGTGAAAAAGTGGTCGTCATGCAGATTGCACGAAAACTCGCCAGAATGATCAACAAACAGCCGGGGATGAAAGCTGTTCTGATCCGTAAGGGTGACTATTACATCAGTCTGCGCAGACGCGTTAAAAAGGCGCGCTTTTACAAGGCAGATTTTCTGGTCTCGATTCACGCCGATGCATTCAGGGACCGCCGCACAAAAGGCGCGTCGGTATACGCATTGTCACGTCGTGGTGCCTCCAGTGAAGCCGCACGTTGGCTGGCCGAGCGGGAAAACGCGGCTGATTTGCTTGGCGGTGTCAGCCTTGATGACAAGGACAACCTGCTGGCATCTGTATTACTCGATCTGTCGCAGACGGCTACGCTTGAGGCAAGCATGGGTGTCGGTCAAAAGGTACTGAATAATCTGAAAGGTCTTGGCAAGGTGCACAAGAAACGTGTGCAACAAGCGGGTTTTGCCGTGTTGAAATCACCGAACATTCCATCGGTGCTTGTTGAAACAGCGTTTATCTCTAATCCAAAGGAAGAGCGAAAATTACGTACCGCCAAACACCAACGCGCTATCGCCCGCTCGATTTTCCGGGGCATACGCGATTATTTTGCTCAAAACCCACCACCCAATACACTGATGGCCATGAATCGTCGCCACAAGATCGCGCGTGGGGACACATTGTCTCAAATTGCCCAGCGCTATCATGTCAGTGTCGATAATCTACGCCAGATCAATGGTCTTCGCAGTGACCGATTGATTATAGGAGCTGTATTGCAAATTCCAGTTGCTATCACAAGTGATAGCTAAACACTGAAAACCTTGAGTAAATACGAGGCGCGGTTTTGAATCTATTGTTTTTAAATAACTCAAATTATCTTATTATATAACGTCATGGAATCTCGTGAATTACTGTATCCACGTATCCACCGGTTACCGGAGCAACTTGCCAATCAGATTGCTGCTGGCGAGGTGGTTGACCGACCTTCCTCAGTCGCCAAAGAACTCATAGAAAACAGCCTTGACGCTGGTGCAACCCAGATCGATATCAATATTGAACAGGGTGGCCGGAGTTTAATTCGGGTCACTGATAATGGTTGTGGCATTCAAAAGGAAGACCTGGTACTGGCACTGGAGCGGCACGCAACCAGTAAACTTTTCACGCTTGATGATTTAACGCGTATTGTCAGTCTTGGTTTTCGTGGTGAGGCATTACCAAGCATTGCGTCTGTTTCGCGCTTCAGGATCAAAACCCGCCATTCCATGAGCGACCATGGCTGGGCCTATCGACATGGGAAAGAAAAATCACTGGCAACTCCCGCGCCTGCTGCCCATCCGGTTGGTTCAACGGTGGAAGTGCGTGATCTTTTTTATAATACACCAGCGAGACGCAAGTTTTTACGCACAGACAAGACCGAATTCACCCATATTCACAATATTGTTGCGCGCCTGGCATTAAGCCGATTTGATGTGGGTTTCAGTCTTGCTCATAACAGCCATACCTTTTTTAACTTCAAGCCGGAAAGCAACAGTCATGACCGCGAACGCCGCATTGCGATTGTGTTTGGCAAAGCATTTGTAGAGCAGGCATTATCACTGGATTTTGAAGCAACCGGATTAAGATTAAGTGGATGGATAGCGCGCCCGGGATACATGCGCTGGCGAAGTGACCAGCAGTATTTTTACATCAACGGGCGCAATGTACGTGACAAACTGATGAATCATGCCATTCGCCAGGCGTATCAGGATAATCTTGATCAAGGTCATCCTGCCTATGCACTTTACCTTGAACTTGATCCTGGTTTGGTGGATGTCAATGTGCATCCTGCCAAACATGATGTTCGCTTCCGCGAAAGCCGTTTGATACACGACTTTATTTACAGTTCAGTCAATGATGCGCTTAAACACCAAAGCACTATGCCACTGGATCCACAAAACAAAAACATTGCACATTATCCGAAGCAACCGCCAGCCAGTTCGTTTGTGGGTGAACAGATAAAAACCTATGGAAATTTGCATTCCAGCGTTAGCCAGTCAAAAACAAATACATTGCCACTAGGCGAGGCAATAACGCAATTGCACAGCCGATACTTGCTGGCCTCCAATAGTAAAGGGTTAGTGATGGTGGATATAAAATCCGCGCGTCAGCATATAGCGGTTGCTAAATTACAAACGACTATTAAAAGCAAGCGTACTGAATCAATGCCCTTGCTGATGCCATTGCGCGTGTCCGTGACTCAAACACAAGCCGGTATTGTTGAAAAGCAATCTGCCTCACTCTCACGACTTGGTTTTGACCTGGGGTTGTCCGGGCCGACAGATGTATTGGTGCGTTCTATTCCGTCAGTATTGCGTCATGCAGACATCGAATTTTTAATTCGTGATGTTTTGAATTCCTTGTTGAAAAGAAATTCAGCCACACTAACTGATGAAGATGTGACTGATATGATTGCCATCATTGCACCACACGCAGGGATTAAGGACGAACAACTGACCATGGAAGGAATGAATATTTTATTACGTGATCTTGAAAGTATAAAAGATACAACACATGACATGATAGAAAGATCTGCCTGGAAGCAGGTCAGCCTGGCACAGATTGATCGGATGTTCATGCACAAAGCCAACGCCTGATATTTCCAGATCCCAAATCATGATTACCAATCCGGTAAAAAGGGGTCGGTGTAAAAAGGGGTCGGTGTCATTTTTTATTTGATATGATTTTATGTATGAACGCAATGTTCAATAAAAAATGACACCGACCCCTTTTTACCCGAATGGCCTGCCACCCGCCATATTATTAATGGGCCCCACAGCAACCGGCAAGACGTCACTGGCGGTGGAACTGGTCAAAAGGTTGCCGGTGGACATTATCAGTGTCGATTCTGGCCAGGTCTATCGCGGGATGGATATCGGCACCGCCAAACCGCACAAAGAGATTCTTGAACAGGCGCCGCATCGGTTAATTGATATCCGTGATCCGGCTGACACGTATTCAGCGGCCGATTTTCGGCAGGATGCATTGCGTGAAATGGCGGACATCACAGCAGCGGGCAGAGTGCCGCTGCTGGTTGGTGGCACCATGTTGTATTTCCGTGCACTTGAGCATGGTCTGTCTGAACTGCCGTCCGCAGATCCTGACGTACGTGCCCAACTGGAAGCCGAAGCAAAAGCGCACGGCTGGGACTTCATGCACGCACGTTTGGCCAGGATTGATCCCGCTGCGGCAAAACGTATTCATCCCAATGATCCACAGCGCATCCAACGTGCGCTGGAAGTGTATGAACTCTCTGGTGTGCCCATGACGGAACTTCAGACAGCAAAACGTGGTCAAACTTCACATTACCGATTTATCCGATTGGCATTGATGCCAGCAGACCGCGAGGCGCTTAATCGGGACATTGAATCACGATTCCGGCAAATGTTGGCACAGGGACTGGTTGAAGAAGTAAAAGCATTGTTTGAGCGGACAGATCTTAAAGCAGATACACCGGCCATGCGTATCGTAGGTTATCGGCAAATCCGGGAACATCTGTCAGACCAGTATGACTATGACACTATGATCGAGCGGGCTGTTATAGCCACCCGGCAGTTTGCGAAACGCCAGATGACGTGGTTGCGAGGGGAGCAGGACCTGGTGATATTCCTCGTTCCAGACAATGAAATAATCAATAAGACATTGAAAACCATAGAACAATCCCATATTTTTTAATGACATAGACTAATGGTATAGTACTTATTCGCTCGAATCTTGTTAATAGCGGGGCATCTGGACATGGAAGAAGTAACAGATGTCGATAATAAGTAAAACCAAATACTGTAGGAAGGAGACTCAACATGCAAAAAGGGCAATCATTACAAGATCCTTTTCTTAATACATTACGGAAGGAACGAGTACCGGTATCAATTTTTCTTGTTAACGGTATCAAGTTGCAAGGCCAGATTGAATCATTTGACCAGTTTGTCGTCTTGCTGAAAAACTCTGTTAATCAAATGGTCTACAAACATGCTATCTCAACCATTGTGCCGTCGCGCAGTGTAAAAGTGCAGTTACCCGGTGAATCTGGCGACAAAAAGGGCTGAGTTCGTTACCTTCTTCAGAAGGCATACGCTTGTTTGAACGACCTCGGAGCGGCGAGAAAGCGGTACTCGTCCATCTTGATTTTCATGAAGACAGTGATCACGAGGATCTGGAAGAGTTCCGCGAGCTTGTGGTCTCGGCCGGGGCAACGCCGGTTGAGACTATCAAAGGTTCGCGCAGCAAACCCCATCCCCGTTATTTTGTCGGGACAGGTAAAGCAGATGAAGTGCGTGAAAGCGTTGAATCTTCATGTGCAGAAATCGTTATTTTCAATCATGCACTGACACCGGCACAGGAACGCAACCTTGAACATCTGCTCCAGTGCCGGGTGCTGGATCGCACCGGGCTTATTCTTGATATTTTTGCCCAACGCGCCCATTCACATGAAGGCAAGCTCCAGGTAGAACTGGCCCAGCTCAAACATCTGTCAACACGGCTGGTGCGTGGCTGGACCCACCTTGAACGACAAAAAGGTAGTATTGGATTGCGCGGACCGGGTGAAACCCAGCTTGAAACTGACCGGCGTTTGATTGGTGATCGCATTAAACGTATCCGTCGCCGTCTGGATAAAGTGCATAAACAACGCGACCTCAGCAGGCGTGCGCGCAAGCGCGCTTCTGTGAAGACGGTGTCACTGGTTGGTTATACCAATGCTGGCAAATCGACATTGTTTAACCGGCTATCCGGCAGCGAGGCCTATGCGGCTGACAAATTATTTGCCACGCTGGACACAACATTGCGTCGTGTACGGCTTAAGGAGAATGAAACGATTGTGCTGGCTGACACGGTCGGATTTATCCGCCACTTGCCGCATGATTTGGTCGCAGCTTTTCGGTCGACACTGGAGGAGACCAGTTCAGCACATTTGCTGGTGCACGTAATCGATGCTTCTGCTGATAACCGCCATGCCTGTATTGAGCAGGTCAATAATGTGCTCAAGGAAATCGAGGCTGATGACATTCCACAAATTGAGGTTTATAACAAGATCGATTTACTGTCTTCGGCCAGTGCCCGCATTGACCGGGATGAAGGTGGACAGGTACACCGGGTCTGGTTGTCAGCTCAGACCGGTGAGGGTATTGACCTGTTGAAACAGGCACTGCTTGAACGGCTGGGAATTGCCCCCATATCAGAAGATCTTGATGGAGTACGCGCATACCCGTTGAAAATAACCCGTTAAAGGGCGTTAAAAGACCAAATACTGAGTCCGCTATCAATATCATCAAACGCGCCAGGTGAAACAGGTTGCGATGTTAGGGATAGCCCCATAGAATCCAACGTTTGCGAGAAAATGCTGAAATCCAATGAAATCTGACGAGATAAAAAACGAAGGTACCAAAATGGCCTGGAATGAACCAGGTGGTTCTGGTAATGGAGGCAAAGATCCCTGGGGGGGTGGCGGCAACCGCGGTGATGATGGCCCTCCGGATCTTGATGAAGTTGTCCGCAAGATTCAGGACAAGTTCAGTAAATTTTTTGGCGGCGGCGGTAGTCGGCGGGGGGCTGGCGGTAATGGCTCGAACAAAGGGATATTCCCGGTTATCCTCGCAATACTTGCAGCCTGGTTACTTTACGATTCTGCCTACATTATTCAGCCAGCCGAGCGCGGTGTGGTGCTTCGTTTTGGTAAATTTTCCAGTATTTTGCTGCCGGGAATTAATCTCCAGTGGCCACGCCCGATGGACTATGTGATCAAGGTAAATGTTGATGAGGTGCGTACAGTTAGTCACTCGGCCCAAATGCTGACCGAAGATGAAAACATTATTAAGGTCGGTCTGGCAGTACAGTACCAGGTCAAGGACGCCAAGGATTTTCTGTTTCAGACCAAGGATCCGGATCTGACATTGAAAGAAGGCACTGAAAGCGCTATCCGGGAAGTTATCGGTGCCAACAAGATGGATTATTTCCTGAGTGGTGGCCGCAGTGAAATTGTTGCGAAAACCAAAACACTCATTCAGGAAATTCTTGATTACTACAAGACAGGCCTGATTATCAGAAGTGTTAACCTGCAGGATCCGCAACCACCGGAGGAAGTTCAGGATGCGTTTGCGGATGCTATCAAGGCGCAGGAAGACGAGCAGCGTTTCAAGAATGAAGCAGAAGCCTATTCCAATGACATCATTCCGAAAGCACGAGGTGGTGCAGCCCGTCAGGTCGCTGATGCCAATGCGTATTCTTCAAAGGTCGTTGCCCGGGCAAAAGGTGATGCCCAGCGCTTTACACAGTTATTAAAGGCATATGAAAAAGCACCCGAAGTGACACGGGAACGTTTGTACCTTGATGCCATGGAACAGGTTCTGTCCAGTTCCAGCAAGGTGATGACTGATACCAAGGGTTCGAACAATATGTTGTATTTGCCACTGGACAGGATTCTCAAGCGTGACGTTTTACCCGAGAACTTTAATCTGAATCAGCCATCGACGGAACAGAATGTACCGTCGGGGTCCACCAGTAAAGGAGATGGTTCGGACGGGTTCCGCGACTACGTGCGACAAAGGAGCCGGCGATGAATAATCAAATGAAAATTATTGTCGGTTTTCTGGTGTTTGCCGTGTTCATTAGTAGTTTTACCTTATTCACCGTCAATGAATACGAGAAAGCCATCAAATTCAAACTTGGCAAAATCGAGAAATTTGACTATACGCCCGGACTCTATGTTCAGATCCCGTTTGTTAATAATATACGAAAATTTGATGCGCGTATTCTGACACTGGACTCTGAACCCCAACAGTTCCTGACGGGTGAAAAGAAAAACGTCATTGTCGATTTCTTTGTTAAATGGCGCATTGCTCGTGTTGATGATTTTTACACATCATTTTCCGGTGATGAGCGCCAGGCATCGCTTCGATTATCCGAGATCATAAAGAATGGCCTTCAGATCGAATTTGATACGCGGACTATCAAGGAAGTGGTTTCCGGTGATCGTGCCGAGATAATGGACAACCTGAAAAAGAAGGCCAACGAACAGGTAGGCCAGTTCGGTATTGATATTATCGATGTTCGTATCAAGCAGATTGAATTACCGCCTAAAGTCAGGAGTTCGGTATTCCAGCGCATGCGTGCTGAACGTGAACGGGTAGCCAAAAGTCATCGTTCCAAGGGTGCCGAGACAGCAGAACGAATTCGTGCTGATGCTGATCGCCAGCGCACCGTCATCAAAGCTGAAGCCTACCGCGAAGCAGAGACAATCCGTGGTAATGGCGATGCCAAAGCCACCGATATTTATGCAAAGGCGTATGGGAAAAATAGTGAATTTTATTCTTTCTACCGCAGTATCAATGCTTACAAAGAATCATTCAGTAACAAGAAAGATATAATCGTGCTTGAACCAACTTCAGAGTTTTTCAAGTACTTTAAAAACAAGAAGATTAAATAAAATAATAGTAACAAAATTCATAAAGCCGGGCAGCAGTGCAGTCATAAAAATTATTGCTTGCAACTGCTCGGCTTTAGCGTGTGTGGGTATCCGGATCAGAACATAATATACTCTGGGACAAACAATGACGTGGGATAATTTTTTTATAGCAATCGCTCTGTTGCTGGTGATCGAGGGTATTTTCCCATTTCTTAACCCGGCAGGATTACGCAGGACGTTAATCACAATAGCCCAGTTGAATGATCACGCAATTCGCGTTGTTGGACTAAGCAGCATGATCCTGGGGCTGTTATTATTATATCTGGTGAGATAAAGCATTGTCAGGTACACAGGATGAGTGAGAACGATAGATGGTTACTTCCACAAGGTATTGAGGAAGTATTGCCTGAGCAGGCTGCGCGACTGGACCAGTTGCGTCGTTCTCTGCTGGATCTTTTCAGCAGTTGGGGCTACGAGCTCGTTATGCCACCGTTTATTGATTTTCTGGAATCGCTGTTGACGGGTACCGGCAAAGACCTTGAACTGCAAACGTTCAAACTGACCGATGAACTGACTGGGCGCATGATGGGTATTCGCGCCGATATGACCCCACAGGTAGCACGTATTGATGCACACCATCTTGAGCAGGATGTCCCGGTACGCATGTGTTATCTGGAAACAGTATTAGTGACACGGCCCCAGGAATTTTCAGGTTCACGCAGCCCGATCCAGGTCGGCGCAGAACTGTATGGTTATGCAGGCGTTGAAAGTGATGTTGAAGTGTTACGGCTTATGCTGCAAGCGTTGACAGTGACTGGCATCAAGGAAGTCCATGTCGATATCGGCCACGTGGGTATTTTCCGTGGTCTTGCCCGACAAGCAAACCTGAATGAAACACAGGAAGCCACACTTTTTGATGCATTGCAACGCAAGGCACAACCGGAGATTGATACCTTTCTGGCAAGTCTGCAAGTTGATAACAAGCTTCGTCAGATGCTGGCCAGTCTGCCAGATCTTAATGGCGACACTACTATGCTTGGCAGAGCGCGTAGTGCATTAAAAGGATCAACAGATGATGTGCAGGCCGCGCTTGACGATCTGGAAAAGATAGCACAGGCGCTGCAGCGGTATATTCCGGACACACCTTTGTACTTCGACCTGGCCGAGTTGCGTGGATATGCCTACCACACCGGCATTGTGTTTGCTGCCTATGTACTTGGTCGTGGGCAAGCAATAGCCTGGGGTGGGCGTTATGATGACATCGGTCAGGTGTTTGGTCGGGCGCGCCCAGCGACCGGTTTCAGTATGGATCTGAAAAGCCTGGTGCTGTTGAGTCCGGATGACAATGGTCAAATCAGCGGCATTTTTGCACCAGATTCAGATGATCCGGAATTACAACAGATGATGAAACTACTACGCAGCAAAGGTGAACGTGTCATTTGTGAATTGCCGGATCAGAAGGGTGGCGCCCGGGAAATGGAATGTGACCGCGAACTGCAAAAAATTGACGGGAAGTGGACGATTGTCGACGTTAAGAATTAGTTAGATATGTAAGGAAAAAAATGAAATGGGCAAAAGCGTAGTTATCATTGGCACTCACTGGGGCGATGAAGGCAAGGGCAAGATTGTTGATCTGCTCACAGACCGTGCCCATGCAGTGGTGCGCTTCCAGGGTGGTCATAATGCTGGCCACACACTGGTTATCGACGGAAAGAAAACCGTCCTTCATCTGGTGCCGTCCGGCGTGCTTCGTGACAACGTGGAATGCCTGATAGGCAATGGTGTCGTGCTGGCGCCTGATGCCTTGCTAAAGGAAATAGATGAACTGGAAGCCGGTGGTGTCCCCGCCAGTGCGCGTATAAAAATCAGCGAAGCCTGCCCACTCATTCTGCCGTATCACATCGCCCTTGATCAGGCGCGTGAAAAAGCGCGCGGTAAATCTGCTATTGGCACCACAGGGCGCGGTATTGGTCCGGCCTATGAGGATAAAGTTTCGCGCCGTGGTTTACGTCTTGGTGATTTGGGCAATGAACAGCATTTCGCTGACAAACTGCGTGGTGTTATGGAATACCATAACTATGCACTCGAACATTATTTCAAAGTTGAGCCAGTGGATTATCAAAAGGTGCTGGATGATACATTTGCCATGCGCGAACGTTTAATGGGTATGATCGGTGATGTGACAGAAGTCCTGTATCAGCATCGAAAGAACAGTCACAGCATTATGTTTGAAGGTGCCCAGGGCACGTTGCTTGATATCGATCACGGCACCTATCCATTTGTTACCTCATCGACCACCACAGCCGGTGGAGCAGCCAGTGGCAGTGGTGTTGGTCCGCGCAACTTTGATTACATTCTTGGCATCACCAAGGCCTACACGACACGCGTTGGGAGCGGGCCATTCCCGACAGAGCTTGATGACGATGTTGGTCAGCATCTCGGCGAGAAGGGTGCCGAGTTTGGTGCGACCACAGGTCGCGCAAGACGTTGTGGCTGGTTTGATGCGGTTACCTTGCGTCGTGCCATTCAGATCAACAGTATCACCGGTATTTGTATCACCAAACTGGATGTGCTTGATGGTCTTGAAACTGTAAAGTTGTGCACAGGTTATCGCATTGGCGGAAGCGTCCAGGAAACTCCACCAGTCGGTGCGGAGGCTTTTGACGAAGTTGAACCTGTTTATGAAGAACTTGCAGGCTGGAATGATTCAACCATGGGGCTGCGTCACTTTGATGATCTGCCTGCCAATGCAAAAGCCTATTTAGAGCGTATTGAGGAAGTCATCGAGGCGCCGGTGGATATTGTATCAACCGGTCCGGATCGGAAAGAAACCATTATTCGTCGTCACCCCTTTGATTAGTACAGCACAAGAACCGGGCACCGTTAAATGTTAAAAGTAAAAATGACACGAATATGCCGCCTGCTATTCATCACTGGCCTCTTTATTTTAGTCACCATTGCGCTCTATTATTATTATCATCTACATACCGTTCAAACAGTTATTGCAGATGAAATCTACAGAAGTGCCCAACTGGACAAAGACGAAATCGAGGATAATGTGCAGATGCTCAGCATAAGAAGCATCATTAATCTGAGAGGCAAGAATTCAAAGAAACAGTGGTACAAAGATGAAGTAGAAATTTCTTCTTCTCTTGATGTCTCTCACTATGACATAAGACTGTCTTCGTACGGATTACCCAGAAGGCGCTCAGCAATAAAACTGATGGAACTGTTATCAACAGCAGAACGGCCTGTGCTTGTTCATTGTAATGGGGGCGCTGACAGGGCCGGACTTGCAAGTGTTATGGCCTTGTTACTCAGCGAGAACTCAAATATCGAACAAGCGGCTCAACATGTCTCTCTGAAGTATTTCGCCATTAAATCAGGCAGCACTGGCAAGATCTTTTTTACCCAGTACAAAAACTGGCTTGATCAAAACAATCTGGCACATTCATCGACGCAATTTATTGACTGGCTGAAACACTATTATGTCGATGATCAGGGGAATTTTCGCTACTACATTGGCAGTATTAATAATGATATATGGAAGAAAGGAACTCGATACATTGATGGTTATACTTATACGATTAGCCGTGACAAGAATGACTACCTTGATATCAAAGGGTGGGCATTTGATGCTATCAAGGGTCAACCCGTTAAAAAGCTCGGGTTGCTGTTAAATTCACAAATAACAAGTAATGCAAAATACGGATTATCGACGCCAGGTATTGCAAGCTACTATAACAGGCCGGGCGCCATTAATTCAGGATGGTCGATGAGGAAAAGTCTCAGCACATTTAAAGACGGTTGCTATCGTTTGACGCTAAAACTTGAACGGATGGATGGTTCGCAATGGCAGTCGCCACCGCAGGCGAGGATTTGCGTAAATTAACGGCCGTGTATTTACTTCCGGACGTTTAATAAAAACGGAGTTTTAATAAAACCTTTTCAGAACAAATACTTGCGGGTTCCTCAACTGTTTGCTATGGTGCATTAATCTGGTGCCGAGGAGAGGACTTGAACCTCCATGGGGTTACCCCCACTAGCACCTGAAGCTAGCGCGTCTACCAATTTCGCCACCTCGGCTGAGCCGCGCACTTTACCGACACACCAAAATATTGTCAATTACACACACCTTATAGGTAGAAAAATCACGCATATGGCCAAACGCCGTAAACAAAAGGATCCTTTCGCGAAACGCGAAGCGCAGAATTACGAGAATCCGGTACCCAGCCGGGAATTTATCCTGCAATTTCTGACTGACCAGGAAACACCGGTCGCACTGGATACGTTGATACAAGCGTTTGATATCACTGACGCGGAGATGGAACCCTTTCAACGCCGCCTGCATGCGATGGTGCGTGACGGACAGCTGTTTAAAAACCGGCGCGGTAGTTATGGCTTGTCGGATCGGATGAACCTGATACGCGGCCATGTTATTGGTCATCCCGATGGGTATGGGTTTCTGGTTCCTGATGAGGGGGGGCCGGATCTGTTTTTGTCGACGCGCCAGATGCGTAGTTTGTTGCACGGCGACCGTGCCGTGGTGCGCATTGCCGGCATTGACCGGCGTGGCCGGCACGAAGGTGCGTTGGTGGAAGTACTGGAACGCGCCAATTCACACGTGGTTGGCCGTTTGTTTGTGGAGCATGACAGCTTCTTTGTAGTGCCCAATAACAAGCGCATCAGCCAGGACATCATGATCCCGAAAGATCATCTGAATGGTGCTGTTTCTGGCCAGATTGTTATAGCCGACATTAAAGAACAACCCACTTATCACTCACAGCCAGAAGGCGAAGTGGTCGAAGTCCTTGGTGATCACATGGCGCCGGGTATGGAGATCGATATCGCCATTCGGTCTTACGGGATACCGCTTGAGTGGCCGTCGATTGTTGATAACGAAATCACCGGCCTTGATGAAACCGTTCCTGATTCTGCTGCCGAAGGCCGCGAAGATATCCGCGACCTGCCATTAATAACGATTGATGGCGAGGATGCGCGTGATTTCGATGATGCTGTTTACTGCGAACCTGATGGTGATGGCTGGCGCTTACTGGTTGCTATTGCCGATGTATCACATTATGTGCATCCGGAAACCGGACTGGATGCGGCGGCCATCCTGCGTGGTAACTCGGTGTATTTCCCGGAACGCGTTATTCCGATGTTGCCGGAAGTGCTGTCCAACGGGTTGTGCTCATTAAATCCGGATGTTAATCGTTTGTGCCTGGTGTGTGAAATGAGTATTTCCTCATCCGGTGACCTGAAAAAGTATCGGTTCTTTAATGGCATCATGCGCTCGCATGCACGGCTGACCTACACCAAGGTGGCTGCGATACTTGAAGGAGATAAGGCTCTTCGCAAGCAATATGAGCATTTACTCACACAAATCGAAAACCTGCACAGCCTGTATCGTGTTTTGCACAAAAAACGCAACCAGCGCGGTGCGATAGATTTTGATACCACAGAAACACGTATTGTGTTTGGTGAGCATCGTAAAATTGAAAAAATTGTTCCCGTGGTGCGCAATGATGCACATCGGCTCATTGAAGAGTGCATGATCACGGCCAACATTGCCGCAGCAAGTTTCTTGAGTGAACACAAGATGCCGCTGCTTTATCGTGTTCATGATGCCCCTTCCATTGAAAAAATTACTGATTTACGGGAATTTCTCAAAGAACTCGGTCTGACGATGAGTGGCGGAGACGAACCTGAGCCTAAACACTATGCAAAATTACTGCGCGTCATTGCGGAACGGGCAGATGCGCATTTGATCCAGACGGTGTTACTGCGCAGCTTGAGTCAGGCAATGTACAGCCCGGATAATATCGGCCATTTTGGTCTGGCGCTGGAGAAGTATGCACATTTCACCTCACCGATTCGTCGTTATCCGGATCTGCTGGTTCATCGGGCAATACGACATGTTTTGTCAGGCGGCTCAGTCGATACCTTTTATTATAATCATAATGACATGCAGTCTTACGGCGAGCATTTTTCCACAACGGAACGCCGTGCCGATGAAGCCACGCGCGATGCTGTCGATTGGCTCAAATGTGAATACATGATGGACAAGGTTGGCGAGGAGTTTGATGGTATTATTACCACCGTAACAGCTTTCGGTTTGTTTGTTGAGCTTGACGATATTTATGTAGAAGGTCTGGTGCACGTTACTGCTCTCGATAATGACTACTACCAGCATGATCCGGTGCACCATCGACTGTCGGGTGAGCGCACCCGAACCACGTATCAGTTGGCTGACCGCATCAGGGTCAAAGTGGTTCGCGTTGACCTTGATGAACGCAAGATTGATTTTACATTACCCGATTCAAAATCTGGCTTAAAACCAGGCTTAAAACCAGGCTCAAAATCGAGTGGCAAACAAAAAGCACCCAAAAAGCGAAAGAAAAAACGTTCACGCAAATAGTATGAGCAAAGAAGAACGCATCTACGGGTTACACACCGTTAAAGCAGTACTTGAACGCCATCCTGATCATGTCCACGCTATCTGGGTGCAGGATTCACGCAAGGGCAAGCGTATGACGTCGATCACAGATATTGCCCGTCACCATCACATTACGCTGCACAAAGTCTCCCGCGACGAACTCGATGAAATAACAAACGGTGGACATCATCAGGGTGTTGTTGCGCAGTGTCGTTCATTACCGGTCAATGAACTCAGTCTGGAAGCAGTGCTGGATCGACTGGAAGCGCCTGCTTTTTTACTGGTTCTCGATGGCGTACAGGACCCACATAATCTTGGCGCCTGTTTGCGTACTGCCGCCGCTGCCGGTGTACATGCCGTCATTGCGCCACGCGACCGTGCCGTGGGATTGACTGATACCGCGCGTAAAGTGGCCAGTGGCGCAGCAGAGACAATACCGTTTATCCAGGTGCCTAATCTTGCGCAAACGTTAAAGCAACTTAAGGACAAGGGTGTATGGTTAGTCGGCGCAACATCAGATGCTGAACAGTCAATTTACGACATTGACCTTGCAGGCCCGGTTGTTCTGGTGCTCGGTGGTGAGGGTAAAGGCCTGCGTCGTTTGACCCGGGAAGCATGTGATTACCTGGCACACATTCCCATCACCGATAAAGTGGAAAGCCTCAACATTTCCGTTGCGGCGGGGGTGAGTTGTTTTGAAGTAGTGCGACAGCGCCAAAGCCAAAGATAAATGTCGTCTGCTATACTTGATTGAAGGTAAAGCGCTTTCTCTCAACAACAGAGGAATTTGAGAATGGATGACAGCAAGAACCGATGGATGGGCCTGTTGGCCGGATTGATGTCGCTGGTATTGTCTGCTTCAGCTTTTTCTGCGCAAGACAGGAAAGAGATTATTTTCGGCACGCCACCGACACAATCAGTTGAAAAAGCCATTGCACTGTATGGACCACTCGCGGAATACCTGACTCAGGCAGCGGGGGCTACTGTCAAGCTTGTTCCTGCAGGAAGTTTTGTTGAATACAGTAACAAAATGCGTAAAGGCGAATATGACCTTATCTTTGACGGTCCGCATTTTGTCAGTTGGCGGATGAAAAAACTCAATCATATTCCGATTGCGCGTTTGCCGGGCGAGCTTGTGTTTGTAGTCGTCACTAAAGAAGATAGTAAAGTAAAAAATATAAAAGAGCTTGTTGGCAAGAAAATCTGTGGCATTGCATCGCCCAATCTGGCGACTTTATCGATTCTTGATCAATTTTCTAACCCGGTCAGACAACCCATCATCATTGCCATCAAGAGTTTCAAGGAATCCATGGCATGCGTAAAAGAAGGAAAAGCAGAAGCAGGTGTTATGCCGATCAAGTTCTGGAAAAAATTCGAGAAAGCAAAAAAAGTTGATGGGCTCAAAATTCTATACACGACAAAAGAAAATCCACTTCCGCCCCGGACGTTCTCGATTTCAAGTGATGTCAATGTCGCTATTCGTCACAAGATAACGGGCGCACTGCTTGACAGCGAAGGTAAACCTGGTGCAAAGCCGGTACTTGACCGGTTCCGCAGCAAGAATTTCGTCGAGGCGAAACCAAAAGCCTACAAGGGACTTGACCGACTATTGAGAGAAGTGTGGGGCTTTGGAGAGTAACAGTACTGTTTCGGGCTGGTATGTTCTGTGTCGACTGTACGGGGGAGTACACTAACTGAATTAACTCTGCACACTCTATGTAAGCAGTAAGATAGCCCGGTTTCTCAGAAGTCACCACGCGTATCAGTGACTATATAATATATCTTCTCCTTCCATTTTCGAGGTAGTTTTTCCCACGCCCGTGCAAGTTCAACAGCCTCTTTACTCAGAGAGTTATATATAGCCCGTTCTTCGGAAACAACTGATCGTTTACCTGGAATCATCGGACCTTTTCCTTCCGCCAGCCAGATGACGCTGACACCGCATAAGGTCGCAATATGCGGGATAAATGTCGTTGATCTTGATGAAGGGGATTCTATTTTGGCGATGGTCTGTTGACTGATTTTTCTGCCAAATTGTTGACGAATCGCTGTTGCCAACTGCACCTGACTCATTCCATTTGCA
>Ga0114931_10004429_pt1 | contig 17516 bp, 9 predicted proteins | sample 2SBtaG_FD_89579 | JGI IMG/M metagenome (GOLD analysis project Ga0114931, IMG submission 89579) | Deep subsurface microbial communities from Kolumbo volcano to uncover new lineages of life (NeLLi) - 2SBTROV14_V59a metaG | ecosystem: Environmental > Aquatic > Marine > Volcanic | place: Kolumbo...
AGCCGCCGCCAGCAAGCACTTCGACAAGGAGAAGGCTGCTCCTGCGGACACAGAGGCGGATACGGCGGATACGGCGGATACGGCGGGAGAAGAGGGTAAAGAGGCTGCTTCGATGGCGGGAGAGGGAAAAGGAGAGGGAGAGGATAAGGCTGCGGCTGCTGGGTCGGAGGAAGGTCCATCGGAAGGTTCCAAGGAGTCATCCGGCTCCGATGATTTGGCTTCACCGACCGAATTCTCGCAAGAGGAACTTGTTGTGCTGGGACAGGTAGGAATTACCCCCGCCCAGCAGCAGCGCCTTTCCAAGTTGCCCCGGGAATACCGGGCACAGGCGATCGAGGTATTGGCGGAGCAGGCCGAGAGACAAGCACCCGCCGGTCAAAAAGACGAATCCGGTGAAAGTGCTTCACCCCCCTCTGGTGTCGCCGGAACTTTAGTCAGAGACATCCCGGAAGATGTCATTTCGGCGTTTGCGGAGTCCAGCGGGCTGACTACGGAGCAGGTGGCCTCTTTTGCTAAGGCTATCCAGTCCAGCACGGCGGACCCGCTGGTGGACGCCATGACCAAGATGGCTACGGTATTGCAGACGCAGCAAGAGCAAACGATTGAGATGATCTATCGAAATGCGGGTCAAAAGACTCGGCTTTCGCTGGTGGAAAAGTATCCTGAGTTGAAGGATGACGGGAAGTTTGAGGAACTGTTGGTGTCCAACACCACCGTGACCGCAGTTGGCGGGTATACGGAGAAGGGAGATAACCTGGAAACTGCCGTGGCTAAGGCTGTGTCAGACCGGGCGGATGCTCTCTACGGTAAGTCCTTTCAAGAAAGACAGGCTGCTGCCTCTAAAAACAGGCAGAAGGAGTCTTTGAAGGGGTCCACCGAATCGGGTACGGACACTAAAAGGGTGACGGCGACGAGGCCGGACATCTCTAAAATGAGCATAGACGACGCGATTGATGCCGCCTATGATGTTCACTTGGCTACTAAGGCTGCTGTTGGATAAATTCTGACAGGAGTAGAGCCAGGTAGGAGAGAGATAAATGGGACGGAACATTGAAGATTTCATCCCTTACGCAACCATAACAGATCAAACGGTCATGTCTGGTCCGCAGGCGTATGTGAATGACTCCACGTTGTTCCGGGCGCACACTTGGGCACAGGCGTGGTCTCTTAGAAAGTCGTTGAAGGCTGCGGCGGAGATCAAGGATTTCATCATTCTTGGTAAGGACAACCGGGCCACTCTAATCAACGCGAACCACAAGTTTGATCCGAAGGCAAACGCAGATGCTACTCGGTATTCAACCGGGTGGGCGGTGGTTGCCAACGACAATGCGTTTACGGATGAGGAACTTGAATTCAACGAGGCCGATCGTCGGGCCAAGTATAAGGATCTCTACAAGACTTATGTGATTGCGATGCACACGGATACCGCTGACGAAATGGAGCGGTTGATGTGGGATGATCCGCATGAGTTGATGGAGAATCCTGGACCCGGGGATGTTCGCAGGCCGTATTCTATTCCGGCGATCATTACGAGTGACGGAAAGGCTCCGTCTGGGTTTACCAGTTCGACTGTTCTTGGAATTGACCCGAGCGTACAGACGAACTGGCAGAATCAGTTTGAGACGTTTGAGGACTTTCCTTCGGAAGTTGAGGATCGGCTGTTTAGGGCCAAGATGCATTCAACCTGGGTGGACTCTCCCAATATTAGAGGAAACGTCCTCACCGGGACTCCGTTGGATAGGCGGATGATTTTCGCCGACCTGCGGAGTATTGAGGCCCTGCGAAGAATTCTTCGTGATTCCAATGACCGTCTTACGTCTCTTGGACAGTTTGACGGGAAGTTGACTTACGACGGGATTCCGATTGTCTGGGCGGAACTGTTGGGTGACGTGAGTATTGCACCCACAGATCAGCGGTTGTTTGGGGTCAACTTTGACTTCCTGTTCCCGATCGTTAGGCAGAACTGGTTTATGAAGTTGCTTGACGCCCCCTACGGTGGGCCGTGGAAGCCACACAACATGCCGCTGTCCAATGCGATCTACGAGTTTACCTATTACAATTGGTGGCCGCGAAGCCGCAGGCGTCTATTCGTCATCGCCCATTCGTCCAAGACGTGGTGATTGGAGCGGAAACTTTTTGGATATGGAGTAAAGCGCAATGAGCGCAAACATCAAGCAGAGGCCGTTTCCGTTTCCCGACTTGGAAATGAGCATGGTGTGCCGGGTTGTGGGTGGTACAGACCTCAACGCCGGGGCTCTAGTTAGGCTCATTACCGGGACGAACAAGGGTACGGCGGAGTTAGACGGTGTTGCCGTAGGTGACTGGTTTGGGGAACGTGTTGTGGCTAGTGGCCTGGACGGCTATCCTGCCACCAGAGATATCAGTATTGATGCCGCAGATGACTCTCTTTCTCCGCCATTCCTTGGTATTCTATTGGAGGCCACCGCTAACGACAGCACGGGGTTGGTGGTGTTCAGGGGTCTGGTGAGGAATAAGTCGGTGACGGTTGTGGATGCAACAGAGTATCCCCAGGGTGCGGCTGTGTTCATTGACGTAAGCACCAATGGTGCTACTGCTGATGGACACGACCTTGTGCTTGCTAGCGGGACGGTTCTACCGGCTTCTGGAGACATTGTTGTGGGGAGACTGGCAGACGGTTTCCTGTCCTCCGGGACTAGTGATCTCGTTGACATCTTCTTCGACGGTGTGTTTGCTCCTGCCACAGCCTGAGTCTGGATGGGGTGAAGCGTAGTGTCCCACTCGCCGGATACCACTCCCGGGTATGTATCTCTGATTACAAAGATCAGGGGAATACTCGTAGATGTAGACGGGTGGGACGCTGTGCCAGCCGCCCCCCAAATCCGACTCCGTATTGTGGCGGTAAACCCGCCCACTCCTGGGCAGGTGTATATCTCTGCAGGCACGTTTCCTACGATGGTGCCTGCCGCCGATGACATCGCAAAACGGGTGTCGAAGGGGGTCTATACCTTCTTCGATATCTCGGCCACAGAGCATGTAATTGCTGACTCAACAAAGTGGGATGTCAGCGATTCTCCTGCGGGTCCACTCAGACCGGGATATGTCTACGATTTTGAGTGGTGTTATAGGGTTGATGGGCAGGATTACTCTGAGACGATTCGCCGCCTTTATGATGAGGAAGGGCGATTTCTCACTCCTGCCACCTACACGTTGACGCTGGCGGATCTGCGGACTATCGCCGCTAACTTTCTTGGTACGGCGAGCCCGGGAAGCGACGGGCTTACGCAGATGGTCAACAACGCCCTGTTGTGGGTGTGGATGGCTCACCCCTGGTCTTTCAGGCACGCGGACCCGATCAACCTGGATGTGGTGGCCGGGGTGCCCTACATCAACCTTCCTGTGGACTTCATGCGGCTCTTGGCGATTGAGAAGAAGGATGATGAGAACCATCAGATGGTCCACGTTACCCAGGAAGAGATGCGGTCTCTCCGGGAAAGAGCCTTCTCCCTTCAATCGTTGTCCCACATCACCTACTACTACATCAGCAGCAACCCTGGCAGAGACCTAACATCGGTCCCCGTCTCCAAGTTGGAGATCATGCCCACGCCGACGGCCACGGACTCCAACGTGTACGTCATGGACTACGAGCGCTTCACCCCTGCGCTCTCCGCAGACACCGATATACCGCCCGTGCCCCTGGGCATGTTCCCACTGCTCAGACAGGCGGTGAGGGCTCAGGCAGCCCTGGATGAGGGGCACGAGGACGCCCCGATAGAGGCCGCTCGCCGGGACGCCCTGCTGAAGGTGGCGATCCAGGCGGACGACTATAGAGTGGACACTAACCACATGGGGCCGATCCTCACACGCCGGGTGTTCAAGCAGGACAACTCCCTCTTGGACATCGCCACAAACTTTATTGACCCAGACGTTGACCTGAGCAGTATAGGCTCCTAGTATGAGGAGCATGGAGATCCACTGACATGGCACTTACTATAGAGAGCATCCCGGTCGGCCTTGCCGAGTCTCGCGTAGCCTTTCTCCCCCAGTCTCTGCCGGGAGAGGCCCGCCAGAACATGAGGCTGGTAGAAAAGGACTGGAAATACAGGTTCACCTACGTCGATAGGTTTACCGCACTCCCGAGAGACGCGACCACCTTCGAGTTGGACTCCACCACCACGGCCACGCTGGAAGCGACCGCAGAGGTGGCGATCATCGCCAACAAGGCGTGGATGATTACCGGGGTCAGTGCCACTGACGATGACGTGACGTTTGCTGCGGAGGGCGGTATCGTCATGCAAACGGATGGCACTGTTGGGAGTCAAGTGGTCCTCACACCACAGACAGAGGTGGGATTCGTTGGACCCCTGTCATCGGTGACATGGTTGTTCGATAATCAGCCCTCAATTGAGGCGGTTATCCGAAGGCCGTCAGCGGGTGTGGATGCCTACATTGTCAGTGTGGGTTTTTCTGACGCTGATGATCCCGACATTACCGGGGCGACTGACGACGCCTGTTTGGTTGAAATCACGGTCACGGCGGCGGGGGTATTGACCGCACTGTTTAGGACTAAGGTGGCTGGTGCTACATTGGATGAAACCATTAGTCTACCGGCGTGGGCGGTGGATACCGTTGGCGTGATTCGGGTGGAGATCACTGAAGATCGAAGGGCACACGTTTTCTTCAATGGGGCGAGAGTTCTCGATAGCACGGTGGTCCTGGCCACGGCGGACCAGAGCGTGAATCCGATTGTTGGGATCGAGCAAACTGCTGCGACTGCATCTGCCGAACCCGCTGTCAGTGTCCACGCGGTTGAAGTTGCTCAGAACTATGACTAATAAACAGAAGCGGCGACAACAGCATGATTTACTGGGAGTTTCCTTCCTTCATTGTGTCTGCTCTTCGGTCTAACAACCGGAGAGCGGTTTAGGGGTGAAGCAGGGGGTTGAGAGTCTAATCCACCTCAGCCCCCATTTTTTCATTTCAGGAGAGATAGATGGCCGAAATCCCCGTCAGAGGGAAAGACGGGAAATCGACACCTGAGAACCTTTTGGGGCCGGTTCGCGGTGCATCGGACATCCTTGCGGTTGTAGACACGGCGGGGACCACCGCTCCCCCTGACTCCATGCTCAACGCATGGCCTTTCGACCCCACCGAGCGCAGGCAGAGGATAGGACAGAGACCCGGACTCTCCGGTGTCTTTACCCGGCCAGACGGCACCCCATGGAGAGCCCCTTCCTACATCCAGGGGATGCACCAGGTCAACATCGCGTCTCAAACGCGGCTAGAATCCGGTGGAGACACCTTCGACATCTTCACTGACCCCGGTGGCGGCGGGGATTCCCACCAGGGCTCCGCTCCCGACCGCCTGGCCACCTTCATCAACAATCTCGACTACCAAGGAACCCGGTCGGTACCCCCACCGACGATGGGATCCCTGGATTATGACGATGATGTGCCAACAGAATTCGGTGTGTTTCAGGGGGAGGGGCCAGACGGGATACCAACCAAAGTTCAGTCCCGGGTTATCCGGTCGGACAAGTTCAGCCATTTGAACACCGCCACCGAGACATATGGGAAGGACCAGGCGTTTGCGGGGTTCAACTACTTTGTCACCCGGGCTGATGGCCCCGGGTTGACCGTTGACCGATGCCGAATTGTCACCATACGGCGGAACACCACCACGAATCAGTTTGACTGGGTGAATGAGTTTGAGATTAGTGACGGCCCGGACCCCGTTCGCATAAATGAGCCCCAAAACGGGTTGATCTCTTTCCATGTGCCGGGGGATGCGGATGCCCCGTGGCATGTGGTGTTGGAGGATTTGGACGCGGGACCGTCGTTTGTTTATGTGGCACTGTGGACATACCAGACATCCGATGGAAATAGGTTCCAGGCCGGGGTAAACCAGATCACAAAACACAGGGGCTGGGCACTGGCCATTGCCAGGAGTAACTTTGCACCTGGTGTGGTCCCCATTTCTACGCCCGCTCAGATGCAACATGTAGACGGGTGGGCCAAACGGGTGACGGCAGTTAGATACCGCCCTGCCTTCACCCCTGTAACGGGCTCTGACGGAACTGTCTATGGAGAGAACCCGGATGTGTTGGTATGCTTTCAGGGTTATTTCGACTTCCAGAGCGGTATAGCCAGGTATGACAGTGGTCTAGCCACCCGGCAAAGGTTCGGGGAAAAACCGTGGTGGGGAAACCCTGGACACGGGGCTCTCTCTGCGGCGGGATTGGCCGGGATCTCCGGGGATCCGTCGGTAGACTTGATTGACGGGGATCACGGGTATATGCGATTCGCCGCCATCAGCATCAGACAGCGAGCATCTTTAGCGGTCGGGGATCGGGACACCGCCAACGACATGACTAAGCGGTGGACGCACGGATGTTTCCCGCGTGCGATGGATGTGAACCCGAATAATGGTCGGGTATATGTTGCAAGGACCGCCGTTGGATTTGGCGTGCCTAACCCCAACGGGACCGCCACCGGATACCTGGCTACAGAGTATTCAGAGAAGAATCTGCCTACTGAGGACGTGCCACAAACCAGCGTCATGGCGATAAATGCGTCCGGTGGTATAGTGTGGGAAGCGGATACTAGGACATACATCCCATCTCAGGGATACGGGATCGGAAGTGCTGGTCCATTTTTCAATGATAGATTCCAGCCCACATTGAGGGCTATTGTAGCGGACCGGCAGGGTGGGTGCCTTGTTGTCGGTAGATGGGCTAATGGAAAGAACGTGTGGCACTGCTCTCAGGCAACCGAAAGGTTGGGGGCGGTGGATTGGGTCCGCAGGATCGGAGTAAATCGCCTTGACTCGGGAAGCCCGGCAGCAATCCAGGCAAAAGATGACACGGGGGCTACAACCAGGGTGGATCAATTTGGCGAGACTATAGGGATCGCGGAGTTGATGATGCTCTCCTGCGATTATGATCCATCATCCGGGGAGTATGCTGTTACCGGGGAGAATTTTCCCACCTCTCAACTTCGGGTTGACCAGGCCGATTTTGATAGTTCTAATCCGCCCACTGGACAATGGGCATTGTTGAAGGATGGAGAGTTCGGGGCTGTCACCACTGCCTTCAACACGGTGTCTAAGGCGGTCATATGGAAGTTGTCTGGTAGTGGGGGAATGGTCTGGCGGCGTAGGCTGGGAAGCGGCATTATAGTAAATGACGGGAAGGCGGTGGCGTTGCATAGGCCGGTGGGCGCCACTGATAATGGGTCGTGGGTCATGTTTCTACATGCCCGGTTATCCGGGACCACGGCCACACCCGGGGCCGGGTGGACATGGAAGTCATCGGATAGATATTGGTGGTTGCGGAATGAGCCGGTGGCCACCAGGATGGCGGTTGTGTTTGATCGCACGCTGAAGGACACCGAAGAGTTTGAGGTGCGGTCTAGAAGGAGAAAGCACGAAGTAAAGGCGTTGGTCAAGTGCAGCCCCGATGGCCAGGACGGATGGGAAGTGGGGGTGCTGAATAATGCGGGGACGTTTGAGTTCATTATCAGGAAGGTGGATGATGGTGTGCAGCAGCCGTCCGCCGCAACCGCCGATCTCGCTAGTCTTGGCTTGGACGATGACAACCAGGCCTTCAACATCCGCGTTAGGGTTGTCAATGGGACGATGATTGAAGGGTATGTCAGCACGCAGGAAGATCCAGACACCCCGGCAGTCACCTTCACTATAGACGACTACTTTCAGTTTGACAGAGTGGGGTTTGTCAGTGAGGTGGAGACTAATGCGGATGGCAGCACGCCGGACGAGCCGGGGTCACCGGAGATAGTGAGGGTGATTGGGGCTTTGATTTCTACGCTGGTTGTTGTGGAAATCTCCGCGTCTAGGATATTGTGTATCTTCTCCAACGGCGACCTGTTTGTTATGAGAACGGGGGATGTTGTTGAGAGAGTGGCCGGGTTGAACATGAATCCGGGTGGGCTTATCCGGGCGGCCCAGTTCCACCAGAAATTGTATATTGTGGACGGGACTCATGCCCGGGTGTTTGATCCGGTTGAAGATCCAGATAATTCTATCTCGGATTGGGTGCCGTCGTCCGGGTCGTTGCCCGGGGACACTGGGGCCGGGACTACCACTGCTAGGTTCATCGTGAACCATCTGGATCGTTTGTTCCTGGGGGGCATGGAAGATGACCCGAACAACATAGCATTTTCCGCCATCGGGAATGCGCTGGATTGGAACCCGAATAGCCAGGTACTGTTTGGTCGTTCGTCTACGCTGGCTAACGAGATCGCCGGTGTGGCGGGTGTACCCATTACATCGCTTCACCCCTATGAGGATGACCGGATGATAGTGGGGGGTGAAGGCAGGATAGATGCTCTGTTTGGAGATCCTGAGTTCGAGTCCGCCCGCCTGGATAACGTGACCCGGGAAGCCGGGATCTCTGGACCAGAGGCCCTCTCCTATACTGATGGGGGCGGGTCTTATATGACCACTGAGCAGGGCCAAGCGGTAATCAATGGGTCCAACATCCAGTTCTTTTCACAGGCGATACTGAACAAGTTTGCCGTGCCTTCCACGCATCCTGGGACCGTGCATCCGATAGTGATTAGGGATGGTAATCGGTATGGGGTGTTCTTCGGGTTTACCAGGGTGGCCGCAGAGGACTTCACCCCCAACGACTCCGGGTACTACAGGCAGACGACGTTGGCGGATGGGACCGAACTGGTTTCTACTCACCTGTGGTGGGATGAACGGTCTGGTGGGTCCGGGGGGTTCTTCCCGCTGCGGTTCCCTAAGGAAGCGGACCCGATAGTGGCCTTCAAGTTTATTGAAAGGGTTTTGTTCGGGTGCAGAGATGGGTACATTAGGGAGTTTGATGACGGGCGGGTAAACGACTTCTTGTCGCCCACTTCTGTCGCGGCGATAACTACCTTTTTCCCGACCGCCCTGGTCCTAGCCAGTAAGAAGCGGGATCAGAAGAGGCTGGAAGAAACATTCATAATCGCCACGTCGGAAACCACCGGCGGGACCGTCTACGGTAAGACTGGCTTCACCCCTGAAGCGGTTTACGATCGTCCCCCGGCTGATGGAGACTTCTCTTTCCCGTTGTCTGCGGGCAGGGTGCTGTCACGACAAAGGTTGGTGGGTCCGTCGCTGCTGTTGATGTTCCATGACTCGGGAGCCAACACTGGTTTTGCCGTAGAACGGGTGGAAGCCACTCTGAAAGATGCCGGACAGTTTCGCTTGCCTGCAATCGAGATCAGACCTACAATACCACCTGATGACAACAGAGAATCATCTTGCTCTCCCGATCCCCAAGGAGAGGCTACAATTGCTGCGTGGTTCATCGCAATGGCTATTGGAGAAGATCCGGGTGGTCTTGGCGACTTTACCCCGGATTCCTTCAGCACTGGCGGTGGCGGGGATCAACCCGAACCTGTGCCGCCAGACATAATCACTTCGCTGATAGTTACCGGAAGTGGCGATACGATTACTGGTGGAGAGATAGATGGTGGGGTTGATAAGGGGTTCATCGCTACAGGTGGTGGATCTCCTGATGGATTCCCAAGTGGAACATTTGGGTTCTAATAGTTAGGATAATAGACGATGGCAATAGCGACAAAAAACGGCAGAACTCTGGTAGCAAGTCAAACCATAGATCCTACCAGCGCTGCTAATGATATTACCGGTCCGGCGGGCAACGGATTGGACCTCACAACCGCCCTAGGATTCGTCATTACTGGTAAGGAAATTACAGGCCAAACTCCGCCCGAGTCTGGTAAAGAAGTGGATATGGTTGTAGAAGCCAGAAACGGGACTACCGGCAACTGGTTTGAGGTGTCTAGACAGACTGGGACATCCGTCGGAAATACCACGCTTTTCTTCAACCCTGTTGTGTTGCCTGCTTCGATCATGTATGCTAGGGTGATTTTTGATGTTACCGGAGCAAGTGCTGCTGGGACAGACTTGGTTACTATTGAGGCGCTTGGTCACGAGTTGACCAGCATCCAGTAAGGACTAGCCGGTGGCTAAGAATCCTCACAGACGGATTACCGACGATGGCATTTTGAGGGCCACAAGCCGCAGTCTACAGAGACTGGGACAGGAAGCCGCTGAAGCCAACTGGACAATCACGGCTATCCAGACCGGAGCCTATACGGCACGCATTGGTGAGTTGGTGAGGGTGGATTATAGCGGTGGAGCCAACACCGTCACTTTGCCAGTGATTGGAAAGGTGAATGAGGGCAGACATGTAGTTGTAAAGAATGTCACCAGCGCCACCAACGTCATCACCATTGCCGCCGCTGGCACCGACACTATTGATGGGGCGGCAACCGCTGCTATTTCTTCTCCGTTTGGAGTGGTTGTAATGGTGTCGGACGGGGACGGAAATTGGAACATAATCTAGGAGCGTGATAGAGATGTCTATTGCTACACTCCCTTTATTTGCTGGTGCTAGTGGCGCTGCCGGTGGTGGTCTTGGCGGTCTTGGAGCCCTGTTGAGTGGTGCCGGTTCTATTGCTGGATTGTTCGGTGGTCGTAGGAGCCCCAAGGTTTTCGGGCGGGACCAACTCAACAGCCTGTTGAATAGATTAGTAGATACTCAGGCTAATACGTTGCGTATTGGCCTGGGTAGTCCGTTCTCTGGATTGCTTGGGTTTAGGCGAGATTCCAGAGACGGCATAAAACCCGACTTTCCCGGGGGAGATCCTTTTGGGGATATCCCGGGGTTGTTTGAGGTTTTACTGGGCACTCAGGGAAGAGATGTAGGCCGGATTGAGGCCTTGCAGCGGTTTAGCCAGAAAACACTTGGACAGCAACTGGGCGGATTGAACATCGGATCCGCAAACCTAAACAGGCTTACTGAGGGATTGAACACCCTGCAAGATGTCGGGACATCCCAGGCACTTCAGGCTACTAGACAGGTGAGGGAGAAGCCGCTAGAGGCCCTTGGAACCTCTTTTGAGGATCTCCGTAAGTCCACGAGCAGGGATCTCGGTAGGACTATTGAGGGGATCTTCCGGCAGGCAAACGCCGATGCTGCTTCCCGGGGGATCAAGTCCGCCGGTACGTCGCTAAGGGCAGCGGAACAAGGCAGGCGAGCGTCTGAGAGTGTGTTTGACATACTGGCTCAGATTGGGATCTCTGAGGCCGGGGCCAGGTCCAACATCGAACAAGTGGCTGCACAGGCCCGACTCGCAACGGTATTGTCCAGGGCACAGCAAAGAGAGCAAATCGCAAGCCAGCGGGCGGCGGCTCGCACGGCCTTCGATCAGTTCGATATTTTGAATCGTGGTGCTGTCAGGAACCAGGCCCTGGGCCGGGCATTGCAGTTGTTTGGCTTGCAGAGACAGGCTGAGACTGCTCCACAGCAAGCGGCTCTGGACGTGCTCAGGCAACTGGCCACCATTATCCCCGGGGGAGCCGGAACCCCGGTCCCGTCTGGACAGCAGTTCGGAGATAAGTTGGCTTCCGGTCTGGGTCAGATTGGTGGACTGCTGGCCAGCCTGCAAGCGTCGAAGGACAGCAAGGCGAACCAGGCGGCCCAGCAACAGTTTCTCCTAGATCTTCTGAACAGAGCGTAAAATGCCGCAGTTTGCAATAACAGATCCAACTGCCGGAGTGAGGGCTGCACTAGCCAGTCAAACAGCGTCTGCCAATAGCGGCTTTGGTGGACTATCGCCTATCCAATTGTTCAGTCTGGTCCGCCAAATCCGAAGTGATAGAGAGCGGAAACAAAAAGAGGAAGAGCAAAATCGTCTTATTGCAAACGATCCAGGTCTCGCTAACTTAGGCATACACAATGCAGCACAACTGAAGGAGTTTAGGGCTCGAAATGATGCTCTAAACTCACAGATTGCCTTGGATGCAGCACGGCAAAATATAGAAAGAACAGCCGAAGCAATAGCACAAAATAAACAAAGTATAGAAGACGCTAATGCTACTATTGCTAAGAATCCATTTCTTGTTAGTCTTGGTATAGATAATGTAGATAAACTGCGTGCAGCAAGAGAGGCTTTTGGGTTTATGCAGGCTGCCAGTTCTGCTGATGCGGCTAGACGGGCCGCAGAAGACAAGGCACAAAACGACAGTCAGAAGACTGCTGCTCTTCGCGTAAGGGCTACTGAAAACAAACGCATATTCGAACAACTTATAAATCAGTTTGGTGTAAGAGCGGCAGTAGGAACTCCATTAGGTAATATGATACGCGACGCCATTACCGCCTTCCCACAGGAGGCTATAGATAATCTTGGCTCTGCTGGCCTGACTGCGATTATAGCGGCTCAGGATAGAGTCACCCAAGAAATCTTCCGAGTAAATTCGCTAACCTTGCCGAACCAGATTTCTGTAATGAATACTCCCGCTGTTGTTGAAGCGAAGATTAGGCTGGATAGTGCAGAGAAAGAAAGAACCAGGCTTCTAAGACTGCGTGATGGTCTCGCAAAGGATGTACTTGATGGCCGTGGTCTAGGCACAATAACCAAAAAGAAACTCGATGAACTCAATACATCATTGAATGCCGCTAATGCTAAGGTGGAGCAGGCTAGAAACGAGTTCTTTCTTACGCTTCAACTGACTACAGGAATGCCTGGTGAGAATGAAACGTTGAGGTCGGGATTGCCACCCGGTGTTGGTGGTGGAACTGCTCCACCGCCGGACCTTGGTGCTGTGATTCAGAATAGAGAAGGACAACAGCAGACTGCTCCTGATGTTGGTGGTGGAATTGCTCAGTCGGATGCGGGCGGGGATCAGCAAACGGAAGAAGACGATTCAGTTACTATTACCATTCCTGGGACCAGCAAGGAAGTGGACGCCAGCACTGGTAGACATATCCTGGGTACGTTTGTAAAGGGCACCAAAACTGTTCGGAATCCTCGCACCAATATTACCATACCTGGTAAGATTGTGGATGAACAGATTGGGACGTTGAACGATGCCAGGTTGTTTATCCTGGCCAGTCCGGGCGGAAGGTTTGATAATCCAGAGGTAAGGAAACTGACTAAGGGATTGACCAAGGAACAGAAGTTGGATCTCGCACAAGAATTGTTCGACAAGATAAGTATAAGGCAGTCTAAATGACACCGGAAACGCAGGATAATAAGACTGGACTTACGAAGGAAGAGAAGTCATTTTTGCAGTCTGTAGACCAACCTGTAGATAGTTCTAATAAAATACCAAGAAGAATAGAAGAAGATCCTAAACTTGCTGCTGCACTTACTGGTGAAGCAAAAGAAAAATTTGATGCTGCTCAAAGAAGGTTCAAGACTCTGCTGGACGTGACTGCGGATTATAGATCGCAGAAGGCCCAACTTGAAAGTATGCCATTAGGGGGTCTTGACGGGTTACGGGCGCTTGCTCACAAGATGGGCTTGCCACCGGGTATGAGCCGGAAGAAGATCATCCGGGCAATAATTGGGAAGAAAGATCCCGCACCTGAAATAACGGATGCAGAACTCACCCCTATGGGGAGGGATGTGTTACTGGGGTTGAACCCAGAGGTGCAGGCCGTTGCAGATCAGTTGACCACGAGAGAGGTACAGGGTTTCTTCAACACCTTTCCAGACGCCGGTAAGACGCTCGAACGAGATAATGGTGGCAAGCCCCTAGACGATCAGCAGCGCCGGAGACTCATAGCCGAACAGAAGTTATTCCCAAACAGCCTAGAAGGGCCTATAGACACTAGACCGGTTGGTTCATCCTTCAAGGGAATATCTATATCGCCTGTTGAGTTTGCCAAGGGCGCTCTTGAGGGGGTTGCGGATGTGGCAACCGGAATAGCAGAAATATTAGATAAAGGCGGTACCGAAGCAACTGCACTTATTACGAAGGGACGCCCTGCTACAGAAGAAGAAATGCTAAGGGTCAAGAATGACTTTGCTAAATTGCGAATAGTGACTGATATGGAGGGGTTTTCAGGTGGCACTCCTGCCGGTCAACTTGGTAAGGTTACTGGTCGCCTGGGTGCCGAGACATTTTTGCTTGCTGCCGGGGGTGAGGTCACCGGACTCGAAGCCGCAGTCGGTTCCCTGCGAGCCGGTATGCTGATCAAAGCAACCGAAAAATTTGGCCCCCGATTCACTACACTATTAGATTCGGTGACGCTCAATGGTGGCGTTCTTGGAACTCTAGGTGGGTTTGATGCATTAGTGAGAGGTGACGGTCCAAAGGAAATCCTGAAGAAAGCCGGTAAAAGCGCTGCTGCTGGTATGGTATTTGGCGGGTTTCTCAGTGGTCCCGGGAGAGTAATATTCAATACTTTCAGTCCGTCAGTCAAGGGTGCAGTTGATGCAGTCCAGTTATCTAAGACACTCGTGAGAATGGGAGACGCCACAAAGAGTGCTATCGGGGCAATGAGTGAACCTGAAATCACTGTAATCACAAATAAAATCAGGCGGTCGTTGCTCCCCGACGCGACAAAAAGGCAATACATTGGATTCATTGAAGCCGCTAGATTCGACGCGGGACAGGAGAGAGGCATCTTCAGAGGCGTGTATGCCGACCACTCACCAGCAATAGAGAAGTTTGCTGGAAAAAGACCTAAGAGAACCACGTTAGACATTCTGACGTTGGACATGGAATCCGCCATCAGAGATGCTAAGAAGGCCGGTGAACCCCGTGAAGTTATCGACGCGATGCTGGACGAGTTGGCCAGGATGCGTCGTCAGGCCGAAAGAGAAAAGGAGCGTTTTGCTTTTTCAGATAGGGAACCGTCTAGGGGATTGAACGGAATAACTATGGGGCCTAGTGCTACGCCCGAGTTCCCACCTAAGTTGCGGCCAGAAGGCAACACTAAATTTCCAAAAACCCCTGCTATAATAAAGAAGGAAGAGCAGAAACTAATCAATGATAAGAATGAAGTCCTAATCAAATTGGATTTGCTGGATGCTGCGGCCCTGGAACTTGGTAGGTCGGCGGGACTAACAAAGCAGGCTACTATAGATTCTCTAAAAGCACTACAGGAACATGCTGACAATGAGGGATTCTGGAAAAACCTTGTCGAAAAGGGAGAGAATTTTGTAGTAAAGAAGGTTGTTGGTGAGGATCTACCAGAAGGAAAGGTAAGATCCACAATACGAAATGAAATACTCACCAGGGGAATAAAAGCCACCGCCTATATTGCTCAGTATGGGGGTGAAGCAGGAAAAGAAATTGCTGGTGTGTTGAAGCGGGTGGGCACCTTCATGGCGTCCAGGGCGGCTGAGGGACACTGGCTGGATGAAATAAAGGCGCTAAGAGGGTTGAATATTAGGCAGCGGGAGTTGGCAGCAAAACTTGCAGACCTACCCCCCAGAAGCGACGTCTTCAAAAAAATGTCCGCTGAGGTCGGGGAAAGGATCACTAAAGCGTCAAACGAAATGAGGAATATTCACGACCGTTTGCCGAAGCGTGCTAGAGACACCGGAGAAATCAGGAGACACGTTCACAGAAAAGGCGGTGATGGTCTGGAAGACATCACTCTTACAGGTAGGGCATTTCCAACCGTCGCTAATGCAAAGGGTAGGAAGGTGTTGGCTGACGCCAGGGCCAGTGCAAAGGGTCGTCCCACTGCCAGGATGATATCGGCTGCTAACAAGATGGTGGAAGAAGGTCTTGTCAAAACCCAGGCACAGGGAATCAGACAACTCCGCAGGTTTGCAAACAGATTCACAGACAATCCCACTGCCTTCATCACCGAATCCAGACGTGGTGCTGGGCTGCCAAGCGATCTTAGGGAGTGGGATCCACTTGCCATCATGCGGCCCATCTTTCACCGGGCAGAACAGACAATCCACCTGGCAAGAGAGTGGGGCTACGAGCAGACAAAGGGCGGGAGAGGTGGAGTATTCCCAAAGTATGAAGAATTACTGGAAAGGATTCGTGGTGAAAAGAGCCAGATTATAGTGGAAGCAATCGACGGCTTTATGCGGTCCAACTTCAATCCCGCCCAGTTACCCCGCCGATCAACACTAGCATCGGGCCAGCGGCTTAGCGAGTTGTTCAGGGAGTATCAATTCCTCACCAAAATCGCCACCAGCCCCATAACGATTGGGCGCAACTCTCTAGACGGGTATGCGAAGGTGGTAACGATTGCCCCGCCCGACATCGCTGCAAGGGTATTTATCAAGGCACCACCCATCATCAGCCGGTGGATGAAGGAAGCACGAGCATTGATGGATGATGCTCAACGTCGTGGTTTCATCTTCGCTAGAGAGTCCGCTGAGGAAGCCTTCGCTAGTGGCTCACATCCCCTCATTGAGGCAGCAGGCACCTTCTTCCGTGAATCGGAAGGCGGCAACCAGTTTAGAGTTTCTCTTGCTGCGTCCATGGTATTACGGAGACAATTGGCCAGATATGCTGCTCTTGACCAGAAGAGCAACCTCGGCAAGTTTCTCCAAAGTGTGGGCACTCTTTTTGAGTCCAGTCCTAAGACCCTCACCAGGAAGATGAAGGAGGCCGGATTCGACAAGTTGTCTAATGACGAAATCGTGGACATGATTCGCCAGGTAGACAGGGGACTCTCTCCGGTGGAATTCGACTTTGCAGTATTCAAGATGGTGACGGATTCCACCATCCCCATGCTTCTTTCCACCAGGCCGATCCGGTGGCTGGATGCACCGTGGTTTCGCGTGTTTGCCCAATTCAAGACGTGGCCCGTAAACCAGATCGCGTGGTCCTACAAATATGCTATCAGAGAAGCCATGCTAGGTAATCCCATGCCTATGACCAGATTCTTCATTGCTCACACCCTCTCTGGTGAGATTTACAACATCTCCAAGGATCTATTATATGGGACCGACAATTCAGTGACGGCGGGTATCCTAAGAAGCAAGGATACCAGTCTCACAGGGATCGGTTGGCGTATGGCTAACTCTATGGCCGATGGTGGTGGAGTAGGGTTGATACAAGACTTTACCTGGGGGTTGACTGATTGGGCACTGGGTCCAACTGCGGGATCATTTGGCAACTTCAAGGTTGCAGCAGACCAGTTGTTCACGGAGACCATCAAGCAACCAGCGGTCGAAGATCGTGCAAAGGTAAACCCAAGACTCGTTGGGGCTATAGTAAACAATCTAGTAACCCACGAATTCCAAGGCGTGAAAACACTAAAAAGTGCGGCCCAAAGGGCAGACGAAATACTAGAAAAGGATGATGAGCCCCGACAGGCAGCGCTATATCGAACCATGTTTCGTAGGTTCGCAGACGCCGAAGAGGGCGGAAACAAACTACTGGGGGTGATCGCAGATAAGGTCAGCGGCTCCATTCTTGGGCCACCGGACAGGATATCCGGGCCGGACGGACCAGCACTCGAATTTGCTCGCAGAAACATTGACGTGGGTGACGAAGACGAAGCCGCCAAGTATCTGCTGACTATTCTTGAAAGAGCAGATCGAAAAGGCGAGCGGTTCCTGAACTCCGTGATCCAGAGAATCAACAACTCCAAGGCCAGTGGAAATCCTGTTCCCACATCGGGAGATGTACGAGCCCGAAGGTTTGAGCAGGGGAACTTCACCCCCGAGCAGATGAGGAAGGCCATCGACTTCCACGACCGCTGGAACCTGAGGTATGAAAAGGCTATAGAAAAGGC
>Ga0114931_10004430_pt1 | contig 17513 bp, 10 predicted proteins | sample 2SBtaG_FD_89579 | JGI IMG/M metagenome (GOLD analysis project Ga0114931, IMG submission 89579) | Deep subsurface microbial communities from Kolumbo volcano to uncover new lineages of life (NeLLi) - 2SBTROV14_V59a metaG | ecosystem: Environmental > Aquatic > Marine > Volcanic | place: Kolumbo...
ATCAAAATCATTGTTCTTTGTGGTACTGTGGATTCAGAATTGTTCAAAAGTGCTGATATTCCCCTTGATTGCTCCGTATCGCGTGAAGCCTGCCCTAATAATTTAGTCCCCACCTCATCATCGACCGCGGCATTGGTTATGGGCGATGCCTTGGCGGTTGCTTTGTTAAAAGCCCGTAACTTCTCTTCAACGGATTTTGCCAAATTACATCCCGGCGGTTTTATCGGATTAAGGCTGTTAAAAAAAGTGAAAGATTTACATCATACCGGCGATGAAGTTCCCGTAGTTACCCATAACGCCAGTATGAAAGAGCTAATTTTCCAAATGACAGGAAAACGTTTAGGTTGTGTGATTATGAAAAATGACATGGACAAAGTTGAGGGTATTTTTACCGATGGGGACCTTCGTCGGGTAGCTGAAAAAAACAATAATTTCTATGAATTAAAAGCTTTAGACGTTATGGTTAAAAATCCCAAAACCATTTTTGTCGATGATATTTTAGATGCTGCCTTGGCTATTATGGAAAAATTTTCCATCACCCAGCTACCAACCGTGGATAAGAATGGTAAGTTAGTGGGAATAATTCACTTGCACGACATTCTTCGTTCCAAACTGGTTTGATGATGCCCTTGTATCAATTATAACCTAATCCATATCAAAAAAACATGAAGAATATTCGGTTTTATGCCTATATTAAAAACAGATAAAATATGATAAAAACCCTTGACTTTATTGAGAAATTTTCGACCTTACGCGCCGATAATTTTATATAATAATAAAGGAAAATGATGTTAAGTATTAAAAAATATATTATCTTTTTATTATTGATTCTAATGTGGATAGCTGGTTGTAGTAACGAAGGAAATACCAACAATAATATCTCCAGCTTATCGGATACTCTCGCCAAACCTGATTCCGAAGTTCACGGCGCTAAAATATATCTTTACAAAAAAGGCGAGATAACCGCTGAAATTCAAGCGGACAAGATCGTTAAATTTGAGACCAAAGATTCCACTATGGCTTACCATCTCAATATCAAAATATTAGATTCTCTGGGAAAAGTTTCGACAAAAATCTGGGGTGATTCCGGAATAATCCATGAAAACAAAGGTTTTCTAAATATTTACGGTAATGTGGTGGTAATCACCGAAGATAAATCAAAACTCGAAACCGATCACCTTTGGTGGGATTCCAAAACCGATCGGATTAAAACCGACGCTTTTGTCAGAATAACCAAGGGAAAAGATGTCGTCACCGGATGGGGTCTTGATGCTGACAACAAACTCAGTCGCATTAAAATATTAAACCGCGTATCGGGAACTTTATCTAATCCGGAAAAGCTCAACGAAGAAAAATAAACATCATAATTTTTTATTATTAATACCAATACTTGAAATTCGTTAAACTTTCATATATATTCTTTATAAATTTGAAAGTTTTATGTTTTTTATCAGATGAATCACCTTTTTGATTTTACCAAGCGTCAATTAAAATTCTTAGGGTTTCTAAGCGCCTTAGCTATTTTCATGGGAGTATTTTTATTTATCCATGCCAATGTTTTTCCCGCTAAAGATACCGCCCCTCCTTTCCAAGTTTTCATTGGTGAAAATGATCAAAAATTTACCGGCGTATTTATTGTCGACCCCAACACTTCTCCCGCCGATTCTCTGGAATTATTGCCGGGGATTGGAAAAGTTCTGGCAGACCGCATTATTGTCTATCGCCAACAGCATCACTTTGTCAAAGAAGTTGATATCACGGAGGTCAGAGGAATTGGTCCCAAACTATACGAACATATAAAACCCTATTTAAAAATACGAAATAATGACTGATAATCCGATAAATATAGGTGTTGACGCTCGCGGTGATTTTCTTTACGCCGCCAGAGTAAGCTACAAACTGGGGCGACCGGAAATAAAAGCTTTGTTCCGAGCTGAAAAAACTCCTTTAAATCAACATCATCTTTTAGAAGGTGGAAATATTAGTTTTGCTCTTCCCGATAACAAAGTAGCTGTAAAAAAAATGATGATAAAACCAAAGACCGATGACTTCCAACAGCAGGTTTTCTTTGAATTGGAACATTCTCTCCTGGAAGATGAGAAAAATTATTGTTTCGATTTCCTTAAGAATGATACGGAAGAATATGTTTTGGGATTAATTACGCGCAGAAAAGAAATAGAAGATTCCCAAACAAAATTAATAGACAAGCAAAGTAATTCTTCGATAGATTTTATGTGCCAGTTAAGATCAATAGCATTGGCAAAGGGGTATCTCAATTTTTGCCGGTTGAGCGACAATAATTTGATTTGTCTTACGGATTTTAACCAGCAACTTGCCTCTATCGCTTTTATTTACCAAAACAACATTATCGACGTAACTTATATGTTATTAAATAAATACGAATTAAACCATCCCGACAAAATCAAGCAATTAGCTATTGAGCTTAAAACGGTAATAAATTTTAAATTGGCGTCTTTTTATGACCAAGGAATTACCATTCCTTTATCAAGTCTTTATATTAGTGGCGATAAATCGGAGATGACAACGATAGATACCTTTAAGCGGTATTTTAAGGTAAATATCCAAATTCCGGAAATAAATTCCTCATTTTCATCAGATACATTCCGTCCCCAAAAAATAGCATGGGAAAAATATTTGATAGCTCTGGGAGCAACAGTTAATTAATCTTGCCATAATATGTTTTATAATATATATTTATAAAGTTATTATTTATTTGAGTAGTTTTTTGGTTAAGTCAAAAAAGAAAAACAGAGCTGTCTATCCCGGAACTTTCGATCCGGTTACCAATGGTCATTTGTCATTAATCGAACGCGCCTGTCATTTTTTCGATGAATTAATTATTGCCGTTTCTATGAGCAGTGGGAAAAATCCTTTTTTTAGCTTTGAAGAACGCATCCAACTTATGACCGCTTCCCTTAAGAACAAACCATATTCAAAAAGCATTAAAGTGGTTGGATTTGAAGGCCTGTTGGCCGATTTGGCTCGCGAGATGAAAGCTATCGCCATCATTCGAGGTCTGCGAGCCGTTTCCGATTTTGAATATGAATTTCAAATGGCTTTGATGAATCGTAAATTAGCACGGGAAATAGAAACTGTTTTTCTTATGCCCGCTTTGTCGTGGGTTTATTTATCATCGACTATAGTTAAAGATGTTGCTACTAATGGCGGGGATGTTTCCGGTCTGGTACCTTCTTCCGTCAAACGCGCTTTCGCCAAAAAACTCAATCACAACAAAAGGTAAGGTTAAGCTTTATTTCAATAAAATTATTATTTCATCGGTTCCAATCCAATTTTTTATTAGAGTATAAAGAACACTGATATATGGAAACGTAACTATTAAAAAAGAAACACAGATAATGGAAAAGAAAAAAGAACATCCTGAACAACAAATACAAATTCCTTTGGCAGAGCTTATTAAAATTCGCTGGGGAAAAATAAAAGAGCTGTTAGCTAAAAATATCAACCCCTTCCCGTATCGTTTTGAACGGACTCACCTTATCCAACAAGCTTTGGATAAATTCGATGAGTACGCCAAAGAAGAAACAGTATTGCGCCTTGCCGGACGTATGATGTTGAAAAGGAAAATGGGTAAATCATTTTTTGCCGACATCCGCGACAGCTCCAACAGAATCCAAATATATATCAAACTTGATACCGTCGGTAAAGAACAATTTGAATTATTCAATACTCTCGATTTGGGAGACATTATCGGCTGTCAAGGGACGTTATTTGTCACCAAAACGGGTGAAAAAACTTTACGGGTTTCAGAGTTTAAGCTTTTAACTAAAACCATCCATCCCTTACCTGATAAACACGCCGGTCTTACCGATAAAGAACAACGGTATCGTCGCCGCTATGCGGATTTAATCGTTAACCCTGAAGTTCGGGAAGTTTTTGTCAAACGCACCGAAATCATCCAAACCGTGCGCAGTTTCCTAAACGAACAGGGTTTCCTCGAAGTTGAAACTCCCATCCTACAACCTATTTATGGCGGTGGTATAGCTCTGCCGTTTAGGACTCATTACAATAAACTCAACCGCGATATGTATCTGCGCATTGCCGACGAACTGTATCTCAAAAGGCTTATCGTCGGAGGTTTTGATAAAGTTTGGGAATATTGTAAAGATTTTCGTAACGAAGGTATTGACCGTTTGCATAATCCCGAGTTTTCGATGATTGAATTATACTGGGCTTATGCAGACTATAAAGATATGGCTGCTTTGTTTGAAAAACTGCTTAGAGATGTAGTGTTTGAAATACATGGCACATATAAAATTCCTTATGGAGAATATGAAATAGACTTTGAACCGCCTTTTAAGTGGATCACGATGCTTGACTCCGTTAAGGAAAAAACGGATATCGACTTCTCCCCATTAACTTTTGAGGAAGCCAAAAAAGAAGCCAAAAAAATTGATGTCGAGAGCGACGGATTAATCAACAAGGGGAAAGTAATCGAAGCGGTGTGGGAAGCCTATGTGGAACCAAATCTGATTCAACCCACTTTTGTCGCCGATTTTCCCATAGAAATTTCACCTTTGGCTAAAAAGCATCGGGATAATGATACTCTCACGGAACGTTTTGAACTGTTTGTCGCTAATATGGAAATGGGCAATGCTTTTAGCGAACTCAACGACCCCATCGACCAGCTGAAACGGTTTTTACAACAGGGCAAGGCTTTAGAAGCCGGCGATAAAGAGGCACAACCTTTGGATGACGATTTTATTACCACTCTTTCTTATGGAATGCCGCCAACAGCCGGATTAGGGTTTGGTATCGAACGACTGGTGATGCTATTAACCAATCAACACACGATTCGAGATGTATTGTTTTTCCCACAAATGAAGGAACTGGGTGATGGTTCTATCCCCGTTTCTAAAATTCTTGCGGAAATGATTGAGGAAACCACCGAAGATGAAAAATAAACAATATTTATTGTCATATAATAATATCTTATTTCCCCAAAAAAGTTTGAGAGAAATGATATTTAATAATTTCCATACGGTTTATTCTCCTTCCGGTATGAATGTAAACTTTTCTCAGGGAGGACCTTATATGATTTGATTTCTTTTTTATTAATAAATTTTTGTAAGAATTAATTTTATTGGGAGTTTTTTTGATGAACATTTATGTGGGCAATTTGCCCTTCGAACTTAGTGAAGATGATTTAAGGAAAGCTTTCGAAAGTTATGGTGAAGTTTCTACGGTAAAGATCGTCACCGACCGTTACAGTGGCAAATCACGCGGGTTTGCTTTTGTGGAAATGCCCGATGACACCCAGGGACAAGAAGCGATTGATCAATTAAACGGTAAAGACCTAAATGGTCGTTCTCTTCGCATAAGCAAAGCTCGTCCTCGTGATGACCGCAACAATCGCAACTTTCGTTAAACAAATAAACCAAGAGCCGTCTTAAACCAAGACGGCTCTTGTCGTTTACAATAATTTGTCCGTAAAAAACAGTCAAGAAAGAGAATCAGCAAGGCGAACAAACTCATCGACATTTGCTAAGGCTCTATCGACTGCTTTCACCCAGAACTCACTTTGGGTCAAATCAACGCTGAGATGTTTTTGAGCCAAATCTTCAGTAGTCATACTTCCCGTATCCGCCAACAGTGCTCGGTATTTATCGGCGAACGACGTTCCTTCTTGTTGCGCGCGATCATACACTCCGCCTGAAAAAAGATAACCAAAAGTATAAGGGAAATTGTAAAAAGGTACATCGGTAATAAAGAAATGTAATTTGGAACACCAAAACAAAGGATGATAACCGGATTCATCCAATAAAGAACCAAACGCTTTTTTTTGAGCCTCAACCATCATTTCATTAAGCTGTTCTTTACCTAATACACCCTTTTTACGTTCAGCATAAAAGGCTTTATCGAACAAATAGCGGGTATGGATATCGGTAAACATCACATAAGCACTCTGAAGTTTTTGTTCCAACAACATCAATTTTTCTTTTGGGTCCAAAACCTGTTTTAAGGCGGCATCGGTTACCACCGTTTCGGAAAAGATAGAAGCCGTTTCGGCAAGGTTCATCGGATAACCTCCCGCAAAAACCGGTTTGTCTTTCAAAACCCAGCCGTGATAAGCATGACCCAACTCATGAGCAAGAGTCAATAAATTTTCATAGGTACCGGCATAGGTCATAAATATTCTCGACTGTTTAAATGCCCCCATACCGGTGCAAAATCCTCCCCCGCGTTTATCCGGGCGGTCTTCGGCTTCCACCCAGCGTTTAGCCAACGCCATTTTGACAAATTCCGCCATATCCGAGGAAAAAGATTTAATGTTGTTATAAATGAATTCCCCGGCTTCATCAAAGGAATATAATCGTTCCGTATTTCCACAGGGAGCAAACTCATCATACCAGCGAAATTTATCAATGCCCAAAAGTTTTTTCTTGGCTTCGATATAAGGTTTTAGTTGTTTGGTTTTCTCGGAAATGACTTCCCACATCGTATCCAAGGTCTTTTGTTGCATCCGCGCCATTACCAACGGCTCGTACAAAGGTGATTCCCAACCACGCCGTTTATACAAAGTAAGACGAAAACCAGCCAGAGCATTTAGTGCCATCGCCGCTAAATCCGCTCGTGATTTCCAAGCTTCGGTCATTTTCTCAAACGCCATACGACGAATACTTCGGTCAGGATCGGACATTTTGGTAGCCAATTGACCCAAAGAGATTTTCTTTATTTCACCTTTTTCTTCAAAATCTACCTTAAGTTCCCCAGCCATTTTGTCATAAAGCTGGTTCCAGGCATGATAGCCATCAACAGACAAATCCAAAGCCAACGATTCCATTTCCACCGGCATTTTGCTTTTGGCTATTTCACGCAACTCGTTCAAAAAGAATTGAATGCCGGATAACCGTTTATCATCGAGAAGCATTTTCCATTGCTGTTCGGATTGTTTCAAAGAATGGGCTTCAAGCTCGGTGCGTAGTTTTTGCCACTGTGAATAATAAATATAACCTTCGTTGGTAATGGCATCGGCGGCCGTATCTTTAACATTCTGAGAGGTCAGACAAACGGCAAAAGAAATAACCAATTCAATATCTTCGACAAGAGATTGAAGTTTCAAAATAAAATTTACCCAATTATCAAGACTTTGCTCATTAATGGAAACGAATAAATCTTTTAACATTCCTTCCGCTTGCTTTAAATCTTCTTTTACTTTTTGGCGATGTTGCGCAAATTCCTGCGAACCGCTTCCCCCTTTGAATATCGAATCGAGATCCCACCGGGGTGCCGGAGGTATTTTTGTGGCTGTAGTCATTTTTAGCTCCAGTTTTGATTTTTTATTTAACAATTTATATTAATCCGAAACCGGCTAAATATCAAGCCCTATTGACTTTATTTTTACCTTATTTCTTCTCCACAAATTAAAGAATAAGAGTAGCACTGAAAAGTAAATTTTCCCAAATGGATTTTATGTTGAATGGTAATATTTAATTGCAAAGTATTATTTAAAAATTTATTTATAGTTAATAATATTATATAATTATTGCTGATGACAAAAAAAGATGAACCATACAACAAACCTTTTGAATATCCCATTGATGGTACTTTGGATTTGCATATATTCGCCCCCCAAGACACCAAAGATGTCGTTTTGGAATACATCGATGTTTGTCTTAAGAAAAATATTTTAAAACTACGTATTGTTCATGGTAAAGGAATCGGTGTCAAACGTCGGATTGTCCAATCTATTTTAGAAAAACATCCTCACGTAATAAGTTTTCGACATGAAAGCGGTTCCGGGGGCGGTTGGGGTGCCACCGTGGTTGATTTAAAACCATAAACGACAAGGCATAAAAAAAGCCCCCAAGAATGAAGGCTTTTGTAAAGAGAGCCTGAAGAAAGTTATTTCAACAAAACCATTTTTTTGGTGTCGCTGAATGATCCAGCCATCAGACGATAGAAATACACACCCGAAGCATATTTCGAGGCATCCCACTCTATTTTGATATATCCCGCTTCGCTTTTTTTGTTCCAATTTTCAACTTCCTGCCCAAGAATATTATAAATAACCAAATTCCATTCACTGGCAACGGGCAAGGTAAATTCTATGGTAGTTACAGGGTTGAAAGGATTAGGATAATTTTGTTTCAACGAGAAATCCTTTGGTATATTATTTAATTTGGCATTCATCATATAGCCATTATAACTACCAACTTCTATTGATTTTATGGAGTGCTCATTATTAAATTTAAGCACTTTACCCGTTTTAAGGTCAGCTTTACCATGAAGACTGAAAATCAAAACATGGGTGTTGGTGCCATCAAAGTTGTATCGCAAATCCATATCGGCGGCATTTTTATCCAACTCCGGATTCGTTTTACCTTCAAGAAGAAGAGCTATGGCACCAACGGGCATATCAGTTTTGGTAATCGACAGAACGCCATCGGTAACGGTCAATTCTGCTTGCGGTTGATGGCTGGGATTGGGTTTGGCGCCGGCTACATTATCACCGGAGACAGCATCTATAAGATAGACAAGGTCGGCGACAGATAAAGTTATCCCATCTCCATTAACATCGGAAGCCGCTATCTGTCCTTGCACATTTATATTAAAGACTGAAAGACCGTAAATGAAATACTGCGAGAATAAAACCGCATCGGAGATTTCATTGGGAATACCGTTCAAATTAATATCACCGCCGGCATCAATGGAATCAGCACAAATAATATCAATCCCGCCGTTGGTATAATCGACACATCGTATAGCCGCCGGCTTACCGGGACCGCCACCGACTAAGCACGAGTTATTAGCTCCGAAGTAAGTGGGGAAATCATAATTATTATTGGTCATCACATTGCCCTCGACACTATAGACTTCACGAGAAATCCAAAGGGTATCCCCATCACGAGAGGCAAAGCTATTGTCTCCACAGTCAAGCCAGAAAAACTTCACCGGTACATACTGACACTCCAAAGTGCGATTATTGGAAATGTAGAAATTAATCTTTGCCAGAGAACCATAGAGATTTTTCATATAACAATCGGGATGGTAAGCGCCGTTATTCGTTTCCGCCAGAGCAACAATACGCAAAAGGCCACTGGGACAGCTACTGCAATTACCATTGGCATCAAAACGATAAGTAAAGTATTCCCATTTACAATTTTCAAACAGAGAACCGGGGAGAACATCGGTAACACTCATGGCGGATTGATCATAAGCAATCAATAAATCATATCCCCCTAATTCTTTACCGGCACCGTTCAAGAAAACATCAACATATTTGTTCTGTCCTTGAAAAACATTGGGACTATTTTCTATCTGAACGTGAATACATTCATCAATTTCAATTTGGATACAAATGGTGCGTGTTTGCTCTTGGCCGCAACTATCGGTTGCCGTAACGGTCATACAATATTGACCGGTAGTATCGGCATTAAAGCAAACTTGTCCCGTCGCTTCATTATAAGTTCCCGGCGCTGTAGAGGTAACTGACGCCAAATTACCATCGGCATCGGAAGCGTTCACATCAAAGCAAAATTCACCCGGCTGGTCTAAATAAGCCACAAAATCCGGCGGCATATCCAGTTGCGGAGGGGCATTATAATCAACAGTTACCTTAACGGTATCATACGACATAGCATCACAGGAATCCGTAGCTTTCAAAACAAACTGATAAGTTCTTTCACCGGCAGGAACATCAAAACATATCTGCATGTTGGCTTCGTCAAAATATCCGTTAGAAGAAACCAACTCGATATTTTTAAGATTGGCATCTTTATCGGTAACCGCTACCGGGAAACAAATTGACTGGGGTTGACAAAGGAACTCGGTAAAATCTTCACCGGCATCGACAACCGGTGGAGTATTGATTTCAAAATTGACGGTAAAGGAATCGATACAGGATGCCCCACAAGCATCCAAACACATTACCTTAACTTTCACCGTATCATCCGTAGTGGGAGTATATACCCAATTACCACCGACAATGGAACCGGGTCCGGAAATAATTTCGCAATGGTCAAAATTACCATCCACATCAGTAGCACCGATAGGCAGATTAACCTCTGTCGGAGCACATTGGAAAATCGTCGTATCATCGGGCACAGAACAAGCCGGAGCGGTATTGAAAGTGATATCGATATTGACCGTATCCTGATCGGAAGCGCCACAGGCATCAACGGCACGGAAGATAAAGCTATAATGTCCGACGGTATCGGGGGTGAAGCAAATCTGATTACCATCAAAAGCTCCTACCGAAGACACGACATAACTGCTATCCAAATTACCATCCACATCATTACTACCAGCATCCCAACAAACCTCTGTCGCTTGGCACAAGAACAATGTCTGGTCAAAACCGGCATTGGCAACCGGAGGATGATTGATATTTACCGTTACCCGTAAAGTGTCAACGTCGGTCTCACTACAACTATCGGAAACGCTGGCGATAAACCGATAAACTCCCGGGGTATCAGGCATAAAGCACAACTGGTTAAGGGCCGTATCCAGACTACCCGCTCCGCCAAGTAGTTTTTCCAAAACAATATTGCTATCAATATCGGTTACCGTATATGGCAGACATAAGGACTGGCTACTACATAGAGATTTCGTCTGGTCAATACCCAATGAAATTTGGGGACGGTTATCTATTGTTACATTATATATCAAAGACACCGTATCCGCCATACCACAAGAATCAAAAACAGCGGTTTCAACGGTGAAAACTCCACTTGTCTGAACTTCAAAACACCACAAACCATCGGGAGTCACCGAACCGTCACCGGATAGTTTTGTCCAATTCAAAGCACCACCGTTTACATCGCTGGCAGTAAATTGGTAACAGATAACACCGGAAGCGCAAACGAAAGTATCCACCGGTGATGAAGGCTGATTGGCAACCGGTGGGGAGTCAATAACCACATCGGCAACAATATTACAGGAATCAGCTCCGCAATCGGTAGTCGCCACCACTTTAAGAACATAATGCCCGGATGTATCGGCTGGGAAACAAACACTACCGGCGTTATAAGACCCTATCGGAGTCACATTGATGTTGACACCTTGTCCCATTACCGAAATAGGGATACAAGCCGTTTGGGCTTGACAAAGAAACAACTGTTGCGGATCAGGACAAGTAATTTGCGCCGACGAGCCAATATTTACGTTAAAGGTTAAAACACAGGTATCAGCACCGCAAGGAACGGTTGCGATAACGGTATCGATATAAGTTCCCGAAGTATCGGCATTGAAACATAACTCTCCGCTGTTATAATTTCCGTTGGAAACGACTACATTCGCCGAAGCGGGAGAAATATCAAGCATATAACAAGCACTGCCCGTTTGACATAAAGAGACATCAACAGGTCCACTCGGACAATTATTTATGTTTGCCGTTTCACCAAAGGAGACATTGACATCAATCGTATCAACATCCATTGCACCACAAGAATCGGTAGCCTTTACAATAAATTCATAATTCCCTGCGATAGTTGGGGTGAAGCAGACTGTGTTGGCAGCCGTATCAATGGTTCCGTTTCCGGGAAACATTGTTTCTACCAAACCCCCCAGTCCGTCATTATCACTCACTGTGTAAGGAAGACAGACTTCCTGCGATGAGCAGAGAGAGAAGGAAGTATCATTACCCATAGCAATTTGTGGCGGGGTATTGACAGTAACATTGATATTTACCGTATCGGTCATCTCCTCACCGCAATCGTCAATGGCTCGCAATGTAAATTGATATAAACCCGATACCGTGGGATTAAAACAAACAGAACTGCCATCATAAGTCCCCGTACCTGTAAACATACAGTCACTTAAATTTCCATCCACATCACTACACGAAGCTGGCCAGCAAATAGTTGAGGTAGAATCACACAGGGTTAAAGTCTGGTCAGCACCGACATTAGCCACCGGAGGTTTGTTAATCTGAACATTCACATTTATGGTATCCACATCGAACACACCACACTCATCTTCTATCTTTATGATGAAAGTATAGTCCCCATCAGTTGCTGGAGTGAAACATACCTCTGAATTGGCTTCATCAATAGTTCCCGGACCCGCTTCAAGCGTTATGTTAACGGGACGCGGTGCATCCGGATCCGTGACATAATACGGCAAACACACTTCTTGGGAAGCGCAGAGGAAAAGAGTCGTATCGTTGCCAAAAGCAATTTCCGGCGGTTTATTTATTATAAATTCGACATTAAACTGGCTTTCACAAACCGCTCCACAGGAATCTTCACTATGCATGGTAACCGTCACCGCTTGACTGGCATTGGGAGTATAGCACCAAGTATTGCCCACGATAGTGCCGACATCAACTTGTGTGAAGCTTAAATTATTATCACTATCTTCGGCAAATGCCGGCAGACACACCTCTGCGGGAGCACATTGGAAAATAACGGTATCTTGCGGAACATGGCACACCGGTGCCGAGTTAAGAGTCACATTGACATTGACCGTATCGCGGTCACTTAATCCACAGGCATCGGTAGCCTCCATAACAAAACTATAAGTTCCCGATGCGGTCGGAGTGAAGCAAATATTATTGCCATTATAATTCCCCGGACCTTCCACCAAGGCACAATTGCTCAGGTTGGCATCGGTATCGGAACAGCTTACCGGTAAACATATCTCTTGCGGAGTGCAAAGAGAAAGAGTCTGATCCTCTCCGGCATCAGCTACCGGCGGACTGTTTATCGTTACACAAACAGCAACGGTATCTTGAGTTACCTCTCCACATTTATCGGTGGCTTTGAGGATAAACTCGTAACACCAGCTTTTGTCAGGGGTAAAGCAAATATTGGAACCGTCAAAAGTTCCTGGACTACCCATAAGTTCGACTGTATCCAAATTACCATCGGGATCACTGACACTAACCGGCCAACATATTTCCGTCGGTGTACATTGAAATATATTTTGATTATTACCGGCATCGACTATCGGAGCATTGTTAAATCCGATAGTTACGTTTATCGTATCGACGTCATCCAATTGACACGAATCAACAGCTTTTATGATAAACCGATAATCCCCCACCGATGTTGGCATAAAGCATAGCTGAGAAGTCAAAGTATCGATAAAACCGTTGCCGGCTATTAATTCAACGGATTCAATATTGTTATCGGCATCGGAAAGAGTATAGGGGATACATACCGAATCTATATTACATAGGAAAATAGTAGTATCATTGCCAAAAGCGATTTCGGGAGCATTATCAACAGTAATATTATATGTCATATTAACGGTGTCCGCCGCTCCGCAGGAATCGACAACCATTGCCGTGACTGCATAACTCCCGTTGCCAGTGGCATCAAAACACCATAACCCCGCCGCATTAACAGTACCTATCCCAGATAAACGAGACCAGACTAAACTCCCGCCATTGATATCGGAAGAAGAAAACTGATAACATACTTGAGTAGCGGAACAAACAAAACTGTCGATACTTGCCGGAGGATTTACCGCTACGGGAGGTGAGTTTATCTCAACATCGGCAACCACCATACAGGAATCGGAACCGCAGTTGGTGGAAGCCACAACTTTAAGTTCGTAATGCCCGGACGTATCAGCCGCAAAACAAATATTCCCGGCGCTATAACTACCGATAGGTGAAACGCTAACATTTACACCGGAGCCATTGATACTAACGGGTAAACAAACCGTGTCCGCTTGGCACATAAAAATATTGGCTGGGTCGGGACAGGTTATCTGCGCCACTGCTCCAATATTGACATTGAACACCACCTGGCAGGTATCAGCCCCGCAACCTGATGTAGCCACTACTTGTGAGGTATAAATACCGGAAGTATCGGCATAGAAACACAGTTGCCCATTGTTATAACTACCTAACGAAGTGGTTACCGTTACTGTGGTAGGGGTTATATCTAACATTTGACAGATAGTATCGGGAGCACAGAGATTGATATCGATGGTATCACCGGGACAATTTATAGCGGCAATTTCTCCAAAATTAACATTTACATTTATAGTATCCAAATCCGTAGCACCACAGGAGTCACTAACACTGACGATAAATTCATAATCGCCATCACCGGTAGGAGTAAAACAAACTCGGTTGGCAACCGTATCCAGACTGCCAAACCCGGAGACCATCGCTTCCGTGAGGCCATTTAACCCTTGAGTATCACTAACGGTGTAGTTAAAACATAACTCTTCACTATTACAAAGAGAAATAGTCGTATCGTTGCCAAAAGCTATTTGGGGAGCATCGTTTATGGTAATATTATAAGACAAACTCACCGTATCCGCCGCACCACAGCTATCGGAAACCATTGCCGTAACCGAGTAAGCTCCCGATGATGAAGGAGTGAGACAATAATTACCATCGATGCTTACATCCCCATCACCGCTTATTTTCTGCCAAACCAAGTTGTCACCATTATCATCAATGGCGCTAAACTGATAGCAAACTTGTTCTGCATTACATAAAAACAAAGGCACAGGACTGGACGGATCCACAGCTACCGGTGAAGAATTTATAGTCACATTATAGGTTAGGGTAGTGGTATCGGCCGCTCCACAGGAATCTGCCACGATAACAGTAGCATTATAAACGCCTGAAACGGTAGGAGTGAAACAATAATTGCCATCGGGAGTTATAGTTCCCTGACCACTTAATAAAGACCAGCTAAGATTATTGCCGTTAGGATCTGACGCCGTAAAAGTATGGCACAGCTGAGTGGGCTGACATAAGAATTTGGTAACCGGCGAAGGGTCATCGGCTATGGGTGTCAAATTGGTGGAAACGTTCACCACCACCGTGTCAAAATCTTCCAATCCGCAGGAGTCAACGGCGTGAATAACAAAAGTAAAAGCTCCTGCCGAAGGCGGTGTAAAACAAATTTGATTACCGTTCAAAGTCCCCGGTCCGGAAGATAATTCCGTTAAGGCTAAATTATTATCGGGGTCGGAAAAACTCACTCCAAAACATATCGGCGCCAAAGAGCACAAAAAAGTGTTAACATCAGCGCCGGCATTGGCAACCGGAGGCTGATTAAGATTAACCGTCACCAAAGAAGTGGCGGTACCGATATTGCCACAGGCATCGGTAACTTGAACTTCTATATCATAAGCGCCCGAAGTGTCGGCATAAAAACAAATATCGGATGTGCTTGATGATGGCGCCGTGCGAGCGGCGAAAGCATCGATTTCAAAAGTTCCACTAACATTGGTAATTTGTACTTCATTGAATTCAATACCATCGGGTAAATCCAATGTTACTCCCCCCATCCCCGAAGAAGCCGTCCCACCGAGAATTTGCTTGGTCAGAGTATATTGGGTGGTGCCATCTTTTTTAAATTTTATTTCCGCCGTTCCTGAACCGTTGGTATTGGTAAAAATCATAAAATCGGTATTGGCTCCGTTACAAGTGGTTAAATATTGAGCGAAGCCAATTATACAATGATAGCCGGAACCAAAAGCAATGGAACCGTCACCATCACCACCATCGGGACCACCGGGTCCGGCAGTGGTAAAAGTCATATCGGTCGGAGGTCCCAAAAGAAAATCTGCCGAATTTCCCGGCTCTAACCCATTGGGAAAAGAACCGTAGTCAACGATATGGTCGGCAAAGACAAAATTCGGTAATGTAACTGAAACTCCTGATTGAGAATTAACCGGCGGAACAAAATCAGAAGCCGTCAATAAAACTTTACCCGGATCACCACCGCCTACCTGAGTAATTGTTCCCCCCAGCTGATTAACACGGTGAAGCTGGTCAAAATCGGAAAGAGTACCGGTATAGGTGCCGTAATTTGTCGTAATGGATGAAACATCACAATCATTATCCAAAATATCCACGGGGAGACAGATATTATTAGGGGCACATAAGAAAATATTTGTATCAATGGGTAAAACGACTTCCGGAGGAGAACTGACCGTAACATCATAGGTAATAGTCATCGTATCGTTTCCACCGGTGCCATCGGTAACTTCATAAGTAACGGTGTATAACCCCGAAGAAGTCGGGCTTAAAGTGTAATATGCAAAAGCCGGTGTTACCGAAGGAGTAGTGACTAAATTACCGGGACCGGAAAGAATGGAAATAGTTAAAATATCTCCTTCGTTGGGATCGGTGGCTTTGATCGTATCATAAACAGACCCCCCAGGGCAAATCAGATAAGTATAATCACAGTTGTTAGCATCTTCATCATCGTGATTAGTACTATCATCACCGTGATCATCCGCTTCATCGTCGGCATCATTGTTATTATCCTCATCCTCATCTTCACACCTGACAAATCGCGGAGGATAAGAAGGCGGACAAAAGAGCGTTGAAAATTGGACGCCGTTTCCTTCATAAGCCCAACTTCCACCATAGCGATTACTATAATAAGTTCCCGATGAAATGAGACCGTTTTTATTATAAGTGGCTCCGGGAAGATTTTTAGGAGTAAAACGGCTGGTGTTGGAACATTCTTCAGGGTCATTAAGTTGATACTGGTCTGTCACACCGGGATAAGTATCTTCAAAACCGGGCACATCTGATAATTTTATCATGTCTTTACCGAGATAAATCTGATCAGGCCCAAAAAGAGAACCGTGACCGGAAGACCAAAGATTAAAATCAATGGCACAACCGGCAACATTAATTCCCAAAGTATCACGAAAATCACCAGTATCATGGGGCTTGGCATAATCAATAGTGATATCCCACCATATTTCATAGAGATTAGGGGCGATGCTATCAGGCCATTTAACCCATCCCCAACGGTCGTTTTGTTTCAAGCTACAGGTAAGTTCAAATCCCTTTGACCATATATTTACATTAGGAGCCGGTGGTTGCTCCATAATTACTAAAATTGAACCATGGAATTGTTCCAGAGAATTACCCCTTGAATAAAGGAAATTGGATATATACCACTTCCCAGCCGCGGTATCGTTATAAATATAATAACCACCGGCATTATTAGTTAAAGGTTCGGGTAAAGAGGGGACACCTTGAAAATAGCTGGAATCAACAAGATTATAGTTGGGAGGTGCTCCGGGAGGGTTATTATCATAAGGATTATAATAAGCTACGTCAGCCCCGAAACCGCCCTTAACATATTGTGCGCCAACGGAATAAACAACAGTTAAAGACAGAAGTACAATGACAAAAATTAACTTGGTCTTCAAAATACTCTCCCCGAGCAATAATTTATCTATCCGTAGCTATTATTCTAACAGATTGATCAGAAAAATAGCCACACGACACTATTTAATCTATATAGAATGATAGGTATTTTTCAAGAAAAAGAAGGCATTCGCAATCGTCAATATCTTACTCCCTCGTTACCTAATATCCTTATCCAAAGTAGATTCCTAATTCTATTTTTAATCTTAAATCTACCTCATTACCATATTTAATTTAACTACTATTAACTCTCACGTCAAGTGAAAAATGCTACTTTGTCAATGTTGATTCTGTCAATTAAATTGTGTAAATTGTATAATGAGACATATCCTGTTTTTGGTTTAAGACATAAGCTACGATACCATATATAATTCTCTCTACGCTTTTG
>Ga0114931_10004431_pt1 | contig 17512 bp, 18 predicted proteins | sample 2SBtaG_FD_89579 | JGI IMG/M metagenome (GOLD analysis project Ga0114931, IMG submission 89579) | Deep subsurface microbial communities from Kolumbo volcano to uncover new lineages of life (NeLLi) - 2SBTROV14_V59a metaG | ecosystem: Environmental > Aquatic > Marine > Volcanic | place: Kolumbo...
ATCATTGATTGTCCTCCCATGTTGGGTGTGTTGCTGATCAATGCACTGGCAGCCAGTGATCGCATACTTGTTCCAGTACAGACAGAATTTCTTGCGCTTAAAGGTCTGGAAAGAATTCAACATACTTTTGAATTAGTACGCCATGCTAATCAACTCCCTTTTGAAGAATTGATCCTGCCGACGATGTTTGATCGCCGTACACGCGCATCACATGATAGTTTGAAATTCCTCCAGGAAAACTACACAGAGTCTTTATGGGAAATGGTGATCCCGGTGGACACAAATTTTCGGGAAGCCAGTAAGGCAGGATTACCTTTGCCGTTAATGAAACCAGAGTCAAGAGGTTCTCTTGCCTATCAGGCATTGTTGGATGATCTGCTGGAAAGAGAATCGGAAAGCATATTATGAGTACAATATTTAGTAAGCAAATTAACGTCACGGAACAGTCAGAAGCACTTGGGCTTTATCTTGACGAATTACTCCAGGAACAAACCGAGATCGATTTTCAGGACGAATCACAAACATTTTTAACCCAGACAACAGAGAGTGAACATACTGAAGAGGTCGTTCAAGCAAAAGTTTCCAATGATCATACAAAATGGGCACATCAGGCATTTCAAACCTTATTCATGGAGATCGATGGAATAGAGATAGCGATTCCAATGGCCGATATGAGTGGACTCATAAAATATCCTGATCAGCTTATCAAACAAGTAGATTCAGCTCCTTGGATAGATGGAATATTCGAGTTGGACGAGACAAAAATGCAGGTGGTTAATGCACGAAATTTTTTTTTATTGAGCAATAATCGCGAAATTGATCCTGAAGAGGAATTTAAGAAACCTGAATTTATTGTGAAAATCGGAGATGGACAATGGGGGTTGGCATGCCACGCCGCCGATCGCGCCGCCATGCTGGAACCTGATCAGGTTCGCTGGAGTGGTACAGAAAAGCGTCGTCCCTGGTTACTGGGAATGATCAAGAAACCGTTATGCATGTTATTGGATGGTGAAGAATTGATTAATTACCTCAAAGATGGAGCCGGATCAGTCTGAAAAATTGGCATAAACCATGCTTTCTAATTTTGATAAAGAATCGTTGAAGTAAAAAATAGAACAGGAAATTTGTTATGAGCAACGCATTAGTTGAAGCAGTAGAGGATCCCATTATCCAATGGGTCACTTTTCGTCTGGATGGTGAAACTTATGGTATTAATGTCATGCAGGTACAGGAAGTGTTGCGAATGACAGAAATTGCTCCAGTACCTGGTGCACCGGATTATGTCCTTGGTATTATCAACCTGCGTGGTAACGTGGTCACAGTCATTGATACACGAAAACGTTTCGGTCTGATGCCGACAGAAGCAGATGATGCGACACGTATCGTAATCATCGAATCAGACAGTATTATCGTCGGTATTCTGGTAGACAGTGTAGCAGAAGTTGTCAACCTTCGTGGATCACAAATTGAAACTGCACCTAATGTAGGAAACGATGAAAATTCAAAATATATTCAGGGAGTATTTAGTCGTGAAGACGATATCCTGATCCTTGTTGATCTAAACAAATTCCTCACTAATGAAGAATGGAATGATGTAGGCTCCTTCTAAATTTAGATGGCTATTAATTCAATCAAGTCCTACCCAGTCTTACCGATTCTACCTGTTCGTCAGAAAGATGCAGCTGATGAGCAACAGCAACAAAAGAAAGACCAACAAGATGATGAAAGCAAGCATCAGGCTGAACAGAATCAATCAAAAAATGAAAACGGACATATTGATGATTTCGCCTGAAAAGCGATCACTCGGCAAGAAGAACCCCTCATGAATACAATTCTTACTTTGGGTTTGATCCTTTGTCTGGGAATGTGTATCTGGTCAGGATGGCAGATCATTCAGTTGAAACACACACTGCAAAAACAAGAAAAATCCTCTCACCGAATGCAACAGGACCTACAAGGACTGATATTGTGTATGCGGGGTGTTAGTCAGCGGTTTGGAAAGCAACAAAAACTGATCCGGAGTGTGACTGTTCGTCAAAATGATCTCAATGCACTCAGTACTAATGACTCTCACTACGAACAAGCAGTTCTGTTGATGGAAAAAGGGGCCACCGTCGATGAATTAATCCAGACCTGTGGCCTTTCAAAAGGCGAAGCGGAATTGATGAGTCGAATAAATAACATCACTTTTGATGAAGAAACTACCAGTCAGGCAGGATTGCGCTAAACACGAAACTGGTTTAACCTTCACGCCCTTCAAAGATAAATAAAGAATATGGAGAGGTGGCCGAGTGGCTGAAGGCGCACGCCTGGAAAGTGTGTATACGGTAACCCCGTATCGAGGGTTCGAATCCCTCTCTCTCCGCCAAATAACGAGGCTCCCTGAATGGAGCCTTTTTATATTATGTGTGGCTAAAGGTTTTGATCAGAACCCTCAGATTCAACAAAATTGTCTGGAACAATTTTATGAGGTACATCCATGTAATTCACCTGCAAGCAGGCATGTCTCACTGTCCAAAGTTTCTCCATTAAGATTTGTGAACACCGATAGCATGGCACCGAAAGGATAGAAGGCAGATGCTGAAATAATCCTTCTCCATGCCAAATAAACAAAAACCCTTTTTTCAGGGACTTTTCTTATTCAAAAACCGATGAAAATTCTTCAATTTGACAACCTAAGTTCTTATTTAAGTCCTATAATTGTGATACTTCTGTGACGGGTTCTTGATAGTTTTGAAGAAGCTTCTCAAGATTGGATGGAAAGCGGATGGTTGATAAGATATTAATTATCGAAGATAGCGAAGATTTAGCTGAACTGCTGGCAGTGAATCTAAGAGATCTTTCTTATGATGTGCAACTGGCTTTTGATGGGCTATCAGGGCTAAGTCTCGCGAGGAATGGTGATTATGATCTGGTTGTACTTGATCTTATGTTACCGGGTCTCGAAGGGATGGAAGTATGCCGTCAGTTACGAACTCAGAATAATTATATTCCTATCTTGATGTTGACCTCAAAATCATCAGAAATCGATCGCGTCTTAGGTCTTGAAATGGGGGCAGATGACTACGTTGTTAAGCCATTTAGTATTCAGGAATTAATGGCTAGAGTTAAGGCAATCCTAAGAAGAATGAAAGTTGTTGAAACATCCTCAAGTCAACCAGAACCATATCTAATAAAAAGAAATGATATGCTTATTGATCTTGAAAAACGACAAGTGAAAATCAAAGAAAGAAAAATAGATTTAACAGCACGTGAGTTTGATCTATTAACGCATTTTGCAAAACATCCCGGAAAAGTTTTCTCTCGCACACAATTACTTGATCAGGTTTGGGGATATGGCTATGAAGGTTATGAGCATACTGTTAATTCACATATAAATCGTTTGCGGGTCAAAATCGAAACAGATCCAAGTAGACCAGATTATATTATGACAGTCTGGGGTGTTGGCTATCGATATGCTGAATAAATCACTGCAGGTAAAAATTACATCTATCTTGCTTCTATTATTCTGTTTGGTAGGAATTATGGTGGTTTTTATGACCGTATTTTCTTCAAAGATGTATCAGGAAGAAGTTAGTCAAAAGCTCAATCGTGATATTGCTGAACATATTGTTCATGAGACACACTTACTAACTGAAAAAAATATTAATCACGAGGAGTTAAAGAAATTATTCCATCAGCTAATGATCTTTAACCCTAGCATTGAATTATACCTCCTTGACCCCGAAGGTAAGATCTTGGACTTCTCTGCACCAACTGGTACTGTAAAGTTAAAACAGATTGACTTGGGACCTGTAAAAAAATTCCTTGATGGACAGTTTACTTTTCCATTAACGGGTGATGATCCAAGAGGTGTCGATCGTTCGAAAGTATTTTCAGTTGCGCCGATAATTAATAATGAAAAATTATCAGGATATCTGTACATCATTCTGGGTGGTGAGCAGGTAGATAATGTGATGCAATTGGTTAAGGGCAGCTATATTCTTAAATTAAGTCTTTTTGTATTGTTAGCAGGGTTACTCTTTTCTCTGTTCACAGGTTTTTCATTTTTTACCTGGCTGACAAACAGATTAAAACGCCTTTCTACATCAATGGATGCTTATAAGTCAGGTATTTCTACCGATGCTCAACCCACACTGAACTATAGAAGGAATGGTGACGAAATAGATGATTTAACACGATCTTTTCACGATATGGCTGAAACTATTCAGAATCAGGTTGAAAGGCTACGATCCACTGATAATCACAGGCGAGAATTGGTTGCAAATGTTTCCCATGATTTGCGGACACCTCTTGCAACACTCCAAGGTTATATTGAAACATTATTTATAAAAGGTGAACAACTAACCCCTGAAGAACAACAGGATTATCTCAAAACTGCCTTAAAACACTGTAGTCATTTAAGTAAGTTAGTAGAACAGTTATTTGATTTGGCCAAGTTTGATGCCCAGGAAATACAACCTGACAATGAACCCTTTAATTTATCTGAACTGGTTCAGGATATCCTGCAGAAATTCCAGTTGCCTGCGCATCGAAAAAAAATTGTTCTTTCTGCAAATATACAAAACTCCATACCTTTCGTGTATGCGGATATTAGATTGATCGAACGTGCTATTGATAATCTGATAGAAAATGCTTTGCGACATACTCCAAATGGTGGGGGAGTTTCTATTGTGCTTATTCCTTCTTGTGGTGAAGTCATTATCGAGATCAAAGATACAGGATATGGAATACCTCAAAATGATCTCCCGTATATTTTTGACCGTTTTTATCAGCAAGGGAAGAGTCGCTCTAAACAGGATAGATCCGGCCTTGGACTGGCTATCGTTAAAAGAATTGTTGAATTGCATCATAGTCAAATAAATGTCGTAAGCCACCTCAATCAGGGTTCAAGTTTCTCTTTTAGTCTGCCTGTTGTCAGATAATGAATATCCTGTGATAAAAAAGTGACAAATACGTGAATAGTATGTGAATACTTTTCAGTAATCTTTCCATGTGAGAATGCGATGAAACCATCGATCTCATACTTTTATTAATATTAGGAGAGATTTATGAAATCTTTTATCAAGTTATTTATTACCAGTTTATTGTTATCCTCAGCTTTTATTTCAACCTCATATGCAAGTGGTTGTGCGGGAGAATATTATCAAATCACTGTTACCAATCTGACAAGGTCACAGATCATGTCTCCATTTATTGTTTCAACACATAGTAAACCATTCTCACTTTTTACAGCTGGTTCTGAGGCTTCGCCCGAACTCTCTGCTCTTGCACAAGATGCCGATACGAGAGGGCTTGAAGCACTCATGTCTAATGCTCCGGGAAGTAGAGAAGTTGCTATCTCTGGTGGACCTGTTTTACCTGGCAAAACAGTCACTGTTGAGATACCAGCCCATGGAGGAAAATATGTTTCTCTGGCATCAATGTTAGTTACAACAAATGATGCCTTCACAGGCCTGAATGGAGCCCGGGTAAGAGGAAAATATAATAGCTACATGTCTGTTGCCTACGATGCAGGTGCAGAAAATAATGATGAGTCCTGTGCCTATATTCCGGGTCCTCCATGTGGAAATGGTGGGGCGGCTTCAGAAGAACCAGGAGAAGGATATGTTTATGTTCACCAGGGAATTCAGGGAACAGGCGATCTTGATTCCAGTTTTGATTGGCGTAACCCTGTTGCGAAGATCACAATAAAACGTATCAGGAAATAAGGTTTTCCCACAGATTAAATGAATAATTCCTGTGGACAAAAATTATCCTGTCCACAGGAATTATTAGATCAAAACAAGAATGGGATCCGGGTTTCTTGTATAATCCAGGATGATCTGACCCTATCGAATCCAAACAGTGTTGATGGATGTCTTGCTTATTACAAAGGGATGGAACAAAAACGCCAGAATTTGCCTTATGAGATTGATGGTGTTGTTTACAAGGTCAAAGATCTGAATCAACAGGAAGAACTGGGCTTTGTTCCCGCGTGCCTCGTTGGGCGATTGTGTATAAATTTGCTCCGGAAGAAGAGATCATAATTATCCACGCTATTAATGTTCAGGCGGACGAACCGCGCGATCAAGTAGGTCGCAAATGCCAGTAATGGGCTAATGAGAGAACAAGTCCGCTCGTCGGCACGACTATGATAATAAATACCAAGTAAGATAGATAAACCCATAAATCCAGCACCATAAAACAGCTTCTGTTCATTAAGTGCATACAGCACATAACCTAGAACACCAATCAAGGTAAATGTACGTGTTGATCCGAAACCTAAATCCTGATTATTTGTTTGTCTATAACTGTGAAGTCCAAGCCCAATGGTAAAACTTAAAGCAACCACCAGTAAAAAATGAATCAATAATGGTGGCATTGATAACGCTGATAATACTTCATTGACCCCTGGCATTTTTTACTCCTGTCACACTTATCCTGTATTCTAACTCACTGTACCTCCCATTACTTCTCTGCCCTGAGAGTGAATTGTGCAATGCGCGACCTGTTATCAATAATTTATCATATAATTGATTTTGTGATGAAAATGTAGCAATCGTATTCACCACAATGATGCCTGATTGTCATCGTTAATGACGTGTTCACACGCAAAAACTGCTGGCAGTCGCTACAAGTAATTGAACATGCTCCCTTTATTGGAGGATCAGTAGTTCTCCCTGACCATCAATTCCCAGATCGCCAGCATAACGTGTTACCCAGGATGAATTTTCTCTGAGACTTTTCAATCGACGGCTGGAGTTCGCCATTGAATTAAAAATAAGATTCAGGAAGGCCAGTTCGAAAACACCACATTTATTAAATGTGGCAGGTATTCCAGCAGGTTTTGTGTTCAAAATAATTGTGCCACGTTTCATGCTGAAGCCTGTATTTTTGCCAGCCTTACCACAGATCATGATTGTTCCTGCGATCATGCGTGAACCAGCATAATCTGCTGCATCTCCTTCGATGACGATCATGCCGCGACGCATTTTGTCGCCAGCTCTTTCGCCGACATTTCCAAATACGTGAATGCTTCCACCACGTAGACCGTGAGGTTGTCCGGGCAGGGCGCCGCCGAGGAAATTTCCAGCGTCTTTCTGGATCTCGATTCGTCCTTTTTTCAAACCAATTCCAACCCAGTCGCCAGCATTGCCTTTGACCGTTAGTTCGCCACCATTCATATCCTGTCCGGCGCGATCACCGATTGATCCTCTGGCTTCGATTGAACCTTGTGTCATGTTGCGTCCAACACTATCAAACTGATCGTTGGCTTTTTTGAAGATAATATTCTGGGTATCAGTACCATCCAGGTCAAAAAGTTTTTCTACATCAATTCTCTTTTTGCCCACAGCAATTTTGATCTTTTTGATCTTTGCTAATGGTTTTCCTTCAAGCTCATTCGGGATCAGTGTGGATAAATCAATGCGCTGAGTTAGTTTTTCTTTTAGTGTGAAAGTTAATGGTTTGCTCATAATTATTTCTTACCCGTACTTCAGGTTCACTTAAGGATTTTTCGTAAATGGAAATGGTATGGTCCAAGGTCACCGCCGTAGTTACCGGCACTGATTCGTTTGACGCCTTTTTTACTACCCAGAGAACAGGCTGCCATAATTCCGACACGTATCGCTTCGCTGATCGCTTCCTGTGACAGACCATCGATGACGATTTCCATCACGGAACCAATGCTGCTATCCAGTTCGGAATCAACCTGGCCTTTTAAGGTTGGGCAGAAAGCATCGTTTGTTGATGCAGGTAGTGTTGGATATTTTGATCCAACCTTTGAACCCGAACGGACAGCACCGCCAGGGAATGGCATGATTACATCCGAGATTTTTCTCATGGCTTTGATCGCTCTTTCGCTGGCTTTTAAAGCACTTGCCTGGTTCTCTGCGAGTATCAAAAAGTTTCCACCACCAATGGCCTTGGCCATGTGGGTACTTTCTGCCACGAGAAATTCACCATCCATCGCTGGGATACGCCAATATCGTACACCATCAATTTTTTTGGCGATTTGAAAACCATCACCAAAGTAACGCAGGTTTTTACCCAGTGCGACTTTTTCACCTTCATCAATTCCGCTGAAGCAGGCACTGGTGGGTGAGGTAAGAACACATTGTCCAACACGGTTCTGGATCTGCTTGATCATTTCTTTTTTGCCCATGGTAAATAGCAAAACAGAAATTCCAGGTCGTCCATCCGGTGTTTGCGATGGTTTAAGTTCTTTTTCGATAGATGACTCGCAGCCGCAGGCGATGACGGAAGTTGCGAAACCAGTCATGGCCGTAGCCGAGTTGTACGCCCATTCGAGATTATGCGCGGTAATAATGATCCGTGTAGCTTTCATTGGGAAAGCTTCAGCGAAGGTATTATCAATACTTACTCCATTGATCTTCATGCGTTAGTGCCCTCCCGTGAACAATTGTGCTGGGTGATACTGCCACGTCCTTCGTCAATAATTTCATCTTCGCTAACCACCAGATTATCCAGCGCGACGGTATGATATTTCTTAAAGAATTCATTCAGCGGTTTTTCGATGCTCTTATCATAATCGGGTTTGATCACATGAGTTGTACCTCTGGTAATCTTGACGATCTTGCCGTTTTTCGCCACCAGATTGCCATCTTTAAAGACATATTCCGGCTTTTCGAACATTTTCTCTTTATTGTCCATTTCTTTATAAACAGTAATATCGGCAGCGGATCCTGCACCAAGTTGTCCGCGATCCGTGAGACCAAGACTTTTCGCTGGAGCAGCACGGGTCATGATCGCAATTTCATAGAGTGAATATTCACGATCAATTGAGCCTAAAACGGTCATGTCGGCGGCTTCTTTATTGATCGTGTGCAACATATCATTTCGGAATGATCGATCCATTAGCAATCTGATCAAATGTGGATATGAAGTAAATGGTGCACCATTCGGGTGATCTGTAGTCAGGAACACGCGCCATGGATCATCAACCATCAGAAACGTTTCCAGTCCAATGGCCCATTGCAGCGCATTAACGAAACTTTTGTCCGAATATTTAAAAGGAACTACACCACAACCGTTGTCACATTCGATATCCATCAGCACATACTTTTTGGGGCTGCCGTGAGAATGTCCGGCATATTGACGCATGGTGTCACCCGATGCTGTCACGGTCTGGCCAAACATGATCTGACCAACGTCGATGGAAATATTTTTGTGTTTGTTGACCAACTCGGCAATTCGTGCTGCTCCGGAGGAGAAGTGTTTATCACCTTCTGTCGCGAAACTGTGGAATTGAATATGCGTCAAGTGCAGAGGGAGTCCATCCATGCCGCGGATCGTATCCAGAGTCGTTTCAACATTACCCGGTACACCCAGATTACAGCCATGTACATGTAAAGGGTGTGGAACTTTTAGATCAACTAATGAGCGAGACAGTGTTTTCAAAACGTCACGTGGTGTTATCTCATAATATGTATGTTTTTCATCCAGATCCAGTTGACGCTGGTTGAATTTGAAAGCACTAATACCACCGGGGTTTACAACCTTGACCGCAATGGCATTAAAGTTGGAAATCGTCCAGCCAACATAGTTGTTCATTACTTCCCGTTCGACACCTTCGGCCAGCATACGCATGAACATGTCATCGTTACCAAGCATGACATAACCACCTTTATCAAGGATTGGCATGTCAGCCATTTCCATGTGTGCCTGTCGGGCGTTGGATTGTAGCATTGCCGGTTCAAAACCAGAGGTATAGCCCATTTCCACATATCGATAACCCGTCGTCAGTGTCGAAGGGGCCGCATGGCCACAACCAGCGCGGGTAAGTGGTGTATGTTTGACCAGATCCTGTTCATGATCTTCAGGCATCATCATACGTGCAATGTTGACTTTACCACCACCAATATGAGTGTGAGGATCGATTCCACCAGCCATGATGACACGGCCTTTGACATCGTAGGTTTCATGAATGGTTTCATCTTTTGATGGTTTATCGACAATTCGTCCATCGCGGATATAAATGTCTTTTATTTGGCCGTTGATCCCATGCATCGGGTCATAAACTTTGCCACCAGCTAATTTAATCAGCATATTGATTCCTGTTATGTCTAAAGTGCTTGATAAATCTTGTCGAAAATACTGGCCACACTCGGTAGACCAGACTCGCGTAATTGTTTTACCGGGAGAGAAACAACATTATCGACTCGTACCATCAGTCCCTTATGATCGACTCCTGGCGTTCCTGCCGGAATAAAAACATCGGGTGTTGTTTTGAGCTTCATGCCTGCTTCACCGATCACAACCGTTGGAATATCTGTTTCCGGCGGTAGCTTGTTCGATGTGAACGTTGAGACCCAGAACATTGCCTCGGCTTGTTCTGAAGAGAGCATTTCGCGGGTACTATAACGTGTCGGGTTATATTCCGGAAAGCCTTTGGCAAAACTGACCCGCGTTGGATATCCTGTTTGCCATGTGCAAACAGCGACCGCAGTTGCCGCACCGTCACCGCCACCCAGGGAGAAGCCTGCAACACGTTGAGTCTCGGTTAGTTTTCTAATCACATCGCTGATCGCACCAACTGCAAGTTCGGCATTATCAAACCCCAGTTTTGGTGGAGACCAGACAAAGACAGCATATTTTGCCGCTTTGATCTTGTCTGCCAGTTTTTGCAGATCAGTTATCTTTGCCCAACCGACTTTTTTTGCTTGCAGAGATTTTCCTGTGATCAGTGCATTCAAAGAATTTATGACCACAGGCAGTTCTGGAATATCGCATGGGATTACCGTTGGTTTTTTTCCCTTAGGGCTAATGCCCGGTTTTGTATCCATTTTATTACCGAGATAAACAACATCTCGCTCAGCCGGATTAACAAACAGAGCCTCATCTGACCAGAGGACACGATCATGGAAACGGGAATGTTCAGTGGCATCGGTACCAACAAAAATCACCAGATCTGCGTGATTCTTGATTTCGGTCAGTGTTGTCATGATCCAGCCTTTATCACTCATAGCAAGTACATTACGCATAACGCCGTCACTTAGCATGTGATCAACCGTACCGCCGACTTTGTCCGCGACTTCTAAAATATTCCGGTTGCCCGCAACATCAGTTCCGAGACCGGCAAAAAGCGTATTGCCCGATTTTTTGATAATACTGGTAGCTTTGGCAATAGCCTTTTCCAGACTCACATCTTTGCCGTCAATCTGAGGACTAAGATTCTCTGGCAGTTTTCTTTCAAAACCGGCAGTCGTGATCGGGCAAGTCGTATTTGCTACTTTTACATCATTATCAGATACCGTAATTTCAAGGTCATCAGGCAGCGTTCCACAAAATGGATTTGGGATCCCTGAGAAGGATTTCTTTTTAGTAGATGAATTCATAGTTGATCGTGTCATATAATGTTAAAATAATATGCGGGAATCTGGCGTGGGAAACAGAGCATTTCCAGACTAATTCAGAATTCGGCATCCCCGACCTTCCGCATAGGTGATAAAATTTAACACAGTTTTATCACTTGCTCCAGAGTACATTGCTCTGAATATAATAATAAATTTTTAAATCTTCGAGAGAATAAGATGATTCAATTGTTTCATGGCCTCCATTTCAGGAACATTCGCGGTGATATTTTTGGTGGTGTAACAGCTGCAGTTGTTGCCTTACCTTTAGCGTTAGCATTTGGTGTTGCCTCCGGTGCCGGGGCGATCGCAGGTTTGTATGGTGCAATCATTGTTGGTTTTTTTGCGGCAATCTTTGGAGGAACCCCTTCACAGGTTTCTGGCCCAACGGGGCCGATGACCGTGGTGATGACCGCAGTCATTATCGACTATGTGGGGAATTATCCAGATACCGGATTAGCGATCGCGTTCACCGTGGTGGTGCTGGGCGGCTTGCTTCAGATCCTAATGGGTGTGTTGAAACTCGGTCGTTATATCAATCTCGTACCATTTCCAGTGTTGTCAGGTTTTATGAGCGGTATTGGTGTGATCATTATTATTCTGCAATTGGCTCCGCTGGTTGGGCATGAAACAACTAAAGACGGAATCCTTGCCGCATTTCAAAATCTGCCAGGATTACTTTCATCGCCGGTAATGGATGCGACTATTCTCGGAATCATTACGCTACTAATTGTTTATCTATGGCCACCAAGATTAAATAAACTTTTCCCATCTCAGCTGCTGGCTCTGATCGTTGGCACGGTTATTTACTTACTGTTTTTCAAGGGTGGTAATGCGAAAATTCTTGGTGATATTCCTACCGGACTTCCCGCGCTGCACATGCCAGCTTTTAATGCTGATCTATTCATAGACATGATCAAGTCCGCATTGGTGCTTGCAACGCTGGGCGCGATTGATTCATTGCTGACATCACTGGTTGCTGATAACAAAACCCGAACGCATCATGATTCTGATCGTGAATTGATTGGCCAGGGGATAGGTAACACAATTGCGGGGATTTTCTGGGGCTTACCTGGCGCTGGTGCAACCATGAGAACAGTTGTGAACATCCGAGCTGGTGGACAAACACCGATTTCGGGCGCTTTGCATTCCATCATTTTGTTAACGATTGTGCTGGGTGCTGCTTCATTGGCACAATTTATTCCTCATGCAGTGCTTGCCGGGATTCTGATCAAGGTAGGTGTCGATATAATTGACTGGGATTATTTGAAGAGAGTCCTGACAGCACCGAGAGTGGATGTGTTGATCATGCTGGCGGTATTATTGATCACGGTATTTGTTGATCTGATCACGGCTGTGGGTGTTGGTGTCGTTGCTGCGAGTTTGATTCTGGTTCAACGTTTGACCAATCTGCAACTGGAACAGGTTAATTTGATTACGGAACCTGGTGAAGAGGCGCCACTTTCTGCTGAAGAATCTGAAATTATGGCAACGTTGAAAGGACAGGTATTATTGTTCCATCTTTCCGGGCCAATTAGTTTTGGTGCGGCAAAGGGTATGACTCGTCGGTTGTCCGGTATTGAAGAATATAAAATTATGTTGTTGGACTTATCAGATGTCCACATGATTGACACAACTTCATGTAAAGCGATTGAAGATATTATCCATGATCAACTTTCTACTGACAGAGAGGTATTTTTGATCGGTTTTAATGACAATGTATTCGAAGTGCTTGACAGTATGGACGTGTTAGCGCCGTTAGATAAAACACATGTTGTCAGGAGCCGGATTGAAGCGTTACGTGCAGCACAATTAAAATTGCAGGCGAGTTAATTACAGGAAATCATCGAGGAATTACTTTTGAGCACCCAGCAAAAAACAGTCACCGTTACAGCTCCGGCTAGATTGCATCTTGGCTTCATGGATATGAATGGTGAGCTTGGGAGAAATTTTGGTGGGCTTGGACTGACACTGGCAGGATTCAATACACGCCTGAGTGTCACTGCCAGTAGTGAAGGAGTCACCGCCAATGGATCGTCTTCAAGGCGGGCCATCAAATACGCAAAATTATTGCTGGAAAAATATGCACCTGATCGCGGCGTGCATATCAAAATTCATGAGGCGATCCCTACACACGCAGGCTTAGGTTCTGGTACACAAATGGGACTGGCAGTTTGTTCTGCGATTACACATTTGTTCGATCTGGATATTGATATCACAACCCTTGCCAAGTTAACCGATCGCGGTGCTCGATCAGGAATCGGTGTTGGTGCTTTTCAACAGGGTGGGTTTATTGTCGATGGTGGACGTGGTGGTAAAACGATCATTCCTCCTGTGATCTGTCGAATGGCTTTTCCGGAACCATGGAGACTGATCCTGATCTTCGATAATCAGAAAGAAGGTTTGAGTGGTTCATCTGAAAAAACGGCTTTCAAAAAATTACCACCAATGGATCCCGGTATTTCGGGGAATTTATGTCGGACAGTTCTTATGCGAATTTTGCCAGCGCTTGTGGAATCCAATATTCATGATTTCGGTAAAGGAATTACCTATGTACAGCAGAGAGTCGGAGATTATTTCGCCAATTATCAGGGCGGACGATTCAGTAGTAATCTGGTTGCAGACGCACTGACCTGGATGGATGATCGAAGCGTGGCCGGTGTTGGTCAAAGTTCGTGGGGGCCTACTGGTTTTGCTCTGGTAGAGAATGAACTCGAAGCGAAAAGGCTGGTAAAAGAAGCATCAAAAGTCAGTAGCAAAGAATTAAGTTTTATTGTCTGCGAGGCATCCAATCAAGGTGCATCGATCGACATTTCAAATAATATGGCTGAAGACATTACAAAAGCCAGCTAAATTAAAGGAAATATTAAAAATGAAATGTGAAGATCCTTTTTTATTACATATGTTCAACCCGACCAAAAATGTCAGTCCGTTTGACGTTAATATGGCTTATGAAGCTGACTTCGATGGTGTTATTCCATACACAGATGTAGAGTTGGATGATATCCATGGACTGACACAGGACACGATCTTTTCACGTGGTCCAACGGGTGTAAAACGTACCAGTATTTTTATTGGTGGTCGGGATTTTTCACTGGCACTGGATATGTTGAAGCGTGCGAAAACCGCGATGGTTCCACCTTTTGAAGTATCAGTATTTGCCGATCCCAGTGGTGCCATCACAACAGCAGCGGCAATTGTCGCCAGTATCGAACGCTGGGTTGAGAAACAGGGAAAAGGATCACTGGAAAGGAAGAATGTCGATATTATTGGTACGGGACCGGTTGGTATTTGTGCCGGAATTCTAGCTGCAAATTGTGGGGCTTATGTAACACTGGTTAGCTATCTGGGGCCAGAAGTTGGCCAGGAATTGGCTGACGAGTGCTGTATGAAATTTGGTGTCAAAATGCATGGTGCCGGCAGTCGGACAAATGAAGAAATCGCTTCTTTTTTGAATGATTCACATGTTGTGATCGGTGCTGCAAAAGCGGGAATTCGTATTTTGCGAGCAGATCAGCTACAAAATGCCCAGAACCTGATCGTGGCCGCTGATGTTAATGCTGTCCCCCCTCTGGGGATTGAAGGTGTTGAAGTCAACGACATGGGTAAAGTCATTGAAGGCACACCAGAAAAAGCGGTAGGGATCGGTGCTTTAGCAATTGGTGATATTAAGTATAAGGTTCATTACGGACTGTTCAAAATGATGGTGGATGAAAAGGCCAAGCCGATCTATATCGACCATGAAGAAGCCTTCAAAGTAGCTAGAACGATTGCCGCCGAAAGAATCAAATGATCGTTATCTGGTGATCAGCCTGTCAGCCCGTGCGCTGGCAGGTTCACTTTCTGCTGCAGGATATTCTGTTGCCGCTATTGATCTTTATTGTGATCGGGATGTTGTTAAAAACCTCTGTCAAAGAGTTTCCGTTTTTGATTCAGAAAATCTGCTTGCTGCCATTCACAAGATTAATAAAAAAACTTCCAGTCATTATCTTATTTATGGGGGAGGGCTGGAGTCATGCCCGGAGTTATTGGATCGGCTTCCGGAAAATCTGATACTACTCGGCAATTCATCTGATATCCTGCGGTCGAGTAACAATCCAGAGACCTTTTTTAAGCTATTGGATAGGCTAAATATTCCATATCCTGAAATTACTTTTTCTTCACCAAAGACTGAACTAAACTGGTTAGTAAAGCCAATCGGTTGTTGTGGTGGAGCAGGCATCAGTTTCTATAATCCAACAAGTAATTATTCTCCAAATTATTATTATCAGAAATATATTTCAGGCCAAACCTGTTCAGTTATCTTTGTTGCTAATGGGCAACAAACCAGAATCATTGGTTACAACGAAATCTGGACACAAAGTGATTCTTCATTTGTTTTTGCCGGCGCAATTACACTAACGGATTTTCCCAAACATCAGGACAAAATCATAAAACATGTTGTACAAAGTCTAACAATAGAGCTGGAGCTAAAAGGTTTATGTGGTCTTGATTTTATTATTGATGATCAGGAGAAGATTCATGTTTTAGAAATAAACCCACGACCAACAGCAACGTTTGAATTGCATGAGGAAAATATGGGAGATTTGATAAAGCAACATGTTAATGCATGTCTGTTTGGAGAGCTATTACATGACAGACAAAACAGATCCGTCCGTACCCGTGCCAAGCAGATTTTTTCTTCAGAAAAAACATTAATTATTGATCAAGAAATGAAATGGCCAGGGTGGTCGGCTGATCTACCGGCTGCTGGAGAGATCATAAACGCCCATGAACCAGTCTGTGCGATTTATGCAGATGGAAAATCTGTCAACGAAACAAAAGAGTCGCTTAAGGAGCGAAAATCATTGTTGAAAGAAATATTGATCTAATCAACAAGAAACTTGTGCCAATATTATTCACATAGATTAGTCTCAATTCCCAAGGTTAAGGAAAACAACGCATACACATTTTACACTGGCGGATTTGGATGATGAAGTGCTTGAGTTAATGCAGGAACAAGAAAAACACTGGAATTAAGAACATCATCTAAAGTATTGTTGGGCAGTGTTGTATTGATCGATTAAATTCTACCGCTCAGTCTATTGAAGAAATCGCCACTCAGATTACTCAGGATATGAAGTTTAAGGGACGATATTATTAACTGCTCCTTATAACAGTCCAAAAATGTAATTGGCGATGTTAGCTAATAGCGATTTTGTTCAGAACGTTTGTACCACCCAATACATATAGGCATATTTTCATTCTTCTCAAAATTATAAGCTTGGACGATTAACCTGTTCGTTCCTCGATAGGAACAAACTTAAGGTTTTCTGGGCCATGATAGATAGCGCTCGGACGAATAATCTTTCCATCTTCTCGTTGTTCGATGACATGTGCTGCCCAGCCGGATGTTCTTGAAATAACAAATAATGGAGTGAACATTGCTGTAGGAACATCCATTAATGAGTAAGAAACAGCCGAGAACCAATCAAGATTTGGGAACATTTTTTTCTCTTCCCACATGACTGATTCCAGTCGTTCGGCAACATGGTACATTTTCAGGTTATCGGCTTCTTCGCCCAGGCTCTTCGCGAGAGATTTGATTACTACGTTTCGTGGATCGCCAGTGGTGTAGACAGGATGACCAAAACCGATAACGATTTCATTATTTGCGATCCGTTCACGGATTTCTGCTTCGGCTTGATCGGGGGAACTATATCGTTGCTGGATCTCAAAGGCAGCCTCGTTTGCGCCCCCATGTTTAGGACCACTTAAGGCACCTATCGCACCGGTGATACAGGAGTGCATGTCCGCACCTGTGCCCGCTATAACACGAGCTGCAAAAGTTGATGCATTGAACTCATGTTCAGCATAGAGGATCAAAGATGTATGCATCGCACGAACCCATGATTCTTTTGGTATTTCTCCGTGTAATAAATGTAGAAAATGACCACCGATAGAGTCGTCATCTGTTTCTACTTCTATTCGTTTTCCATTGAAAGCAAAGTGATACCAATAAAGTAAAATGGAACCAAAGCTGGCCATCATCTTGTCAGCAATATCTCGTGCGCCGGCATTATTATGATCGTCCTTTTCTGCCAGGACATTACCCAAAAGGGAACTACCTGTGCGTAATACATCCATGGGATGTGAAGATGCCGGGATGAGTTCAAGGC
>Ga0114931_10004432_pt1 | contig 17511 bp, 16 predicted proteins | sample 2SBtaG_FD_89579 | JGI IMG/M metagenome (GOLD analysis project Ga0114931, IMG submission 89579) | Deep subsurface microbial communities from Kolumbo volcano to uncover new lineages of life (NeLLi) - 2SBTROV14_V59a metaG | ecosystem: Environmental > Aquatic > Marine > Volcanic | place: Kolumbo...
ACGAGCCCATCCTCTGATTATGGGATCATCCAGCTTTCCTTTTGCCTTTGATATCAAATCCTTCATGTGATCTTTTCCCTTATATTCAGGCAACGGCCAGATACTTTTTAAATACAAACTGCCGCAATAAATAAATGGATCGATAAAATATTGAAAACCCGTTTAAAAATAATGATCTGCTCGGATGTATTCCAATATTATCAAAATAGCTTTTATGGAGCATTAAGAATTTAAATTCCCCTAATTTGATGCCATTATATTCATCCTAATCAAATGACTTCTGCTCAAGAACTTGTCCATGGACAAGTTTTTTATGATGTATGATCATCATTTGCGTATCGTTAAAAGGCTGCTAAAGTGATGCAAGATTTCAACAATTCTTTTTTGAGCCGTCCTTGAACATGCCGCTTCCTGAATTTGTTAAATCCTTGGCTGAAAAGAAAATTGACACATTTTGCGATAAAAAGATTCCTCCGGAAGTGCGCCACCAAGTACACCTGTCCTATAAAATCAGAGGCAATATCGTCACCCTTTTTGAAAATAGAGCGCCCTGGCACCCAGAAATGAAGGAATGGACTTCAAGACCAATAGCTCAGGTTAGGTATGACAATAAACAAGCATCCTGGAGCTTGTACTGTGCCGATAGGAATTCCAAATGGCATGAATACCGTGAAATCGGACCAACTCAGGATCTGGATAAGGTTCTTGCGGAGATAGATGCTGATCCAACAAGAATATTTTGGGGCTAGTGACATCCAATTAATGGATATTATTATCAGACAAATTCCATCCCAAAACTTGTCCATAGACAAGTTTTTCCTGTATGCAAGATTTGCAATACTTGGAAGATATTCCCTATCGCCTTAGCCTTTGTTCAAACAGATATCCATTATTCCGGTAATCCGGAAAACCTCATAAAGCTTCTTTCACCTCACGATCCGACAAATACCTCGATAGATTTGTATCGCCCTTTGGAAGATCAAGTGCGAGCAATGGATATTTCCTGTCAGAAACGATCTCTGTATAATTGGGAGAATTGGAATCAGTTCATATTTTCTACCTCCTTATGATTTTGAATCCTCTAGCGGATATTATTGATATTAGGCATTTGAAGTGGAATTCAAACAACCCGTTTGTTCAAGCAGCAAAACATCTAAATCTGCGAAAGAATCCGTTCTAATTTCTTTAAATAAATTTGAGTTTTCTTTTCGCCATAATTTTCCAGAAGCTTCTCCAGAATCTCCTGAAATAAAATTAGCTTCATTACATTAGGTTCCTTCCGATCTTTTCGATCCAACTTTCTGAGTAAAGGACCTTCATGCAATCGCGGTTCCCAATCATTTGGTTCCATTTGTCCATCACCTCCTAAAACTCGATCTTCATGTTTAAAAAATCCTTTGTCGAAGCACAACAATTCAAGTCAATAAAATTTCCTTAATAAATATTTTCATATTATTAAAGATACTATTTTTCCTGGAATTAATGGTTCTAAATTGAGATCAAATTGGGATGTTGGAAAAGCCGTTTAGGAGCCCAAATTGGCAGGAGTTTACCTTTAATGTTGTATAACTTTTCTTGGTCTCTTTGCCCAATAATTTCTCCGAAGATAATTGGATCTCCTGAAAGAATAATGTCGCTGCTTAACATGGACTTTTTTTTGAGAAAAGGAAGGGATGATCCTGAACTATATTGCGGAATTACGATCTCTTCAGAAAGTGAGGAGAGCTTTATTGGCTCAATCCGACTTACAAAATGAAAGTCAATTCCAGGAGTCCCCTCCGGAAGATCCAAGTCGCAATAGAGCAATTTTGAAAAGCTTACATTTATTTCATTTATAGCAATCTCTTTCCTAATAGTAGAACAGGATCTTTCGATAGCTATTATGGACCCATAAAGGCCACCAATGTAGCCTGCTTGAGAACGTTGTTCATTGGAAATTTCATTTAGGATCTCATCCAATATAGGCTGATATGTTCTGACATCCATTCGTTCCTCAGATTTGCTTTTTACATCAGCAAGACGTTTTTTGTAAGATTCCTTTATTGCTAGCTCTCGTTCATATTGTTCGGCCCTACATTCATGCTCCTCCCGTAATTTCTCCAAATGGACTGAGTCGATTCCCTTAAAAAATTCTTTCTTGAAGTATCTGAGCCATAATTTAAAACATTTATCAGTATCCTTTAATGTCTCAACATATTTGTCATTGAAATCTTTTTGGGAGATAAAATGGCACTGAAACTTGTCGTACAGAAATAGAGCCTTATGCCTTGTCGTATGTTTTTTTAGCCCATTAAAATACCGGTCAGTTAATCCCATATCTTCCTGCAATTGCTTCCGGTTGATTTTTGCTAACTTGAAGGTATTCGAGATGCTGGTTAAGACGTTCCCGTATTTAAATATTAAATCGTCTAAATTATGGACTCCAAGCTTCTTCAGAAATCCACTCCTCACAGCAACTTCTACTCGATTAAATTTACACTTTAATTCAGGTTTCCAATAAGCCTTTACCTGAAGACGGCTATTTCTTTTTCCTAGGTATCTACTGTATTTAACCCCCTCTGGAATAGTAGTAGGATCGGATGTTTTTAACCATTCACCGTCCGTACCTGTATAGCAGTAAAAAATATTGGTGGCTTGGGACCAGATTTTATCATTTATGTTTTTGCGGAGATTCCCATAAAAATCCAGATTAAACTCCATATATGTAATGTTGAAGTTTTTGTAATCCAGTTTTAATTCCTGAAAAACCTTGATGATTAAGTTGAAGTCGAAACCATATTTTATGTTTGGATAAAACTCTATTGTTATGGCCGCCATGGAAGTGCCTGGATATCGATATTTCAGATGAAATTTCCTACCATGAATATCTTTGTAAGTAACGCCATCCGTATTTGCAAAGGGTGATACGTATTTTCTATTGGAATCATTTTTTCTGAGTATTGGTATCCTGCCAACTCTTTTAAAGGACAATATTTTTGGAGAGAATAAAAATAAGTCATAATTTTTCAGACTCGTTTTACTGTCCAGGAATTTACGCATAATCCTTTGATGATTAAAATTGGAACTGAATGCAAGCTTATCCGTTGAGGCTATTATTTTATTTTTGCTGTTGAGACTACTCATGATAAATCCTTATGAAATTGATTAATATTATTAAGATACTTACTTTGTTTTAATTTAAGACTTGGTAAACCATGTATATTTCTTGATTGTTTCTTTTTCTCTTATTTACTTTGCAAATCAGTTAATCCATAAAAAAAGGCTGTTTAAGGCATGTTTATTCAAATTCTTAATTATTATCATGTTTGTATTGTTAAAGGCATGTATGTGGATTTACCAAATATGTGGCGTCATGGGACTGGCGGTGATGAGCAAATTTTCATTCTCTTTTCCAACCTTCAAACGACAGGTCAGTTCAGGCGATCATGAAACGTCCGCCAGTTTTTATGTTGATTTTGATGTAGCTCAATACAAATTTAGGAGGCAGGTAAAAAGCGTCTATTCCGAGATATAACCTGAAAGGCCAACTCTCAGGAAGTTGTCGATTTCTAAACGGGTGAGTTCATTTGAAAAAAACTACTCTACAAACTGCTGGAATATTCTGGCGATGAATCAAATAAAAAACCCTAGGGATGAGGAGAGAAAATAACTCAAAACTAGGGTCGCTTCACTTGAACTTAAAGTATATTTGTCGAAAGATTATAAACCGAATGTGTTTCTAGCTAAATCCCAACTTCGGTCATTATTTATTTAATTGCATACAAATGGCTCGAGTGGATTAATTTTTGAAGACATTTATCTTAAAATCTGAAAGATGTATTCCTCAAAAGAGAAGATTCGCGTTGTTCTTGAAGGTCTTCATGGAGAGAACAGCATTTCCAGCCTTGTGCCATTGATAAAAATAGGAAGGTTCATCTTTTGGCAACAATCATTGTTCATCCCAGTAAGGAGCTTTGTTTGGGAAAATCCAACGAATTCCACCTCGCGGATCTAGAGAATCTCCCTTGTAACGAGGAATCAAATGAATATGAAGATGCTCGATTGTTTGCCCAGCAGCTTCACCATCGTTAATACCAATATTGAATCCATCAGGTTTGAACTCCCTTTCAAGGAGGTTTTTCCCCTGAACAATAGCTTTTAGAAGGGATAATTTCTCTTCATCTGTTGTATGGAAAAAGGATTCCACGTGCCTTTTGAGAATAATTAGGCAATGGCCAGATGAGACGGGATGTTTATCGCGAATAACTATTGTCAGATTATCTTCAGCGATGAAATGGACTTCCGATAAGGTGCAAAAAGGACAAATAGGTTTCATGATTAATTCAATTTAATTAGTTGAATAAAGGTTACCTAAAGAAAATATATACTTGGCGAACGGTTCTCCAAATAGTAGTATTAGGTGAAATTCGCAGCCCCAAATTTTACCTCAAAATTTTCAAAGGGTTAAAGACTCAATGGGTCATTTAGCTGAATTATTTCTTAATATCTCTTACCGAAGTAATGGGGCAAGTATACTTCATGATTTTTATAACCCATGCTTTGAGAGGGCTATTTTATATAAGCGTGCTGTAGGTTATTTTACTAGCTCAGGTTTGGCTACAGCCGCTAAAGGATTAGCAAAATTTATTTCTCATGGTGGGACCATGAAATTAGTGGCCAGCCCTAGATTAGGAAAAGCAGATATTGAAGCAATTGAAAATGGATACAAAACCCGCATACAAGTTATTGAATCTGCAATCAATAAGGAGATCCGTGAAATTGAAGATGTATTAATTAAAGACCGGGTGTCTGCCTTAGCATGGATGATTTCAACTGGAACATTAGAAATCAAATTAGCCCTACCTATAGATGAAAATGGCAAAGTTAAATCTGGCTTATATCATGAAAAAATAGGGATTTTTACGGATCTTGAAAAAAACTCGGTCGCTTTTACTGGTTCCCCCAATGAAACTCAAGGTGGTCTTATTGATAATTATGAGTCGATCGATGTTTTTTGGTCCTGGGAGGATATTCAAAGTCGAACTGTAGAGAAGATCAACTATTTCGATTCTCTTTGGAAACAAGAGACCCCTGGATTGGTGATTTATAACTTTCCTGAGGCTTGCAAAAAAGAACTTTTGAAATATCAGAAATCCTATCCTCCCGAAATATACCCTGAGACACTCTACTCACCGATTTCATTAGATTATATTGGACCCCCACTTTGGGACCATCAAGAAAAAGCGGTAAAGACATGGTTGGAGCATGATAAAAAAGGAATTTTTTGTATGGCAACCGGGAGCGGAAAAACACTTACCTCTATCTGGGCAGCAACAGAATGTGAGACCCTTAAGCTCCTAGTAATTGGCGTCCCTCGGTTGGCGTTGGTGGACCAATGGGAAAAAGAACTTATAAAGAATACTACTTGTTCTGAGGTTCTTAGGGTCTGCGAGAGTTCTGCAAATTGGCATGAAACTCTTTTTTCAAAGTTAATAACTATCAACCAAAACCCAAGTCCACTGATTTTGATTGGAACCCTTAGCAGTCTATCGGGCGATAAGTTTATAGGTGTAATTAATGAGTTAGATCTTCCAAAGGAATCATTACTTATCATAGATGAGGTTCACAATGCAGGTGCTCCCAAAAACCAAAGATCACTATCTGAAAAGTTTGCTTGGCGATTGGGACTTTCAGCTACTCCAGCAAGACATTATGACGAAGAGGGAAGTAAATTTATAGAAGAATATTTTGATGGAATCATATATAACTACGGGCTAAAACAAGCCTTGGCGGATGGCCATTTGTGTCCATACAAATATTATCCTTATTTTTCCGAAATGACTGAAGACGAATTTTGGGAATTCAGTGAATTAACTTTGCGCATCATTCAACTTAGGGGTTTGGCTCAAAACTCTCTGACATATGCTACCAATAATAAAATTGATGGAGATTCTCCAGATGTTATTCCTCTTCTGGTAAAACGCTCGAGAATTTTGAAAAAATGTTCCGGCAAGAAAGAAGTTTTTGAAAAGATTGTAAAGGAACATCCGCTAAATAAAGGCTTGGTTTATTGTACAGATCATGACCAATTAAATGAAATCGGTAAATTAATGAACCAAAATAATATGGTGCATTTACAATATACAAGTCATACTTCACCTGCTGCTCGCAGAAAAGCATTGGAACTCCTTCGAAAATCTGAAATTTCAGCTTTACTCGCCATAGATTGCCTTGATGAGGGCGTAGATGTTCCAGATGTGGATATGGCCATTATACTTGCAAGCTCATCTAATAAGCGCCAATTTATTCAGAGGCGGGGAAGGATATTGAGAAAGTCACAGGGGAAGAACATGGCGACTTTGATTGATGTAATTACTGTACCACCTGCATCAAAAGGTCCGGAAAGTAAAAACTTATTATCAGGAGAGCTTACAAGAGCAAAGGAAATGGCTGAATTGGCGGAGAATCGATATCAAGCGATTAATACTATTGGCAAACAAACTGAAAAATATGGGGTCATGATCTCAGAGCTTTTGTCGGGAGAAGAAGATGGATGAATTGATAGAAAAAATGGCTAAAATTCAAGAAATTGATCCAAAACTCCTAAAGGACCTCATTAATTTAGAACAGGAAAAGGTTCACTTGCAAAAGCGCAGAAATGTTGGGAAGGAAATCCTTGAAATCATAGACAGTTATATTGAGGAACAATGAGCTTTACCTTTAAAAAATTAACGCTGAATAATTGGCGATGCTATGAAGGTACCATAACCCTGGACTTTCCTGAGATTGGTCCTGAAAAGAATCTAATTGTTGTGAATGGTATCAATGGTTTTGGAAAAACTTCTTTATTAAAATCTCTAAAATTTCTATTCCATGGTTCAGGAAAAGACGAGATTTTAGAAGCGTGGAATGAAGCATCTAGAAACCGGGGCGAGAAAAACCTTTCAGTGTCCATGGAATTTATGCACGATGGGTCCCTATGCAAAATTATTAGGGAGGTAGAGTTCAAAACGCGAGGGAATACAGCTTTGGGCTCGGAAAAGCTCACGTTAATTATGAATGGAAATGAAAGAGATCAAGCGGCAGATAAAATTGCACAGTGGCTTCCGACCGATGTTCAGCAATTTGTTTTCTTCGATGGTGCAGAAATAAGTCGATACGCCAAAAAACAGCATGACCAAGGTGTTAAGGATGCAATAGAGCGTGTGCTCGGGATACCCGCTATACGAAATTTGAGAACGGATTTGGAGCGTTTTGTAGAAAAACTAGAAGAAGAGCAAGAAACCCTTTTGGGTGTGGGCGGGAAGAGCCAAAGCCTTAGAGAGGAGATTGACGATCTTGAAGCCCTCGACCAAAAATATAAAGAGGATAAAAATACTTTTCTCGAACAGAAAAGCGGAATTGAAGAGACCCTAAGCGACTTGGAAAAAGAAGCTACAAAAATTGAAGTTATTGAGGTCGAAAGAAAAGGACTATTGGATAAAAAAGCCAGACGTGCCGACCTGCAAACTCAATTAAGCGAAATCGAAAACCAAATTTCCCAATATATTCGCAATGCGCCGTTATATCTTTTGTTACCCAAGCTTCGTGGAATTGAGACAAAGTTTAAAGCCAAAGTTCAAATTCCACCAAGACAAGACAAATGGGAAAAGCTTGAGGTTGTATTGAAAGAGTTAATCGAAAGAGATGAGAATTGTTTGTGTGGCAGGGAAATAGACGATGAAAGCGAACGCCATCTGAAAGAAGAACTTTCCACAGTCCACTCGACTCTTGAGCAAATGAAAGTTCAATCTGGGATTCCTGGGAAAAGTGAAATCATGGGAAAACTAATTGCTGTATCTCAGATTATAAGCCGTTTTGGGGACGGTCTGAGTGGCGGCAATCAAGCCATGGGAAAAAGGGCTTCCCTGAATTTGCGCCTGGATGAGATCGAAAAAGACATTAATGATATAAATGCAAAACTGGAAGGGCATGAGCTTGTAGAAATCCAAGAACTCTTCCGGCAAAAAGCCGATTTGAAAAGTAGATTAGAAGAAGTCCACGAAAAACTAGGTTCTCTCAAGGAGAACATGCAGAAAAATGCCGACGATTTGCGTGATAAAAAACGGGGGTTGGACCAAATAACTATAAACATGGAGCAAGGCAAAATACTGGTTAAAAAATTGGACATCGCACGGAGGTCACTAGCAGCCATAGAGGCACTTTTAGAGAGAGCAATTAAGGAGAAGCGTGAGCAGATAGAGCACCTGGCAACCGATGTTTTTACCTCGATAACCAATAAACCGGATGAATATAGTAGGGTTAGAGTAAAGGAAGATTATACATTGGATGTCATTCGTAAAGATGGAACTTCTATCGATAATACCAAGCTTAGTTCCGGCGAAAAAGAAGTGTTGGCTTATAGTTTCATTACCGCTCTAAATAGATCGAGCATAACCCCAGTCCCATTTGTAATGGATACGCCTTTTGGACACTTGGATGGCATTCATCGAGAAAAGCTTCTTAAAAATTTACCCGGCTTAGAGGTCCAGGTTTTTTTGCTGGCAACGGACCGAGACTTACCATTAAACGAGAGAGACAAGATAGATGCATCGCTTGCGGGTGAATTTGAAATAAAACGAGATCAAGCCGCAGCACGTTCTTATATAGAGGAAGTAAAATGATAAAATTCGCGGACCAAGACCGATTTTTTATTAGTGAAGACCTTATGGGGTTTGCGGATAAGCAAGTGGAGGAGAAAATATTTGAAACTCGGGTCGATTTTCTCCTTTATGGAGCGGCCTATGCAATAAAAAATAACCTGTCTCCCGCAAAATCTTTCCAAAGGCATGATTTGGGAATGAGACCGTCTAGCTTGCCAGAAGAGTTTAGGGCCTCGTTTGAGTTGATTGTTCCGGCATATTGCGAAGACATGTCCCTGCCTGTCCCTTCAGAGCCAAAAGAATTTATGAGTGTTGTTTGTTGCCTGGGGATTGAAGGGGGTAGAAAACTTTACGAAGATTGGAAGGCGATGTCCCGTTCTCAGATAATGAAGAAAATTATTGATATAGATTCAGACTTGAAGGAAAACTAATGGGTGCTTCACAGAAAAAGAAAGTTTTAGAAATTGAAGTAAGCGCCTTGCCAGCGAAACAGAATTCTTTTACCTTTTATATGTTTATTATTAAATCCAAGGAACTTTTTGATATTTGTTATGTTTCGAGGAGAGACCCTGGCAAAAAAGAGGGGTTCCAGAGAAATTTAAGTAAATCGAGAGCCAGATCAATAGCAAAATATTTGGACGAGATAAAGAAATGTATTCCAACAGCGTTGATAATTATGTTTGAAAACCCTGTTAAATATGATAAACAAAAAAAGGTTTTAAAAATCCCCAAACAACCCAAAGCGGCTTTAGTGATAGATGGTCAGCACCGATTGTATGGTTATGAAGAGGCTGAATCTAATGTTGATATTCCTGTTATTGGTTTCCCGCCTCTAAGCGAGGAAGATCAGGTAATCCTTTTTAGAGATATTAACTCTAATCAAAAAGGAGTTTCCCAATCCCTCTTATATGATTTGTTATCCATTACTAAAGATGCTCAATTTTACAAAATGAGGGGGCACGAATTAGCCGAAAAACTTAATGAAAATTCGGATTCTCCTTTCTATGGAAAAATCAAAATGACTGGGGTCGGTCCTGGAAGGATATCTCAATCAATGCTAATAAATAAGCTGGAACCACTAATAAAAGATGGAGGAGGAATACTGTGTTTTTATTCCCTTGAGGATCAATACAAAATTATTAGAAATTATTTCCAAGCTGTCAAAAATCTTTTTATTCAAGATTGGGATGCCAAAGGGTCCAGAATTGGCGAACCTCTTGGATTCGGAGCATTCTTAACTCTTTTTAAAAGTGTTTTTAATCTAGTTGTTCAGGAATTTGGGTCTGACCTTAGAGTAGAAAAATTTCAAGAATATTTAGAGCCATGTTCTTCATTTGATTTTTCCAGAGATAGTCTTTCAGGGTTGGGCGGCACTTCGGGAATGAACCATATAGCAAGAGAATTATCAGGCTTAATTTCCTCTCATAAAAATAAGGGATCTAGCGAACCATCAAAAGGTCTGATTTTAGATTAAGATTTGAATGCAAAGGATAAAGATAGAAATCCAAAGGGCAGCAAATCAATTCAGGGGACCTTGTAAGGAGTGGATTCGCAACTGCGTTGAAGAAGCATCTGGAATTCCGCTTTTGAGATCATTCCAATCAAAACAAGAATATGTCGGCTCCCATGATAATATTTCCGCAGCTTTTTTTAAAGAAGCCGCTTGGTTTATTGATATCTCTTATATTTCCTATTTAACCGGATATGCATTGGCCCTAAAAGGAAATACTACCTGGTCTGTAATTTGCATTTATTATTCAAATTTCTATTCTGCAAATGCCCTCTTGCGGTTTCGATTTAATTCAATTACTAGAATCAAGGGCCAAGGAATTTTTGAAGTATCCTTTAAGCCGAATGATTTCCCAACGTTTAAGATAAGAAAGTGTGGTCCTTCTCAATCCCATGATTATCTTTGGAACTTTTATTACAAATTATGGAAAGGGATAATGGGGTTAAATAATTTATACAATCCAATTATATCACCACCCGCAAGTGAGTATCATTTTGAACGAAATTTTCGATCCCGCATTAATTATAGTCCTGGAGAGGGCTTTGGAGAATTTAAAAGTATAAAAAAAAGTAATAAATGGTCTCCCATAGGGTCTCCTGTGATTTATCAATTTAATCCAACAGCCAACGAATTATTAAAACTTGAGGCCTATTCAGTAGGGCGGCTAAGAATGGCTTTGTTAATTGAATCTGAAGCTATAAAAAATATATCTAGCAGAAGTTCTTTTAATTTGGTGATTCGGCAGAAAATCGCTGAAAGATTTTCGGGGGGAGATAGTAAGTTGAAGAAAAAATTTTCTGAATTGCTTTTTGTTGAGCCCCAAGAAATTTTGAGTAGTTAGCATTTAACATAAAACCACAGATTTAAAAAGTCGATATTTTCCGTATTTGATGGCAAAAACTTTTTACAACAGATATCGAAAAATCCAAGTCACTTTTTTGATTTCCTTTTCCCAAACCAAACCTTATTGCGGAATAAATATCATCATTAGAAATGCCAATAGCTTGAAGTACATAGGAAGGTTCAATTTTATTAGTACTACACGCCGCACCAGAAGAAAGAGCAATTCCTTCCTGTTTGAGTTTGAAAAGAAGAGCCTCGCTATCAACTCCCTTAATTATTATGCTTAAGTTTCCGGGAAGACGGTGTTCCATCCCTCCATTTGCTAAAATTTCGGGGATTTTTTCTTGCAGAGATTTTAATAGATAATCTCGAAGTTCAGTTAGTCTTTTACCCTCTTTCTTCATTTCTTTTTTCGCTATTTCGCAAGCTTTTCCTAGGCCCACAATTCCAGGGACGTTTAATGTGCCTGACCGCATTCCTCTTTCATGGCCGCCGCCGTCGATTTGAGCGCGTAATCGAACTCTAGGTCTGTGGCCCCTTACGAAAAGAGCCCCCACTCCCTTTGGGCCGTACATTTTGTGTCCGGATATGGATAGCATATCAATATTCATTTTCTCGACATCAATAGGGATTTTGCCAGCTCCTTGAGCCGCATCACAATGAAAAATCACTTCCTTTTCCTTGCAAACCTTTCCAATTTCCTCAATGGGGTTGATCGCACCAATTTCATTGTTGGCAGCCATGACTGAAACTCCAACTACGTCTGGGGTAATGGCCTTTGAAACCGCTTCCGGCGAAACCCGTCCATCCCGATTAACGGGAAGAATCGTTATTTCAAATCCTTGTTTTTCCAAAGATGTACAAACGTCCAGTACGGCTTTATGCTCCGTTGCAACGGTTACGATACCATTTTTATTCGGGTTAAGGCTTGCGAGTCCTTTTAAGGCTAGATTGTTGGATTCCGTGGCCCCACTGGTAAAAATTATTTCCTCTTTTTGGGCTCCGATGAGGGAAGCTACCTGCTCACGAGCTGTAGCTACGGCTTCATTGGCATCATCGCCAAAGACATGATGCCGGCTGGAAGCATTTCCGAATTTCTCGGAAAAATAGGGAAGCATTACCTCCAGCACCTTAAGATCTACAGGGGTGGTGGCGTGGTGGTCGAGATAAATTGACCTCTTCATGGATTCCCTTTAGAGATAATTGTTCAAAAAACCTTTGCCATAAGAATATTTCGAATTGACTTCCAACGCAAGTAATATATACTTCCATATAGAAAAATTAGACTTCCTTTTTAGCCAATATTATTTGATAAGCTAATGGACTCTTTTAACATTGCCGCATTAAGAGGCCTTCAGGCAGGCCGGGAATACTATGTTGCCATGTGCCCCATGCACTATCTTAAACAGTTTATATTTGACGGAAGCGAACTCCCTCCTGAACTTCGTCATCAACGAGTCCTCAACAAGTCAAGAGTTCCAGGTATAACCCAATACCTTCTCGACAACCCCAAGGACTATGTTTTTTCTTCCCTTTTTGCTTGCATCGATTCAAAAGTTAAATTCGAACCACTTGGGAATAAAGGTGAAGAGTTTCGAATTGGAATGCTAACAATACCAATGTCAGCAAAAATTGTAATCAATGATGGTCAACATAGAAAAGCGGCTATAGAAGAAGCTCTTATTCAACGCCCAGACTTTCGCGACGAAACGATTTCCGTAGTTTTTTTTATTGATGAAGGTCTAACACGTAGTCAGCAAATTTTTGCAGATCTAAATAGACATGCTGTGCGACCAACAAAGTCTTTGGGGATTTTATTCGACCATAGAGATCAATTTTCTCAGCTTGCACGTAAAATTGCAGATGAAATTTCATTTTTCAACGGTTTGACTGAGATGGAAAAAACTTCAATCTCAAATAGGTCCATAAAGCTCTTCACGCTAAGCAGTATTTACCAAAGCACAAAAATATTACTAAAAAAAGGTGCAAAAGACAAAATTTCTTCTAATGATGAGAGTCTGGCTATCCAATTCTGGGAAGAGGTCGGTAAGCATATCCCGGACTGGCAATGGGCTGCCCAAAAAAAAGTACGTCCTGCTGAATTGCGTGAAGAATACGTCCATGCCCATGGAGTTGCATTGCAAGCCCTTGGAATTTTAGGGGCTGAACTAGTTTCCAAATATCCGAATAATTGGAAGGCTAAATTAAAAAAACTTTCTAAAGTGGACTGGTCAAGGAAAAATGTCAAATTTTGGGAAGGACGAGCTTTAATTAATGGACGTTTAAGTAAATCCAACAATAGTGTTTTGCTTTCCGTAAATGGCCTCAAAACAGATCTAAATCTACCCTTGACCAAAGAGCAAAAAGAATTGGAAAAAGAATATTCCTCAAATGGAAAGAAATGATGTCTGATATTAGCCAGGTAATTGAGAAACTATACGACGAGATCCGTCAAGTATATTTGGAGGATTCATACCCTTGGGTCATTGGATTTAGCGGCGGGAAAGACTCAACTGCAACTTTGCAATTAATTTGGTATGCAATCCGAGATTTGCCAAAAGAGAAAAGACAGAAAAAAATCTATGTTTTATCCTCTGATACCTTGGTTGAAACACCAGTTGTTGTCGATCATATTATTAATTCATTAGACTCGATTGATCGAGTTGCACGAGAAGAGGGATTACCATTTTCATCTCATAAAGTAGAGCCAGAGATGGATGACACATTTTGGATTAATTTAATTGGAAAAGGATATCCTGCCCCCAGCCAGCGTTTTCGATGGTGTACAGACCGCCTAAAGATACAGCCTGCCAATAAATTCATACTTGATCGGACAAGTAGTGGGCAACAAGTAATCATGGTATTAGGCGCTAGAAAGGATGAGAGCGCTTCTCGTGCCCAAGTAATAAAAAATTCAAAACAAAACTCCCAAAAAGTTAGCGGGATAAAGGGTAGTTTAATTCGTCCGCATACATCTTTAGCTAATGCTTATGTCTATACCCCAATAGAGAACTTTTCCACCAAAGATGTTTGGGAATATTTGCTAACTTGGCCTTGTCCCTGGGGCAATAAAAACCGTGATTTAGCTGCAATGTACAAAAGTGCTCAGGATGGAGAATGCCCACTGGTTATTGATAAGTCAACACCCAGTTGTGGTAACAGCCGGTTCGGTTGTTGGGTTTGTACGGTTGTTTCAGCTGATCGATCTATGGAGGCTATGATTGATAATGGTGAAGAATGGTTGATGCCGCTTTTAGATTTTAGAGATTTTTTAGCTTCTACCCAAGATCTTAAAGAAAAGTATAAGGTTCGCGATTATAAAAGGCGGAATGGAAGGATAGCGATAAAAGACCGTGATGTTGAAAATAGTTCTTATATTCCAGGGCCTTACAAATTTGAATTTAGAAAAAAGATTTTAAGGAATCTTCTCAATGCGGAGAAAAAAGCAAAGGAGAATTCTCCATTAATGGAGTTTAGTCTTATCAATAATGATGAGCTTCATGAAATTCGACGAATATGGCAAATGGAAGAGCACGACTGGGAAGACTCTGTACCAACAATATATCGTGAAGTATACGAGAAAGATCTTAATTGGTTACGTGATGATGTTTCTTGTCTAAATGCAAGCGATAAGGAGCTACTATCCGAAATATGCGAAAACCATGAAGTCCCAACAGGTTTAGTGGCTAAATTATTAGACTTAGAGCGCCAAATGAGTGGAATGAGTAGAAGGGCCGCAGTGTATAGAAAAATCGACAACGTATTTGAAGAAGATTGGCGGACTGAAAAAGAAGCAAAGCAGTTAGAGTTTGAAGGGATTGAATATTTGGAACAATCACAAAAGAATTCAAAATGATTATACGGCAACTTACATTAGAAAATTTTGGGGTCTTTAAAGGTGTTCACAAATTCGACTTCCTTCCCAAACTTAATAGGGGAAAGCCTCAACCAATTGTATTGCTGGGAGGGAAAAATGGGGCAGGTAAAACAAGCGTATTTGAAGGTATTCGCATATGCTTGTATGGCCCGAAGGCTTTTCATGGGAACCACAGTCAGAAGAGTATTCAAGGGTTTATGTTAAATAAATTCCATAAAAATGGAACCTCGGTTTCCAATACGTCTCAAGCACGAATGGAGTTAGAGTTTGAATATTCACAATTGGGGAAAAAATCTCTTTACCTTATTTCGCGTGTCTGGAGCCAAAGTGATTTTGGAATTAAGGAGAATCTATCGATTAAGCGAAATGGACAGGATTTAGATGACTTGGACCAGGCTTACTGGCAAGATTTTCTTTTAGAACTAATTCCCCCCGGACTGACGCAACTTTTCTTTTTCGATGGTGAAAAAATTCAACGTCTTGCTGAAGAGGAATCAGGAACTGATGAACTTGCTTCATCCATAAAATCTCTTCTGGGTTTAGATATAGTTGAGCGTTTGCAAGCTGACCTTAAAATATATTCTTCAAAAGGAGAATTTTGGCAAAAGGAAGATCCTTTGCACCAGGAGCTTCTAGAGTTAAATTCTGAGATTAATGAGCATTTTAAAGAAAAATCACAATTAAAGCAGGATCTTGGAAGCTTGGAAACGGATCTTGGTTATGGCACTAAGAAAATTATTGATTTGGAAGATAAATTACTTTCAGAGGGTGGGGAGGTTGCCAATAAACGACAAAGTTTAATTGAGCAAAAAAGCAGGCTTCAAGAGGCTGAGGCCCGACTCGAAAATGAACTTCGTGAACTTTGTGTTGGGCTTTTGCCCTTAAGTTTGATTCCTCAATTATGTGGGCAATTGGCGGATTCCCTCAGATTTGAAATCGATGCACTATCTCTACATAAATTCTCGGAGATAAAACAGAAAACAGTTCAGCAAATTGAAAGTCGTTTGTTAAAAGAGAAATTTTGGAAAAGTCTTGGGATAAAAATTACCCCCCTTGAACGGAGCAAAATTTGTGCATCACTTTTAAAGGAAATTTCGGACAAGCCCCCCAAAAAAGAAACCCAAAAAGCTATTTCACCTATTCATAATTATACAGAAGTTACTAAGCGAAAGCTCATTTCATGGGCAGAGCAAGCCCTAAGTGAGATTCCTAAACGTTCTGAGGGAATTTTAGTTGAATTGGAGGAGATTGCCAGGGATTTACATAATGCAACCAAAAATTTAGAGATTATCCAAGAACAAAATCAAGTTCAGCCGTTGATTAAATATATTCAACTAGAGTCAAAGGAAAAAGGGGTGCTTCAGGAGAAGAAGAAACAATTAGCGGAAAAAATATCAAAAATTGAAAACATTATTCGTGAGAAGGAAAGAGGATCGAAAAAGCTACAAGAGCGGATTTTAAGGTCAGGAAAAGTGGAGACAAAATTGCAATCCTTATCACGAGTAAATACTATTCTAGGAAAATATGCCGAAAATTTGCTTAAGAAAAAAGTTATGGTTTTGCAGGAATCTGTTACTAATGCCTTTCGACGATTAGCAAGAAAAAGCGATATGGTTTATTCAATTAAAATTAATCCCGAATCTTTTGAGGTTGTTTTAGAAAATAAACTGGGCAGGACCATTCCAAAGGATCAGTTGTCGGCAGGTGAAAAACAAATATATGCTATTTCATTGCTTTGGGGTTTGGGGCAGTCAAGTGGTAGACCGCTTCCTATTATGATTGATACACCTTTAGGCAGGCTTGATAGTGATCATAGAGATCATTTGGTGCAACGATATTTCCCTTTTGCAAGTCATCAAGTCATACTTTTTTCAACGGATACCGAAATCGACCAGAAATATTTAAATCATTTATCTTCTTTTGTAAGTCGCCAATATCACCTTCAATATGATGATGAAGAAGGGTGTAGCAAAGTTGAGGAAGGTTACTTTTGGTCTTCCTCAGGGGAGATTTCTAATTGAAAACTAATAGATTCAAATTGTCCACAGCCGCCACCGATCGATTAAGATTAGTCAAAGGCCGCACGGGTTTTAAGACTGATAATATTATTCCTAGAATTGGGTTTTGTCTATCATTGGCAGAGAAAAACCCACCCAACCCAAAAGACTATGACCAGGATGGAAAAGAATTCAACCGTTATACCTTGTTGGGGGAATGGGATGATATTTATGTGGCACTTTTGCGAGAAAACCTAAAAAATCACAAGATAGATTTCATTAATGAATTTGATTATTTTAGAGCCCATCTTAACCGGGGTGTCATTATCGCCTCTCGCCTCATTAAGTCACTTCCAGATATTACAAAATTGGTTGAGCAGGCCTCAAGGAACTCAAAAAGCTAATGGTTTACTATATCGGGGAAATAAACATTTTCTTTTAGTAATGGAGCGTGGGGGGGAATGAGTTATAGTCAAATGTGGTGTATGGGAGCATGATCAAGCGGCGTTCCTTTGAAGTTTGGCTGTTTCCTCATCTACGCCATCAATAAATTTTACGCCATTGATGACATCGGCTAATCGCCGAAATCCTCTCAGTTTTCGCCAGCCTTTTTCTGCACTCAAACCAAGTTTATAAACCATGGTCAGTAGGGTTGTTCTGCTG
>Ga0114931_10004433_pt1 | contig 17509 bp, 15 predicted proteins | sample 2SBtaG_FD_89579 | JGI IMG/M metagenome (GOLD analysis project Ga0114931, IMG submission 89579) | Deep subsurface microbial communities from Kolumbo volcano to uncover new lineages of life (NeLLi) - 2SBTROV14_V59a metaG | ecosystem: Environmental > Aquatic > Marine > Volcanic | place: Kolumbo...
CGCCTCGTTGGATCGGGGACAGTGCACCACCGAGCAATCGGCGCGCTGCACGGTGCGGACGTCCTCCTCGTCGACGTGCACCATGTGTACGAGCGTGGGGCGCGCCTCGAGCACGCCCAGCGAGGCGAGATAGCCCACCGGCGTGCGCCCGCTGGCCTGCCACGCGACGCCGAACGAGTTCAGGAAGGCTGCCAGGGGACCGCTGCCATCGCGGTGCAGGACGACCTCGTCGGCGGTCTCGGCCACGTGGATCTGCATCGGCAGGCGTTCGGCACGCGCCAGCACCGCCAAGCGCTGCATGAGCGGGGCGCTGACGGTATGGGGCGTGTGCGGGCTCACCCCTACGCGCATCCCGCCGGGACGCTCGAGCCGCCGGAAGGCGGCCAGCCGCTCCCGCGTACGCTCGAAGATCGCCTCGGCATCCGCCGGGTCGGGGCCGAGGACCTCCCAGTACGCCACCCCGGTGACGTCCGGGCGCTGAAGCAGGTGGTTCATGACCGACTCATCGGTGACGATGTCGCCGATGACGCGCACCCCGCCCCCGAGCACCTCGTCCAGGCCGCGCCGGGCCGCCTCGACGCCGCCCGGCGCATCCCGGCGGTGCCGGATGACGGCGCGCAGGAAGCTCTCGTAGCTGCCCCTGCTGTAGGGCATGTTGCTCAGATCGAGGTGGGTGTGGGCGTTCACAGGCGGAGGCGACACCGCGAAACCCGCGTCGGCCTCCTCGGCGTCCGGGAAGGCCTCGCGGGCCCGCGCGGCGCTCTCGACCGCGATCACCTGGCGCCGGCTGCCGTCGTCCTGCACGACCACGGCTCCGTCGGCCCGGGGCGTGCCGAGACCGTTGTAGACGACCTCCGCCCGGAGGATGGTGCGCTCGAGCACGCCGCTCAAGACGCGGCTGCCGTGCCCTCCACCACGTCGCCGGTGGCCGGCGCGGCCAGCAACGCCTCGACGTCGGGGTGGCGCACGATGCCGTACAGGCTGTCACGCTGCGCCGGCCGGTAGCCGGCGTCGACGATCTGGCGCACGATCTCGCGCTCCGGCGTGGAACGGTGACGCGCGCCCGCTTGCGACACGACGTTCTCTTCCAGCATGGTGCTCCCGAAGTCGTTGCAGCCGAAGCTGAGCGCGGTCTGGGCGACCTTGTAACCCATGGTGGGCCACGACGCCTGGAAGTTCGGGACGTTGTCGAGCAGCAGGCGACTGACGGCCACGTTCTGGAGGTAGGCGTGCGCACCGGCGCCCGGCGCTTCTCCCTCGATTCGCACGCCACGGGTCTGCAGCGTCCAGGAGATGAACGCCGAGAACCCGTTGCCGTGCGTGGCGAGCGCCCGGTCCTGTTGATCGCGGATGCGCATCATGCTCTGCACGCGCTGCTCGGGAGTCTCGCCGAAGCCGATCACCATGGTCGCCGTGGTGTACAGGCCCAGGTCCTGCGCTTCGCCCATGATGGCGATCCACTCGTCGGAGGCGATGCGGCCGGGAGCGACGTGGCGGGCGTGGCGCACCTCGTCGACCAGGATCTCGCCGCCGCCACCGGGGAGGCCGTCGAGCCCGGCGGCCTGCAACTCGCGCAGCACCTCCCGCGAGGTCATGCCGGTGAGCGCGGCCAGCCCCTTGATCTCCTCGGGGCTGAAGGCCTCGACCCGGATGGCCGGGTGGCGCTCCTTCAAGAACCGCAACAGGTCGGTGTACCAGGAGAACGGCAGGTAGCGGTTGACGCCGCCCTGCATCAGGATGCGCGTTCCGCCGACTGCCTCGAGCTCGGCGATCTTCCGGGAGATGGCGTCGTAGCTCAGGGTGTAGGCATCGTCCTGGCGGCGCGTGCGGTAGAAGCCGCAGAAGCTGCAGGCGATCGAGCACACGTTCGAGTAGTTGATGTTGCGATCGATCAGGTAGGTCACGACCTCCGGATCGGTGCGCATGTTCCGCACGGCGTTTGCCGCCGACGCCAGCGCGAACAGCGGCGCGCGGTAGAGGCCGGCAGCTTCGTCGGGCGTCAGGCGCCTTCCTGTTGCCGCCTTCCGGAGCACGTCCATGCGCACGAGCATAGCACCGCCCCCGGCCTCTACACGGGTCCGTTCCTACCGTGACCGGCCCTCTTCGGCCCCGCGACGGGAGCAACTGTGTACTTGTTTACCCGACCGCGATAAAATGACACACAATGGTATCCGATCCGCCCGACGAACACGCCAGCCCCTGGCGCCCCATCTTCGAAGCCGTGCGCAAGAGCGTCGGACACAGGCGCGACACCGACGGCGTCCTAGGAAGCATCAACTGGCTCCGCAAGGAGATGGAGCGCCGGGGCGCCAACCCCAACGTCGTCCGCAACATCATCTACCGCGACAAGGGCAAGCTGGCCGACAAGCGCGTCCTCTTCGAGATCCTGGGAGAGCTCTGGACGACGACCGGCCAGGCGCCGTTGCGGGCGCCGGAGCTGGAGGTGCTGCTGTCGCCCGGCAGCTCGGCCGAACAGGAGGTGTTGCAGCTCCTGGGCCGTGAGAAGCGGCGCGCCTATCGCACCTTCGTCGGGGGGGTGCGCGGCGGCGAGACCCCTCATCTGCTGATCACCGGCCGCCCGGGCTCGGGCAAGACCCTGCTGGCCGACTACATCCAGCAGGCCCTGGAGATCCAACCGCGCGCCGCCGACCGCATCGTCCGCCTGGAGTTCTCGGCGAGCGACCTGGCCGGCGCCCTGAGCCGGTTGGCCCTGGCGCTGGGCGTGCCTCGCGAGCTCATCGAGGCCAAGCTGCTGCGCATCGGTACCTCGAGCGCGTTCGCCGTGCAGGCGGACGCGCAGGCCGAGGTCGCGCGGGTGATCATCGATGCCGCTCGCCAGGAGTCCGGGCGCACCGTGTTCCTCCTGCACGTGTCGCAATCGATGGCCGGCCAGGACAGCCTGGGCATGGCGCCCCTGCGGCTCAACACCCCCGAGGTGCCGCGCGTGAGCGCGTCCGAGTGGCTGTGGCTGTCGTTGTTCGAGCCGCTCGGCCGGCTGCCCGGCGTTGCTGCGCTCGCCAGCATGGCCGACGTGCCGGCCCGCGCCATGCAGCGCCTCGGCGCGTTCGAGGGCCCGATCAAGCTCACGCCTCCCACGACCGCGGAGGCGCGACGTTTCGTGCGGGCCCGCCTCCCCCATCGCTCCCCCTCGCAGCAGGAGGACATCGTCCAGCGCGCAGGGCGCTCGTTCGAGGAGCTGCGTACGCTCACGCTGCTGGCCGAGGTGCGTGAGCCCGTCGGCGAGACCGCGCTCGAGGGGAACCAGCTCTCGATCGAGCAGCTCAGCAAGCTCGTCGACGTCTCCGGTGATGCCCGACTGCGCGAGTTCCTGTCGGCGCTGGCCACGCTGTCCATCCCCGAGTTCCCGACGTTCCGAGCCGACACCCTGATGCGGCTGCGTCACGACGGCACGGCCAAGGACCTCAACTCCTTCGAGCTCGCCTTCCTGGACCAGGTGCCCGGCGACGAGACCGGCTACCGTTGTTTCTCCCGTCAGCTCGCACGGGCGCTGCGTCAACGTCTCCAGCACGCGGACCCGGAGCGCTACCGGGCACTGAACCGCCAGGACGCCGAGGTCTACCGCGCCGACGCCCTGGCCGACCCTGCCGGTGAGAGCGCGTCGCGCTTCCTCCACCACGCCTTCGAGGCCCGCGACTGGGACACGATCGCCTCCTGGTTGCAGCGCCACAGCATCCAGCAGTCGCTGGTGCGTCGGATCTGGCAGGCCGCCGCCGAGGAGCTGACCGGGAGCGCGACGTTCCACACCGTCGCCCGGCAGGTGGCGGCGCACTACGTCAAGCTGGGGAGCTACGACCACGCCGACGCCCTCAGCGCCTTCGACGCACTCGCCGCTTCCGCGGACGCGGACGTCCGCGCCTGGACCACGCTCAAGCGCGCCGAGGGCGAGGTGCTCAAGGGGCGCTACGAGCAGGCCGAACGCCTGTTGGAGACCTGCCCCGGGACGCGTGTTCCGCTCCTGCGCGCCGAGGTCGCGTTGGTGCGCGCCAGCATCGCGCGCTGGCGCAGCGATCTCGACGAAGCGGCCCGTCTCGTGGACGAGGACGCGCGCTCCGAGCTGGAGCGGGTGGTCGACGACGACGGCACGAGCAACCTCGCCCGCGCCAAGGTCTCGGTGTGGGCGGGCTTGATCGCCAAGGATCGCGGCGACCTCGAGGGAGCGCTGCGCGAGTTCGACGCCGTCGAGACCGACGAGGATCTCATCCGGGCACGTCTCGCGTTCCAGAGGGGCGACGTCTGCCTGAAGCTGGGGCGTTTCGACCAGGCGTTGCGGGAGCTCGACCTCGCCGTCGACCTGGCGCACCGCTCCGAGGCGCTGGTCCAGGAGCAAACCCGCTTCCTGGCGCGCCGGGGAACACTGTACCGGCGCATGGGCGACCTCGCGCGCGCGTCGCGACTTCGAAGCGGCGCGCGACATCTTGGAGCTGGCCGATGCCGCGCCCACCGAACGCGACTTCTGGCTCGCCAAGGTCGACGACGAGGCGGCCCTCGCCCTGCTGGCCGAGGGCGCCTTCGAGGAGGCCACCTTCACGCTGGCGCGCAACATCGAGCGCTTCCGCAGCTACGCCCAGGCCCTGGAGGTGGAGGCCGAGTACCGTGTGCTGCGCACGACGCTACACATCGGGCTGGCGTACGCCTGCCGCGGCATGGCGCAGCCGTTCCGGCTGCCCCTCCCGGCGCTGCCGCTGCCCGACGCCGACCGACCGGACCTCCGCCACGCGCGTCAACGCATCGAAGAGGTCCTCGCCGCGCTCGACGGCAAACCCGACCGCGAGCTGCACGGATTGCTCTTCCGTCAGGCGCACCTGCACGCCAGCCTCGTGGCGGCCCGCCCCGAAGACGCCCTGGCCCACGCCGAGCGCGCGATCCTGGAGTCGCGCTTCGCCTACCAGCGTGCGGAGTCCCTCGCCGCGGCGGTGGCGGCACGTCTGCGCATGGGCGACGCCGACGGTGCCATGGAAGCCCTCACCGAGGGGGAAGCCGCTTTGAAGGCCGCCCTCCCCGCCCACGACGAACGCGAGCGCGGCGACCTGGGCCTGCGCGCACAGTACGTGGCCCTGGCGGGCGCCACGCAGCTGCTCCACGGCGCCTCCGGCGAGGCCGCCGAGCGGCTCGCCGTCGCCCTGGAAGATGCCGACCTGGCCGCCTACCACGAGGGCTTGCTCCGCGCCTTCGGCGAGGCAGCGGAGCGCATGCCCGCCGACGACGGAGCCTGGCGTTCCCACGCGCGCCTGCGCGTCCTCCTGGGCCTGGGCGAACGACCCGATGTCGGGCCCGCCAGGCTGCCCGACGCGCTGGTCGCGCGCTGGCGAGACCGGCAGCGCGTCCCGGCGCCCGCGTCGTGAGCTCGGGCCGGCCGTGACCGAGGCCACCGCCCGGCCCGTCGCCGGGGAAGCCCGCATCGAGGTCTGCCTTTCTCCCGAGACCCTGGGGGCGCTCGAGTCGCATCCCGGCATCGACATGTTCCGCCCGGCGGCCAAGCAGCACCAGGCCCTGATCGGCATCGCGCGTGACGCACAGTCCTGCGTCAGCGTCGGCGTGGACGACGAGCGCATGGTGGCGTACGCGGCCTTCCATCCGCCGTCGGACGTGGAGTCGTGGGGGGAGGACCGCACCGGCAGGCTCATCGAGCTGGGCGCGGTCGAGGTGGCGCCGCCGTACCGCGGTCAGCACCTTGCCGAACGTCTCCTGGCGGCCACCTTCGAGGACGGGCGCTACGAGACCACCGTCGTGTTCGCCACCATGTACGTCTGGCACTACGACCTGAAGCGCACGGGGTTGAACGACTTCGCCTACAAGCGCCTGCTCGAGCGCCTGTACCGCAGCGCCGGTTTCGAGGCGTTCAACACCGCCGACGCGGAGGTCCGCAGCAGCTCGGCCAACCAGCTCATGGCGCGCATCGGGGCGCACGCCGATCCCACCGTCGTCGAGGAGTTCCACCGACTGCGGACGCGCCCCCGCTTCTTCGGCTGAGGGTGGTGCCGCGGCGCCACGCGCCGGCCAGGAGGTACGATTCTCTTCGGGGCGCGCACGGCGCGGGCTCGGGTTCTGGAGGGCACCATGCTGGTACAGGACATCATGACGCGGCGGGTGGTCGCCATCGGCCCGGACATGCCGATCCGCGACGTCAACGCGCTGATGGAACAGCGCAACATCCGCCACTTCCCCATCCTCGAGAACGTCGCGGGGCCCGCCCGCACGGGTCCGGACGACGAGGGCGCCGCCGTCGATCGCCTGGTGGGGATCTTATCGGATCGCGACCTTCGCCTGGTCGGCGCCGACCACCCGTTGGCCCCGAAAGGGGTCGCGGCGACCGACCCGGTCCGACGGGTGATGGTGGCGCCCGTGCTGACGGCGCATCCGCTGGACCCGATCGAGGAGACGGCCAAGACCCTGCGGGAGAACAAGATCGGCGCCATGCCGGTCATGGACGGCAACCATCTGGTCGGCATCGTCACCGGCATCGACATGCTCGACGCGCTGGTGCGCATGTCGGGCGTGTACGAGGCCGCAACCCGGCTCGAAGTCGAGGTGCCCAACCGTCCCGGGGCGCTCGCGGCGTTGCTCGCGGCCATCGCCGAGCGGCGCCACAACGTCTCCAGCGTGATGACGTCGCGTGCCGACGCCGAGAGCGTGACGTTCGTACTGCGTGTGGCCACCGTCGACGGCAGACGGCTCGCGGAGTACCTGCGCGGTCGAGGCTTCGTGATCCTCTGGCCGCTCGACAAGACCCGCGAACCGTGAGCGAGGCGAACGACAGCGGCCGCCGGAAGGGCGCCGCGCAACGCGCGGTTCGCTTCGTGTACGACCCGTCCCTCGCCGCGTACGAGCTCTCCCCGGAACACCCGTTCCGCCCGGAGCGCCTCGAGCTCACCCGCACCCTCCTCGAGGACATCGGCGCGTTGGCGCCCGACGCCTACGCCGGCGTCACGCCCATCCCGAGCGCGAGCTGGCACGCGTGCACTCGACGCACTACATCGACGCAGTCCGACACGCGTCGCACGGGGAGCTGGAGGACGAGGCCTACAGCTTCGGCCTTGGTACCGGCGACAACCCCGTCTTCGCCGACATGCACGAGGCCGTGCTCCGCGTGTGCAGCGGCACGGTCACCGCCGTTGAGCTGGTGGCGAGCGGGCAGGCGCAGCGCGCGGTGAACCTCGCAGGGGGCCTGCATCACGCCATGCGCGCCAAGGCGTCGGGCTTCTGCGTATACAACGACCTGGCCCTCGGCATCCGGCGCGCCGTCGACGCCCACGGCCTGCGCGTTGCCTACATCGACCTCGACGTCCACCACGGCGACGGCGTACAGTGGCTGTTCTACGACTCGCCCGACGTCATGACCATCAGCCTGCACGAGTCGGGACGCTACCTGTTCCCCGGCACGGGCCACACCTACGAGACGGGACGGGGGCCCGGCCGCGGCACGTCCGTCAACATGCCGCTCGAGCCCTTCACCGAGGACGCCTCCTTCCTCGAGGCGTTCGAGACCGTGGTGCCGCGCGCGCTGGAGGTCTTCCGGCCCGATCTCATCGTGCTGCAGGCCGGCGCCGACATGCACCGCAACGACCCGCTGGCCGACCTCAACCTGAGTCTAGCGGCCATGGGCGCGAGCTACCGGCGGATGGTGGAGCTGAGCGAGCGTTTCACGGGAGGCCGGCTGATCGCCACGGGCGGCGGCGGGTACGACCCCTACCGCACCGCACCACGTGCCTGGGCCCTGCTCTGGTCCGCCATGACCAACCAGGAGCTGCCCGAGCTGGTTCCCGAGGCGTGGCGCGAACGCTGGGCCCCGCGGAGCCCCGTCGACCTCCCGGTCCGCATGCTGGACGATCCCTCAGCCTGGACTCCGGTACCCCGCCGCGCCACGGTAAGCTCGCACAACCGGGCCGTGGCATCGCGGCTCATGGAAGTGCTCGAGACCATCTGGAGCGGTCACGGCGCGCAGACCGACGGCGCCGTCGAGGATCGGGAGGACTCCGCATGAGGATCGGATTCATCGGACTGGGGACGATGGGCGCGCCGATGGCACGCCGCCTGCTCGAAGCGGGGCACGACGTCACCGTGCACAACCGCACGCGGCAGCGCGAAGAGCCCCTGGAGGCGCTGGGCGCCCTACGTGCCGCCACCCCGCGCGAGTGCGCCCGCGACCGCGAGCTGGTCATCACCATGGTGAGCGATACGCCGGACGTCCAGGCCGTGGTGCTGGGCGAGGAGGGCGCGGTCGAGGGCATGGACGGGGGCGCCGTGCTCGTGGACATGAGCACCATCAGCCCGGCCACGACGCGTCTCATCGCCGCTGCCCTGGCGGACCACGGCATCGCCATGCTGGACGCGCCGGTCTCCGGCGGGAGCGAGGGCGCCGCCCGCGGCACCTTGTCCATCATGGTCGGGGGCGAGGCGGCGGTCCTGGAACGCATCCACAGCGTTCTGGACGTCCTCGGTGCCACCGTGACCCACGTCGGCCCCATCGGCAGCGGCCAGGTGACCAAGGCCGTCAACCAGGTCATCCTCGCCGGGACCTATGCCGCCATCGCCGAGGGGCTGGCGCTCGGCCTGGCTGCCGGCATCGACATCGAGGCGGCCCATGCCGCCGTCTCTGGGGGCGCCGCGGGCTCCTGGGCGCTCACCAATCGCGGCCCCAACATGATCCACAACCACTATCCACTGGGGTTCCGCACCCGGCTGCACCGCAAGGACCTCGGCATCGCGCTGGCGTCGGCGCGCGACCTCGGCGTGGCCCTTCCGCTCGCCGCCTACGTCGAGCAGCTGGAGACGAGCCTCGTCAAACGCGGCTTCGGCGACGAGGACGTCTCCAACATCGCCCGCATCGTACGCGAGCAGGCGGGCCTGGACGAAGTGGGCTGAGTCGGCGCCCTCAGGAGGAACGCCGGGCCACCATCCATACGCGAGCGGCATCGGCCGGGGCGGGTGCGCCGCTGGGGTAGCTGACGGCCTCCACCTCCGCGAACCCCGCCGCCTCGAGCAGCTCTGTGGCCTCCGGGGGGTCGTAGGGGCGTTCGTAGTGGATCTCGGTGAACGGACCCTCGTCGGTCTCGCAGTAGGCCTCGACCTTGGCGAGCGCGGTGGCCTCATCGAAGGAGTGGACCCAGCGGTAGTACACCTCGCCGGCCCAGCCCTCTACCCGACCCCCCTCCCACAGGTCGCGGAGCCCGACGGTCGTGTTGACATCGAACACGAACAGGCCGCCAGGCACGAGGTGGTCGTACACGCGCCGAGCCATCGCCTCGAAGCCGCTTGGCTCCAGGAGGTTGTTCAGGGCGTCGAACACGGAGTAGGCCAGCGTGAAGCAGCCCGGAAGCCGCATGGTGCGGAAGTCGCTGCGAAAGAACCGTACCGACGGGAGCTTGCGCTGGGCCACGCGCAACATCGCCTCCGAGCCGTCGAGCCCGCACACGGTGATCCCGCGCTCGAACATCGGCACCGTGGCGTTGCCGGTGCCGCACCCCACGTCGAGCGCCGCCCCGCCCCGCCAGCCACGCTCCCGGGCGAGCCGCAGGATGAACGCCGCCCAGTCGTCGTACTCGACGTCGGCCATGATGGCGTCGTAGACCTCGGCCAGGGCGGTGAAGGGCGCGCGCGCCATGCGCGCCCAGTATACGAGGGGCCGACCGGCCCACCGGCCCACCGGGATCGTGGCCCAGGAGCGATCGGCCGATGGTGGCGTGCGCCGCCGTGCTCCACCCCGGCCCTGCTAGCCTCGGAGGGAACGTTGAGGGTCGCCCCGCGTCCGCTGCCCCCCCGGCGGGGCCGCTCTCGGGGTTCGCTGGTGTCGACGGCCCGCCCCGGGGTTCCCACCTTGGCGGGGGCCCGATCACCGTCCGGCGGAGCGCATCAGGCCGAGCGCTCCGCCCCTTCACGTACCAGCAGCACGATCTTGCCGATGTTGCGGTTCTCCCGCATGCGCTGCTGGGCCTCGCCCACCCGTTCGATCGGGACCACGCTGTCGACGACGGGGTCCAGCCGCCCCTCGGCGAGCGCCTGCCCGAAGCGCTCCTCGAAGGCCTCGCGGATGCGTACCTTCTCCGCGACCGGCCGCGAGCGCAGCGTCGATCCCTTCAGCGTGGCGCGCTTCGCCATCAACCTTCGGATGTCGAAGGTGGCCTCGCTGCCGCTCAGCGTGGCGATGAACACCATGCGACCGCCGACGCGCAGCAGATCGAGATTGCGTTCGAAGTAGGCCTCCCCCACCATGTCGAGGATGACGTCCACGCAGCCGTCGTCGGCGGACGCCCCCACGGAGGCGCGCACGGCCTCGGCGAAGTCCCGGCGACGGTGATCGATGGCGAGATCCGCACCGAGCGCGCGACACGCCGCGACCTTCGCCTCGCTGCCGGCCGTGGCGTAGACCGACGCACCGGCCAGGACCGCCTGCTGGATGGCCGCCGTCCCCACGCCGCTGGCGCCGCCGTGGACCAGCACGCGTTCGCCGGCCCGAAGGTTCGCCTCCAGGAACAGGTTGAGGAACGCGGTGAAGGCCGCCTCCGGCAGCGCCGCCGCCTGTGCGAAGCTCCATCCCTCGGGCACCGGCATCAGCATGCCCGCGGGCACCGCCACCCGTTCGGCGTAGCCGCCGCCGGGCAGCAGGGCACAGACCCTGTCCCCTGCATGCACCCCGGTCACCTCGTGCGGCACCTCCCGCACGACGCCCGCCATCTCCAGGCCCAGAATCTCGCTCTCCCCCTCCGGCGGAGGGTAGTGACCCGCACGCTGCGAAAGATCGGCGCGGTTCAGCGCCGTGGCGTGGATGTCGACCATCACCTCCCCCGGCCGCAGCGACGGCTCGCGCACCTCGCGATACGCGAGCTCCCCGCCTTCACCGACCACGATCGCCTTCATAAGGAGCCTCCTACCGACCATGCTAACGCCCGTGCCCGTCGGGCCGGCCCGCCCTCCTCCGCACGGCCCTCACGCAGACCTGTTAGCGTAGCGCCATGATCGGCGTAGACCTGGGCACCACCAACGTCCGCATCCACGTCAAGGGCAAGGGCGTGATGCTCCGCGAGCCCGCCGTGATCGCGGTCGTCAAGGGCACCACCGACGTCAAGGCCGTCGGTCAGGATGCCTACCGCATGCTCGGTCGAACGCCCGGCAACATCACCGCCGTCCGGCCCATGGCCGATGGCGTCATCGCCGACTACACGCTCACCGAGAAGATGCTGAAGGCCTTCATCTCGAAGGTCCTGACCGGCGCGAACCGCCTGCTGCGCCCCAACATCATGGTCTGCATCCCCAGCGGCATCACCGAGGTCGAGAAGCGGGCGGTGCTCCAGGCGATCAACGAGATCGGGGCCCGCAAGGCGTTCCTGATCGAGGAGCCGGTGGCCGGCGCCATCGGTGCGGGCGTCAACATCGCCGATCCGGTCGGATCGATGGTCATCGACATCGGCGGCGGCACCACCGACATCGCCATCATCAGCATGGGCGGCATCGTCGTCTCGGAGAGTCTGCGTATCGCCGGGAACACCTTCGACCGGGACCTCATGGCCTTCGTGAAGGCCCAGCACAACCTGCTCATCGGCGACCGCACCGCCGAGGAGATCAAGCGTACGGTGGGTGCCGCCGTGATCACGCCGGACGACGACGAGCGCAGCATGGAGGTCCGCGGCCGCGACCTCATCGACGGCATGCCCAAGAGCGTGACCATCACCACCGAGGACGTGGTCCGGAGCCTGAGCGAGTCGCTGGACAAGATCGCGGCGGGCGTACGCAAGGTGCTCGAGCACGCACCGCCCGAGCTGGTCTCGGACGTGATCGAGCGCGGCATCGTGATGACCGGCGGTGGCGCCAAGCTGCGCAGCCTCGACGCCTTCCTCAGGCGCGTGACCAACACCCCGGTCGCGGTGGCCGAGACGCCGGAGGACTGCGTGGTGCTGGGCACGGCCAAGGCGCTCGGCATGTCGCGCATGCTGCAGGACGCGCGCAGCACCGTCCTGCGCTACTGACCCTCGCTCCGGCATTGGACAGACCGATCGGTCTGGGCGACGCCTCCCGATCGGCCCGGGCTTGGCGGGGGACGCCGGGGCGCGCCACGGACCGCTGGGAAGCGAGAACCGTCCGTACGTCGAAGCGGGGCACGCGGTCGCGCGCCCCGTCGAGGACGACGGTGCGCATGATCTCGGCCGTGGCCGGTCCGGGAGCACGGATGCGCTCCGCGGACGGAGTCACGGCCGAGCGGTAGCGCCCTCGATCGCCACGAGCTCGAGCTCGAAGATCAGGGGCTCCCCCGCCAGCGGGTGATTGGCGTCGAGCGTGACGCTCTGCTCGCCGACCTCCGCAACGGTCACGGGCACCGCCTGCCCGTCGGGTTGGCGCAGCTCGAGCCGCATCCCCGGCACGATCTCCATGTCCTCGGGGACCTGCTCCCTGGGCAGGTCGAGCACGAGGTCGTCGCGCCGCGCGCCGTAGGCGTCGTCGGCCTCGATCCGCGCCTCGCGCCCTTCGCCGACCTCCATCCCTTCGACCGCACGGTCGAACCCGGTGATCACCTGCCCGGACCCCACGGTGAACTCGAGCGGCTCGCGCTCGCGCGAGGAATCGAAGACGGTGCCGTCGTCGAGGCGTCCGGTGTAGTGGACGCGCACGGTATCGCCACTCCTGGCTGTGGCCATGGCGGCCTCCTTCCCTGCCGGCCGGCATCCCGGCACGATGCGAACGTCCCGACGACGATCCGGCCGCAGTCGGGGCAGTCTACCGGCCGCCCCGGCGAGCCCATGGCGGTTGCATGACGAACCCCCCGCCGCCATGGCCTAGTGGAACACGAAGATCCCGAGCAGGCCGCCCGCCACGATCAGCAGGGCCGGGTGTACGTTGAAGCGGATGGAGAGGAAGAACGCCGCGGCCGCCAGCAGCCAAAGCGACCAGTTCTTCAGCCATTGCGGCGGCATGCCGAACGCCCGGGGAGCGAACTCCCACACCACCAGCGCCAGCAGCGCGATCACCACGGGCCGCACCCCGCGGAGGAAGTGTTCGAACACGGGGCTGCTGCGGTAGCGCAGGTAGAGGCTGCCCAGCGCGATCATCGCGATGATGGTCGGAACGGCGACGCCGATGAGGCCCATCGCGGCCCCCGGCCACCCCGACACCTTGAAGCCGACGTACCCTGCCATCTTCGTGGCGATGGGCCCGGGCAGCGAGTTGCCGAAGGCGAACGCGTCGAGGAACTCGTCCTTGGTGAGCCAGTGCTGCACCTCGACGACCTCCTCCTGGATCAGGGGGATCATCGAGGGCCCGCCGCCGAAGCCGAACAGCCCGACCTTGGCGAACGACCAGAACAGTCCGAAGAGCTGCATGTTGCCGAGTCTACCGTCCCTGGCACGCTCGGACGGCCGAAGGCGGAAGCCGGCGGGGACGCGCGGCCCCGGTCACGAACCCTCGCCTTCCAAGCTCGTCTCGCGGACGTCGAACACGTCGCGGAGGTAGTCCCCGAAGAAGTTGATGCTCAGCACCGTGATCATGATGGCCACCCCCGGGAAGATCCCGAGCCACCAGGCGCGGCTGATGAAGCTGCGTGCGTCGCTGAGGATGAGCCCCCAGGTGGGCGTCGATGCCTTCACCCCGAGGCCCAGGAAGCTGAGGCCCGCCTCCGCCAGGATGGCGTAGGAGACGCTGACGGTCGCCTGCACGATGAGCGGCGCCAACGAGTTCGGCAGGATGTGCCGCAACATCAGGCGCACGTCCGACGCTCCCAGAGCTCGTGCGGCCTCGACGTAGTCGCGCTCACGGATCGTCAGCACCATGCCCCGGGCGATCCGGGCGAAATCGTCGAGGAACGCCAGGGCCACGGCGATGATGACGTTGCTCAGCCCGGTCCCGAACACGGCCACCAGGTACACGGCGATGATGAAGTTGGGGAACGCCCATTGCAGGTCGATGTAACGCATGATGATGGTGTCGAGCCAGCCGCCGTAGTACCCGGCCAGCAGGCCCATGAGCACGCCCAGCAGCATCGAGGACACGACCGTCACGATGCCCACGAACAGCGAGATGCGCGCCCCGTAGATGACGCGGCTGAGCAGGTCGCGCCCCAGGTCGTCCGTCCCGAAGGGGTGGGCCCAGCTCGGCGGGCTCAGCATGCCGAACGCCATCGAGGTGGGGTCGGCGGGCGACGCGTAGGGGGCGAGGGCGGCCGCGCCGACGAGCACCACCAGCACCACCAGCGAGATCAGCGCGCGTCGGTCGGCCAGGAGCAGCTTGACCCAGCGGGCCCTCTTGCGGAGCGCGGGTGCCGGCTGCACGGCCGTCGGTCGGAGGGGTACGGGATCGGCCACGCGCTTCACCTCAACCGGATGCGAGGGTCGATGAACGTGTAGAGCACGTCGACCACGAGATTCGTCGCCACGAAGATGGCGGAGACCACCAGGATCGCCCCCTGGACCACCGGGTAGTCGCGGTTGAGGATGCCCTGGATCAGCACTCTCCCCAGCCCCTTGATGGCGAAGACGTTCTCGACCACCACGGCGCCGGCCATCAACAACGCGAAGGCGATACCGACCACGGTGACGACGGGGATCAGCGCGTTGCGGAAGGCATGCTTGAGCACCACTCGTTCCTCGACCAGACCCTTGGAGCGGGCCACGGTGATGAAGTCCAACTTCATCACCTCGAGCATCGACGAGCGGATCATGCGCGCCAGGATCGCGGAGAAGGCCGTGCCGATGGCGGTCGCCGGCAGGATCAGATGGCGGAACCAGGGGACGAAGCCGTCGCTCAGGGGGGCGTAGCCGATGGCCGGGAGCCACCGCAGGTGCACGGCGAACACGATGATCAACACGATGCCGAGCCAGAAGTCGGGCATCGACAGGCCGAGGAACGCCAGGAAGGTCAAGCCGTGGTCCAACGGCGAGTTCTTGCGCACCGCCGAGATGATGCCGGCAGGTACAGCGATGGCCATGGCGATGACGAAGGCGAGCAGCGCCAGCGACATGGTGCGTGGCAGCGCTTCCGAGATGATCTGGGTGACCGGGACGCGGCTTCCGTAGATGGAGGCGCCCAGGTCGCCGTGGGCGACGTTCCACATCCACAGCCCGTACTGCACGTACACGGGCTTGTCGAGACCGTACTTGTGCCGCAGGACGTCCGCTGCGTGGGGATCGCCGATGTCGAAGAGCATGGCCTGCAACGGGTCGCCCGGCACCGCCCGCAGCATGAAGAACACGAGGGTCGCCACCGCCCACATCACCACGATGGCGGCGACGATCCGCTTGAGAAGATAGGTGGTCACGGGAGTCCTACCTCGGGCCCCGAGGTCCGGGGCGATCGGAACAGACGCGTGGGGCGCCTCGCCAGCGGTCGCCGGGGCCCGTCGGGCCCCGGCGATACGGTGTCGGCTGCGGCGCGTCTAGGCGAAACTGACGCGGTCCAGGTCCACCAGCCCGGGGATGCGGCTCTCGGCCGGGTAGACGATGTCCTTGCGGTAGACCAGGATATCGAGCGGGTGGTACAGGAAGGCGGACGCCACCTTGTCGGAGGTGATCTTGTTCGCCTGCTGGACGAGCGCCTTGCGCTTCGCCAGGTCGGGCTCGGTCCGCTCCTGCTCGGTGAGCGCGTCCACCTGCTTATCCGAGAAGTAGCCGAAGGCCTCCGTGCCCTTGTCGCGCTTCGGGCCGTTGAACTTGGACGTGGTCAGCATCCAGTCCACCAAACCGTCGTCGGGGTCGTAGTCGCCGCCGGAGCCGATTCGCAGGAGGTCGTAGTTGTTGGCGTCGAACTCGTCGATGAGCACCGGGAAGTCCTTGGCGTCGAGCTCCACGGTGATACCCAGGTTGCGCTCGAGGATGTCGGCGATGATCTGCCCCTCGCGGCGCCCGGCGGGCGTGATGGAGAGCTTCACGGTCGGGAAGCCCCTGCCACCGGGGAAGCCCGCGTCGGCCAGCAGCTTCTGCGCCGCCGCCACGTCGAAGCGCTGCTCGCTGGTGCCGTCGATGGCGTCGTCGTAGAAGTAGCCCATGGCCGGGTTGATGGTCCCGAAAGCGGGCACGCCGCGCCCGAACAGGGCACGCTTGATGAAGTCGGCCCGGTCGAACGCCTTGGCGATGGCTAGGCGGACCATGAAACCCTTCTCCTTCACCAGCTCCGCGAACGGCTTGTTGAAGTCGGTGACCTTCATGTAGTCGCGCCAGGGGTTCAGCCACAACGACTGGAAGCCGGGGCCCGGGATCTGGCTGACCACCAGATCGGGGTTGGCCACGAAGCGATCGATCAGCTCCGCGGCCGGGGGATTGCCGCCGATGATCTGGATGTCGCCCGCCTCGATGGCCGCGGCCAGAGGCTCGGGCTCGACGATCGGGGTGATGGTGACGCGGTCCAGCTTCGGGCGCGAGGGGTCGTAGTACTGGTCGAACCTGGTGAGCTCGACACCCTGGCCCAGCTGGTGCGCGGTCACCTTGAACGGGCCGGTACCGACCGGCTTGAGCCCGTAGTCGGACTCCCCCATCTCCTTGATGGCGCGCTGGTTGACGATCGCCATGGCGCGACCGCTCGAGCGCTCGAGCACCTTCACCAGGAACGACGCCTGCGGCGCCTTGAGGTTGAACCGCACCGTGTAGTCGTCGATCTTGTCGACGCTGTCGACGCCTTCGAGGACGCTCGACTGGATGGACTGGTTGGGGTCCTTCGAGCGGTTGTAGGTGAATTTCACGTCGTCGGCGGTGAACGGGTCACCGTTGTGGAAGGTCACGCCCTGACGGAGCTTGAAGGTGTAGTGCAGCCCGTCGGACGACACGGTCCAGTCCTCGGCCAGGTCGCCCTCGGCCACCAGCTTCGGGTTTATGTGGGTCAACCCGCCCAGGACGTTGGAGGCGATCTGGAACTCGAGCACCTGGTTGATCTGCGCCGGGTCCAGCGTACGGATCTCGCCGACCCCGGCCCAGCCGGCCTTCAGGTGTCCGCCGGCCGCGCCCTGCGCGTACGCGACGGACTCCAGGCCGGGCGTGAAGCGCAGGGCGGACAGGACGCCGGCCGCCGCCATCAGGCGGAGGACGGCCCGCCGGCTCAACCGCGGCCCGCTCAGCTCCTCGACGTTCAACCCGAACAGCGGATCCTCGTGGTCGTACTCCTTGGCTTCGTCGATCTCGCGCTCGAGCGCCTCGCGCTCGGCTGCCTCGGCGTCCTCTCGTTTGTGGCCCACGACTCGCTCCTTGTCCTGATCGCCCGGACCGCGCCGAGCGCGGCCCTTCGAACGTGCGTCCATCTCACACCTCGGGTGTCGCTCCGGGCGTACCGCCCTCCCTCCTGCAGGCTCCTTGGCGACCATGCCAGCATCACCACCCGCGCCTTGCCGACGTCGGGGTCCGATTGCGCATGGTGCTACAAGTAAAGCTAGATTCCTACGCATTGTCAACCAGAGTCGCTGTCGTTATGCTGAATGCGTTGCCGATGGCGGGCAACGCCGCGCAGGGAGGCCGTATGCATCTCGACGAACTGGACAAGGCGATCATCGTCGCCCTGGAGGACGACGGGCGCCGGCCGTTCC
>Ga0114931_10004434_pt1 | contig 17508 bp, 10 predicted proteins | sample 2SBtaG_FD_89579 | JGI IMG/M metagenome (GOLD analysis project Ga0114931, IMG submission 89579) | Deep subsurface microbial communities from Kolumbo volcano to uncover new lineages of life (NeLLi) - 2SBTROV14_V59a metaG | ecosystem: Environmental > Aquatic > Marine > Volcanic | place: Kolumbo...
ACCATCTTACTGGCAGCACTACAGAAACGCGCAAGTGATATCCATATAGAAACGTTTTTACATGGCATTATCATTAAATATCGCGTAGATGGTGTTTTATATCCAGCCACAGAGAGATTAGATATTCGTCATCAAAATGCAATGATATCGAGATTAAAAGTGATGGCTGAACTTGATATCGCAGAGAGGCGAGTTCCCCAGGATGGACGTTTTAAATTACGCATTACTGGAAGAGACATAGATTTTCGTGTGTCAATATTGCCCAGTATCTATGGAGAAGATATCGTTATACGTATTCTTGATAAATCATCTATTAGTGAGGGCACACATCGTTTGAGTCTTGAGAACCTGGGAATGGAAGAAGAAATTCTTAAAAGATTCCGGAAATCCATATACGAACCTTATGGAATGATATTGATCACTGGGCCGACGGGGAGCGGCAAGACGACAACACTTTATGGAGCTCTAACCGAGCTGAACTCTGGCGAAGAAAAAATAATTACAATTGAAGATCCAGTGGAATATCAGCTGGATGGTATTGTACAAATACCCGTTAATGAGAAGAAAAATCTTACGTTTGCCAAAGGACTACGATCAATTTTACGCCATGACCCGGACAAGATCATGGTCGGTGAGATCCGGGATGAGGAAACTGCCCAAATTGCCGTCCAATCAGCACTGACAGGACATCTTGTTTTTACAACTGTTCATGCGAACAATGCATTTGATGTCATAAGTCGTTTTACTCATATGGGTATTGATGTGCACAACTTTGTGTCAGCACTTAACTGTGTGATGGCACAACGGCTTATCAGGAAAATATGCACAAAATGCAAGTATCCTACGACAGTGAGCTCACAGGTATTAGAGTTATCTGGCCTCGACCAAAAAAAGTTTTCAGATCAGCAATGGTATGAGGGTAAAGGATGTGATGCTTGTAATGATACAGGATACCATGGCCGCGTTGCGATTACCGAGTTCCTAGATTTGAGCTTGAAAATCCGCGAAATGATAATAGAAAGACGTCCCACTAGTGAGCTACAGGCAGCCGCACTTGAAGAAGGATTTGTTTCCTTGAGACAGTCAGCGCTTTCTAAAGCATTATCCGGAGAGACTTCTCTGAAAGAAATAAACCGTATTACCTTTGTAGATTAGCTATTATGCTTAAGCGTTTCTTTAAGCACAGTTCATGCATATCAATTTCGCTTGGCATGAATGTTATCCAGGCCAGCAAGCTTATTCATCATAATGAAAATAATGAAATTGAGTGGTTCGACAGCATCGACTCAAAAAAGAATCTCTTGCAAGGAAACAATTTTAATGTTCTTGATAGCAGTCTTGGAGAAATAATATCCACTATCGGGAGTAAAGAAGGAAAACACTCATCCCCGATTCAGGTAGTGTTACCTGATCCAATCGCGAGTACTGAAGTATTCTCTATTGATGAGTTGCCAAGATCAAAAATATCTATAGATAACCTTGTTCATTGGCGCATGTGTAAGAATTTTCATCGCGAAGTAGAAAATACTGCCTTCACATATCATATCTTCGGAAAAGAAAATAATGCCTATTTGGTATATGGGTTAATCGTGGAAAGAGCGTTGATTAATACGATTAACTCGGTATTCGATAGAAATAAGATGATAGTTAACAGAATCGACACAGGCGCTAATTACAGGCTTAATTTGCTTCATGACTGCCTGCCGGATAATCACAATGCCCTGGTTACCCTGGAAGATGAATATTGGACGCTAACAATCCGGGATGACATTGGTCGAATCTGTCTGATACGTTCTCGTTGGTATAGCCAGCCTGAAGATTTAGATGCTTTAGTGAAAAAAATATATATTGATATTGAGCGATCTATAAGAGCCTTTTCACATAGAGAGAATGGCAATGAAGTAACAGGTATATATGTTGATGGAAAATATCCTGTTAATGAGAAATTATCAAAAATGCTTTCGGAAATTATGCACAGCAGTGCCGAAGTAATTAACATAAAGGCGATGTTACTGGGTGAGCAGAACCATAATAATAACGTGTCATTATCATCAGTTACAGCGGGAATAAATTGCTGATGCTGTCTACAAATTTCGTGAAGTCACCCGCCGTATTAACCGTTTGGGTGTTTTTATTTCTTTTGTTATTAAGCATTATCACAGCAGGAGTCAGTGTCTATTTAATATTTGATGGTATAGATAAAAGAACAGAAGCGCTTGAATCAATGGAAAAATACGAGCGATTAAAAAAGAAAAAGAATGAAATAGAGGTACCGGACGAAAAAATGATGCCAACTAATGAGGATATTGTAACTTTATCAAACAAGGTGAAGATTGTTAACAATCTTTCTATATCCAAAGGCAGGCCTGTTTTATATCTACTTACCAGATTGGAAGAACTACTTCCAAAGGAGGCATATTTAATAAGTTTTAATCATAAAAAAATGAAAGGAGAGATACAAATCATTGCGCAATCATCAGATAAAAAAATACTGACCGAGTTTCTGGGAAGACTGGAAGAAGATCCCTACTTCAGCGAAGTGCTTCTTACAAAGAAAATATTTAAGGACAAAGAGAAGGCGGTGCATTTTGAGGTCAGATTAAAAGAGAACAACAAATAATGATGCGTCAATTATTAAAATATTCTTCCTATTACTATTATCAGCCTATGATTAAGTCTATGTGTGTTCTATTGCTCGTGGCCACAATATCACTGTCTGGTGTGATGGCGATTTATTGGTGGCCTGCAAACCAGAGTTACCGGAATATAGAGCAGAAACGCGTGGATTTGATGCGAGATGTCAAGCATGCAATAGAAGCCGAATTAATTACTGAAAATTATCGAGCTAGTAAGGCGACAATCACGGAATTAGAAGAAAGACTGGAATCGGATACCAGGCAGGCAACATTGGTTAACAATTTAGCAACTTTAGCCAAACGTAATAATATCAAAATAACCAGTGAGTCATTTGAAGAAGGCAAAAAAAAATCGGCATACTACCCGCTTTATCAGGATATACAGTTAGAAGGCAGTTACGCGTCATTACGTAGTTTTCTCTTGGGTGTAGGACAATTACAGACATGGACCATTGCGCTGGAAACAAATATGCAGCGCCTTCACAAACAGCCTGGAATTATTAAAGCGAGACTAAAGCTGGTTACTTACCGTAAGAGTAAGGAAAGCAAGGGGCGCACTAAATGAGCACAAAGCGCCAAATTCTTATTCTAGCAGTAGCAGCGTTAATAGTGCTCAATTTATGGCGATGGTGGCCAGAAAACAACATTGAAGATGTATTGGATAACGCAGAGTCAATTAATATAAGTTCATCTGAAAATATAGACTTGAAAGTTGCGACTATTTTATCCTCACAAAATACTCGCATGAAGCGTGATTTATTTTATATGCCTGCACCGAAAATCATAAAACAGCTACCAAAGGAAAATCCCAAGAAGCCTACAGAAATACAAAAGAAAAAGGTTGTCTCAGAAGCTGAGATTTCTAGACAACTCGCTGATAAAGAGCTAAATAAGTATAGGCTGGTAGGGATTGCCAAGAAAAGAGGGAGAATGCGTGCCTTCCTTCATAAAGGTGAGCTTTCATTTATCGTATCTGAGGGTGATAAAATCGAGTCGGATTATACTGTCGAAAGTGTTACTTCTGATAGTATTGTCCTCGTTCATAGCCCAACGAACACGTCGAAGTTAATATCACTTTCAAATAAATAAAAAACGGAACAGGATAAAAAATAATATGCGGTACAAGGGAATATTTCTAGTCATTATTATGCTGACCCATTTTCTTTCAGCATGTACTACTACGCCAGAACTCGCAGAGAGGTATGTTGCTCAGGATGAGTGGTTTAAGGCGGTGATAGAGTACCGTAAAGCTTATGCAAAGAATCCAGGTGATGTTGGTTTGCGATCGCGTCTTAAGCAAGCCGAGCTTAAAGCGGCCGATTATTATTATCAGCAAGGGCTGAAACTGATCGATCAAGATAATATTGATGGTGCCATTGTAATGTTTCAACAAGGACTTGTCGCCAAATCAGATCATGCAAAACTCAGTAGTGCAATGAAGGATGTATTGGCAAGAAAAGAAGCTAATGCCATTTACCAAGAAGCGTTAATACATAATGAGTCAGGACAAAAGAATAAGACTAAAAAGCTGTTAATTCGTGCGCTACAAATTTACCCGGATCATGTGGAAGCATCTGAGCTTTTGAATAAACTCAAGGATAAAGAAGAAGAAAAAATGACAGCAGGGCTATCACTAATATCAAAGGAACCAATTACTCTGAATTTTAGAGATACAGATATAAAAACCGTCTTTGAGTTTCTTGCGCAATCATTCGGGGTGAATGTAATATTTGATCGGGATGTTAAAGAAGTGCCCGTTTCAATGTTCGTTGAAAATGTTACTTTTGAGCAAGCTTTAAAACTTCTTCTTGGTACAACAAAAACATATTATCGCCGGCTTGGTTACAACACGATCCTTATTGCCCCGGATACCAAGGAAAAACGTGGACAGTATGAGGACTATCATATACGAGTCTTTCATTTAAATATCACCAAAGCCAAGGATATGGCTAATCTGCTTAAAGGTGTTCTTTCACTCAAAAAAGTTATAATAAACGATAATTTAAATACACTCGTCATAAGGGATACCAAGAATGTATTGGATCAGGTAGAAAAATTAATAGCAGTCAATGATCAGAAACCGGCCGAACTGATTTTCGATGTCGAAATATTAGAGGTTAATAGAACAAAATCGGAACAACTCGGGTTCGATTTTGGTAGCCAGATATCAGTCGCTTTCTCCCCATTCACGGTCTCCGGTTCTTATGCGGATGCTATTCGTTCCGGAACAGTGACACTTTCAAGTGTGGCATTTAATTATTTCAAACAAGACGTAGATGCTAAAACGCTAGCCAATCCAAAGATACGTGTGATCAATAATAAGCCGGCAAAAATTCATATCGGCGACAGAATTCCACTACGCTCATCAACGATCCTTGATGCAACGGGTCAAACCCGCACGACTTTTGAATACCGGGATATAGGTATACGTTTGAATGTGCTCCCGGAAATTCACATGGATAATTCTGTAACAGTTAAACTTGAACTGGAGGTAAGCTCACTTGGCCAGAATCTTGGTACCCAGAATGAGCCGGCTTTCAGCATTGGGACAAGGAATTCTGAGACCTATATGCTTTTAAGAGATGGAGAAACAGCTATATTAGGTGGCTTGATTAGAGATGAAGATAGAAACTCGACAATAAAATTACCTGGAATTGGTGAGATACCATTAATAGGGCCTCTCTTTAATTCACATGATGATCAATCCTTAAGGAGTGATGTGCTATTAACAATCACACCACGCGTTGTACGTTCATGGGATATACCAAGTAAGAAGGCACGTGACATGTATTCAGGAACAGCGAATACCTATGCACACGAATCATTGTTCAGCTATCTTAAATCATCAGCAGATACAACAGAACAACCACGAATAGCTCTAGGGGGAAAGGAAAGGCCCTCTAAAAAAGAAGTTACTGGCAAGTTCGCGAGTCCCGCTCAACCCTCCCCGGTAAAAACGATGCAGCTGGCGTTTGATGAAGCCTCCTATACATTGAACAGTAATGATGAAGTGAGAGTACAACTTGTGGCTGAAAATCTGGCAGCGATAAACGATATGCCAATAGAGATTCTGGTTAATCCGCAGATATTGAAATATACAGGAATTGAGCCTGGTGACGTTGGTTCTGGTGAGGTAAAAGCCTCGTTAGAAGCTGGTAAAGGAGCAATTAAACTCAATGTATCAAATATAAAGAAAGCACAGATTGGCGAGAAAAATATATTAGGCACACTGATACTTAAGGGGGTTAAACCGGGAATCTCATATTTAGTCTACAGGACATCAACGTACAAAACGAGTGAAGGAAGAAATGTTCGCGCACAAGTCAAAGCATCGCGCGTTGTTGTTAAATAACAAGCCAACCAGGGGTGTTACACTAATTGAACTATTGGTGGTGCTTGTCATACTTTCAATACTTGCCGCCGCCGCCATGCCGTATGCTGAAATTACCATTAAGCGCAACAAGGAAGTAGAACTACATGCAGCTTTGAGAAGAATTCGCACGGCTATAGATGATTTCCACGAAGACTGGAAGGCAGGAAAAATAATAAAAGATGACGATGTTGCCAGCAATGATGGTTACCCTGTGAATCTGGAAATCATGATCGAAGGTGTGGATACAACGGGAATTGAGGGTGGTAAGCGATACTATCTCAGGAGAATTCCTGCTGATCCTTTTTCCGATTCGTCATTAGAGCTGTCTGAGCAGTGGAATTTACGCAGTTATCAGGATGAGCCCGGAACAACCAGTTGGGGTGGAGAAGATGTTTATGACATTGCGAGTAAAAGCGAACGCACAGCAATTGATGGAACGAAATATAAGGATTGGTAATGTAAAACAATCAGCTTTCACACTGATTGAGTTACTTGTCGTCTTATTACTGATATCTATCCTTGCTAGCATAGTAACGCCCATAGTCACCAAATCGATAGACAGAGCCAAGGAATCGACTTTAAAAGAAAATTTACTTGTGATGCGTAAGGCACTTGACGATTATTATGCTGACAAGGGTACTTACCCAACCGAATTAAGCGCACTTGCTGAGGATAAATATATTCGTAAAATACCCATTGATCCAATAACTGAGCAAAGTGACACATGGCAAACCGAGTTATCTGACTCAGAAGAAGGGGAATCAGGTATCATTGATATACACAGTGGTGCACAAGGCACTTCAATTGATGGTAGCGCATATAGTGACTGGTAGTATAAAAGCATGAGGATTAACATGGCAACAAAACAAAACGGTTTTACACTGATGGAGTTACTCATTGTGTTGGTTATTATTGGACTATTGGCAGCGCTTGTGGGCCCGGCACTTTTTCAGCGTGTTAAACCTGCAAAGCAATCTGCCGCCCAGGCACAGATACAAAATTTCATGACGGCGTTAGATAGCTATTTCATCGATGTTGGTCGTTACCCGACGACACAAGAAGGTTTACAGGCATTACGCTCCAGACCATCAGGAGTTGGCAAGTGGCAAGGCCCGTATCTTAAAAAAGAAATCCCTAAAGATCCTTGGGCATTTCCTTATCTCTATCAAGCACCAGGCCGAACGGGTGGCTATGAAATATTATCCTACGGGGCAGATGGTAAAGAAGGCGGTGATGAAGAAAATCGGGATATCACAAGCTGGGAAAGCCAGTAACAGCCAACAGGGCTTTACCTATGTCGTGGTACTGGTGGCCATTGTCATTCTAGCCATTATGACAGAGGCAGCGACACCACTTGTATCAAGTCAGATAAAGGCAGAAAAAGAGCGTGAAATGATCTTCCGTGGTCAAGCCTATGTAAAAGCAATTCGCAGTTATTATGAATCAGGTAAAACTGTCAAAACATTTCCTCAAAACATTGACGATTTAACACAAGATCCGCGTTACCCGCTCAGGCGGCACATACGGAAATTGTATTCAGATCCAGTCAGCAGAGATGAATGGGTTTTGATACGGGATGAAGGTCGTGGTATTCGGGGAGTGGTGAGCTCAAGCAGTAAGAAACCACTTAAGATATCAAATTTCCCGATTGGCCTTGAGGAATTTAACGAGGCAAGCACATACAAAGACTGGCGGTTCGTTTATGTGCCGCAACATAAAAATAACAACTTACAGACTCAACTTGATAATAAACGTTAACAAAAAGAAATAGTAAATCACCATTAGAAAATATATAAAATGAGAAATAATATATAGTTATAACAATTATTAGACTTCCTCTAATAATTAGCTGTTGCATTAAGTCTTAGTTGCACTATATTTTTTGAGGAAATGCTGAGGGGCATAATAATTATATTACATGGGGCGGGGGTTCAATAGGAATCAATGAGGCTTGCCAGGACGCTTATTGGGACAGCACTTTTTGTTCTATCGTTAGGGGGAACTTCGCACTTAGCGGCAGCTGAAAAAGCTGTTCAAGGGCAATCAGCCCAGCTACAGCAATTGCAGGTCGAGTTGAGAGATGCATTGACTCGCGGCAAGGATGTCAAAGCGATTGTTGACAGAATCAAGGCACTCAATCCTACACCCACCATTAGCGCCTTTCCTGCCCGCAGTACCGAAGCCAGCGACTACAACCAGCGTCTATCTGAATTTCAGAAACTCATTCAGCAGGTTGTTCAGCAGAATACTATCTTGCCCACTGACGCCAACCGGCTATTAGCGTCTTATGAAGCACTACAGGCGGCACATATGTTGTTACTGGAGCGCTTTAATACGGTTAAAACAAAATTAAGTAGTTCAGTCTCTCCTTCGCAATTTGAACAGCGGCGCAGTGATGCGGAAGGTGACTACAAGAATAAAAGCAAACAATTATTCACATTGTTGCGGACCACGCTTGATATCCTGCAATCAAGCCAGGATAAAGAGAGTTTAATCAACAATAGTAATTTTAACGGGCAATTGCTGATCGCACTCAGACGAGCAGATGTATTTATCCGGCAAAATAATGCTCAACCAGCATCAAAGATTTTACGGAATAACTTACTACCGTTCAGTTCGGTTAACCTGGCGCAACGTACGCCAAAGACAACACCGGTTATCACGCCGAGCTATGCCACCGCCGGTCAGACAGTGGCAATCACTATGGAAGATCTTGCATCAACCCCAGATGCTCCGTTATCTGAGGAAATCCTGAAGAAAGCAAGAGAACTTGAAAATGACTACATCAAGATATATGAATTTGTTCAAAGCGAAATAGCAACTGAATGGTATGCCGGAAGTATGAAGGGTGCGGTTAATACCCTGCGCCAAGGAAGTGGTAACGATGTCGATCAAGCCAGTTTATTGATAGCCCTTTTTCGTGCCAGCAGTTTACCTGCACGTTATGTTCAAGGTGTTGTCGAATTGCCGATTGAATCTGTGGGAGATAGTCTAGGACTTACCGATCCAGCCTCAATAGCTCAAGCCTTAACCCGCGCCGGTGTGGCGTATACCCCTAAAATCAGTGGTGGTCGTATTGCATCGGTCGAGATTAACAGACATGGGTGAGTGCGCAAGTGCCCTATACGAACTATCGTGGTGCTGTAGTTGATCAATCAGGCAAGACCTGGGTGGCGTTAATGCCGAGCCTGAAAGAATATGCATATGCGGCATCTAAACAAATTCTTCAGAGCATGGGATTAAATATTAACGATGCCATCGCCTCATATCAGTCACAACCACAGACGATCAGTTTCCGTGAACACCTAACGACACTGATTAATGATTATCTCAACACCAATGCACAGAGCGAGACTTTCGAACAACAGCTGGCGAGTCTGACGCTTTCACCCAATCCGATTGGTTTAATTCCTAACTCACTTCCTGTTGAAGTTATCGCAGTCACTACTGAAAAAGCATCGCTGGAAGATAGTGACCGGCAGCTTGTTCGTTTTGTTTTGCGCCAGAACGAACGTGACAATGCTCCCATACTGCTGGATTACACAATACCAGTCAGTGACGTGGCCAGTGAACGCGTCACATTATCGTATATCCCTGCCACTGTTGATGATCAGAAAATCGTCAATTCTTTCGGTGGTCTTGATTTTGTGCCTGCCTTTTTAATCAAGCTGCGGCCACAAATAAAAATCAATGGCCGGCCAAAAGCAGTTGCAACAGATAACATTGATATGGGTCTATCACACCGGTTTGAAATCGAGTTACTAACACCTGCAGGGACAGAACAAGTTAACCAGTCAGTGGTTGCCGGCGGTTATCACGCAATAGCCGTGACAGCACAACAAGTGGCACTAAGCATCAAGGAAGATGATCCAGCTGATACGGAATATATTGCTGCAAGAATGCTAAACAGTATCAGTCAGGAATATCCACGACGTTGGCGAGAAGCAGAAGATGAATTCAGCTCATTATTTGACGTGGCAGTGGTACGGCCCTATCCGAACATAACGATAACGAGCAATATCAATAACGTCACATTTGTCATGAATCGGCCACAGGACATCGAGTGGAAAGGGGTAACACTGGATGCAGCAATTCATATTGTCGAACCTGTTGCACGCACTGGCAATGGTCAAGCGGCCCAGGAGTGGATGCGTGCGGCCGCAGTTGAAGGTTCATCGCAGGAACACATTGTCTTTTCTGATTTGTTTATGGAAGAAGGCATATCAGCTGATAAGGGATTACAGCTTGCCAATTCTCAAGGTATTCAGATTGTCACCATTAATCAAAACAACGAAGCAACCATTTTACCCACACTCACTCACCCAACCAATGTCATCGATAATATCAGCAATTGGTCTCGTTTAGGCTTCAATATTGAAGTGCCTGTTGATCCTGTTCAGGTAAATGATTGGACAGGATCTGTGTGGCATGTAGTGGATCCGGCATCTGGAGCTTCAGGGTATTTCATTGCGGGTGGCCTTGCCGGCGGTTCAACAACTAACCAGCCATCATCGTGGTTATTAAACTGGCTGGCGGCCGCACTGGCTGCAGCCAACATGCCATCACCCAATCAGGATCCTCTCGCAGGCGAATTTATATCAATAATCACTGCCACTGATGGTCAGGAAGGCATAGCTGGTAAGGAGCTTGACTCGAAAATATCGGTGCTTGTACGTGATGCGAAAGGTAGGCCTGTCTTTGGTGCCCCGGTTACGTTTACATCATCATCAGGCAAAGGGAAATTTATGGTGGAAGTAACCACGATTGATCCGCTTGGTAATGAGATAACGACTATCGAGAAGGTAGCAGGACCTATTACGGTCAATACATTTGGTAATGGTATTGCATCTGCCAAATATGTACTGGGTGAAAAAACCAAAGATAGCCCGATTTATTTATTACGCAATTCAGGCGACACGTACACCACACAGGCAGGACTGAATATTGTTGACGCTGTTGTGAAGACAAACAATGGAGCATTGCTCGCCAGAAAGCCCTTTGAATTGATTGCCTATCCAGGTGATGCAGTTGCTTTGACCAGAATAAACAAGTGCTGTATTGCGAGTGGACAATCGGGACCACCAACCCCTTTTGATATTGATGAAGTATCACTGCAATTACAAGATGAATTTGGTAATTCGATCTCAAATGCACTGCTTTCGTTTTCATTGACAGGATCCGGCACGGCTTTTAATAGCCCTCTAACCAGTCGTCTCCGGTCAGGCTGCTCTGGTTGTGATGCAATATCTTTTCTTCAGGTATCAACTACTCGTTTGGGCAGACAAGTAGTTGTCTCGCTTGGCGCAAAGCGATCAAATTATGATCTAAAAGTCACGGCCACAGGATCGGGCACGGTTGCAATAGCACCCTATACCATTACATATGGTCTTTTTGTTGAGCCTACGGTACATATCCCCGGCGTAGTACAGTTAAACAAAGAAGGTTTCACTGTCTCAGCAACATTACCAGGGAAACGATATGATTTTCCAATACGATCCACTGTGATGTTCTGGAATCGTGATATAAATAATTGGGAATTCCCGCCTGTGAAATCAGTTGAAGCCGAGGTATTCAGAATCGCCCAAACTAGCGACAGGATGACTGGTGTGGGTGCAGGCTCAGCGACAACACCAGTAAAAACAGGTGCTGATTGGGTCAGTTTTGCGACGCTTGCTCCAACAGCAGGCAGAAATGTATTTGGGATGACCTTTAAGGATATAACACTAAAGAGCCGGCCGAATGAAACCATCAATATAGGCCAGAGAATTATGTTCATTCACGGTATCATTCCCAGGATCACCAAGGTTCAATCCAAGGGGCAGGATCTTGATACCATTCTGTTGAACGAAGAAGGGCTGGTCAATCAACCCATTGATCTGGTGTATGAGATTGAGGATGGTTCGATATTAATAGATCCCCTTACCGGGAAGCCTGTACCAAATCCACCACCATCATCAGTGAGCTACCCATACAATGCCGCTTCTGTCGAAGTAGATATCTTCAAAGATGGTATATGGGACAGCTTCGCAATCGGAACCAGTCGCTCAGTAAAAGGGAAGGCACCCATTTTCAGAAGCAAGGTATTCGACCCTGATAGTAAATACACTGCCCAGGTGGTCGTTAACAGAGGGGGTCGTGAGTTTGAAGTCAGATCTGATTTTTTTGACTTGCCTATCCGACAGAAAATATTCAAAGACTACACGCGAACATTTGAAGCCAAAAAAGATGTCGATCTTCTCAATAGCAGGGTCTGTGATAGACCGGCTAATTTCAGTTTCACGCTGACACAAGCGGCAAAAATCACGCTTGAATTTATTGATGCAGATAGTGGTGCAAGTACGAAAATATTAAATGGCAGTAGTTTTGGGAAAGGCGAGCAAAGCATCACCATTGATGTGCCCACAGATCTGAATCCTGGCACGTACAAATTCAAGTTAAGTGGTGTAAGTGATCTTGATGGTCATAAAGATCTAGTGAAAGGAACAGCGCGGGCAACATTCAGTACCCAGGACAGTTTGCCGGTGGGCCATTCGACAGTGAAAGGTGTGAATGTCCATACCGGCAGCCTCTCGATTGGTGGCACTGACTTTGAGGTCCCCGGACGAGGCATCCCGTTAAAATTCCAACGCACCTATTCCAGCGGTGGTAACGCAGCACCCGGGCCACTCGGTAGTGGCTGGACACATAATTATGATTCAAAAATTATCATCACCGACTGCGCTGAAGCCATTGTTATCGGGGGGCAGGGTGGTGGCATGCGTTTCGTTGAGGATGGTTTGGGAGGACTGAAACCACTTAAAGGCTATCACGGCACGCTAATATCCAATCAGGCAGACCGCACATTTGATTTCTTCCCCAAAGACGGCACCCGTTACCATTACCGGAACTTTGGTACGCGTGCGGAATGGAATCTGGAATTTATTGAAGACATAAACGGGAATGTAACACGTTTTGGTTACGATCCAACCCGCAGGGATATTGCCAAGTTAATCACCGTCGAGGACTCTTCCGGTCGAACGTTGAACTTCACATGGGAAGACAGGCCCTTTACTCCCGATGGTCTCAAACCGGTCATTGTCAAAGTCGAAGGTCCGGATGGCATGTCCATGTCATTTGATTATGATGGCGCTGGCAACCTAATTCGTGCCGCGCGGGATGAAGTGGCCCCGGGAACCAGTCCGCGTGTTGATACTTATACCTACACTGATCCTTCGTTTGCCTTTTCTGTCAGGGGTAAATTAAAGACCCATACCGATGCAAAAGGGGCGACAACTACCTATACCTACAACGAACAAGAATTTACTGTCAACGCCTCAAGCATCAGTGTTGTAGTACCAATGGCCTTCATTACCAATGTCACAGACAGTGAAGGTGGGGTTACTTCTTTCCAGTATGACATCGCGTCACCAGCACCCCGCACAACCGTCGTGACAGATGCCAGATCTAATCCAATAAGTTACACGCTGAATAGTTATGGTAGTGCTACAAAAATTCAGGATCCGGCCGGCATCGTGAATATGACCTGGTCCACGGATGACGTTCTGATGACAAACAAGACGGATGCTAATGGCGTAGTTACTGATTTCACTTTTGATACTGATGGCAATATCTTGACAGAGACTGTCAAGGTCGGATTATTTGCAGACATTGCAAGATCGAATACCTACGAAAAAATCACAGGAAAACCCGAAATAAAGGATCGCCTCAAAACGCAAACGGACAGAAATGGTAATACGACTACGCTTGAATATGATGATCGAGGTAATTTAATACGCACTATCGATCCTGAACTGGGTATCACTGAAAACACGTATGCAACGAATGGTGACCTTGTTCGTGTTCGGGATCCAAATGGAAATATCACCTCGTTCACATATGATGAATACGGCAATGTTGAAACGACGACGGATGCACTGGGCAATGTAACTACGGATAAGTGGGATGTTCGTGGTCGCAAGGTCAGCAGTACTGATGCAAGAGGCAATATCACGCGTTTTGAATACGACACACTGAATCGTCTGATAAAGAAAATCGACCCATTGCTTAGTGAGCGAACAATTACTTATGACCCGCTTGATAACAAACTCAGCGAAACGGATGAAGAAGGCCGCACTACAGCAATGAAATACGACGGTGAGAACCGTGTTATTGAAATCACGGATGCACTCAACCAGATAAAAACTATTTCGTATGACAAGGAAGGCAACAAACTCAGTGAAATTGACTGGCGAGGTAACGCCACCACATTTGCCTATGATAGGGCCAACCGATTAATTACCCGGACCGAACCATTGGGTAGAGTGACCCGATTCACCTATGATCCGGTCGGCAATATCAAGACCCAGACTGATGCACTGAACCGGGTGACAACCTTCGAATATGATGAATTAAACCGCAAGACAAAAATCATTAACGCGCTTGCCGGCACAATAGAGATGATCTATGACGGGGAAAACAAAATCGAACAAATTGATCAGCTCGGCCGTAAAACAACTTTTGAATATGACAAGCTCAATCGTCTTGTTAAAACCATAGCGCCATTAACGCGTACTACGCAGTTTAAATATGACGCAAACAGTAACAAAATCGAAGAGATCGATCCAAACGCGAACCCGCGCACAGCAGCTTATGATGAACTTAATCGTAAAATACGCGAGACTGATGCTGAAGGTAATACAACGGTTATTGAATACGACCAGGTTGGCAATGTAACCAAACAGATTGACGCACGTCTACATGATACGAATTTCATATACGATGAATTAAATCGTGTAATTGAAACAATTGACCCTGCCGGGAATAGCACCATCACTGGATATGACCGTGTCGGCAATCAGACAAGAGAAGAGCAACCCAACGGCAATGTCATTATCAATGCGTATGACATTCTCGACAGGTTAACCAATATCTCAGATAGCGTTGGTCAGGTGATTGCAAAAGAATATGATGCGAACGGTAATATCATCAAGGAAACGGATGGCAATGGCAATATCACCACCAATACTTATGACACCTTAAATCAGATCACTCAATCCAATCTTCCCGAGCTGCGCATAGTCAAATTCGGCTATGACCTGGTCGGCAATAAAACCAGTGAGACCGACGGCAACAACAATATTACTTTGATGGAATATGATGACCTTAACCGCGTCATCAAAGTAACCGATCCACTTACCTTCAGTACTGCATCGACCTACGATGCTGTCGGTAATCGTTTGACCTTAACCGATAAGCGTAATTTCACTACAAGCTTTGAATATGACGATCTTGATCGACAGACGAAGGTCACGGATCCACTTAACCAAATCATAACATTCACTTATGATCCGGTCGGCAACAAACTGACAGAAACGGACCGTCGCGGCACACTAACGGAAATGACATACGATAAAGAAAATCGTGTGCTTTCCGTCGTGAAAGACGCTACGACCATTATGACATTTGCCTATGACGAGGTGGGTAACAAGAAATTTGAAACCGATGCCAATGGCAATATTATTGCTTTCATTTACGATGAGCGTGATTTACTCATTACAGAAAGTCGCCCACTCGCCGCAATCACCACATTTATATATGACGAAATGGGTGAGGTCATGTCCAAACGTGATCCGGAAGGTCGTGTTACCAGCTTTACCTACGATTTGCGCTTGCGCCCAATCACAGAAACCAATGGCGAACTGGAAACCATCACGCATGGTTATGATAATAATGGCAACAAGATCAGCCTGCGCAAGCCTAACGGTAATACATTCACAATGGCTTACGATGCAGCAGACCGTCTGATTACCGTCACAGACGCATTAACCAATGTGACGACATATATTTATGACAAAAACAATAATATGGTCACACAGACCGATGCCAACAACAATGTAACAACGTTTGAATACGACACACTCAATCGCAAGACAGCCACTGTTCTTCCTGACACAGCACGCCAGGAAACCACTTATGATGAAAATGGTAATCGGATCACCTTCCTGGATCCAAAAGGCCAACTGATTCAATTCAGTTATGATGAGCTGAACCGCCGAACAAGCCAGACCTTCCCATTACCGGCAGCGCCCAGTGGGGATGATATCCAATCGATCGTCACACAGTATGATCCCAATAATAATCCCGTTGCGATCACCGAAACCTACACCGGTGTCACGGGCATCAGGACGACCACTAAAACGTATGATAATTTTGATCGTCTAATCAGTACCATCGATGCTTTTGGCAAAACCATCAATTATGCCTACGATGCCAATGGTAACCGTACACGGCTGACCGACCCGGACAGTAACGTCACCCAATATACGTTCGATGCACTGAATCGCCTGATAACGGCAACCACAGCAGGCGGCACGACCACTTATGCCTATGACCGTTCCAGTCTGAATACTCGGGTGACTTATCCAAGCGGCACAGAAGAATTGACAAGCTATGACAACGCCGGACGCACATTGCAGATCATCAACCGCCAGGGGATCTCCGTCGTTTCTCAATATGATTATCTTTATGACAACAACGGCAACCGTACCCAACAAATTGAAACCAATGGCGGTGCTGCTGAAACCACCACCTATCAATTTGATGATAATGATCGTTTAACCAATGTTGCCTATCCGGATGCAGTGGTCACCTATACGCATGATGGCAACTATAACCGTCTGACCGAAAACACCATTGAAGTGGGCACCAATGCCGTGCTCGTTGACAAAGTCTATGCTTATAACAATCGCAATCAACTGACTGACATTACGGACAATCTGGTCGCGGCTGATAGCGTCATGTATCAGTACGATACCAACGGCAACCAAATCATTAAGAGCAAAAATGGTGTAGTCACGACATTTGTTTATGACGTGCGTGATCAACTGGTCACCGTTCGTGAAGCAGCGACCACACTGGGTCAGTTCTTTTATGATTACCAGGGCCTGCGCGTCAGAAAAACAGGCGCCAAAGGCGAACTGCGCTACTCCTATGACGAGCAAAGCGTCCTCATTCAGACCGACAATACAGGCACCACGCTGGCAAAATACGAATACGGCCCGGACAGACTACTATCACTGAATCATGTTACCGAAGGTCGTCAGTTCTATTTGTTCGATGCCCTGGGCAGCACCGTCAACCTGACCAAACCCGATGGTAGTATACAGGCCCGCTATCAATACGACGCATGGGGCAACTTCCGCGCTACTGTTGGTGCCAGTTTCAATGACTTTGGCTTCACCGGCCACGAACGCGATAACGAAACCAATCTCTATTACTTCAAAGCCCGTTACTACGATCCGGACACGGGTCGATTCCTGAGCCAGGATTCTGATATTGGCAAGTCTGAATTGCCACCCAGCCTGCATCGCTATCTGTATGCGTTTGGGAACCCGACCATATTTATCGATCCCGATGGCCAGTTTGCCATTCTGCAGAAATTTGCCGGCCATCTGGAAGGATTCGGTGACAGTGCACTGCAAGATGCCGCAAACATCAAGAACACAAAAGCGTTCAACAGCA
>Ga0114931_10004435_pt1 | contig 17504 bp, 31 predicted proteins | sample 2SBtaG_FD_89579 | JGI IMG/M metagenome (GOLD analysis project Ga0114931, IMG submission 89579) | Deep subsurface microbial communities from Kolumbo volcano to uncover new lineages of life (NeLLi) - 2SBTROV14_V59a metaG | ecosystem: Environmental > Aquatic > Marine > Volcanic | place: Kolumbo...
ACATCGAGATGACGGTGGAGCTGATTACGCCGATTGCGATGGATCGGGAGCAGCGCTTCGCCATCCGAGAGGGTGGACGCACCGTCGGCTCCGGAGTCGTCATCGAGATCATCGAGTAGAAAAATGGCAGAACTGGGAACACAGAAGATCCGCATTCGTATGAAGGCTTATGACTTCAAGCTGCTCGACCAGAGCGCAGGGGAGATCGTGGACACCGCCCTGCGCACGGGTGCGCGGATCGCGGGGCCCATCCCGCTGCCCACGAGCATCAACAAGTACACCGTGCTGCGCGGGCCGCACATCGACAAGAAGTCGCGGGAGCAGTTCGAGATGCGCACGCACAAGCGGCTGATCGACATCCTCGATCCGACGCCTCAGACGGTAGATGCGCTGATGAAACTCGAGCTCGCAGCCGGCGTTGACGTGGAGATCAAGCTCTAGCCATGGCCAGCGTTGACGTAGTTTCGGTGCAAGGCGGCTCCGCGGAAACCGTGGATCTGGCGCCGGCGGTATTCGAGGCCGCTATCCGTCCGCACCTCTTTCACGCCGAAGTGCGGCGCCAGCTGGCTCGGCGCAGGTCGGGGACTCATGCAACTCGAAACCGGGCCGGTGTCTCCGGCGGGGGCTCGAAGCCGTACCGTCAGAAGGGAACCGGACGGGCACGGCAGGGCACCATTCGCGCGCCGCAGTACCAGGGTGGGGGTGTGGTCTTCGGTCCGGTGCCGCGCCGTTACGATCACAAGCTCCCGAAGAAGATTCGGGCGGCAGCGCTGCGTGGCGCTCTTTCCCTGCGCCAGAGCGAGGGCGCGCTGATCGTGGTGGATGGTCTGGCGGTTGGCGGGTTCAAGACCAAGCGGGTGCTCGAAATCCTCGAAGCGGCAGGCGTGGGCGGGGAGAGCGTGTTGATCGTGATTCCCGAGAAGGATGTCCAGCTCGAGGTTTCTGCTCGAAACCTGACCAAGGTGGGTGTCGTGCGTGTCGAGGGCCTCAACGTCTATGATGTTCTGCGCCGTACGAAGCTACTCGTGGTGAAGGACGCCATCGCGCTCATCGAGAAGCGCCTGGCCAATCCTGGCGTGGAGGTGGCGCCGTGAACTTGCATGAAGTCATCCTGCGCCCCGTCGTCACAGAGAAGAGCACCGTCTCGCGCGAAGTAGGGAATGTGGTCACCCTGGCCGTGAATGCGAAGGCCAACAAGAACCAGATTCGACAGGCGGTAGAGCAGCTCTTCAGCGTGAATGTCATGGAAGTGCGGACCATCCGCATGCCGAGGAAGAGCCGGTGAGTGGGGCGTTTCGTCGGCCGCAGGCCGGAGTGGAAGAAGGCCATGGTCACCCTCGCAGAGGGACAGGCCATCGAGTTTTTCGAGGGGGTTTGAGCCGTGCCGGTTCGTGTCTACAAGCCGACTTCGCCCGGGCGCCGCAAGATGAGCGTTTCGGACTTTGCCAGCATTACGAAGGGTAAGCCCGAACGCTCCCTGGTGAAGGGCCGTGTCGACAAGAGCGGCGGCCGGAACCGCTATGGCCGAGTGACCTCGTGGCATCGGGGTGGGGGCCACAAGCGCCGCTATCGCCGTATCGATTTCCGACGTGACAAGGCGGGTGTACCGGCTCGTGTCGTGACAATCGAGTACGACCCGAATCGCTCGGCACGGATTGCACTGCTGCACTACCGGGACGGCGAGAAGCGTTACATCCTCGCTCCTTTCGGCTTGCGGGTGGGTGACGAGGTGGAATCTGGCTCTGGCGCGGAGATCCGGCCGGGAAATTCATTGCCGTTGGCGGATATTCCCGTTGGCACGGTGGTGCACGCCATCGAGATGAAGCCTGGCAAGGGGGCTCAGTTGGTCCGTTCCGCCGGAACCGGTGCGCAGCTGATGGCGCGGGAGGGCAGCTATGCCACGCTGCGCATGCCCAGCAGCGAGAATCGCCAGATTCACGTTCGCTGCATGGCAACCGTGGGCCAGGTGGGGAATCTCGAGCACGAAAACCAGCGGGTCGGCAAGGCCGGTCGCTCGCGATGGCTTGGTAAGCGCTCCAATGTGCGGGGCGTGGCGATGAATCCCGTCGATCACCCCATGGGTGGCGGAGAAGGTAAGTCCTCGGGCGGTCGGCACCCGTGTACGCCTTGGGGAAAGCCGACCAAGGGCCACAAGACCCGCAAGAACACCCGTTCCGATCGCTACATCGTGAAGCGGCGCGGCAAGAAGTAGTCGGGGAGTCGAGGAATGGCGCGTTCTCTAAAAAAGGGTCCCTACGTCGAGCCCAGCCTCCAGCGCAAGATCGACAAGGCGGTGGAAGCTGGCTCGAAGCAGGTCATCAAGACGTGGTCCAGGCGATCGATGATCACGCCGGAGATGGTTGGGATGACCTTCCATGTCCACAATGGGAAGCTCTTCATGCCCGTCTACGTGACCGAGAACATGGTTGGCCATCGCCTCGGCGAGTTCGCTCCGACCCGGAAGTTCACGGGCCATGCCTCGGACCGAAAGGTAAAGCGCTGATGCCTGCGGCGAGCGCCAAGCTCAACAACTACCGCGTCAGTGCACAGAAGGCGCGCCTGCTGGCGGATTCAATTCGCGGCCGCCAGGTCGAGGACGCGCTCAACGTCCTGGACCTCTCTCCCAAGGGTTTTGCCACGCCGCTGGCCAAGCTGTTGCGCTCGGCGCTCGCCAATGCCGAGGAACACAACGACCGGGAGAAGGCGGGGATCGACATCGACAATCTGGTCGTCAGCCGGGTCTATGTAGACGAAGGTCCGGGAATGTGGCGAATCCGGGCCCGAGCGCAGGGGCGCGCGGCGTGGATCCAACGACGCACCAGCCACATCTCTATCGAGTTGGAGGAGCGCTAGGTGGGACAAAAGGTCCATCCTTACGGCTTCCGCCTGGGACCCCTCTATGGCTGGAAGTCGAATTGGTTCGAAGAACGCCACTACGGCGAGCAGGTTCTCGAGGACTTCCGAATACGGAAGCACATCAAGAAGAAGCTCTACCACGCCGGGATCTCCCGGGTGGTGATCGACCGGACGGGCGAGAAGTGCGTGGTCAATATTCATACGGCGCGCCCGGGCATCCTGATCGGGAAGCGCGGCGCCGAGGTGGAAGTGCTTCGGCGGGAGCTCTCGAAGTTCACGGGCCACGAAGTCTTCATCAACATCAAGGAAATCCGCAAGGCAGAGCTTGATGCACAGCTGGTGGCGGAGAACATCGCGTTGCAGCTCGAGCGTCGGGTCGCCTTCAGGCGCGCGATGAAAAAGGCGCTCACCTCGACCATGAAGTTCGGCGCCAAGGGAATCCGCATCGAGTGCGGAGGTTGGCTAGGCGGTGCAGAAATGGGCCGCCGCGAACGCTATGCGGAGGGCAGGGTGCCTCTGCACACGCTGCGGGCGGACATCGATTTCGGAAGAGCCGAGGCAAAGACGACCTACGGCATAATCGGCGTGAAGTGTTGGATCTTCAAGGGTGACGTCGCGGAGAAACAGATCCGCGGGAGTGCCCTCTCCCAACGCTTCCAGGAAGATGTTCCGAGGTAGCGACTGATGCTTCAACCCAAGAAGGTCAAGCACAGGAAGGTCCAGAAGGGCCGGATGCGTGGAAAGGCGTACCGGGGAAGCTCCGTCTCCTTTGGGGAGTACGGTCTACAGGCTTTGGAGAAGGGTAGGCTCACTGCGCGCCAGATCGAGGCCGCCCGGATCGCCATGACCCGCTACATCAAGCGCGGGGGAAAGATCTGGATCCGGATCTTCCCGAACAAGCCCGTCACGAAAAAGCCCGCCGAGACCCGCATGGGCAAGGGCAAGGGCAATCCGGAAGAGTGGGTCGCGGTCATCAAGCCCGGTCGGATCCTCTACGAGATGGAGGGTGTCTCAGTGGAGGTGGCGCGCGAGGCATTTCGCTTGGCGCAGTACAAGCTTCCTATCCCGACTCGCTTCCTGGCTCGGGAGGAGCTGTGATGAAGGCAAGTGAGCTGCGTGAGCTTTCGCAAGAGGAGCTCGAGGCGAAGGCCGTAGAGCTGCGCGGCGAGTTCTTCAATGCACGCGTCAAGAAGGCCACCGGCCAGCTGGAGAACACTGCCCTGTTGGGCAACCTCAAGCGAGAAGTGGCGCGCGTAGAAACCGTTTTGCTCGAGAAGCGTGGAGCAAGCCAGTGAGTGCACGCGGACAGAGGCGAACCCTCGAGGGGGTCGTCGTCAGCGACAAGATGGACAAGACCGTCGTGGTCAGGGTGGAGCGCCTGGTGAGGGATCCCCGCTATCAGAAGTACGTGCGTCGTCGTACGCGCTTCATGGCTCACGATGAGGGAAATGAGTGCGGTATCGGAGATCGCGTGCAGATCGTTGAGCACAGGCCGATCTCGAAGCGGAAGCGCTGGAAGGTGCAGGCCACGCTGGCGAAGGCCACGCAGGTCTAGCGGAGAGGACCCATGATCCAGCCGGAATCGACGCTGGAAGTCGCCGACAACTCGGGCGCGCGCAAGGTTGCGTGTATTCGGGTGCTGGGCGGAACCCGGCGGAAATACGCGACCATCGGGGATGTCATCGTCGTTGCGGTGAAAGACGCGATCCCGAATGCGCGGGTAAAGAAGGGTGAGGTCAGGCGTGCCGTGGTGGTCCGCACGCGCAAGAGTGTCGCGCGTGCGGACGGCTCCTACATCAGATTCGATGACAATGCGGCGGTGCTCATTGACAATCAACGCGAGCCGGTGGGCACCCGCATCTTTGGTCCGGTAGCCAGGGAGCTCCGGGCTCAGCGCTTCATGAAGATCATCTCGCTTGCCCCGGAGGTCCTGTGATGGCCCCGCGAATCCTGGAGCGCTATCGGGAAGAGGTGACTCCCAAGCTGCGCGAGGAATACGGCTACCAAAACCCTCATCAGGTCCCCGGGCTTGCGAAGATTGTCGTGAATGTCGGCCTTGGCGAAGCCACGCAGAACCCCAAGCTTGTGGAGAAGGCGGCAGAGGAGCTGGCCGCCATTACTGGGCAGAAGGCGATCATTCGACGTGCTCGAAAATCCGTTGCGAACTTCAAGCTGCGACAGGGCCAGCCGATCGGCTGCATGGTGACGCTGCGAGGAGATCGCATGTGGGAATTCTTCGACCGGTTGATGAACGTGGCACTACCCCGTGTGCGGGATTTTCGGGGGGCATCGCCCAAGGCCTTCGACGGCCGTGGCAACTATACCCTCGGAATTCGCGAGCAGATCATCTTCCCCGAGGTCGACTACGACAAAGTCGAGAAGATTACTGGCATGAATGTGACGGTCGTGACGACCGCCAAGACGGACGCCGAGGCGAAGTCCCTGCTGGACCTCCTCGGGGTGCCGTTTCGTCGTTAGAGGGAAACCATGTTGACGGATCCGGTAGCAGATATGCTGACCCGAATCCGAAATGCGGGCCGTGCAGGCCACCGCGATACGTTGTGTCCGGCCTCCAAACTCAAGCACGCCGTGGCGAAGGTGCTTTTGGAGGGGGGCTACATCGATGCAGTCCAGGAGGAGGAGCAGAGCGGCAAGCCGATGCTTCGCATCACGGTGCGCTATGGGCGTGACGGTCGCATGATCATCGATGGCATTCGGCGGGTTTCGCGGCCGAGCCGGCGTGTCTACGTGAGTGCTGGAAAGGTGCCCAAGGTTCGCAATGGCCTCGGGATGGCCGTGCTCTCTACCAACAAGGGTGTGATCTCCGACCGCGCCGCCCGGGAGCAGCGCGTGGGCGGCGAGATCATGTGCGAGGTCTGGTAGTCATGTCGCGGATCGGACGATCCCCTGTGCCCATCCCCCAGGGCGTGACTGTCGCCCAGAAGGGATCGACGGTGGAGGTGAAGGGGCCGCAAGGGGTCCTTGCGACGGCAATTCCCGCGCAGATCCAGGTGGAGATCGCCGAGGGAGAACTCCGGCTGCGGCGCGGAGACGAGAGCAAGCAGACGCGCTCACTCCACGGGCTGACGCGTGCCTTGGTGGCAAATATGATGACCGGTGTGACAGCAGGATTTGCCAAGCAGCTCGAGATCCACGGTGTGGGCTATCGGGCCGAGGTATCGGGCAAGGTGCTGAAGCTGGCACTGGGCTTCTCCCACCCTGTGGAAGTAGCGATTCCGGCCGGCCTGAAAGTGTCGGTGGCGGAAAACCGGATCAACGTCGAAGGGGCAGACCGCCAACTGGTGGGTCAGTTCGCCTCGGATATTCGTGAGCTTCGACCGCCGGAACCCTACAAGGGCAAGGGCGTTCGTTATGTGAACGAGCATGTACGCCGCAAGGTCGGCAAGGCCGGTGCAGCCTGAGGGCGGGGGTGATGCAGAGGAAGATCAACAACCTCAAGTATGCCAAGCAGCTCGCTCGTAGACAGCGGGTGACTCGGCACATCAATCGCTCCAGGCGAACACGGCTCGCTGTTTTTCGCAGCGCCAAGCACATCTACGCTCAGCTCATTGACAGCGAAGGAAGGACCCTGGGCTCCGTCTCGACGCGATCCAAGGCCATTTCTGCCGATCTGTCCTCGACGGGAAACGTAGAAGCTGCGAAGAAGGTGGGCTTGGCGATTGCCGAGCTCGCCAAGGAGAAGCACATCTCGGAAGTCGTGTTCAATCGAAACGGCTTCCTCTACCACGGCCGGGTGAAGGCCCTGGCCGATGCCGCCCGCGAAGCCGGGCTGCACTTCTGAGGGCCCCATGCGATTCCAGACGAGTGAAAAGCTCAATGCAAACGAGTATGAGCTGAATGACCGTGTAATCCACATCAACCGGGTCGCGAAGGTCGTGAAGGGCGGTCGCCGCTTTTCCTTCTCTGCCCTGGTGGTGGTAGGGGACGGAGCCGGAGTCGTCGGCGTAGGCCTCGGCAAGGCCGGGGAGGTGCCGGAGGCCATTCGCAAGGGGGTGGAGAAAGCCCGCAAGGATCTGATCCGTGTCCCGCTCGTAGAGGGCACCCTGCCGCACGAAATCGTGGGCCGCTTCGGAGCCGGACGGGTGCTCTTGAAGCCGGCTTCGTCGGGTACCGGCGTGATTGCCGGCGGTGGAGTGCGGGCGGTGATGGAGTCTGCGGGGATCCGGGATGTGCTCACCAAGACCTTGGGCACGAACAACCCCCACAACGTGGTGAATGCGACGATGACGGCTCTCTGCGAGCTGCGCGACCCAGAACGCCGTGCGGCGGAGCTCGCCCGGTGAGCGGGCGCGTCAAGGTGACACAGGTGAAGAGCGAGATCGGCTACGACCGCAAACAGCGCGCAACCCTGCGCGGGCTCGGCCTGCGGAGGATGAATCACGTCGTGGAACTCGAGGATACTCCGGCGATCCGCGGGATGATTCGGAAGGTCTTGCACCTGCTGAAGGTGGAGGAGGTCTGATGTTGGATCGGCTCTCGCCCCGTCCGGGCGCCCGGCGCCGACGCAAGCGCGTCGGGCGCGGACCTGGTTCGGGCTTCAACAAGACTGCGGGCCGCGGTGTCAAAGGCCAGGGAAAGCGTTCGGCAGGGCGGGAGACCCCGGCGTGGTTCGAGGGGGGGCAGATGCCCCTGATGCGCCGCCTTCCCAAGCGGGGCTTTACAAACATCCACCGAAAGACGGTGGAGATCGTCAATTTGAGGGATCTAGCCGGCTTTGGCGATGGAGCTACGGTGGATCTCGCGGCGCTGGTCCAGCGCGGCCTGGTCCGGGGTTCCGGGGCACCGGTCAAGCTGCTCGGAGAAGGGGATGCCCCTTCCAACCTGACCATTCGGGTAAATCGCGCCAGTGCTGCCGCACGCGAGAAAGTGGAGTCGGCTGGCGGCAGCGTGGAGATCGTCGCTTGATCGGAGGCGTTCAGAACATCGGGAGGATCCCGGAGCTTCAGAAACGGATCCTCTTCACTCTCGGCATGCTCGGTGTCTACCGAGTGGGCGCGAAGGTGGCGACGCCTGGGATCAACCCGGACGTCATTCGCCAGTCCTTCGAGCAGATGTCGGGCACCGTATTCTCGCTCTTCAACGTGTTCTCGGGCGGGGCCCTGGAGCAGCTCTCGATCTTCGCCCTGGGCATCATGCCCTATATCAGCGCATCAATCATCATGCAGCTGCTTACCGTGGTGATCCCGCCGCTGGAAGCCCTGAAGAAGGAAGGGGAGCGGGGAAACCGTCAGATCTCACAGTACACCCGCTACGGCACGATCGCGCTCTCGCTGGTTCAGAGCTTCTTGATCGCCCTGGCTCTGGAGAACGGCCAGTTCGGTGCTGGAGCGGTGCTGGTTTCCGGTTGGGGCTTCCGGCTCATGTGCATGATCACGCTGACCTCGGGTACGGCCTTCATCATGTGGCTCGGCGAGCAGATCACCGAGCGAGGGATCGGCAACGGGATCTCGCTGGTGATCTTTTCCGGCATCATCGTAGGGATCCCAGGTGGGCTCGGGCAGCTCTGGGAGCTGGTCCGAACCGACCAGTTCTCGCTGCTTCAGGTACTCTTCCTCTTTGCGTTCATCATCGCCCTGACCACCTTCGTGGTCTTCGTGGAAAGCGGCCAGCGGCGTATTCCCATCCAGCACGCCCGTCGGGTCGTTGGAAAGAAGATCACGCAAGGTGGGATGAGCTACTTCCCCCTGCGGGTAAACACGGCAAACGTGATTCCTCCCATCTTCGCCTCCTCCCTCTTGATCTTTCCGAGCACGATTGGTCGCTTTACAGGGCAGGGCGGGGCAGTGGACCGCTTCTTTCAGGACTATCTCTTTCCGGGTGGCTTCCTGTACAACGCAGTCTATGTGGCTCTCATCGTCTTCTTCTGCTTCTTCTACACGGCGATCGTGATCAACCCCGAGGAGGTCGCGGACAATATCAAGCGCTCGGGAGGCTTCATCCCCGGCATCCGGCCCGGCAAGCGAACCGCAGACTTCATTGATACGGTGCTGAGTCGCATCACCATGGTGGGTGCCATCTACATCTCGGGCATCTGCGTGATTCCCGTGCTGCTCTCGACGCGCTTTGGCGTGCCCTTCTACTTCGGTGGCACCGCGCTGCTGATCGTGGTCGGGGTCAGCATGGATGTGATGGCCCAGATCGAGGCGCATCTGGTTTCCCGCCAATACGACGGTTTCGTCCAGGGGACGCGAATGCGTGGGAGGCTCGGGCGATGAGCGCCGTGCGGATTCTGCTGCTGGGACCTCCGGGGGCCGGCAAGGGCACACAGGCGCAGCTCCTGGTGGACAGCCTGGGCGTCCCCCAGATCTCCACGGGAGACATGCTGCGGGCGGCCGTGTCAGCCGAGACGCCGGTGGGCTGCGAGGCCCGCTCCTTCATGGATGCGGGAAAGCTCGTGCCCGATGCCGTGGTGATTCGTGTTGCCGAGGAACGGCTCGCGCAGGAGGATGCGCGCACGGGCTTCGTTCTCGACGGGTTTCCGCGTACCGTGGCACAGGCGGAGGCGCTCGATGCCTTGCTGGAACGCCTCGGCTGCACCCTCGAGCGTTGCGTAGCGATCCAGGTCGACGTGGAAGAGTTGGTCCGGCGCTTGCTGAAGCGCGCGGAGATCGAAGGTCGCTCCGACGACAATGAGGAGGCCATCCGGACGCGGATGGAGGAGTATCGCGAGAAGACCTCCCCCTTGGTTGCATACTACCGGGGCAAGAGCGTACTCGCGGAGGTGGACGGAATCGGATCGGTGGACGAAATCGCCCAGCGTGTGAAAGAGGCGCTCGCCTAGAGCGCACAGGAGCCAGGCATGAAAGTTCGAGCCTCGGTGAAGAAGATGTGTGACAAGTGCCGGATCATCCGCCGCCGCGGAGTCGTGCGGGTGATCTGTGAGAACCCGAAGCACAAGCAGAGGCAGGGGTAGGAGATGGCGCGAATCGCAGGGGTAGATTTGCCTCGAAACAAGCAGATCGGGATCTCACTCACCTATATCTTCGGAATCGGTCGCAAGAGCGCCGCCGAGATCTGTGAAAAGGCGGAGGTGGACGCTCAGACGAAGACGGAGCATCTGGGTGAAGGGGAGGTGATCCAGCTCCGAGAGATCATCGAGCGAGACTATCGGGTCGAAGGCGACCTTCGCCGTTCGGTCTCCCAGAATGTGAAGCTGCTGATGGACATCGGCTGCTATCGCGGCCTGCGTCATCGCCGGGGGCTCCCGGTGCGCGGGCAACGCACCCATACCAACGCGCGTACTCGCAAGGGTCCGCGCAAAACAGTGGCTGGCAAGAAGAAGCCGGCGATGAAGAAGTAAGCGAGCATGGTCAAGAAGGGCAAGAAGAAGGTCAAGAAGAACGTCCAAACGGGCGTGGCGCACATCCAGTCGACGTTCAACAATACGATCATTACCATCACCGATCCCGCCGGTGGGACGCTGGCCTGGGCCAGTGCCGGCCAGGGTGGTTTCAAGGGCTCGCGGAAGTCCACGCCCTTTGCGGCCCAGACGGCCGCGGAGGAGTGCGCAAAGAGGGCCATGGAGCACGGCGTGCGTACGCTCTCGGTCTACGTGAAGGGTCCGGGTGCAGGTCGCGAGTCGGCGCTGCGTGCGCTGCAGGCCGCGGGCATGCGCGTGACCATGATTCGGGATGTGACCCCGATTCCGCACAACGGCTGCCGCCCTCCCAAGCGGCGCCGGGTCTAGGAGAAGCAATGGCGCGTTATCGAGGCTCAGTGTGTCGCATGTGCCGCCGAGAAGGGCAGAAGCTCTTTTTGAAGGGAGATCGCTGCTACAGCGAGAAATGTTCGGTGGATCGTCGGGCCTATCCGCCCGGACAACACGGTCAGGGTCGGCAGCGTTTCTCGGACTATGGTGTCCAGCTGCGTGAGAAGCAGAAGGTCAAGCGCATGTACGGCCTGCTCGAGAAGCCGTTTGCCAAGACGGTTGCCAAGGCGACGCGCATGAAGGGTCGAGCAGGAGACAACCTCCTCACGCTTCTCGAGCGTCGCTTGGACAACGTCGTCTACCGCCTGGGCTTTGCGACCTCCCGCGCGGAGGCGCGGCAGCTTGTCAAGCACGGCCACTTTCTCGTAGACGGCAGGAAAACCACCATTCCCTCCTTCCTCGTGAAGCCTGGGACACGAGTCGTGGTCCGCGAGAAGTCCCGCGAGATCGCTCGGATCATGGGTGCCGTTGAATCCCTTGAGGAACGCGCGCTCCCGCAATGGCTGGAGATCGACAAGGCTGCCTTCGAAGGAACGGTCAAGGCAAATCCGGTGCGCGAAGACATCACGCTACCGATGGAAGAGCAGCTGATCGTCGAGCTCTACTCCCGTTACTAGTTCCGCGTCGTTTCGCCGGAACACGAACTTCTCTCTCTCATTCTGGGGGATTCCAGATGCAGCAGGAACTCGTCGCACGAAACTGGCGTCAGTTGATCCGGCCTCGTCGGCTGGAACAAGAGGACGAGCAGACTCAACAAAGCTATGGCCGCTTCTGGTGTGAGCCCCTCGAGCGTGGCTTCGGCCAGACACTCGGGAACTCTCTCCGGCGCGTGCTTCTTTCTTCCCTGCAGGGCGCGGCGATCACCTCCGTGCGCATCAACGGCGTGCTTCACGAGTTCTCGACGATCCCGGGCGTGCTCGAGGACGTCGCGGACGTGATCCTGAACATCAAGGAGGTGCGGCTGAGCCTTCACGCGGAGGGTCCGAAGATCGTCCGGGTGCGCAAGAGCGGTGCCGGGGAAATCCTCGCCGGTGATCTGGTCTCGGATGACCAGACCATCGAGGTCCTGAACCCGGACCAGAAGGTTGCCACCCTCACTGGCGAGGCCGATGTAGACCTCGAGTGCACGGTCGACCTTGGCAAGGGCTATCGCCTGGCGGATGGCAACAAGGACGAGGACCAGCCCATCGGGACGATTCCGGTGGATTCGATCTTCTCGCCGGTGCGCCGGGTCAACTATACTGTGACTCCTGCCCGGGTCGGTCGCGAGACGGACTTCGATCGGCTGAACCTCGAGGTATGGACGGATGGGTCTGTAGCGCCTGCCGATGCCGTTGCCTACGGGGCGAAGATCCTGAAGGACCAGCTCAGCATCTTCATCAACTTTGAAGAGCCAACGGAGATGGCAGCGCCTTCCCTCGAGGAGCCTGAGCCGCTCAACCCGAACCTGTACCACTCCGTAGACGAGATGGAGCTTTCGGTTCGCTCTGCCAACTGTCTGCAGAATGCCAATATCCGCTTCGTCGGCGAGCTGGTGCAGCGTACCGAAGCGGAGATGCTCAAGACGAAGAACTTCGGCCGGAAGTCCTTGAACGAGATCAAGGAGGTGCTGGGCTCCATGGATCTCCACCTGGGCATGGTGCTGGAGAGCTTCCCTCAGCGGAAGGAGCTCGAGCAGCGTTCACGGGAGCGCGAGGCCTAGAAGACATGCGTCATCGCAAGCAACACGGAAAGCTGGGGCGGACCTCGGCGCATCGAAGGGCCATGCTTCGGAACATGGTGACTTCGCTGCTGGAACATGAGCGTGTAGAGACCACGGATGCGAAGGCAAAGGAGTTGCGCAGAATTGCGGATCGGATGATTACCCTCGGCAAGCGAGGTAGTCTACATGCTCGCCGTCAGGCGCTCTCGGTGATTCGCGACAAAGAGGTCGCGTCGAAGCTCTTCTCTGATCTCGCGGCGCGCTATGCGGAGCGTGAAGGGGGCTACACGCGCGTACTCAAGGTACGCCAGCGGGTGGGCGACGCGGCCCCGATGTCCATCGTCGAGCTCGTGGATAGTGACAAGCTCGGCACCGCTTCGGACTGACCCTCCCTCGGTGCCTTCACGGGCTCGTGCGCTCCTGCTCGCCGTACTGATCGGGGGTGGCGTGATCTGGGTGCTGTCCTCCAATAGCCGGCCACCGGCACCGATTTCGCCAGGCAGGCTGGCGCCAGATTTCAGCCTGCCGACTCTCTCGGGTTCGGGGGATGTGTCGCTGGCCTCCCTGCGCGGCCACGTGGTCTTGATCAATTTCTGGGCGACCTGGTGCAAGCCCTGCGAGAATGAGATGCCCGCCATGCAGCGCCTCTACGAGGCGCTTGCGCCGCAGGGTCTGGAGCTGTTGGCGGTCTCCGTGGACAGCGGTCGCAAGGAGGTCGTGGCATTCAAGAAGCGCCTGGGGCTGGGCTTTCCCATCCTGCTCGATCCGGGCAAGCGCGCCGCGGCACGCTACCAGAGCGATCGCTTTCCGGAGAGCTTCCTGATCGATCGCCGCGGCATCCTGGTCGAGCGCTACATTGGCTCGCGCGCCTGGGATGCGCCCGCCTATATCCACCGCATCCAGCGCCTGCTCTCCGCCGCCGACCACCCGGAGGAGGCCGCTCCCCCCGGCTGAGGAGCGCCCGTACGCGCAGAAGGCCTCCAGGGTCAGGCCATGGCGCGCTATGCTGCAGCGCCGGGGGAGGAGAGGATGAGATCGCTTGGGATCGCGGTGGGGATCCTGGCTGCAGCCGTTGCGCTGGCGGCCCTCGATGAGGACGCGGGCCTGGGGGCTTGGCTGCGACTGCGGGGGGATCTGGGCGTGGCGCAAGCGCGAGTGGCAAAGCTCCATCAGCGCATCGGCGCGCGGGAGGCCGCAGCTTTGCGGCTGCGGGACGATCCCCTCGCCTTGGAGCAGGCAATTCGCGCCGATCTGGGGTGGGCGCGCCCCGGGGATCTCGTAGTGATCCTCGATGACGGTACAACCGGTCGGAATCCTTGACGAAATCCAGCCTGGGGGCGACTCTCCCCCGATGCGCGAGCGACTCAGCGAGGCCCTGGAGGCGGCCGTGGGAGAGCTGCTCGCCTCCGCCGGGGACCGAGACGCAGCGCCGGAATTCGCGGTGGAACCCCCTCGCCAGAGGGAGCATGGGGATTTCGCCTGCAACGCAGCGATGCTTCTGGCAAAACGCCTGCGCCGCCCGCCGAGACAGATCGCCCAGGAGTTGATCGCCCAGTTGGGAGACGCGGGGGGCCTCGTCGCCCGGGCGGAGCCGGCCGGTCCGGGCTTCATCAACGTGTGGCTGAGAGGGGACCGTTGGCGGGATATGCTGCGCGGCATCCTGCTGGCTGGGGAGGCCTACGGCAGCTCGGATGAGGGCAAGGGGCGCAAGATCCAGGTGGAGTTCGTCTCCGCCAATCCCACTGGCCCCCTCAGCCTGGGCCACGGGCGCCAGGCCATCTTGGGCGATTGCATTGCCCGGCTCTTCGAGACCACAGGCTACGACGTCACCCGTGAGTACTACTTCAACAACGGGGGCCGACAGATGCGGGTGCTGGGCGAGTCGGTTCGCGCCCGCTACCTGGAGTGCCTGGGCCGCGCGGCGGCTCCTCCCGAGGACGCTCTCAAGGACAAGGAGCTTCCCTGGCCGGAAGAGATCGGAGGCCTCCCCGTGCTCTTCCCGCGTGATGGCTATCAGGGCGAATACATCCGGGAGATCGCGAAAGCCATCCTGGAGCGGGAAGGCGAGGGTTGGCTCGACGAGCCGGGCGACGACCGCTTTCGCGAGGAGGCCGAAGCGCGCATCTTCCGCGGTATCCGCGCGACCCTGGAAGCCCTGGGAATCGGATTCGACGTCTACTACAACGAGACTTCCCTCTACGAAGAGGGAAAGATCGAAGCCGTGCTCGAGGACCTGCGCGCGACCGGCAATGTCTACGAAGAGGAAGGTGCCGTCTGGCTGCGCGCCACTAACCTCGGCCTCCAACGCGACCGCGTCCTCGTCAAGCGCACCGGCGAGCCGACCTACCTGCTTCCCGACGTCGCCTACCACCGGGAGAAATTCCGTCGCGGTTTCGAGGTGATCGTGGATGTGATGGGCTCCGACCATGTGGACCAGGTTCCCTTCGTGCGCGCCGCGGTCGGCCTGCTGGGCTGCGATCCTGAGCGCATCGAGCTGGTCATGAACCAGTTCGTGACCCTGTCCACGGCAGGCAAGACTGTGAAGCAATCCACTCGTGCGGCCACGTTCATCACGGTGGATGAGCTGCTCCATGAGGTGGGCATCGATGTCTTCCGCCTCTTCATGATCCAGCGCAAGGCCGAGGGCCATCTGGACTTCGATCTGGACCTGGCCAAGGAGACCGACTGGACCAAGAATCCGGCCTTCTATCTCCACTATGCCCATGCTCGCACCCACGGGATCGAACGCCAGGCGCGGGAACGCGGTGTTTCGGTTCCGACCCCCGAACAGGTGGACACCTCCCGCCTGGTGCTGCCCGAGGAGATCGAGCTGATCAAGAAGCTGGGCGAGCTACCGGGGGTGGTCCAGACGGCCGCGCAGAGCCGCGCACCCCATCATCTGGCCTACTACCTGCGCGAAGTCGCGGGGCTGTGGAATCCCTACGTCCAGGACGGCCGGAAGCACCGCGTGATCTCCGATGATCCAGGGCTTACCAACGCCCGCCTGGGTCTGACGTTGGCGGTGCGCGTCGTGCTGGGAACCGGGATGCGGCTGCTGGGCATGCATCCCCCGGAGCGCATGTGAGCGCGCGTGGCAACGGCCGTCGGCGGGCCCGGGAGGGCCCGGGGTGGTTCGCCACGTTGGGTGGCGCCTTGCTGCTGATGGTCGTGGGATTCGGAGTGGGACTCGTTGCCGGGGCGGCTTTCGAAGAGCCGGGCCTGGTGATGGACCACCTCGCGGGTCGCACTACGGACGTGCCGCTTGCGGGTCCCGAAGGGGGACAGCTGGCTGGGGAGGCCGTGCCTCAGGTCCCGACCCCGTCTGGGAGTGCTGCCGAACAGGCTCCCTCGGCGCGGCCTCCATCGGTTGCAGCGGCGCCTCCGCCAGCTCACGGCGGCTATGCCATTCAGGTCGGCGCCTTTCGCAACGCGGCCTCGGCAAGGGACTTGGCCCGTAGGCTGGAAGCCGCGGGAATCCACTCCTTCGTAGCGAGGGAGGCGTCGGGGGGGGCGCGCTTCAAGGTGCGGGTCGGGCCTCTGGCCAGCCGCGACCAGGCCGAGCAGATGGCCGCGCGCTTGAAGCGAGATCAGCATCTCCCTACCTGGATCCTGACCCAGGGCAAGGACTAGCGCTCCGCGTGCGTTGGTTCGTTACCGGCTCCGCGGGCCAGCTGGGCACGGCTCTCGTGGGCGCGCTCGGGGCCCGTGGGCATGACTTCGGCGAGGGGGATCGCGCACTCGATGTGACCAATGCGGAGGCGCTTCGGGCCTTCCTCGAAGGCCTCGCCGCCGGCCCTCCGGAGGTGCTCGTGAACGCGGCCGCGCTCACCCAGGTGGATCGCTGCGAGCGCGAGCCCGAACTCGCCCAGCGCGTCAATGCGTTGGCACCCGCCAGCCTCGCAAAGCTCTGCGCCGAGTGGAAGACCCGCCTGGTGCATGTCTCCACGGACTATGTCTTCGGGGGGGAAGGGGAGCGGCCGTACCGCGAGGAGGACCCGGTGCATCCTCGTTCGGTCTATGGAGCGACCAAGCTTGCTGGCGAGGAAGCCGTACGCGCTGCGTCGCCGAGAAACCTCGTGGTGCGCTCGAGCTGGGTCTTCGGCCGCGGCCGGAACTTCGTGGCAGCGGTGCTTTCGCGAGCCCGCAGCGCCGCAGAGGGCGGTGAGGGCCTACGTGTGGTCGATGACCAGCGGGGGCGGCCCACCTACGCGAGCGACCTGGCGGAAGGCCTGGTGACCCTGGTGGAGGGGGGGGCAAGGGGTCTCTATCATCTGGCGAATTCGGGTGAGGCGAGCTGGTGGGACGTGGCTCGGCTTTCCCTTGATCAGGCTGGCTACGCCGGCTTGCCGATCCAACGGATTGGTAGCGAGGAGCTGCATCTGGCCGCGCCGCGGCCTCGCTACTCGGTGCTCGACTGCAGCCGGGCAGAAGGGCAGGGTGTCCGGCTGCGAAGCTGGCAGGATGCCCTCGAGGCATTTCTGAGCTCCGCGGATGCGCCGGACGGCGGCCCCGAGCAGAGAAGGAGAGCGTCGTCGTGAGCCTTCGACGGGTACTGGTCACGGGTGGGGCTGGATTCCTGGGCTCTCACCTCTGCCGGCGACTGCTGGCGGAGGGTTGTGAGGTGCTGTGCTTTGACAACCTGCTCACGGGCCACATGGCCAATATCGAAGCGTTGCTCGGAGAGGCGAACTTCGCCTTCGAGCACTATGACGTCACCCACTACCTCTATGTGGATGGCCCGCTGGACGCGATCCTGCACTTTGCCTCGCCGGCGAGCCCGGCGGATTTCGAGCGGGTTCCCATTGAGATCCTCAAGGTGGGATCTCTTGGTACCCACAAGGCCCTTGGGTTGGCAAAGCAGAAGCGCGCGCGATTTCTGCTGGCCAGCACCAGCGAGTGCTACGGGGACCCGGAGGTGAGTCCGCAGCCGGAGTCCTACTGGGGCAATGTGAACCCAGTGGGCATCCGCGGGGTCTATGACGAGGCGAAGCGCTTCTCCGAGGCCATGACGATGGCCTATCACCGCCATCACGGCGTGGATGCGCGCATCGTACGCATCTTCAACACCTACGGTCCGCGAATGCAACTGGACGACGGGCGGGCGATCCCGAACTTCTTCACACAGGCGCTGCGCGGTGAGGATGTGACGGTATTCGGGGACGGGAGCCAGACGCGTTCGATCACCTATGTGGATGACCTGATCGAGGGGATCTGGCG
>Ga0114931_10004436_pt1 | contig 17502 bp, 10 predicted proteins | sample 2SBtaG_FD_89579 | JGI IMG/M metagenome (GOLD analysis project Ga0114931, IMG submission 89579) | Deep subsurface microbial communities from Kolumbo volcano to uncover new lineages of life (NeLLi) - 2SBTROV14_V59a metaG | ecosystem: Environmental > Aquatic > Marine > Volcanic | place: Kolumbo...
CTTTTTTCATCCGCTGTTGAGCGAACGCGCTGAACGGAATCCACGTGAAGTTCACAAGCACTATGGTGAGTGCGACCGCTAAATATTTGCGAGACATTCCTGCTCTCCTCTTGAATCGCGAGGTCTGGATTTGTGGAAACCAAACTGGTTTCTTCAGACTTGTTTTGCCCAAAGAGACTGCATTTCATGTTTGAGGAATACAACGATCCGTCTGCATGTTCATCGGACAACGAATTTGAATGCTCCAACGGTTCTAGCGATGTTTTCAGAAACTAGGAATTTTCAGCGAATTTCCTCAAGTAGACTGGGCCGATCACTGACAGAACCGTTTTAATCGTCACAACTCGAATAACACGAACCAGGTTTCTTCAGCACAAATAAAACCTCGTTGATGTTGGAATCGAATCTACGAATACGCTTCCTTCTGTATCGCATTTCACAGATGATGGAGGCAATGTTCCTTCACAATAACGGCTGATTCAATCTCGGTTCTTTTTTGCGATCTCTCTAGAGGACAATCTTGATGAAAACGATTCTCGCTTGCGCACTCTTGTCGCTGTTCACCGTTCCGTCGATTGCAGACGATATCGCAACGGTTGAAAACTCGAAAAAAACCATCCACTACGTTCAAAAAGAAGGAGTCACTTTTTTCGCGGCGTCCGACGCCGCAGCGGCGTTCGGTTGGGAACTGAAGGTGATTCAAAAAGGCAAACTGCTTTCGTTCTGTCGAGGTGGCCAGTCGGAACTCTGCATTCCCGTGCAACTCACCAAGACGAATTTTTTCGTCAAAAATGGAAAGCACTACCTTGATGCCTTGGTATTGGGAAAGGCTCTTTCGTTTGTGTCGGTCAACAAAGAGGGCAAGCTATTTCTACGGAAGGGTCGAGCAAACGCAACCCAGGAAGAAAACCTCCCCGCCTACAACGCAAAATGGGGCAAAGGCAGAGGGTTCCGCCGTGGGCAGACACTCCCCGATATCCCGCTCTACGATCTCCACGGAAAAGAAGTACGCTTTTCGAAGTATCTGGGGAAACAGTGCATCATCTACTGTTGGGCGAGTTGGTGATTCTGTCGTTACAACCTGCCCGTGTGGCAGAAGAAATTCGAAAAATACAAAGACCAAGGGTTCACGGTGATAGGAATCGCCCTCGATGCGGAAGGAATCGAACCCGCCAAAAGATATTACGAGAAATATCACGTCACATTTCCCGCCTTGGTCGATCCGAACTATGCGTCGGAAATGTCCTTCGTTCCAGTCACGATTTTCGTAGACGAACACGGCGTCGTACAATCGAGACGCCGTTGGGAAGAGAATCTGAAACCGCTTGCAGACTTAAAACCAGTGACAGAGAAAATTCGCAAACAATGGTCATCGCCAGGGAAACGATTCGATCCGGCTTCCATCGCGAAACTGGTCGGAGCGAATCGAAATCGTCCCCAAGACCTTGCCACGGTTAGCGAACTCGCTTCGCGTTATCTCGATTTGAATCTCCATAAAGAAGCGCGGAAAATTTTGGAGAAAGCCGTTACCAGTTTCAGCCCGAAAGAAATTGCATCAAGCGAAGATAAAACGAAATCGAAACTGCTGGGGCAGGTTTACTTTCAACTCTCTCGGGCCTGTAAGGGAGACCGCAAGTTGCAGGTGAAACATGCGACGATGTCCTATTACCTCTACCCTTCAGTGGGCTTCGGGAAACAAATCGCACGCATCATCGCCCCGGAAAAATTCGACGGACGGCCCAAAGGCGATTTCGACAACGCCTTCCGCGAAGCAACGCTAAGACGCCTGAAAAAAGAACGCAGAGAGTGGCTGAAAGACAGTCAATAGCTGCGAAAGATGCTCAGGCTTGCTTTGCATCCGATGTTCACGGCGAGAACCATCCTCCACAAATTCAAATCGACATCGACACAGATTTCCACAACAATGCGATTGGCATCGTTCTCCGCCCGTCACCTCGATGGCATTTCTTCCAATAGAAATAGCAGACAGGAATTGCTAAACTCATCGCAGAGAATTTGAGAATGAAGAACAATTTCTCGTTCGACTTTTCTTTGAGACCTATTTTGTGCGAGCAGCGTTTCTGTCGTAACCATAGAATTTCGTGACTACTTCAGCCAGATTGTCTCGAATCATGTCTTTTTTCGGTTTTCATCCTGTTGTCGAAGAATGGTTCTTTTCCCGCTTCGACGCTCCGACCGAACCGCAGAAGTTCGGTTGGCCTTCTATCGCCGATGAAAAACACACCCTCATTTCTGCACCGACAGGCAGCGGGAAAACTCTGACCGCGTTTCTCGGGTGTATCGACCGATTGTTGAAAGATTCTCTCGCCGGCAGTTTGAACGAGGAAGTGCGCGTCGTTTACGTTTCGCCGCTAAGAGCACTCTCGAACGACATGCACCGTAACCTCGAAGTCCCTCTTCGTGAAATCACCGACCTTGCTGCGGAAATTGTACCCTCCGGCGATCAATTGGCCTTGTTCGAAAACGAAACCGAAGAACAGCGAGCGATTTTGAGAGTCGGACTGCGAACCGGGGACACGTCTTCCTACCAACGCACAAAACTGAATCGAAAACCGCCCCATATTCTGGTCACGACCCCCGAATCGCTTTACCTGATGTTGACCGCCGAACGCAGTCGAGAAACGCTGCGGAATGTCGAAACCGTCATTGTTGATGAAATTCATGCCCTCGTTCGTGATAAACGCGGTTCTCATCTTTCGCTCACACTCGAACGTCTCGAAGCGTTGAGCGAACGGCGAATTCAACGCATTGGTCTCTCTGCCACGCAAAAACCGATCGAACAAATTGCCGAGTACTTAATTGGCAATCGTGACGCTTCTTTCCAGCATGTTGTGATTTCACAGAATCAGAGCCGCGACTCTCAAGGAGCGGGCCTGCTCGATAACTCTCGCGACTCTGACCCGTCTATTGCAGCCGAACGCGAAACCGTTCACATCGTCGATATCGGTCACAGTCGCGAACTCGATCTTGCGATTGAAGTTCCTCCCAGCGAACTCGGTCCCATTTGCTCCCACGAACAATGGGAAGAAATCTACAAACGGCTGGTCGAGTTGATTCAAACACACCGCAGCACGTTGATCTTCGTCAACACCCGTCGCATGGCGGAGCGGGTCACGCATCAACTCACCGAGTTGTTGGGTGAAGAACACCTTGGCAGTCATCACGGTTCGCTCGCCATGGACATCCGCCTGACGACCGAACGCAAGCTGAAGTCGGGTGAACTGAAAGCGGTCGTCGCCACGGCATCCCTGGAACTGGGCATTGATGTGGGCTTCATCGATTTGGTGATCCAAATTGGTTCCACAAGATCGATTGCCACATTCCTGCAACGCATCGGTCGTTCGGGACACTCTTTAGGACTCACCCCTAAAGGCCGGCTATTCGCTTTAACTCGCGACGAACTCGTTGAATGTATGGCGGTCATGCGCGCCGTCAAATCTGGAAAGCTCGATCGGGTGATCGTTCCCCAGGCACCGCTCGACGTTCTCGCCCAGCAAATCGTGGCTGAAGTTTGCTCGCAGGATTGGAAAACCGATGAACTCTTCCCGTTGTTCCGTCGCTCTTATTCTTACCGCAATCTTTCACGCGACGATTTCGATCGCACGGTCGAATTTCTCTCCGAAGGAATTTCCAAAGCTCAAGGTCGCAGTCGGGTTTATCTGCATCACGATCAGGTCGGACGCAGACTTCGCGCCCGAAAAGGATCGAGAATCGCTGCTTCTTCCAATGCGGGGGCGATTCCAGAGATTGCATCCTTTCGCGTCGTGGTTCAGCCGGAAAACACCGTCGTCGGAACACTCGACGAAGACTTCGCCGTCGAAAGTCAACGGGGAGATGTGTTCCTGCTGGGAAATACGTCGTGGCGAATTCTGCATATTCGTGGTGGGGATGTCACCGTCGTCGATGCCCAGGGTGCCCCCCCATCGGTCCCTTTCTGGAACGGCGAAGCGCCGGGACGGTCGTTCGAACTCTCCGAAGAACTTTCCAACTTAAGAGAAGACCTCGAAAAGAAAATTGAAGAGGTTGTTCTGGATGCGTCGAACAAGCACCCCGGTTGCTCCAAGCAACCGGGGTACTCTCCGGATCAAACTCCTGAAAATTGGGACGACCTCGACTTTTCCAAAATCGTCGGCTGGTTAGAACACGAAACCAACGCCAGCGAATTCGCAGCTCAGCAGGTAGTGGAATACATCGCCGCTCAAAAAGCCGCGTTGGGTGTGGTTCCTTCGCAGAAAAAAGTCGTCTTCGAACGCTTCTTCGATGAATCAGGTGGAATGCAAATGGTCGTTCACGCTCCGTTCGGTTCACGCATTACCAAAGCGTGGGGTTTCGCAATGCGGAAACGGTTCTGCCGCTCGTTTGATTTCGAACTTCAGGCGACCGCAGATGACGATGGCTTCATTCTCTCGCTCGGTCCGCAGCACAGTTTTCCCATCGAGAGTTTATTTTCGATGCTGAACCGTCAGAACGTACAACAAATGCTGGAACAGGCGGTGCTGCTTACCCCCGTCTTTCAAATCCGCTGGCGATGGAACGTCACGCGTGCTCTATTAGTCATTCGCCGACAAAACGGCAAGAAAGTTCCCCCTGCGCTTCAGCGGTTCCGTGCCGACGACTTGCTGACCGCCGTGTTTCCTCGGTTAACCGGTTGTCAGGAAGAACACACCGGACCGATTCCCCTACCCGACCACCCTCTCGTCAACCAGACGATGCACGATGCCCTTCACGAAGCTCTCGATATCGACGGCTTGCATCGGGTGATGGAAGAAGTCGCCCAGAATCAAATTACGTTCATCGCCCGTGACAGCCGCGAACCTTCGCCATTTGCTTATGAATTGTTAAACGCTTACCCCTACGCTTTCCTCGACGGTGGAGAAATTCAGGAACGCCGCACCCGCGCGGTCAGCACTCGTCGAGGACTGAGTGTGGAAAGCGTCAATGACCTGGGACGACTCGACCCCGAAGCGATTCGGCAGGTGTGCGTCGAAGCCCAACCGCATGTCCGTAACGCCGACGAATTGCACGACGCTTTGCTCACTCAGTTCCTTCTTCTCGACGAAGAAACCGCCTCGTGGGGTGATTTTCTTCTGGAACTGAGGAACGACTTGCGGGCAGCTCTCATCACGCTTCCCAACGACAGCAAAGCATGGGTTGCTGCAGAGAGAATGAACGCAGTCAAATCGGCGTATTCCGACCACGATCTTTCCCCCGAGCCACCCATAACAACTCCAGAATCGATCAAAAAGGAATGGGATTCCCTCGAAGCGCGTTTGGCGATGCTGCGCGGTTATCTCGAAGTCTGCGGTCCTATCGTCACATCGCAGTTAGCCCAACGCTTCGCTTTGACAGAGTCACAAGCCTTCGCCGCACTGGAAGCCCTCGAAGGGGAAGGAGTGGTTCTTCGCGGACACTTCACGCCAACTCAGCACCCCGGCTACTCCAAGCAGCCGGGGTGCTCGTCTGGCGACGATAAAAAACCGAACAAAATAAACGACATCGAATGGTGCCACCGCCGGTTGCTTGCCCGCATTCATCGGCTGACATTGCAGGGGCTTCGGCGTGAAATCGAACCGGTCGCTCCCGAGGTGTTTCAACGCTTTCTGTTTCAACTTCATGGCATTCCACAAGGCCAACAGCGAGCGGGAACCAACGGACTGTTCGAAGTTATCTCGCAACTTCAGGGGTTGGACATCTCGCTTGTCAACTGGGAACGCGACATTCTACCGTTGCGAATTTCAGGTTATCGTCCCGAATTTCTCGACGAACTCTGCCTCACTGGTGAAACGGCATGGGGTAGACTCTACCCACCCAAACGTGACGTTGAAAAATCCAAACCGATGGCCAACCTCACACGGGTCGCTCCTATTTCGCTGTTTCTGCGGACCGACCTGGAATGGCTCTCGAAAGAAAATACGCAATCGCGTAATGACGAACTTAGCAGTCCCGCCCTGCAGGTTCTTGAACTTCTCAAAAAAAAGGCGCACTCTTCGCGGCGGATCTTCAAGAGGAAACACAGATGCTCGCCGACCATCTCAACGACGCGCTCGGCGAACTCATCACACGGGGTTATTTGACGGCAGATGGTTTCGGCGGTGTGAGAAAAATGATCGCCAAAAAGAAAAGCGGTCGAGAACGATACACGACAGCTCGGTCTCGCATTCAACGCACAAGAAAACCGGAGGGGCAAACTGGGCGGTGGTCGATCTGGAGAAGGTCCGCCGATTCGCAAGTCGAACCCGAAAACGAAAAAGAAAAAGCACGGCATCGCGTGGAAGAATGGGCCTGGCAATTATTGCGTCGCTGGGGGGTTGTCTTTCGTGATCTTGTTTATCGAGAACCCGGCGCACCGGCGTGGTGGGAGTTGCTGCAAGTTCTCCGTCGCATGGAAGCACGAGGCGAGATTCGTGGCGGTCGCTTCGTCACCGGAGTCGGTGGGGAACAGTTCGCACTCGGCGAAACGATTCGACAACTGCGACAAATTCGCGACGAAGAAAATCCCAGCGAACTGACCGTCATCTCCTCCGCCGACCCGCTTAACCTCACGGGAGTATTGGGAGACGCTTCGCGCATCCCCACCGGAACGAAAAACCGAGTCGCCTATTGGAACGGCACCGCGGTTGCCGCGTTCGTATCTGGTGAAGTCAAAACTCTGAAGCCGATACCCCAAAAAATCGAAAAAACGATTCGCGAAAGACTCAACGGTCAACTCATGCTCGATGCGATACCCTCGCTCGATAAAGATGACGACATTCCCGGTTCCGCTAGAGCAAAAACATCGCAGACAAACCGCAACAAAAACTTGCGCAGAATTCCCCGGCCAATTTTGTAACTCCCGACCGAAATCGTTCAACCGATCCTGGCTCACGGTTTGATCGAATTCTTCAAGAAGGAATCATGAGGAATTTACGTGCCCCTCGCTTCCTGGCGTTTGTGGCTCTTTTTTGTGACTCGTTGGGTTGTATTCGCTGGAGTTGATTTCATATTTCATTTGCTTTCATTACAATAATTCGCGTGCGGTTGTGAAGTTCGGTAAAGCTAAAGGAAAAGACCGCACAATGGATCTTCGGAACGGAATCCTAAAAGCATGTCCGGTTTGTCGCATCAACAAATTGTCGCGAAACAAATCATCCACGGTTTACATCGACTAGGCGAGCGAGTTTTCATGAACGACGTTCAATACTTCCCCGGCCTTGAAGGCGTTATTGCAGGCGAAACCGCAATCTCTACAGTGGGTGGAGGTGCCGGATTACGATACCGTGGATACCCGATCGAACAACTCGCCCAAGATGGCACATTTCTCGAAATCGCGTATCTTCTGCTTCATGGTGAACTCCCTAATCAGGAACAACTGGCTGATTTTCAGACAATCGTATCGGATGCCTCGACAGTCGATCCGTCGATTCTGGAATTCCTGGGCGAACTTCCACTTCACACACCCGGTATGGATTCACTTCGCACTGCAATCAGTGCAGTCGGAAATTTTGATCCGCAAGTCGAAGAGACAGGCAGAGATGCAAACATAGCGAAAGCAACCCGCCTCTTGGCACAAATACCGGCGTTGATTGCCGCTCGATATCGAAAAAGTCGAGGTAAGGATTTGATACCCCCCAATCCCGGGTTCAGTTTTGCGGGTAATCTTCTTTACACAATTACCGGCAACGAACCATCGCCGCTTCACGAACGGGCAATGGATGTCTCGCTCACTTTGTATGCCGAGCATGAATTCAATGCGTCGACATTTACCTCGCGGGTCGTGGCTTCGACCGGTTCGGATATGTACTCAGCCGTTACCGCAGGGGTCGGCGCGCTGAAGGGACCGCTACACGGCGGTGCGAACGAACGTGTGATGGAAATTTTGGATGAAGTCGGTTCTCCCGCCAACGCGCAGGAGTGGGTCGACAACGCCCTTGCCGAAAAACGGCGTATTATGGGGTTTGGACACCGGGTCTACAAAACGGGAGATCCTCGGGCGGTGATTCTACGAGAGTATTGCCGAGAACTCGCCGAGGATTGCGGAAACACCGACCTCGAAGAAATTGCCGATACCATCGAACGAGTGGTCCGTGAAGAGAAGGGGCTTCCGCCGAATCTGAATTGGCCGAGTGCCCGGTTGTATCACTATTTAGGCCTGGAAGTGGAACTTTACACGCCGTTGTTCGTCGCCAGTCGGGTGACGGGTTGGGCTGCCCATGTCATCGAACAATCCGAGAATAACAGGCTCATTCGCCCCCGTTCCCAGTATATCGGCCCCGAATTATGCGATTTTCAACCGCTGTCAAAACGTGGATAATCGATTCTGAGGAATCGAACATTCTCTGTTCAGCACATTCGTGTCAGGCCGAGTTTTCCGATTATTCTGCCTGAAAACGAGGAAATGTTAATCTTGCTTCATAAGGTTCGGATCGGGAATTTCATTCTTGACACCCCCCTATCTCTGTTTACACTCTATAGATAAGGGTTTACGGTTTTTTTCGAGAGGCACTACCATTTCTGCGGGTTCCTCTCTTAGTCGTTCGATTCCAACTTCCGTTCTACAACGAATTTCTCGAAACACTTTTTCTATAAAAGACAACGTGCGGGCCGAACACCGTGTCGCGAATCCTATAAGGATTCGGTTTCAGCGTTCTCAACGTTTCTGACACTTCCGCACCAAGGAGAACTCATGGCTTCCAGAGGTAACATCACCGGTATTCATTTCGCGCTGGTTATTTTCGCGATGCTCAGCGTTGTCTTTATTGCGTTGTCTTGGGTAAAAATTAGCAATGAGGCGGAATTGAAAGCGGCAGTCAAACAAGCGAAAGATGACCGCAAGGATCTCGACCGAAAATGGAACGACTCCCAAGACAAGCTCGATATGCTGAAGAAGACAATTGGTGTCAAGGGCGATGTGTTACTCGACGACCAGAGTAAGGCCAACGCGATCACTGTTCTTAAAAAACTGATGGATAAATGGAACGGGACCGAGGGTACCCGACAGGATAAGCTCGTCGAAGTCGTCGAAGTCGTCTATAAAAAACTACTCGACTCCGACAAGGACTTAAAAGACACCGTCGCTCTGCACAACAAAGAAAAAACCATTCGTGAAAACAAGAGAAAAGAATTTCAGGCGAAACTCGATAATTCGGATAAGGCGCTGAAAGCAGAAAGAGATGCCCACCTCAGAACGATCAAACAATTCGATGAAAGAGTAAGACCCAAAGACGAGAAAATCGCAGAACTGACACGACTTCTACAACAACGGGAGGCCGATATTGACAATTTGAGGACAAAAACGGATCAGGAAAAACAGAATTTGAATCAGCGAATTGTCAAACTCAGTACGGCATTACAAAGAAAAGAGCGAATTCTTGCGAATCTCGATCAACAAAGTTTCGAAATTCCTGACGGTGAAATCCTCACCGTCAATTATCAGTTGGGTCTGGTCTGGATCAATCTGGGTTCCGCTGACAACCTTCCCGAACGTGGGACGTTCAGCATCTATGCCAAATCCAACAACGGCATTGGAAGAGGCGAAAAAATTGACCCCAACAATCCCGATAAAACAGTTTACTGGAAGCATGGCCCGAAAGATATTAAAGGGGCTATCGAAATCACCAGAATTCTGGGACCGCATCGAGCGGAAGCGAGAATCGTTCCCGACAAAGGGGACGACAATAAACCTTTCGCTGCAGGCGATTTACTGTATTCCCCCGCTTACACACCCGGTCAAATCAACAGCTTCGCCTTCGCCGGTCTTTTCGATTTCAATGACGACGGAATTTCCGATGCGGAGTCTCTGAAAGCGGATGTAATTCGAAGCGGCGGTCGAGTGAGTGTTTTCGTCGGAGAAAACATCACCAACAAATATGCAAAGAAACGACCTGCCGTTTCGATACAGGATAAGTTTTTGGTACGAGGGCTTATTCCCGATCTCACCGAATCGCCTGTCGATAAAAGAGAAGCTCATAAATTGATGATCCAGGAATACGGTAAAATGATTCAGGAAGCGAAAGATAACGGCGTGAGAATCATCTCGATGAACGACTTTCTTGCGTACATGGGAATCAACCCCACAAAACGCCTGCATCGACCCGGGGAAGGTGAAATTCGACCGTTGGCGAATGGCTCGAAGAGTTCTAAAATTGGAGGAAAAATTAGCCGCACGGCTTCCGCTACTGTCTCGGGAGTTTACACAGGCAAGCGAAAACGGCTGAAGCAAAATCAATCGACTGGTCAAGTCTCAGGCCGTTACAAAAGCGGTGGAAAATAAAATTCGTCGTGGATTGCACTTAATCTCGATCCCTTTTCGAATCCCCGGAAACTCGAACTTTCCGGGGATTCGTTTTTTCCCTCAGCGATCATTGCGACAGGTTGCAGGATCTCCATTGAGAATTTCCACAGCAGTTCACAACGGGACTGTCATTTGCTATGACGGGATTCTTCCCATGTCACTCCTGCGATCATTGCATCGACAATGTCCCATTGGTCTCAAATCGAAATTGCCGGAAAGTCCGCCGATGTGTTCGAGCCGACGACACCAAACGACAACGGATGGTGTCTGATCCATCTGCACGGACACGGCATGGAACGGATGGTCGAAAAAACTGCGTTCCTCGAGCAGTACGAAAAACATGGGTTGCGCGTGATCTGTCCGCACGGTAAACGGTCCTGGTGGTTAGATTTCGTCTGCAAAGAGTTCGATGCGAAGATGACACCGTTTGTATTTTTACGGAATTATGTCGTGCCTTTCATGATGGAGCGGTGGAATGTCACGACATCGCAAATTGGTCTGACGGGAATTAGCATGGGAGGACAGGGGGTGTTGCATTTCGCCTATCGGTCGCCGAGTGAGTTTCCCGTGGTCGCCGCAATTTCACCAGCGGTCGATTTTCACAACTTGTATGGGCAGGGGTTGCCCATCGACGAGATGTTTCCGGACAAGGAAGCGGCACGTCAGGCGACGGTGTTGCTGCACGTCAACCCGCTCAACTGGCCGAAACATCAATTGATTGTCTGCGACCCCGCGGATGTCGAGTGGTTCGAGAGTTCCGACCGGATGAAGATGAAACTGAGTTCCTCGGGAATTCCCTGCGAGTACGATCTGGAAACTTCAGCGGGTGGTCACACGTGGGATTATTTTAGTGCGATGGCGGAGAAGGTGGTTGGTTTCGCGGTAGATGGATTGCAGAAGGCGAAGCGGTAATTGAACCAGCTTTGCGAGAGAGTGCGATCTCCCGTTCCAGAACTGTCGCGGCAGCAATTACTGAATTCCATCGAACCCGGTCGCACCGTCGATTTTTAGAATGTTTCGAGACGGGATGAATTCCATGCGCCGACCGGTTTGCCGGCTCGACTTCCCGCCGACTACCAATTGCCTCCAGACGGTCGCTTTGCGTTTACCGAAGGAACGCAGGATGTATAGTTCTTTCGATTCGTCGTAACTGACGGTATCGGAACGGGCGCGGAATGTACGACCTTCGAGTTCGGCGTTTCCTTCACCGAACATGGTGACGTAAGCGGGGCGGTTACCGACTTTTTCGTGTTGGACCATTTGTAGCGACTTGCAGCGCATCCATCCGCCGTTTTTGGGCAACATGTCAGGATCGATGGTTTCGGGGGGACGAGTGACAGGACCGTGAACGATTTGAACGCCATCCTTGAACGTATTGGTTTTGGTTTTGCTGTTACCCTCTGAATTCCCGTTAAAATCGATGCGTGTATATTCCCATTTGTTTTTATCGGTGTTGAGCGACTGATTAGGGCGAGTGGTAGAAAGCGACGTCAACCCTGCGCGTCTTCCTCTGCCGCGCTGCCAAATCGTTATCCAGCCGGGGCCTTGAGCGAGCGTTTTTCCGGTGGTCTGGTTGATGGTCAACGAGGCGCATAAGCCGCGTCGCACTTCGACGAGCTTCGAGTATTTGTAAATGTAGCTTTCGAAATCGACCTGATCTTTACAATAAACCCGCGCGATATCGACCTTTTCTCCGCTTTGACGCTGGCCTTCGACGAAGTTCAGTTTTTCGGTAAGAGTCACCTGCATCTCTTCGCAAAGAACTCTGCTGTCGTCGAGGACGCTCTGTACGTCGTCGTAGAAAAATGCGTTCAATCCGTCGAACGTCATTTTTTTTTGCCAGCGAACGTCGAGAACCGAGGTTTTTTTTAGTTTTTCACCGTCGAGTGTGCGTTCCACGGGCAGTTGCAGTAACCCGGAACCGTCCACCCAGGATTTGTTTCGTAAACGGTCGAGGTGAATGTTCGAGCCTTCAATATGCATTTTTTGATCGTAAATATGAGCGGGTTTCCCGTAGAGGTGCATCACTTGATCCTCTTCGGTGCGATTGAGAACGTGCATGCGATTGCCCAACATGCGCAAAGGAGTTTTTCCTTCGCTCCGTTTTTGCCGAACTTTCACATTTCCCATCGTCCAGATTTCGGCGATGCGGTATTCCTGGTTTGTCGGTGAGGCCGATGCCGGTTTATTCGGTTTTCTCTTCGTGTGGTTTTGACGCACGGCTCTGACACGGATGAGATCCGCAGAAACCTGCATCGGTTCGGTCGATTTTTTGCTCCGTTTCCTCTTTTGTACGAACGGGTAGGGCTGTGTCACGGGTTCATGCGATTTGGGGATTCGAGAGGTGTCATCCTGAGGGACTTGAAACTGCGCTTGGCCGTTTCTCCGCTCAGGAAGAAACTGGGGGGGTGCCTCAAATTTCTTGGGAAACGAACTGCCGGTCGGGGTTCGACGAATCGACGTGTGCGGTTCTTCGAACCAGACTTCCAGCCGTTTGGTGTCGGCGATCATTTTGGAATTCATCAGATGCACGTTGTCCATCGCCAGTAGACGTTCGATTTTGTAGTTCGACTTTTTCTTTTCGGCACTTTTTTTGTCGGTCCGATTTCCTTCGGGAAGGAATGCAACACGTTGAACTTTATTCTTATCGTTTTCGTCGTTTTTAACCCACAAACGAATGAAGTCAGCGACGAGCCTTGAATTGTCTTTGGGTTGTCTCAAAATTGCATTTTTTTCGAATTCGATAATTTCCAGTTCGGAGTTTTTCTCTTTGGAATGTTTGAGGTACCCCATCCACTGGGCTGTGAACTGGATATTTTTCGAATTTTCTTCGAACTGTTCCAGCCAACCTTTTCCCTGACAAAATAACGATTCCATTTCGCCTTGTTGATTCTGCACGATTTGGATCTTCGGGCACATCATCTCGCTGGAACGCATGAGAATTTTCACGCCTTGAGGATCTTTCAGCGAGGTGATCCGTGTTTCGTCGTCGTGAACGAGGTCCTGCAGATAAGCGGTCATCTCGTTGTCTTCAGAAATCAATACGACTTTTTTATGGGGATTCGACGAAATCGCATGTAACCTTCGAAATGTCAACGTCGATTCGATCGTCTGAAACTTTTCGTCCTTTGCTGTTTTCTTCTTCGCGTTTCGCGCAGTTTTCGTTCCGTTCTGGTTTTGCGTTTCGACGGGTTCGAACAACAACGTAAGAATGTCGCATAAAAGCGTATCGTACTTACCGGAGTCGGTTGGACGGTAAACGCGCACTTCTTTCTCGAATTGCGCGATATGACTTTCCACACCATAAGTGAAATTGCCATCGCTTAACACCTGCACGACAACCGGTTTTTTTTTCTGTGTCGTTTTTTGGTTGGACGTTTTTTTTCGGTTCGGTTTTTTCTTTTGAGTATTGCGGCGTCGAGTGAAGAGGGAATCGCGATCCTGCTCGAAAAGAAGGTTCATCACCACATTGCGACGCAGTTTGACGTTTCGAATTCCCTTGACTGCGAAAACTTTGGGATCGCGCGGTTCGGGAACGGGGACCAGTTCGCATTCCAGACCGATCGCTTTTCCACGATGCGGACCATAGGCGAATTTCACTTCGCTGTCGCACCAGAGTTTCATCGAGGCTTCGGTAAAAGAAAAATTTCTCCCCGTCAGAACCATCCCATTGGGGCCTTTAATCGTCACGTCTCCTTCGAGCGAACCGCCGATGACGCGGCCGGGACTTGGTTTGGTAATCTGGAATTTCGAAGGAAATCGGATGTAAGCCGAATCGCAGATGATGGTAATCGGTCGCTCGGTTTTCTTTTTTCCCTTTTGAATAAAAACCATGGCAAAAGGAGTAAATCGAACGGCGTAATCGGAATCGACCGGCTCCCAATCCTCGGCGTAAATAAAGGCATCGGTGGTTCGCAATTGATATTTCGCGTTCTTCGCCCAGGGGATTTCGGGAACCAGATAGCGATCGGCCAACTCCTGGCTTTGTCTTGGCGATGCCAAAGATTCATTGACTTTGTATTGGAACTTGTTCCCGGAAATCGTCGGAGGCTTGATCAACGGCGTGAAGACAACGCGATAGAGTCCGTAACAGAGGGAAAGTGTCACGACGGTTACCAACGTCAATACGGTTCGATTTGGCAAACCTGTCGACAGGCTTTGAGAAATCAACCTTTTTGGCGATGTGACAATTGACGAAAGAAGCATGAAGCCGAGTTCGGTTCGTGTTATTCGGTGGGATCGTGGGGAAGGAGACCGATGATATCGGTGATATCGACCATACCCACCGGTTTGCCTTGGGGATCGACAACAGGTAACTCGCTGATTTTTTTATCGGAAAGCAGATCGACCACTTCGACAAGGATGGCTTGCGGGGTCACTGTGAGAGGGTTGACGGTCATCACATCGCTGATCGGTCTGTCAAACCTGGTGTCTTCGCGTTTTTCCAACAGCCTTGCAAGATCGCTATCGGTAAATAACCCTTTCAAAATGCCATCTTCATCGACAAGGATCACCGCACCAGACCGACGACCGGGCTGGCTCCGCGACACGAACACCTCTCGCACTGTCGCCGTTTCCAAGGCGATGCGAATTTGCGACCGATCTCGCATGACATCTTCCACATTACTGAGCTGTTTGCCGAGATTCCCTCCCGGATGAAATTCTGCAAATTGTTGCGCTGTGAGTCCCCTTGCTTTTTTCACAACCAGCGCCAACGCATCGCCTAGGGCCAGCATGGCTGTTGTCGAAGTCGAGGGAGCTAATCCGTTGGCCCCGGCTTCCCGTAACCGACCAAGTGGAAGTATCACGTCGGCTTCTCGTCCCAGCGTGCTTTGTTCGTGAGCGGTGATCGCAATCAGTTTCGAGATTCTCTCTTGTAAAATCGGAATTAAACGACAAACTTCTTCTGTTTCGCCGCTGTTGGAGAGCATGAGCAAAACGTCTTCACGATGTAGACATCCCAGGTCACCATGAACGGCTTCGGCAGGATGAAGAAAATGCGAGGGTGTGCCGGTAGATGACAGCGTCGCTGCGATCTTCTGCCCGATGATTCCTGCTTTTCCCATACCACTGACGATGACATTCTGCTGGCAATTCAAAATTGCATCGACCGCCTCGCAGAATTCTGCATCGAGCTTCTCGGAAATTTCGAGCAGCGCCTCCCCTTCCAGTCGAAGGATGGTACGACCTTCGCGCATTCTTTCGAACTGCAAAAAAGGAACCAGCTCGCGTTTAACAAGCGTATTCATCCCGTGGAATTCCTGACGGTGACGGAGAAATGGGGGCGGAGTATAGCTCTGGCTTCCAGATGCGTCAACGTGAAAACAGAACCCACGAGATGTCGTAATCTGTTTGATAATAGACGTTTAAGCCGCCCAGGAACTTTTGACAAAAAGTCGTCAGGAAACGATGGGTTTCCCGATTCTCCAGGTGGTCCCGTCCCGATGCACTCGGCGATAAAGCGTATCGCGCTCGACCGGTTCACGACCGGCTTCGCGGATCAGTCGGTGAAGTTGCTCGACGGTTAAACCCTCGGGAGTTTCGGCCCCGGCATCATGGTAGATCAATTCATGAACGACGGTACCGTCGATATCGTCCGCTCCGAATCCCAGTGCAATCTGTGCAATTTTTTCCCCAAGCATAATCCAGTACGCCTTAATGTGATCGAAATTATCGAGCATCAATCGCGAGATGGCGATGATCTTCAAATCCATCAGCCCGGAAGCTTTGGAAATCTCTGAAAGACCGGTGTTTTCCGGATGAAACGACAGTGGAACGAACGTCTGAAACCCGCCGGTTTCGTCTTGCTGCTGGCGAAGTTTGCAAAGATGATCGATGCGGTGCTTCGGTTTTTCGATGTGCCCGTAAAGCATGGTGGCATTGGTTTTGAGTCCCAATTCGTGAGCGGTGCGATGTACATCGAACCAATGGGCTGCATCGGCTTTGTGTTCGCAGATTTTTTCGCGAACTTCGGGATGAAAAATCTCTGCTCCACCGCCGGGCATACTTCCTAAACCTGCTTCGATCATCCGCTCGAACACCCAGTGATACGGTTTTTTTGTCATGTAAGAAAACCAATGGATTTCCACCGGAGTCCACGCCTTGATGTGAAGCTCGGGAGCGGTCTCGTGGATTGTACGAATGACGTTGAGGTACCAGTCGAAATTCTTCTGGTGATGCAACCCGCCGACGACATGAATTTCCGTCGCTCCGGATTGTTGTCCTTCTTTCACCCTTTCGCGGATGGCATCATCCGTGAACGTGTAGGCTTTCTCGGATTTGAGGTCGGTTCGGAAGGCACAAAATTGGCATCGATAGACACAGACGTTGGTAGGATTCAGGTGGATGTTGGTGTTGTAGAAGGCGAGGTTACCGTTTTTCCTTTCGCGGACCACGTTGGCCAATTCGCCCAGTGTAAGAAGTTCGACTTCATTCTCCAGAAAGAGTCCCTCGTCGAACGAAAGACGCTCCCCAGCGTGAACTTTGTCTGAGATCGTCCTCAATCGAGGTTCTGTGGTGACAGTGGCCATGGCGTGCTTAATTCTACAATGAAAATGCCTTATTCCAGGAACCGCAAACATTCCGTATCTTTCACCAGCATTTTAGCGGTGCGATGAGCGGATTGCAGCTCACCGCATGGAAATAAAAAAAGACCGCAGCTGAATGCCCGAGATTCGCTGCGGTCCGGACCCTGAGATATAATCAGGAAATGGTGATTTTTATTGAGAACCCATTAAGAGTTGCTCTTCTTCTTCGAGAATGATGATTCTTGGTGTCACCATCAACATCAAACTCTCCGTCTCTCGACCCACACCGGTATTTTTGAAAAGACGACTGATGTAGGGGATTTTATTCAGAATCGGAACCCCCGCCATGTTTCGACCTTCTTTCAGACGTTTGATACCGCCTAATAAGACGGTTCCACCATCGGGGACAGTCACAGTTGTGGAAACCGTAACCGATTCGAAAACGGGTTGCTGAATTGTGATGGATTGGTTTCCGCCGTTCTGACCAGCTTGACCATTCTGACCACCTTGGCCACCTCCACCAATTCCACCGCCACCGATACCGCCGCCGCCAATACCACCGCCACCGATACCGCCGCCGCCGATACCGCCGCCGCCGATACCTCCGCCGCCGCCGCCAATACCACCGCCACCGAGTTGGAAGAATGCCTGGCCAGGTTGATCGACGATTCTACCCAAACCACC
>Ga0114931_10004437_pt1 | contig 17500 bp, 13 predicted proteins | sample 2SBtaG_FD_89579 | JGI IMG/M metagenome (GOLD analysis project Ga0114931, IMG submission 89579) | Deep subsurface microbial communities from Kolumbo volcano to uncover new lineages of life (NeLLi) - 2SBTROV14_V59a metaG | ecosystem: Environmental > Aquatic > Marine > Volcanic | place: Kolumbo...
CGCGCGCTGCGGCGACGGGCGGCGTCGCAGAGAGGTGGCGCGGCGCGCGCTGCGGCGACAGAGCGGCGTCGCAGAGAGGTGGCGCGGCGCGCGCTGCGGCGACAGAGCGGCGTCGCAGAGAGGTGGCGCGGCGCGGGCTGCGGCGACGGGCGGCGTGGGCCTGCTGTGGCACCTGGTTGGGTGCCCCCAAACGAACGGGAGGCCCCCGCGATGTTTCCATCAGGGTTCCTGTGCGGCCGGATCCGGGCATTTCCACCCACAAGTTCGAGCTTGCTCATCAAAATGCCCGTCTGGCGGGCTTTTCCACCCCCAAGTTCGAGCTTGCTCACCAAAATGCCCGTCTGGCGGGCTTTTCCACCCCCAAGTTCGAGCTTGCTCACCGAAATGCCCGTCTGGCGGGCTTTTCCACCCCCAAGTTCGAGCTTGCTCACCAAAATGCCCGCGTCGGCCCTCGATGAGCCCCCATTCTGGGCATTTCCACCCCCAAGTTCGAGCTTGCTCACCAAAATGCCCGCCTGGCGGGCATTTCCACCCCCAAGTTCGAGCTTGCTCACCAAAATGCCCGCGTCGGCCCTCGATGAGCCCCCATTCTGGGCATTTCCACCCCCAAGTTCGAGCTTGCTCACCGAAATGCCCGTCTGGCGGGCATTTCCACCCCCAAGTTCGAGCTTGCTCACCAAAATGCCCGTCTGGCGGGCATTTCCACCCACAAGTTCGAGCTTGCTCACCAAAATGCCCGTCTGGCGGGCTGTTCGAGCGGCTTGCTACCCTCACGGGCTCGAAATGTGGGCTTTTCCGACAGTTCGGGCCCCACAGCGTCCAGCATGGAAACCTCCGCGGCGCGTCGCCACCTCCGCGGCGCGTCGCGACCTCCGCGGCGCGTCGCCACCTCCGCGGCGCGTCGCGCCTTCCGCGGCGCGTCACGACCTCCGCGGCGCGTCGCCACCTCCGCGGCGCGTCGCGACCTCCGCGGCGCGTCGCCACCTCCGCGGCGCGTCGCGCCTTCCGCCGCGCGTCGCGCCTTCCGCCGCGCGTCGCGACCTCCGCCGCGCGTCGCGACCTCCGCCGCGCGTCGCGCCTTCCGCCGCGCGTCGCGCCTTCCGCGGCGCGTCACGACCTCCGCGGCGCGTCGCGACCTCCGCGGCGCGTCGCGCCTTCCGCGGCGCGTCGCCACCTCCGCCGCGGGGCGCGACCTCCGCGGCGCGGTCGGCGTGCGTCCACCATGGCTCCGCCGCGGCGCGGTCGGCGCGCGTCCACCATGGAAATCTCCGCCGCGCGGGCAGCTCAGCGCGTGGCGAGGGGGATCGGGGCTTCGGGGTGCTCGACGCCGACGACTTTGCAGTGGCGGGCGACGACGTCGAGGCCGGCGTCGACGATGCGGCCGACGACTTCGAGCTGGTCGCCGCGCTGGAGCGAGAGGGCGCGACGCTGGCCGCGGACGGGCACGACGCACTCGAGATGGCCGGCGGCAAAGGCGCGCGTGCCGTCGATCATCACGTACACGTCGCCGAGCGGGCTCGTCTGCACGCGGCGCACCGTTCCGCGCGTGCGCACCAGGCGACCGTGGTAGGGCTCGCCGGCGCGCGCGGAGTCGCTGTAGGCGGCAAGCAGCGTGTCGAGCGACAGCTCGCTCGCGAGCTCGGGAGGCTCGGCGGTGGGAAGCGCGGTGTGCCGCGGCGCGGGCTGCGTCCGCGCGGCAGGCTGGACGACCGGCGCGTGGTCGCGCTCGACGGCCATGGCGACCGCGCTCGCGAGCAGCGTGCCCACGAGACACACGATCGCGGGCGTCGTCCAGCGCCAGCGCCGCGGCGGCAGCGCCGTGCACACGGGCGGTGGATGCGCGGAACGCACCTCCGCGCAGGCCAGCGTCGTGTCGTACGCGCCGGCGTCGCTCTGGGCGAGGGCTTCTATCAGCGGGGGTTCCACGGGGTGCTTCCGACCCCACCCCAAACGGCGCTTGCAGGCCAACTTCCGCGCCCCGATCCACTGCCGTATGTGCATCAATATGTAGCAAAATGCCACGGTGTTGTGGCATTTTGCTACGATCCAGGCTCCTCATCGGCCTTCTGACTCGACTTCAGGCCCATCCCGACGACGAACAGTTCCGAGCTGTTCTGTCGCGTGGCGCGCGGGCGGATCACCTTGCAGCTCTGGTAGCCCGCGCCGACTGCACGCTTTGCCTCGGGGAAGTCGCTGCTCATGAACAGCTTGCCGGCGAAGCTCGAGCCTTCACGTCCCAGCGCTGTCGCAACCTGCAGAGCGCGCATGAACAGCTCGAAGCTCCGCGCCTGGTCGCGGACCTTGTTGCCGCTGGTGCTCGGCGCCATGTCGCTCAGCACGACGTCGTAGGGCGCCGCTACCGACAGCGCAGCTTCGTCGAGGTCCAGCGCATCGCCCTGCATCACGCTGACGTTGGGCGCGAACTCCTGGGCGATAGGCTGCAGATCGATGGCGACCACGCGCCCTTTCTTGCCCACGCGCTGGCTGGCATAGAGGCTGAACGAGCCCGGCACGGCGCCCAGATCCAGCACGTGCTGCCCGGGCGCGAGCAGGTGCAGGCGCTCGTCGATCTCGCGCAGCTTGAACACGCTGCGCGCGGGGTAGCCCGCGGCCTTGGCCTGACGGGTGCGGGCGTCGCCCGCGTAGGGATTATTGCGACGGCTCACTTCTTCTTCCTCCCAGCACGTCCGGGCCCACCAGAGGGAGCCTTGCGCGGCGCGCGCCCCACCGCCACTGTCGCGAGCACGCTGTGGCTCGGCGAGGGGCCGTCCGGGCCGTCGGGGCAGTCGAGCCCGGACGGAAGATCCTTGAGCTGGCGGAGCTCGACGCCGGCTTCGCGGGCGGCGCTGTGCAGCATGCGGCGGAGCGCATTCTGCGAGGTCTTGGCGTGATGGGTAACCGCGAGCAGACGGCCTCCTGGCTCGAGCAGTGACAGCACGTCGCGGGCCACGGCCGCATAGCCCTTGTCGACCGAGAACGTGCTTCGCTTCCCGCGCGTGCCGAAGCTCGGCGGATCAAGCACGACCAGGTCGTAGCGCTCCCGCCTGCGGCGCGCGCGGCGCAGCCACTCGATCACGTCGTCCTTGTCGAAACGGTGTGCGGCGGGGTCGAGGCCGTTCAGCGCGAAGTTGTCGCGGCCTCGCTCGAGCGCCCGCCCCGACAGGTCAACGCTCGTGGTGTGCGCGCCGCCCATCGTCGCGGCCACGCTGAACGAGCACGTGTAGGAAAACAGGTTGAGCATGCGCTTCGACGACAGCTCGCGGACCCGCGCACGGTTGTCGCGCTGGTCGACGAACAAGCCCGTGGACAGCCCGTCACCGAGCTCTACGTGGAAATGCAACGACCCTTCGTGGACCGCAAGCGGCCCGGGCGCCGCCTCGCCCGCAATCGGTTCGGCGGGTGCGAGCTCGCCGGCGTGCTGCCGACGCAGATCCGCACGCACGCGGAGTTTCAGGTACACGCCACGCGCGCCGAGCTCGACGAGCAGCCCGGCGATCTCCTGGCGGCGCGCGTACGCGCCCTCGTCGGAGATGGAGAGCACGGCGAAGTCTCCGTAGCGATCCACCACGACGCCCGGCATCAGATCGCCAGCGTCATTTGCCAGACGGTAGGCGTCGCTCGCGGAGAGCGGAGCGCGGCGCACACCGGCGTCGAGCAGGCGCGCGCGAGGCTCGAGCGCCGGCGGTCGTCCCTCGAACCAGGCCTCGAGCTCCTCCGGCAGGGCCGCTTCGAAATGGCGCCCGGCAACGTCGATGCAGCGCGCGTGCAGCATCAGCCGCGGCGCGGACGCGCCGCCGTACAGCCGATCGCCGGCGATGGGCGCGCCGCCGTGCGACAGCTGCACGCGCAGTTGGTGCGTGCGCCCCGTCTCCGGCTCGAGCTCGACCAACGCGCGCCCCGCCTTGCGGCCAAGCACGCGATAGCGCGCCCGCGCGTGCTGCCCACCGCGCTGGACAACCCGCGTGCGCCCGCCCTTTTCGTGCGAGAGCCGCTGCTCGAACACGCCCTCGGCACGCAGCCCGACATCGCTCACCGCCGCGATGTACACGCGGCGCGCGGAATGGCCCTCCATGATCCGGGCGATCTCCGCGTTCATGCCGCGGCGACGCGTGAAGAACAGGACGCCCGAAGCGTCCTTGTCGAGCCGCTGGTGCACGCCGAGGTAGTCGTGCTCACCCCGTTCGCGAAGCCAGCGCGAAAGCCGCGTGACCACATCGTCGCCCAAGCGCTCGTCGCCGCCATGGACGGCGATACCCGACGGCTTGTCGACGACGATCAGGTCGTCATCGAGCGCAACGACGCGCGCGTCGTTCCACCAGCGGAGCAGAGCCTCGAAGGCCATCGGTGATCCACTAGCCGCGCTTCAGGCGGAGAGCGAGCGAAGCGCGCCCCGGCGCAGCGAAGCAAGCCCGCGCCGAGCGCAGCGAGGCGCGTCGGGGGTCCGGGGGCGGTGAGCACCCGGCGGAGGATTCCGGCGGAGGTGGGCGGGCGGGACACAAACCAATCCCTCACCGGACAATGACGTCCGGCCCAACGGTGCCGCACCCGCGAGAACGCGCGCCTACGCGCTCTTCGGCTTGCCGCCCCAGCGCTTGATCGCGCCACGCACGACGACCAGCCCGTTCTTCGAGCCCGGCACGCCGCCGCGGATCAGCACGAGGCTCTCTTCCGGCAGCACCTTGACGACGCGCTGGTTGAGCACGCTCGTCTTCTTGTTGCCGTGCTGCCCCGGCATCTTGAGGCCCGGCAGCACGCGGCCCGGCGTCATGTTGCTGCCGATGGAGCCGCCGTGACGCTTGTACTCGTGAGCGCCGTGCGAACTGCCCGCGCCGCGAAAGTTGTGGCGCCGCATCACGCCCGAGAAGCCTCGCCCGCGCGACACACCCTGCACGTCGACGAACTGACCGGCCTCGAACAGCTCGTCGAGCTTGAGCTCCTGACCGATGTCGAACTTGGCAGCGTAGTCCGCCGGGCAGCGGAACTCGCGCAGCGAGCGACGCGCCGAGACGCCCTGCTTCTTGTAGAAGCCGCCGAGGGGCTTGTTGGTGTGCTTTTCCTTGCGGTCGCCCACGCCCAGCACCAGCGCGTCGTAGCCATCCTTTTCCGCCGTGCGCTTGGCGACGACGACGGAACGCGACGCCACCACCGTGCACGGGGTGACGCTGCCGTCATCGTTGAAGATCTGCGTCATGCCGACCTTGCGGCCGATGACACCCGGGTACTGGTTCATGGCGGTTCTCGCTCCTGTCTCTTCTCTATGTCCACGGCCCGGGGGGCATCACGGGAGGGAGCCATCCCAGGGACCGGGGCACGCGGGGATAGCCCCCTCCGGGGAGTCCGTCAAGGCGGTCCGCACCGGGCGCGGTCGATAGGGGCGTCTCGGGCGTTGACGGCGCCCCGCCGAGGTGCATAATGCCGCACTCCGAATTCCCCGACCGGATCACCACCATGTCCACGACCTCATCCGTTATTTCTGCGCTCGAGCGCCAGAACCTCCGCAGTGACCTTCCCGACTTCCGGGTCGGCGACACGATCGCGGTCCACTACCAGATCGTCGAGGGCGACAAGCTCCGGGTGCAGGTTTTCCGCGGCACGGTCATCAAGCGGCATCGCGCTGGCGCCCGCTCCACCTTCACGGTGCGCAAGATCAGCTTCAACGTAGGGGTGGAGCGCATCTTCCTGCAGCACTCGCCCCGGATCGAGAAGATCGAGGTGTTCTCGCGGGGCGTCGTGCGCCGCGCACGCCTCTTCTACCTGCGCGGCCTGTCGGGCAAGAAGGCACGCATCAAGGACGTGAAGGACCGCTGAGCCCCCGGGGCTGCCGAGCCCCGTCGCCAGCACCAGCACGCCGTCCGGCCGCCGGCCCGGAATCCGTCGCAGTCGGCGCTGACGGACTACTCCGCGCGAGGCGAAAGCGGGTATGCTGGCCGCCGCCACGCCGTCCATGCGATACCGGGCGGCGTTCACGCGTTCCCAACGGAGGTCGTCGATGGTCCAGTGCCCGCGTTGCGGCATCACGAACGAGCCGAACAGCAAGTTCTGCGCTTCCTGCGGTACGGCACTCCGACCGCAAGCTGCGCCCGGATCCGCCGGCGGTTGGGGACCGCCTGCGCCCGGTGGCCCGCCCGGAGCGTACGGCCCGCCAGGTGCTCCGCCCGGCGCACCTCCCCCCGGCTGGGGAGCTCCGCAACCGACAGCACCGGGGGGCTACGGCGCGCCCCCTCCGCCCCAGGGCCCGCCGGGCGCGTATGGCCCGCCGCCCGGCGCACCTCCGCAGCCCGGATGGGGCCCGCCGCAACAGGGAGGCTTCGCGCCTGCCGACCCGCGCATGCGCGTCGGGGCGCCCGAAGGGCTGAACCCGTTCGGTGCCACCATGGCGCCGGACCAGCAGCAGCTCGCGCCCAGCGCGATGCCGCCCGGCGCGGTGCCGCCCGGCGCGATGCCGCCCGGCGCGATGCCGCCCGGCGCGATGCCGCCCCAGGGTCCGCCGCCCGGCGTGATGCCGCCGCAGGGGCGCTGGAACAACCCGGACGCGTTTGCAACGACGGCGCCGCCGGTCACCGGCGACGAGCGCGATGCTCCGTGGGGCTCGGCACCGCCGCCGCAACCGGCAGCGCCGTCCCAGCCTCCCGAACCGAGCACGAAGGTGTCCGGACAGGATCCGGAAGCCGTGCCGGAGGGGGCGCCGCGCACGCTCGCGGGCTTCCTTGTCAGCTTCGAGGACAACGAGCTGGGCAGCTTCTGGCCGCTCTACCAGGGACAGAACGTGATCGGACGCAAGGACGCCATGGAAGGGCTCGACATCGAGATCGATCACCCGACCACTTCCTCGCGGCACGCGGTCATCTACGCCTCCGCGCGTCCCGGTCGGCTCAAGCTCGAGGACCCCGGCAGCACGAACGGCACCTTCCTGAACGACGAGAAGATCGAGCACACCGCGAAGCTCGAGTTGAAGGATGGTGACGACGTGCGGTTCGGCGGCTTCAGCACTGTCGTCAAGATTCTCTAGTCATCCCCATTCCAGCCGAGAACGACACCATGCGAACTCGTCTCATCCGACCCATCCAAGTTGCCGGAAAACCCGTCGTGAAGGCCTGGCTGGCCGTGATCGCACTCGTGCTGGGGCTTCTGACCCCGGCGCTCGCGATGGCCGCTCCCGAAGCGCACATCATGCGTATCGATCCGCGCGCCAGCCAGACGAGCGGAGACCCGATCCTGTCGAGCGTGATCGAGGTCGTGCAGCCGAAGCGCGTGAGCGATGCGATCGCGCCCTGCGCATCCATGTCGGGCAGCGCGCAGTTCAACTGCATGAGCCAGGCGCTGGAAAAGCCCTACTCGCTCTACACGCCGTTCCCGTTCCCGCAGAAGAACGCGATCTTCACCGTGAACGTCGACGGCACGGACCAGCCGGCCAAGTTCGTCAGCCAGGAGAGCTGGGGGCAGAGCCTGCAACAGCCGGGCGTCGGGACAGCCTGGCTCATTCTGGTCGACGCGGACAAGCGCATGGGCAGCTCGCTCGACGACGCAAAGCAGGTCGCGCAGCGCTTCGTGTCGAGCATGGGCGCGAACGACATCGTCGACGTCATGTTCTTCAACGACCGCCAGGTCGTGAAGGACTCGAAGTGGCAGTCCGCGGCGCAGAAGGCGCGCGCGACGAGCCTGATCGGCTCGGTGACCCGCACCTACCCCGCGCACGGCCGCAACCGATCGCTCGCGACCATCATCAAGTCGGCCGCGACCGACGGCTTCAAGTCACTCGGCAACGTCGGCGAGGGCGTCAAGGTGCCGCTGCACCAGTCCATGGTGCTGCTCTCCAGCGGCTTCGGCGGCACCGACCCGATGACGACCGGACCGGGCGCGCTGCAGATCCAGCAGTACATGTCCAAGGGCCGCTTCCCCGAGGACAACACCGCACTGCCGAAGGCACCGGTGCCCGTCATCAGCGTGTACTTCCAGTACCGCAGCTACGACGAGTTCAAGCAGAACTCGATGGACTTCATGCAGAACATGGCGAACCCGGAGATCGGCGGGTTCTTCACCGTGATGCAGCGCGGACAGGGAAATCATGCGGGGGCGATCGTCAGCGCGGTGCGCACGCGCTTCAGCAAGATGCACATCGTCAAGTGGCGGGTGTCGTGCATCGCTCTGACGGTGACGCAGACGTTCAAGCTCGTTTTCAACAACGTCAAGCCGCCCATCCTCGGCGACAACAGCTTCAAGGACGTTCCCGTCGGCATCGATCCCTCGACCTGGCCGCTCGACGTGAACATGAAGTACACGGAGGATCGCGCCAAGGACAACGCGGTCTATCCGGGCGGCAAATTCAAGGTCTACGGCAACTTCTGCTGGGGTGGCGAGAAGGCGCGAGCGGAAGTGTACTTCCTGCCCTCGGGGCAACAGGTGCCGGCCGCGTTGGGCAGCACGGACATCGACAAGGCGAAGCGCACCCAGCAGCAGCTCATCGCGATGGGCATGAAGGGAACCTCGGTCGAGGCCAGCGACACCTACGTGGAGTTCCAGGCCCCCGACAAGGACAAGATCCTCCAGGGGTCCGGCAAACAGGCGGTCGTCCGCGTCATTCTCTACGACAACAAGGCGCACCGCACGAGCGGGATCACGGCCGACAGCATCCTTCAGCTCAAAGCTTCGTCCGCGCCCTTCCCCATCCTGTGGGTGCTCGGCGGCCTGTTCGGCGTTGTAGTGCTCACGCTCCTGGTGGTGGTGATCGTGCGCAGCGGCGGCAAGAAGCGCGGCGGCGGTCCGCCGCCCGCCGCGCCGATCGTCGCCGGCGGCGCACCGCCCTACGGAGGCGGAGCACCCGCTGGCTACGGCCCGCCCCCCGGCGGACCGCCCGGCGGTTATGCTGCGCCTCCGGCGGGCCCGCCTGCAGGTGGCTACGCGCCGCCTCCCGCCGCAGCGGCGCCGCCCGCAGCCGCACCGCCCGCAGCCGCACCTGCGGTGAACCAGGAGTTCATGTACGGCGGCCAGGGCCAGGGCCAGCAGTTCGGCGCGCCGAGCAACCAGGCGGCGCAGCCGCCGCCTCCCGATCCGTACGCGGCCGGCGGCGGCGGCGGTTCCCGGGCGACGCTGCAGGGTGCGTCCGGGGTCTTCACGGTCATGCCCGGCGTGGAGATGAGAGCCGGGCGTGACGGCGGCCAGTGCGGCATCCTCTTGACCGAACCCCGCGTCTCCGGCGTGCACGCGACGCTCAAGCTCGAGGGCGTCCAGCTCCTGGCGCGCGACGAGCACAGCAACAACGGTACACTGGTCAACGGCAACCGGCTCACGCCGGGCGTCTGGAGCCCCGTCCCGAACGGCTCACTGGTTCGCTTCGGGCCGGTCGAATTCAACGTCCGGCTGGAGTAACGCGGGGAGCCACGGCCAGTGCACCGCTCCGCCAGGAGCGTCGTCGCCGATATCGCGGAGCTTAGCGACGCGGGTCGGGATCCGGCGAAGCAGGTCAACGAGGACTCCTCGGGCTACGCGGAGACGCGCCACGGCCACCTGGCCGTGGTGTGCGACGGCATGGGGGGCCACTCGCGTGGTCGCGAGGCCAGCCAGACGGCGGTCCGCACGATCGTGGAGCACGTGCAGCAGGCGCCCCAAGGCGCCCCGCCCGGAGCGCTACTGCGCGAAGCCATCGAGGCGGCCGGGCAGGCCGTGTACGCGGTCGGCGGCGATGCTCCCACGGAGCTGCGTCCGGGCTCGACCTGCGTGGCGATGCTGCTCCACGAACGCGGCGCGGAGATCGCCCACGTGGGCGACTCGCGCGGATACCTGATCCGCGGCGGCGCGATCCAGCGCGTCACCAACGACCACTCGATGGTGCAGCAGATGGTCGACGCGGGCGTGCTGACGCCCGAAGAAGCCCTCGACCACCCGGAGAGCAACAAGATCACGCGCGCCCTCGGCATGCACCCGGACGTGGACGTGGAGCTCCGACCCGAACCGCTCGCGCTCCAGCGCGGCGACGTGCTCCTGCTCTGCAGCGACGGGCTCACCGACCTCGTGAGCGACAGCGAGCTCGGCTCGATCACCCAGAGCCACATGTCGAGCGGTCCCGCGGTGGTGTGCCAACAGCTCGTCATGCTCGCGAACGACCGCGGTGGCCACGACAACATCACCGTCGAGATCCTGCACGTGCTGGAAGCTCCTGCGCGGCAGGTATCGACGGTCGCCAGCGCGACGTGGATCGAAGCGCCGCCGGGCGCACCGGAGCGCGCCCCCGCCGAACCGGACAGCAGCGCGCACACCGCACCCTCACCCACGGTCACCGATGCGGCGCCGCACGGCGCGCCCGCGCCGACGCTGCTGGACGGACCGGCGCGAGTCGAGCGCACCACGGAGCCGGGACCCGTGACGGGGACACCGTTTGCCGCGGCGACGCCCCGCGCCGACGGGTTTCCGGATTCCGCCGAGAGTCCTGCCAGCGGCCAAGCGCGCCACGTCCGCTGGATGGTGCTCTTGGCCGCCGCGGTGGCCGTGCTGATCGTGGGCGGTGTGGCGGTCTGGGCGATCGCGCGTTTCGTCTCTGCCAATCGTCACGCCGAAGACGTGCCTCCTCCGGAAGAGCCGAGCGCCACGGCCGCTCCGGTGACCGTGCTCGAAGCCTCCACGCCGCCGGAACCGGAAGCCGGTGCCATAGTCCACCATCACCCTCATCAGCGCCGCGACGCCCGGGCCCCGGATACCGCTCCGCCAGCCGACGCCGGACAGGATGGAGGGGATGCAGGATTCCCTTGAGACGGGCACTCTGGTATTCGCCTAGGAACGACCGATGATGATACCTGGCTTCGGCAAGCAGACCCTCAGCATAGGCAGCGCGCCGAACTGTGATATCCGGCTCGGGGGGCCGGGCGTCGCACCGGAACATGCGCGTCTCGTGCACCAAGGCGGCGGCACCCTCGTGTTCGTCGACGGCGGCACCGGACAGACGTCCGCGAACGGCGCGCCCGTCGCGCCGGGCTCGAGCGTTCCATTCGATTTCCGCACGCAGTTCGTGGTGGGGCAGGCCGCGGTCTCCATCGCGCACCCCGCCATCGCGTTGATGCTGATGGCGCGGGGCAACGCGCCCGTGCAGCCGGGACAGATCAGCTTCGGACGCGAGGCCGCGCAGGCCAACATCGTCATCCAGCATCCGAACGTGTCCGCGCACCACGCGACCGTCACGCTGAACCCACCCACTGTCGTCGATCACAATTCGACGAGCGGCACCTGGCTCGGCCAGAACCGGCTGCCACCCGGACAGCCGCAGCCACTCGATCAGGGCGCGATGATCGCGCTGGGACCCGTGCCGGTGCCGGCACAGCTCGCCCTGCAGCTGGCGCACGCTCTGTCCCAGCCGGACGGACAGGTCGCGGGGCAGCCCCCCGCGCCGCCCGCAGCCGGCGCTCCCGGCGGTGGGGGCGGCCGGGCACCGGGCGCCAAGCCGAAGCACAAGACGGTCATCGGCCAGGTCGCACTCGGTGGCGCCGGCGCCAGCCAGAAGAGCATCGGCCGCACCCCGGACAACGACATCCAGATCGAGCATCCGCAGGTCTCCAGCAAGCACGCGATCCTGCACCACGTGCAGGGCCAGCTGTACCTGGAGGACCGCGGCAGCTCCAACGGCACCTACGTACGCGGACAGCGGCTCGCACCCGGTCAGAAGGTCCCGGTCCAGAACGGCGAGAAGGTCTTCATCGGACCGATGCCGCTGCTCATCCAGGTCCAGAATCAACAGGTCGAGGTCGTCGTCGAGGACGTCGCCGACTGGGCCGGACGCCCACTGTACCAGATCGAAGCCTGGGACCTCGTCCTGCAGGTCCCCGATCGCGACAACCCGAGCGAGATGAAGACGCTGCTCGACCACGTCAGCTTCAAGGCGCTGCCCGGCGACTTGATCGCGCTGATGGGGCCGAGCGGCGCCGGCAAGACGACGCTCCTGCTCACGCTGAACGGCTACCTGCCGCCGAGCGCCGGTCAGGTCCGGATCAACGGCGAGGATCTGTACGCCATCTACGACGCGCTGCGCGGCTCCATCGGCTACGTGCCGCAGGACGATATCGTCCATCCGGAGCTCACGGTGTACGAAGCCGTGCGCTACAGCGCGAGGTTCCGGCTGCCGCCGGACTACTCCGAGGACGAGATCGACCGGCGCGTACAGACGACGCTGGCGCAGCTCGGCCTCGAGGGCGTCGCGCATCTGCAGATCGGCAAGCCGGAGAAGAAGATCCTCAGCGGCGGCCAGCGCAAGCGCGTGAACATCGCGATGGAGCTGGTGACGGATCCGGTCATCATGTTCCTCGACGAACCGACCAGCGGTCTGGCTGCAGACGACACCACCGCGCTGGTACAGCTGCTCGCGGATCTGGCCAAGCAGACCGGCAAGACGATCATCACGACCATCCACCAACCGGCCAAGGACGAGTTCGAGAAGTTCAACCTGGCGTTGGTTCTCGGCCAGGGCGGCATCCCGATCTTCTATGGGCCGACCAAAGACGGCTACCGCTTCTTCGGCAGCTACCTCGAGCGACAGGGCAAGCCGAACGACGTCGATAACCCGCGCGACATGTTCGACATGCTCAACCAGCGCGAGCGGCCGATCTACGAGGCGATGCGTGCGCAGAACCCGTACGTCCAACGGGGCGCAGCGCGCCAGCAGGCCGCCCGCGAGTGGAACGGGGAGTTCTTCAACCAGCAGAACCCGATCTTCCAGAAGATGTTTTCCGGGCGGCGGTCGGTCGGCACCGGATCCCAACAACAAGGTGTCGGCTTCTCGCGCGGCAAGTCGTCCGGGCAGTTCGGGCTTCTGTTCAGCCGCTACTTCCGGGTCAAGGTGCGCGACGTCACCGGCACCGCGATCATGCTGGCCCAGGCGCCGATCATCGGCGTGCTCCTGGCTCTGGTCTTCGGCGGACAGAAGGACGCCATCCCGTACTGGTGTCTGGGCGCGCTTCAGGAGCTGGCCAAGCGCTCCGGCGGTCTGGGCTCGAGCACCGGCAACATGCTACAGAACATGAAGACCACCAACGACCACTCGGGGGCGATCTTCTTCCTGGTCGTGTCGGCGGTGTGGTTCGGCACCAGCAACGCCGCGCGCGAGATCGTTAGCGAACGGGCCATCTACCTGCGCGAGCGGATGGTGAACCTGAAGCTGTTCAACTACGTGTTCAGCAAGTTCCTTCTGCTCAGCCTGTTCTGCATCATCCAGTGCACGGTGCTCCTGGCGATCGTGTTCTTCTCGCTCAGCTTCAACGGCGGCCCGCAGGCTTTCGTCATCGAGCTCGGCGTGTTGGTCGCCACCGCGATGAACTCGGTCGCTCTGGGGCTGTTCTTGAGCACCATGGTCGAGAGCTCGGAGGCTGCCATGGCGCTCACGCCGATCGCGCTCATTCCGCAGGTCGTCCTGGGCGGACTGATGGTGCCGATGACGACCAACCCGCTGCTCGAGTGGCCGATGTACGTGATGCCGGCGCGCTGGGGCTTCGAGGGCGTGGTCGCGCAGGAGCGCGTGGCGATCGCCAACGACGCGGCGTGGGTCATCGATCTGCACAAGCCGGGCACCACGAGCGTCGACAACTTCGTGCAAGCCGGGCATTTCCACTGCGCTACCGCGCAGATAGCCGGCAGCGACTTCAACGGCGCATGGGGCTTTGCGCACTACGACTTGACCTGGTTGCCGCCCGCGGTGCTGGCCGGAATGATGTTCGCAACGCTCGTCATCATTCTCGTGATCCTCAAGCGGCGCGATCCGGTCTGATCCCCGCCCGACGCCACTCTGGGCTATCATGGAGGGATGAAACGCTTCGTCGTCGCCGCCCTCGCCACGTTTCTCGCGCAGGCTCTGCTCGTCGCCTGCGGCTCGACCACCGACAGCGGAAGCAAGGTGGCGGGGCCGACGGGTGGATTCGGAGGCGTCTCGTCCGGCGGCAGCGGCGCGGGCGGTAGCGGCGCCGGTACGGGGACCGGCGGCAGCGGCGGCGTGCAGCTCGACGCGGGCGGCGGCGGCAGCTCGAACGACGGCGGCGCGTGCGAGCCCCCCGACATGTTGATCGTGCTCGACCGCACCATGAGCATGCACCGCAGACCGGACGGCACGCGCCCGCCGGACACCACTGCAGGGCACCAGGCGTCCAAGTGGTACATCGCCATCAACGCGGTCGAGCAGCTGACCGACAAGCTCGACAGCACGATCCGCTTCGGGTTGGAGCTGTTCCCCAAGGACCCCGGCAACAACCAGTGCGTCACGCTCAAGCAACGCATCAACAACATCACCGCGACCAATCCGGCTTGCCAGAAGGCCGAAGTGCTCGTGCAGCCTGGGCTGAACAACGGTCCGGCCATCGCAAGCGCGATCGACCCGGAGACGACCCGACTGTGCACATCGACACCGATTGGCAAAGGGATCGTGACGGCCAGCCAGGCGCTGACGGCTATCCAGACAGCGGGACGCGATCAGTACGCGGTGTTGATCACCGATGGACAGGACACCTGCGACAAGGCGCTGGTGCTCTCGGCCACGCAGGCCCTCGCCCAGCAGGGCATCAAGCTCTACGCGATCGGGTTCGATGCCAGCTCCGGCAACGGCGTCGACAAGTCGCAGCTGAACGACCTCGCTTGCGCGGGGCACACCGCACCCGGCTTCCCCGCGCCGTGCCAGGCCGACGCCCAGGGCAACTACACGGCCACGAACCCGACCGGACCCGATCTGTTCCTGGCGGCGGGCGACGCGGCCGCGCTGTCGACCGCCCTGACAACGCTGGCAGGCAACGTCTGCTGCGGCTGCATCAGCTAGCTCGGCCGCGCGCCGCCGCGGAGCTGCCGCCCGCCCCGGCTCTGCCCGAGACAGGATCACGTGTCGGAACGCGCGTCACGCAGCAGCGCTACGGGACTGGCCGCCGTCCTCACGGCGTCCACGGTGTTCTCGTGGGGCTTCGTCATCGTCAAGGCGCTGGGGCTGCCGGCGCCGACCATCGCCGTCTCGCGTCTGGCCATCGATCGTGTCACCGGTACTGCCGGCGCACGGATGGCAGTGGGGGCTGATCGCGCTGCTCGCTCTGGGCCCGGGCAACGGACATCTGCTGGTGAACTGGGCGCACTCGCGCGTGAGCGCAACGCTGGCGGCGCTCACGCTGGGCGCCGTGCCGCTCCTGGCGAGCATCTGGGCGCACTTCGTCTTCGGCGAACCGTACGGCCCCGAGCACGTCGCCGGAATGCTGCTGGCGATGCTGGCCATCGAGGGAGGCCGCAGAGCAGAGGTGCGTGCCCGGCGGCGCGCGCAGGCATGATCATCATGTCGCAGTCGTGCACGCCCGATGCGGCCTCCTGGAATCGCCGAAAACTTGGCGCGCGATCCGTGTCCCCCGACAACCAGCATACGCCCTGGCAGTAGCGAGCATCGATCCGAGCTCCACCGCGGAGGGAGGAACCTGGTTCCACGGTCAGGGAACAGGGAGGTGCAGCGGTGCGCCCGCGCGGCGCGGTCGCCCGACATCCACGGAGGCAGTCACGGTTGGAGCGGTCGCGAAGCCGGACGGCGCGAGCGCCAACGGACCGGCCATGCCCGGCGACACCTACACGCTGACGGTCACTCCCGACTCGGCTCACCCGCTCGGGTGTCGACAACACGGCCACGGGCGCCAGCAGCGCGGGCCCGTTGTCACCCGGGCAGAGCTACCAGTTCTCGGTCACCGCGGACGGCTCGCATCGCTTCCTGAGCCTGGCAGCCATGGTCGTGCCGTCCAACGAAAGGTTTCGATCGCGATGTCCGCCCCGGACATCGCGCTCTTCTCGTTCAGGCCTCGCGAGGCTCGGCGCCCCAGATGTCGCGCGCATAGCCGCGCACGGTCCGGTCGCTCGAGAAACGGCCCATCTCCGCTACGTTGAGGATCGCGCGGCGCGTCCACTCGGCCTGATCCGCGTACACGACCTCGACGCCGCGCTGACAGTTCGCGTAGCTCTTGAAGTCCGCGAGGACGAGATAGTGATCCCCTCGGAGCAGGGTGTCGACGATCGAGCGGAAGCGCTCGGGCTCGTCCGGACTGAACATGCCGCTCTGGATCGCATCGAGCGCGGCGCGGATGTCGGGGTCGGCCATGTACAGCTGCCGAGGGTCGTAGCCGTCGTGCCTGAGTGCATCGGCTTGCTGTGCCTCCAGGCCGAACAGGAACATGTTCTCCTCACCCACCGCATCCTTGATCTCGATGTTGGCCCCGTCCAGGGTGCCCACGGTGAGCGCTCCGTTGAGCGCGAACTTAATGTTACCGGTTCCCGACGCCTCCGTTCCGGCGGTCGAGATCTGCTCGGACACATCGGTCGCGGGGATGATCTGCTCGGCCAGCGTAACGCCGTAGTTGGGGACGAAGAGCACACGCAGCCGACCGCGGGTGGCCGGATCGGCGTTCACCGTGTCCGCGACGGCGTTGATGAGATGGATGATGCGCTTGGCGATGTCGTAGCCGGGCGCCGCCTTGCCACTGAAGAGGAACGTGCGCGGCGTCCGCTCCTCCGCCCGGCGCGAACGCAGGCGGAGGTACAGGCTGATGATGTGCAGCACGTTGAGCAACTGGCGCTTGTACTCGTGCAGCCGCTTCACGTGGGAATCAAGCAGATGCGTCGGATCCAGCTCGAGGTCGTGGAAACGCTTCAGGTACTCTGCGAGCCGTTCCTTGTTATGGCGCTTGGCTGCCTGCCAGTCGTGCTGGAACTCCGCATCATCGGCGAAGACCGCCAACTTCTGCAACTGGTCGAGGTCGGTGATCCAGCCGTTGCCGATGCGTGAGGTGACGAGACGACTGAGCTCCGGGTTGCACTTGGAGAGCCACCGGCGCGGCGTCACGCCGTTCGTCTGGTTGATGATCTTGTCCGGATAGAGCTCGTTGAACTCGCGGAAGATCTCCCGGCGCAGAAGCTCCGTATGCAGCGCCGAGACGCCATTCACGCGCCGGCTGCCGACGATGGCGAGATGTGCCATCCGCACGCGTTTCTCGGCGCCCTCCTCGATCAAGCTCAGGCGCGCGACGCGACCCTCGTCTCCCGGGTAGCGCCGGCGCACCTCCATCAGGAAGCGTTGATTGATGTCGTAGATGATCTGCAGATGGCGCGGCAGCACGCGCTCCATTAGCCAGACGGGCCAGCGTTCGAGCGCTTCGGGAAGGATCGTGTGGTTGGTGTACGCGAAACACTGCCGCGTCGTTTCCCAGGCGTCGTCCCAGCTGAAACCGTGCACGTCGGTCAGAAGGCGCATCAGCTCGGCGACGGCCAGCGCGGGGTGCGTGTCGTTCAGCTGGAACACCGCCTGATCCGTCAGATTCGACAGATCCACGTTGCGCTCCAGGTGCCGGCGGAGGCAATCCTGCAGCGTGGCCGAAACGAGGAAGTACTCCTGCTTCAACCGGAGCTCCTTGCCGGCCAGCAGATTGTCGTTCGGGTAGAGCACGCGCGTGATGTTTTCCGTCGCGCTCTTTTCCTCGACGGCCTTGATGTAGTCGCCTCGGTTGAAGTACGAGAGTTCGAACTC
>Ga0114931_10004438_pt1 | contig 17500 bp, 12 predicted proteins | sample 2SBtaG_FD_89579 | JGI IMG/M metagenome (GOLD analysis project Ga0114931, IMG submission 89579) | Deep subsurface microbial communities from Kolumbo volcano to uncover new lineages of life (NeLLi) - 2SBTROV14_V59a metaG | ecosystem: Environmental > Aquatic > Marine > Volcanic | place: Kolumbo...
CATCTGTGGCATTTGGATCAGCACCATCGTCCAGAAGTTGACGTACTTTATCGAGGTCGCCGGCAAAGCTGGCACGCTTCAGCTGATGCGAAATGGATGCCATGTCGCGGTGTGTTACGGGTGTTTCCCCCGGGGGGTAATAAAACGCTAATAGATATTCTGAGGAGGAGTGGAAGTAATGTTGCCCGGAGGGTCATAGCAGCAAACAATAACGGTCCAGTTGAAACGTCCATCGTTGTAGGTTGCCACTCCTGCACCGATTTTTTTGCCCGCTGCCGATTTCCATACCATTTGCGTGTAGTGCCCCACTTCAATCGGCTTTTGCTGGGCGGCTACTGCCGCCGTAAAAACCCGACCGCTCAGATTGACCTTTTCTGAATACCAGTCGGCAGCAGCAGATAAAGAATCGTAAGAGGAAACGCTCCTCGTGGTTCCGCCTGCTCCGAGATTCTCACCGTAAGGATTCTGCCCCGGAGGGAGGTGGGCAAACACCTGTGTAGAAGCGATTGTGTTCGCCCTCTGCTGAGCGTAAGCGGCAATTGTCGCATCCCACGAAACGGTTCCAACATTGACTTCCGCCCGTTTCTGATTGTGATAGTTTACGAGTCGCTGAGCTTCCTGCGGTGAGATCCTTGATCCGGTGCTGGTGATGGTCGTGGTAGTCGCATTTTGTTGACTTGAATTACCCGTATTTGTGCCAGTCGTTCCGGTCGCAGTGCGGTTGTTGTTGGGGACACCGGTACCACTGGTGAGTGCATTGATGATGCTGTTCAGGTTTGAATTAGCGTTAGTTCCCGTCGCGTTATTTGCAGTATTTGTGTTCGTATTTCTCCGGGGAAGAAAGCCATTGGCAAGAGAAGATAGAAGATTCCCCAGACCGGAATTCGAATTCCGTGTGCTTACGGGATTGTTTAAAATGGAATTGGAGGATGTATTTGTCCCGTTCCCCAGGGCGGCCAGAATATTGGATAGCGATGAATGGTTATTGGCCGTCGTCGAATGATTCAAAAGGCCGGTATTTTTGTTTTGTGTGGCGGCATTCACCACTGCGGCAGACAGTAAGTTTGTCAGTGCGGCGTTCGTTGAGGATTGACGGAACAAACCTGATAATCCATTCCCAGAACCCACAATGGCATAGGCAGCCTGATTGGCGGCAGTGGCGCGAAATCTCCCGACAATCTGATTATTGGCAATAAAGGCGGTGAGATGACCGGGATAGGTATTGATCCGGACCGCCTGATTGGGCAGGAGAAATCCAATCGGCTGATAGCCTCCCTGAAAATTGACCCAGTAGGCAGCGACGTTAGTTCCGGTCTGGTTGGAAAAGACGATGCCGACCGGATTGCCTCCTTGGTTCAGCGAGTAAGGAGGATCCACCTGGGCCCGCAAACGGGGAATCCCCTGGAATAAAATGATCGCGGTAGCGGCCAAGAGGAGAGGCCTGAAGCGATTTCCGGCGATGCCGAGCGAAATATGATTCCAGTTGCAGTGTGTCATTGCGGGCCAGTCTGGAGACAACAGGGAATTGGGTCAAGTGCAATATCCGCGGAAATTCCAACACGAATTGAGCCAGAATAAATGACACCGGATGACGACTCCATCCGGTGTCATTTATTCTGGCTCAATTCGATAGACCGGCCTGGCATCGGTCGCGGCGATCCAGCCGTTTTTGATCCGGAAATAGCCGCCGTGCTTCTTTCCGATGTGAACAGCGCGCCCGGCGGGCAACGTCGCCACAACGTCCGCGCTCGGGAAAGGAGAGAGGCGGACTTTGGCGTCGGAAGTGATCACGATGCCGCGGGACAACTCGGCGCGACGGGTGGAGACGGCGATGATGGCGATCAGGACCAGGGCCAGAGAGGCGCCGACCAGCAGGCGGACCACAGCCCGTGGCATCCGGTCGCCGATGAAGGCGTGAACGAGGCTGATTACCGCGAGCAGCATCAAACAGGTCAGGCCGACGAACAACCATTCGTCGAATCCGAGCCAGAAAAGCGGTGTCTCCCAGACGGGCGGAGAGTGATCTTCGAACGCGGTCGCCGCCCGGCGGGCGAGCCGCAGGTTGGCACGAATGTCTTCGGCATGGGGGTCGAGGACGAGGGCCCTTTCGTAGGCGAGAATGGCGGGGCCGTATTTGCCCAGCCGATAGTGGGCGTTGCCAAGGTTGAAAAGCAGGGACGCGTTCGGTCCTGTGGTCTCCAACTGCTCGTGGTAAGCGGCAACCGCTCCGGCGTAGTCGTCCGAAGCGAAGGCTTTGTTCCCTTTTTCAAAAGGTGTAGGTCCATCGGAGGCGAATGCGACGACCGCGACGGGCAGCAGGAGGAGAGTGGCGGTCGGGAGAAATCGTTTCATTGGGCCGGGACTGGTAGGGCTTCGGGACTTGGACCGACCTGGCCAGGCCCGCTTTCCACGAGAGCTCGCTGGAGTATGGCCTGCCAGCGTTCGGCGTCAAAAGCATCACCGGCCTGAGCCGGGGCATAGGCGATGGCGTCGGCCTGTCGAAGAAGGGTCAGGGCGGCGGAATCGGCGGGCAGACGATGGCGCAATTCCGCAATGGTGAGGCTCTCGGCGGGGCAATGCCAGGCGGCGGCGAACCGCGTTTGCACTGCGCGCCGGGCGGCGTTGAAAAAGGCGATGACATCTCCGTTTCGGGCCGCGGCGTCCGCCTCGGTGAGTGCCGCGCTTTCGGCGCGGGCCGATTTCCGGGCGGCCACCCGCTGAGGGTCGGCATTTCGTCGGCGAACAGCGCGAATGACGAATCCGGCGACAATCAACAGCACGCCCAGTCCGACCAGAAGCCAGAACACAGCCAGCAAACCCGGGGCAGTCAGCAGGGGAAGATCGGTCCCGAGCGTGAGACGTGACGGCGCCAGATCGACTGGTGTTTGTCCGGTTTTTCCACTTTCTGTACTGGGAACAGCCGGTGTTTGGGCGGCGGCCGCCGATGCGGCTGGCTGAGTGGCTGTGGGCGGTGGCGGTGTCGCCGCCGATCCCGCCACTTTCAGTGGAATGGTGGGACTGCTGAGGCTCTTGTAAGCGCCTTCGGAGGGATCGAAATAGCTGAAGGTGAGCTGGACCTGTTGATCACCACCGCGTTGTGGCACGGCGTTGAATTCGAAGGTCTTGCTTCCCGAAAACGAGGTCACGTCCTCGGGCTTGAACTCGGTCTTCGCGGTGTAGGTCTTCCAGTGGGCAGCCGGTTCGAGAATCGGGGCACTCATGCGGTCGAAATTCCCGCGTCCTTCGATGGTGACCCGGATTTTTCGCGGTTCGCCTATGGTGGCGTCGGCGGGCAGCCGGTAGGAACCAAGCGAAAAGTTACCCACCGCTCCGCTGAAATCCTTGGGTCGATCCCCGGCCGGGAGCGAGCGGATATCGAGCGGATCACCGTTGGTGGTCAACGTCACATCGTGCGGCACCAAGTGGGTGAAGGCGCTGTCGAAAAAGTTGTCGAAAAACGGATCATCAAACAAACTGCCTCCGAAAAGCGAGGGAGGACGCATCCGGCGGGTCCGGGATCGTTCCGGAGTCATGACGGTGGCGTCCAGCCCAATGTGGATCGGGTAGTGACCGGCCTTCACTGTCGAGATACCGGCGAACCACGAAACGGTGCGGTATTTCGTTCCGTTGACGACTTCAAAGTCCTGCTCGGGTTCCTTGCTGAGATGGTGCAGGGTGAAGCCCTCACCCTCGGGCCGGGGAGCGGAGCGCAGCGAAATCTTCGCTCCAGGGGGAAAGTAGGCCTTGATCCGGACCGGCGCCATCTCACCAACATAGACGTAATCGCGCTTGCGGGGCGGAAACTCCAGCTTCAGGAAGGAGTCGGCCGCGGCTGCCGTTCCCCCGGCGCCCTGACTGGGATTGCCCGCCACCGGAGGAGTGGAAAGGCTCGGCGGGGCCGCCGCCGTGGTGACCGTGAAGCTCACCGGATCCGTTGTGGTCTTCTTTCCTCCGGCGACGACTTCGAAGGAGGGGATGGTGTATGTGCCCGGTTCGTTCGCGGAAATGATGAAATTCTGGGTGATTGACTGGTTCACTCGACCGTTGATGATCTGGACGCTCTGGTTGCGCCCGTAGGAGCGGATGGTGACACCGTCGGGCGCCTGTGGGTTGGGTGGGGAGTCGAAATTTCCACCTGTCACAGTGACGGAAAGCTGGCCGCCGCGTCCAACAGGAAAGCTGTTCGGCTGGATTTTCACCGATACCTCGGCCGCCGATGCCACGGCGAGAGCCGCGAACAATGTGACGAGAGCAAAGGGAGCTGTTCGATTAATTGGTGTTTTCGTAACAGATTGGGGATCAATCAAGGTTACCATGTTTTTCCTTTTGTTGTATTATTGGGAACCGCTTGGCGATGAGTCCGCGCGTCGGGGAGCGGAATGACGGATCGTTCGTCTTGTCGCAGCGCCTCGAGCAGTTGGGCCGCCTCTTCCTTCGACATTTCACCGGGCTCGCGCCGTTCTTCCGAAAACGAACCGGGAGCGCCGGGTTTCTGGTTCGACCGCTTTTCCTCCGACTGTTCGTTTTTCGGCTGAGCCGGTGGGATATCGGGTGCCTCTTCTTTGGGTTGGGAAGCCTTTTCCTGGTCGCCGGGTTGTGGCTGTGGCGCTTTCTCTTGTTTTGGTTCGTCCTTCGGTTTGCCACTTCCCGGCTGCTGTTCTTTGGGTTTTTTTCCCGCCTCCTCGGGTTTGGGCTGAGAATGGTCTTTTTGGGATTCAGTATCGTTGGATCCGGGTTCCTTGGGCTTTTGTTTTCCTTCCGATTTCTGCTGGTACGGTTTTTCCGGTTTCTCGCCTTGGGACTCGTCCTGTTTTTTCTGGTCCTGGTCTTTGTCTTTTCCGGAACTGGATTTCTGTTGGTCCGCCTTCGATTGGCTCTTGCCGCCTTGTTTCTGGTCTTGCTGCTGATCCTTGTTCTGCTGCTGCTGTTGCTGCTGTTGTTGTTTCTGCTGCTGTTGTTTCTTCAGTTCATCCAGTTTCTTCCGCACGAAATCGCGATTAAAACGCGCGTCCTCATCATCGGGATTCAAGGCGAGGGCGTCGTTGTAGGACTTGACGGCTTCTTCCCACTTGGCCATGGTCGATTTCGGATTCTGCTTCTGGGTCTGCTGGCCGAGGCGATAGCGCGCGTTGCCGAGGTTGTAGTAGCTGCGTTGTTGGAGCGACAGATCGTCGGTCCGGCCAAGGGTGTGATCCAGCGTCTCCTCGGCGCGGGCGAAGTCGCTGTTCCGATAGGCGCTGGTTCCGGCGTTGTAGGCGGCCCGCGGGTCGGTGAAATCCGTCGCCGGTTTCGGCTCGGTGGCCTCGGCGGGCGGTTGTTCAGGAGTTGGCCCTGTCTGTGTCCGCGGCGCATCGCCAGCCTTTTGCGCCTGGTCTTTGGCGATGGCGTTCCCGACGGGAAACGCCACCAGCATCACCAGTGTCGCCATGGCGGCGGTTGCCTTCTTCCGGCGGGCCGCCGAAATCACGGGAGCCTCCCGGCGGCAGTAGCGTCTCCTCTCTCCGGTGAGAAACTCCAGCAAGAGCAACAGGATCGCCGCGGCGAGGGGCCATTCGTAGCGTTCCAGGGGAATGCGGTCGAGCCGTTGATCGAAGTCAGATTTCGGAACGAGCCGGAGTTTTTCCTGGTAAATTGTCTCCAGCCCCTGACCGGCATTGCCGAGCGGGGCGTAGGTGCCGCCGATCGCTTTGGCAATCTGTTTCAGGGTCTTCTCGTCGAGCGCGGTTCGGACCGGCGTCCCATTTTCATCGCGCACGAAGTCCTGGCTTCCGTCCTCCTGGCTGATGGGAATGAGCGCGCCCTTGGGATCACCCACGCCGACGGTGTGGATGATCATGCCCTTTTCCTTCGCGGTCGCCACGGCGTCCATCACCGCGCCCTGGAGATCTTCACCGTCGGTGACGAGAACGAGAATGCGGTGGTTGTTGCCCTCTTTTTCGAACAGCCGATTGGCTTCGCGCACCGCGGTGGCGAGGTCGGTGCCCTGGTGCGGGATGATGTGGGTGTCCAGCGCGTCGAGCGATTGGAAAAAGGCACCGTAATCGAGCGTCAGCGGGCACAACGAGAACGCGTTCCCCGCAAACGGGATCAGTCCGACCCGGTCGCCCCGGAGTTTTTCCACAAAGTCGGTGATGGCCAGTTTGGCGCGCTCGAGCCGGTTGGGCGCCACATCCTCGGCCAGCATACTTCGCGATGTGTCCACCGCGAACACGATGTCGATGCCGCGGCGTTTCACCTCGCGATATTCGAAGCCATATTGCGGACGGGCCGCCGCGACGAACACGAGGAACAGTGCCACCAGCCAGAGCCCCTGTTTCAGGCTGCGGCGTTTTCGGGAAAGGGACTTGGTGAGTTGGCGGAGGAGGCGTGAATGGGCCAGCTTTTGCAAATCGCGTTTGCGGCGGCGATTCCATCCCGCCACACCGAACGCCAGCGCCACACAGATCGCGAGGCCGATCCAGATCCAGAGAGGCTGGGCGAATTGGAGTTCAGGCTTCATTTGAAATTGCGGATCGTTTTCCGGACAGGAGGGTTTTGGAAAAAAATTCTAAAAAGGGTGGAAAATGACTGCGTTGGAAAAATCAAAATCGTGCTGTCTCATCATATCAGGGCAGGCGGCGCAGCCACGTTTCCCCGAGGAAGCGTTCCACCCCCAGCAATAAGAGGCCGGGCACCAGAGCCCAGAGAAACAGCTCCTCGACATTCTCGTATTTTTTCAGCTTTCTCTTTGTGGTTTCGAGTTGGTTGATGGCGGAGTAGATGTGTTCCAGCGACGTGGTATCGGTGGCGCGGAAATACTGGCCGCCCGTTTTTTTGGCGACTTCCTTGAGCGATTTTTCGTCGATATCAACCTCGACCATCTGGAGACGCTGCCGCCCGAACTGATCCTTCACCGGCATGGGCGCCTGGCCGCGGGTGCCGGCGCCGACGGTGTAGATCTTGATGCCCAGCGCCTTGGCGGCTTCGGCGGCGGTCGCCGGATTGGCGGCGCCGGAATTGTTCATCCCATCAGTCAGCAGGATGATGATGCGGGATTTCGAATCCTGTTCCTTGAGGTGGTTCGACGCAGAAACGATGGCCGAACCGATGGCGGTCCCGTCCTCCACCTGTCCGATCTTCACCGATTCGAGGCGCTTGATGAGCCAGTCGTGGTCGAGCGTCAGCGGACTGACGAGATAGGGCCGCCCGGCGAAGGCGACAATGCCGATGCGGTCGTTGGGCCGCTCCTCGACAAATTGTTTCACCACCCGTTTCACCACTTCCAGCCGGTTGACGCGTTCGCCGTTCAGTTGGAAATCGAGTGCCTCCATTGAGCCCGACACGTCGATGGCGAGAAGAATGTCGATGCCGCTGGCGTCCACTTCCGTGGTGCCGCGTCCCAACTGCGGCCTGGCCAGAGCGACGATGAGGGCGAGGAGAGCCAATATGCGCCAGCCCGCCAGCCAGCCACCGGCCCGGCCACGCGGTTTCCCGCCAGCCTCGCGGGCCGCCGAGACGGAGGGAAATTGCAGAGACGCCACTCCTCCGACTCTGCCTTTCAGCAGCGCGGCGACGGGCAGCAGAAGCAGCAGGAAAAGCAACTCGGGATGAGCGAACTGGAAATTCATGGAAGTCATGCGGGAACAGCGGGGGAGCTTGGTGAGGTGTTGGGCGGTTCCGCCGCCTCTTCGGTGTCGGCGGCGGTGGGCGGTGCGTTACTTGCTTCGACAAAGCGGCGGGCGCTCTCGATTAACTTGGCCCGATTGGCCGCGACGACTTCTTCGCGGCCGAATTTCACTTCATCACAAAAGCGGAGAAAACGTCCCAGGTCTTCAGTGTAGGGAAGAATTTCAGGATGTCGTTGGGCGTGAACGCCGCGAAGGAACTCCTCGGTCGTCCGCCGGGGCGCGGCGATGCCAAATCGGCCGTCGAGATAGCGGCGCACCGCGCCGGTGACGGCGTTGGCGAGCGGTTCGGGTGATTCTTCGCCAATGAGGGCACGGGCCTGTTCGATTTCCGAGAGGGCCAGCTCCGCCGCAGTGAAAGAAGGCGATTTTTTCGGCCGTGTCAGGAGTTTCCAGAGAATCAGGCCGAGGACGAGCACACCGAGCGCGATGGCGATCCAGAGGGCATAGTTCGGTGGCTGGGGAATCTCGACGAAGCCTTTCACGTCGCGGATGTCTTCGGCGACCTCCGGTTTCGGGGCGGCAAGGGCGCTCGCGGCGAAAAGAGCGAGGCTCAGAGCGGTGGCCCCCGCCCATTCAACAGGGTTGAGTCGGCGACGCCACCCTGTTGAGTGGATGTGGAAAGCAGGTCGAGCGGGGTCGGTAATCAATGCGTTTTTCCTATCCATGGCTTTCAGACGGCGCGTTGACGGCGGGTTTCAAAAAATTTCATCAGTTCGGCCATCCAGTCCGCCCCGTTTTCAAATTCGAGGAAATCGACGCCGAGCGAGCTGATCGCCCGGCCCACTTCCTCTCTCCGGGCGTCGGCCTTTTCCGCGTAGGCGCCACGGACGCGCGCGCTGCCGGTGTCGATTTCGACCAGCTCGCCGGTTTCGGTGTCCTCGACGGTGAGACGGCCCACGGCGGGCAATTTGGACTCGCGCGGATCGGTGGCGGAAACGGCAATGAGATCGTGATGTTTCGCCGTGACCTGCATCTTGTTCCGCAGGTGGGCGAGTTGCGTGCCGAAATCGCCGGTCAGGGCGAAATCGGAAACCAGGAAAACGACTGATCGACGGTGGATCATCTGGTTCACGTAATCGAGCGCGACCGGAATGTCGGTGCCGCGACCTTTTGGCTCAAAGAACAGCGCCTCGCGGATGAGTCTCAGGATATGGGTTTGGCCTTTGGCGGGAGGAATGTAGAGTTCCACTTCGTCGGTAAAAAGAACGAGGCCGACTTTGTCCCGGTTGCGAATGGCGGAGGCGGCGAGCACTCCGGCAATCTCCGTGGCGAGTTCGCGTTTCGTTTCGCGGACGGAACCGAAATCCGACGAGGCACTGACGTCAATCATCAGCATGATGGTCAGCTCCCGCTCCTCGGTGAACAGCTTCACATGGGGAATCCCGGTGCGGGCGGTGACGTTCCAGTCGATGGCGCGGACATCGTCGCCCGGCACGTAGTCTCGGACCCGGTCGAAATCCATGCCGCGGCCCTTGAACACGGAGGCGTAGCGGCCCGCCATGGCGTCGTCAACCAGTCGGCTGGTTCGCACCTCCATGCGGCGGACTTTGCCGAGGATTTCCGCGGCGCGGGCCTCCGCCTCGGCGTCTCCGGGTTCGGTCTGGTCGGGTTTTTTCTTTTTTGAAAACAACATCGGCGGAAAAAGTGAGTCAAACGAACTGGCGGACGGCCCCATCGATGGCCGGTCGCGACCGGCGGAGGCCTCAGGGCACGGGCAATTGATCGAGGATGCGCGTGACGAGATTTTCGCTGTTCAGGCCCTCCGCCTCGGCTTCGTAGGAGACGGTGACGCGGTGGCGCAGCACGTCCATGGCGATGGACTTGATGTCGTGCGGGGTGACGTAGCCGCGGCCTTCGAGGAAGGCGTGGGCTTTCCCGGCGAGTGCCAGGGAAATGGAGGCGCGGGGAGAGGCGCCGACGCGGAGATAAGGGCCGAGAGTCAGCCCGAAATCGTCGGGCCGGCGAGTGGCGTGGACGAGGGTGACGAGGTAGCGTTTCACCTTGTCATCGAGGTAGAGACTGTTGACGACTTCGCGCGCGACGCGGATGTGATCGAGGCTGACAACCGGCTGCGGATCGGGCGCTTCGACGGTGGTGGCGGCGAGATCGACGACGCGGAGTTCTTCGTCGAGCGAGGGATAATCGACGACGACTTTGAGCATGAAACGATCGACCTGGGCTTCGGGAAGCGGGTAGGTGCCCTCCTGCTCGAGCGGGTTTTGCGTGGCCATGACGAGGAAGGGTCGCGGCAGGGGGAAGGTTTGTTCGCCAATGGTGACCTGCTTTTCCTGCATGGCCTCGAGCAGCGAGCTCTGGACCTTGGCGGGGGCGCGGTTGATTTCGTCCGCGAGGATGAAGTTGGCAAAGACGGGGCCGTGTTTCACCTCGAATTGGGCGTTTTTCGGATCGAAGACCTGAGTGCCGACGATATCGGCTGGCAGCATGTCCGGAGTGAACTGGATACGGCGGAAATCGGCATGGACGAGCGAGGCGAGCGTCTTCAGGGCGAGGGTCTTGGCGAGGCCGGGCACGCCCTCGAGGAGGATGTGGCCTTTGACGAGCAGGGCGATGAGCAGGCGATCCACCAGGGCGTCCTGACCGACGAGGTAGCGGGCGATCTCGCCGCGGAGCGGGTGAATCCAGGCGGCGGCCTGCTCGATGTGCTCGGTTTGCTGGGGTGACGGTGCGGTGGGGGTTTCTGGATTCATGATTTAAGAGGGTGGGAGAAAAGTTCGATCAGAATGGTTTTATGCTAAAAGCGACGAGGCACGGGTGATTCGTTCGCCGAAGTCGCGTTTTTTTGTGTTGGAGAAGAATGCTCGCTCTCGAAAAAAGGCAATATCATCAATGTGATGCCGGGATGTTCACTCCGGAAGGGAGGCTGCCAGGGGGGCTCTTTCGAGACGGACGTTCCCTTGCTGGCGGGAGCCGGGAACGACAGGACACAACTGGACAGTGGATCGCCCGGCCCGGATGGCTTCTTTGGCGTCTTTTTTCCCGTGATGACTATACGGATTTCTACCCTGTTGACTCATGGACCCAACCCTGTACAATGAAGGGCGGCTTTTTGTGGAATACGAATGACTTGAGTTATGGAAAATTTTGGAACGGCGAAGCGTTTTATTGCCGCGTTGGTGATTCTGGGAGGGGCTGTTTGGCTGCAGGCTGAAGAATTCAGGACTTTCACTAATTCATCGGGTCGTAAGATTGAAGCATCCGTTGTCGGGGTGAAAGGCGATCAAGTGAAAATTGTGATGCGGGATCACCGGAGTTTCGTCGTCCCGGTGAGTTCGCTCTCGGCTGAGGATCAGACCTTTTTGAAGCAATGGAGTGAAAGCGCCAACAAACCAAAACCCGTGACCGATGCTGGCGGGATCACCTATGAGGCCTTGAATCAAGTGGCCGGGAGCCCCATTTTTGGCGAAGTATCACTCTGGGACAGCAACCCGTCTGGGGTGGCGGATCGATTGGGCTGGAAGCGGGAATCCAAGACCTCCTTCTCGGAAAGCTACCGGAACTACCCGGACGAAAAGGAGCGGATTTTCGGAGCCCGCCCCTACTCAGTCGCTCTGTATGGTGAAAATGAAAAGGTGACCGGTATCTCGATTGTTTACGCGAACAAAGGGGACTCCTTCAGTGAGGGAGGCGGGAGGGGTGAAAAGCATTTCATCGACGGCAAACCCATTCCTGGAGGAATGGAAGGTGTTCGCGTTCTGATGGAGAATGATACGAAAGTGGTTACGGAGAAACTTTCGTCCATTCTCGGCGAACCGAAAAAGCAGAAATTCGGGGAAGGGGAAGCGCGGGTCAATGCCTTGAGATGGGACTGGGCGGGGCATGCTTTGTTGTTGTCCGAGGTCGAGGATGAGTATGTTTCGCTCTCGATTCAAACCACCGAGTTTGCTGACAAGCGCGGACAGGCGGCTCGGGTTTCGGATGCTTCCGTTCGGAATCGAATCCGTGGACTGATCGAAAAGCGGGATAACGGGGATGTTGTGATATCCAACATCCCGATGGTCGATCAGGGACCGAAAGGCTATTGTGTGCCCGCAACCGCGGAGCGCTGCATGCGATTTCTGGGAATCCCGGCCGATATGTATTTGCTGGCCATGACCGGGGAAACGAAGGCCGGGGGCGGGACATCGGTAGATCTTCTCCTTTCTAACATTGGCAGAGACATCAAGCGGAAAGGCCGGTCTTTCGATATAGAAACTGGTGAACTGAAACTGCGTGATATCAAGAAACGAGTGGACAAGGGGATTCCCACGATTTGGGGCCTGTTTTCCACCAAACAGTTTAATGACATTGCCAACGAGAGGACTAAACAAAGGAAAACTGATGATTGGTCATCCTATGTTGCGACAGTCCAACAGGAGTCGAAAGACGCTGTTTTGCAGAAAGATCGCAACACCGCCCATGTGGTGATCATCATGGGATACAACGAACAAACCGGGGAGATTGCGTTCAGCGACAGTTGGGGTGAGCGCTACAAGGAACGCTGGATTACGGTCAAAGAAGCTCAGCAAATCTCCCAGAACCGTTTCTACATTATTGATTTGTAAGAGTCCTGTTCTTACAGCGAGTTTCCGGGGGACAGCTTCGAATCCGGCAGCCTGCCCCCTGGTGGGCCGACCTTCTTTTACGGTGATCGAAATGCGGATGCGCCCCGCATGATCAGGTCCTGTTCTTCCGGAATTATGTCATTGCGGAAACGGCGTCATTGCCCTTTACTACGGCACCAACAAAATTGAAATGCTCACCCCATTTATTGACTTTGATTTATGAAAAAGAATACATCTCGAAGAAACTTTGTTAAGAATCTTGGTGTCACCGCGGCGGCCCTTAATTTCCAGGTGGTTCCCAGCCGGGTGTTCGGCGCGAACGACCGGATTACCCTCGCGGGGATTGGCACTTCCGGAAAGGGAGCCAGTGATATCAGCGGTTCGGCCGGTGCGGGATTCCAGATCACCCACCTTTGCGATGTGGTGAACTCGGCCAAGTATCCCAATATCGGGGGGTCACTGGTCAAAACCAGAGCGGATCATCCGGACGCCAAATTTTATGAAGACTGGCGGGAAATGCTGGCAAAAGATGGAGACAAAATTGATGCGGTAACCGTTTCGATTCCCGACCATTCTCACGCTCATGCGGCGATTGGAGCCATGCACAAGGGCTGTAATGTGTATTGTCAGAAGCCCCTTACCCACGATATCTGGGAAGCCCGCCAGATGACCCATGTGGCGGCAAAAACGGGAGTGGTCACTCAGATGGGAAATCAGGCTCATGCAGAAAATCACATGCGCCGTGTGGTGGAATTGGTGAGAGCCGGTTTGATTGGCGATGTCATTGAGGTTCACGCCTGGACCAATCGTCCCATCTGGCCTCAGGCGATCACCAAATGGCCCGAGGCGGAGGACGTGCCGAAATACATCAACTGGGATCTCTGGATCGGTCCGGCTCCCTATCGCGAATACAGTCCCAAAATCGCCCCTTTTAAATGGCGTGGTTACTGGGATTTCGGAACCGGCGCTCTCGGTGATATGGCCTGTCACGTGATGGATATGAGTTATTGGGCCGCGGAACTGGATGCGCCCAGTTCTGTTCACGCTGTCTCCGCGGACGGTCGCGGCGCCATGAGCGATATTTCGCCGCCTACCTGGTCGACCATTACCTACCAGTTCCCGGAACGAAAGGGGAAAAAACCGGTCAAATTTGTCTGGTATGATGGGTACAAAGACGCCGTATTCAATCCGGATAAATGGAACCTGGAGAGCAAGATTGACGGAGGGAAGATCCGGGAACGGAATCTTCCGCCGAAAGAGGTTCTCGAAGGCATGGGAGGTGATGAAAGAGGCGGATACGGATCCGTTTTGATTGGAACCAGGGGCAAGATTTTCTTCAATCGCAGCAAAGACAACTGGATCGTCAAGCCCAGCAGTGTGATGGACGGGTTCGATTTCCCTCCGAAAACCCTTCTTCGCGCACGGGGAGAGAATCCGCACAATGAATTTTACGACGCCATCAAGGCGGGGAAACCGAAGAACGCACTGTCGGGGTTTTATCACAGCGGAAAATTCACTGAAATGGTTCTTCTCGGCAATCTGGCGGTGCGACTCAACAAAAAAGTGGAGTGGGATTCGGACCATTTAAATTCACCGAACTGTCCCGAAGCGGCCAAACTAATCAGGCGGGAATATCGCGACGGCTGGGATCTCAAGGTGTAGTGGCTTGATGCGACCCTCAATTCACTTGTTTTGATTACCGAACGGGAGATCTTAGGAGACTGTTGAAAAACCTTGAAACGAAAAATCTTCTGTTTGTTGGATTGGAATACAGCGGCCTTGCCGGAGGTGTTTTTCAATCGCCCCTTCGGGCTGCGGCCCTTTTGTCCGCTGGCTTCGTTGCGATTCAGTCAGGTAGCACAAGGCTACCTTCCTTCACCGCGCCTCGCCATCGAACAAAATGACTCGCAGTTTTTCATTCCATCGTTTTTCAGCAGTCTCTTAGCGGGCTCCCGTTCCTGGTGAAGGCTGGACCGAAATGAAAAAGTTGTTTTGCCGATTCATTTGCGCTTGCCTCTTCACGGGCTGCGGTGTGGTCCCTCTCGCTGCCCATTCCCAGGATGCCGATTCGGTGAGCGAACAGATCAAGGCGGCCTTCCGCGTCAAAGAATTCGACCGGGTGATTCAACTCACCGAAGGGAGGGAAGGACAAGGCGAATGGAAAGAATGGCGGGCCACCGCGTTTCAGGAAAGAGGAATTGCCCGATTTTTCGAGGGTGACATGAAACATTCGATTGCCGATTTTAACTCATATTTAAATCTATATCCAGAACGGGAACCCTGGCATTGGCAGAGAGGTCTGGCCTATTATTACGCAAAACAGTATCAAAAGGGGATCGCCCAGTTTGAGCGGCATCAGGTGGTGAATTCAAATGATGTGGAGAATGCCGTGTGGCACTTTCTCTGCGTAGTCCGGGCTGAGAAAGGCCAGGTGGAGGAGGCCCGTGGAAAACTGATTCCCATTGAGGGGGATTCCCGGGTTCCCATGAAGGAAATCTATGAACTCTTCGCGGGGCGGGGGACCGCGGGGCAGGTGTTGAAGGCGGCCAGAGGCGGTTGGAACGGGAGCGGAAAAGTTCCTGAGCGGATTCGCAACCAACTATGCTACGCCCATTTGTATTTGGCACTTTACTTCGAGGCACTGGGAGATGAGAAGAAGATGAAAGAGCATATTCTCCTGGCTTCAGGAAAATTCAGGATGAACCATTACATGGGAAAAGTAGCGCAATTGCATGCCAGAATGCGGGGGCTGAAAGTTGGCGAGTGAATCAGTACCGTTGGACTTGGCGCTGTCGCCTGATGCCATGCCCAGACTCGCATCCCTGATTTGATGCCACGGTAAAAAATCAGGAATACTTGAGTTTTTCCAGCCCTTGCCTATGGAAAGATGTGCCTGAGGCGTTACTATCCCGTAATCAAAACCGAGGCTGACTGTGAATTGTTCTTCTTATATGAAAAATTGTCGAACTGCACTGCGGATCGCTGTGGGATTGATTGCATTCAGTGCACTTTTTCCTTTCCAGGTGCGGGCCTACCCGCTGACATTGGAACAGCGACAGCGACTGAAGAAGTATTTGCCGCGCACATTTCCCAAACTGGAGGCCCGTGACCCGGTTCACGTTGTGGCCATTGGCGACAGCGTCATGCTCGGTTATGCTCCCTTGTCCACCGCCTGGGAAAGCGGCAACTCTCTGTTCACCTATCCGGGCGTTTTTCTGGGAAAACTGGCGCGCGAATTTTTTTATCCCGGCGGAGTCCGTCTTCTCAATCCTCCCCAGGGCGGCACCGACAAGCTGTCCGAATTCCTCGGGGACGAAATCCGTTTTGAGAATCTCTCCACAATGAATGGCGTGATGTTGTCAGGCATTCAGCGAACCACGACAGACGCCTTTCTCAACAAACCGGATTTGCTGCTCATTCAGTATGGAGTCAACGACGCATTGTCTCACACCTCTCTCGATACTTTCAAGCGGGCTCTAAACGAGACCATTCTGGCCGGAAAAGAGGCGAAATGCGACATGATAGTGTTTGGTCCTCCCCTCGTGAACTATGGAGGCGGAGCCATGAATTGGGGGATTACCAGGCCCTTTTCTTCGGCGGGAAAAGAAATCTGCGATCTGCACGGTGTGATGTTTATCGATTTGGGAGAGCACCTCATAGAGTGGGGTGGAACCGGCGTGGATCCGGACACCCATCCGCAGGCAGCCATGGAGATTGTCGGGGATTCGATGATGAAAATTTTTCAATACGGTCCTGAGTTGGAAAAACCGGAAAAGATTCATCCCTGTCTTCGAGCCGAGAAATACCTGGGACAGGTGGCCTTTGATGATTTGCTGAACGGCCCCCGGGCTTCCGATTTTACGATTTCAGGTGTGGCCTCGTTTGAAGGGGGCGGGGAGGTCAGGGTGATGGTATCGCTTCGCAATCAGACCGGCGAGCGCAAAGACGGAACAATCGGGGCACTGGCTGTGGGAGAGGGCTTGATTCCGGAAGTGCCCGCCCAACGCTTCGTCATTCCACCGGGGCAACAGGCGCAGGTCGAATTTCGCTATCGGCGGACTCCTGTCGGGAAAAGTCGGTCCGGCGATGTTCTCTACTTCCCCCTGGAACTGGATGATGATGTCTGTCGGTTTTCCTACGTTGTGGAAGACACCTTATCGGCGGAACTCCTGAATTTGCCGATTCGGATTGGTCCCGTTTCCCTGGCCTGGAAATCGAAGCAATTCGTGGGCATTTCCGACCGCATTCGGATTGAATGGAATCTGATCAACGGGACTGACCGCCCTGTTTCCGGGGAGTATCAGGTTGGCATGGGAAAAGCTGTTGCCGGTCTGGTCAATTTTTCCGCGCCGCCTTTGGGAAACAAGAACTACTTTGCCAGATTTGAATTCAAAGGACGGGCGGGGCAGTACAAATTCAAGGACGACGTTTGGATCGAAGTGCATACCGGGGGAGAATCGATTCGTTTTGATCGGGAGCTGGAAGCCTGCAAAGATGCGGTTCTGGGAGAGTCGATTCCGATGTCGTCCTGGGCTGATTATGCCAACGCCCCTCTGGCTGGCAGCATCGGCAGGGGAGCCACGGCTCGACCTGTGGGCACGGCTGCGGTTCGGTTCGAGGCGGATGAGAAAGGTCTGCGCGTCATTGCCTCGATGAAGGGAATTCCCATTCCTGAACTGGGCAAGAAGCCAGCTTTGCGGGCTACCCTTTCAATTGATGCCAGGCCGCCGGGTGAGGTTCGTGATTTCGGGTTCATCAATCCCATCTTCATTTATACGCGAGGTAGCGATGGCCCCGGGCTGACCATGCCGCTTGAGTTGGGAACATTTGGAAACGGCTACAACATGATCCTTGATCCCAGGGGGATTACATCACGACTTCAAACGGGAGAGGGCGGTCAGAAAGAATTGACGATTCAAATTCCTAAAACCTATTTTCATCGCCTGAAATGGAATCCGGAATCACCAGACTCCATTCTCGGAGTGAGACTGGAACTGACTCCGGCTGATCCAAATCCCGGTTCGAAGACGGTTTTTGACAAAAAGAACAGTTTTCTGACCAGCCGGGCCGGGTTCAATTTTGAAAACAAAATGATTCGCGGACTCAGTGAAAAAGACGCCCGTGGCCTGACCACTCTGCGGCTGACCACCAAACCGGTGAACACCTGGTCTGTTCGCTTGTATTGAACGGCGGGGCGGAGCAGGAGGGACCTCATACCGGCCAACAACAGTCCGGGCGCAATCCCCCCCCGGCAAAACAGAGATCGTTTTC
>Ga0114931_10004439_pt1 | contig 17498 bp, 19 predicted proteins | sample 2SBtaG_FD_89579 | JGI IMG/M metagenome (GOLD analysis project Ga0114931, IMG submission 89579) | Deep subsurface microbial communities from Kolumbo volcano to uncover new lineages of life (NeLLi) - 2SBTROV14_V59a metaG | ecosystem: Environmental > Aquatic > Marine > Volcanic | place: Kolumbo...
GGATTCGCACTTGACGTTGTTCATGCGCCCTATGTCGCGATCGCTTTTTTGCTGGGATCCGTCATCGCCTACGCAAGTTTTCTCTCCGGCATCGACCCGCATTTCGTCCTCGTGCCGGTGTTGTTGTTCGGTGTCGGTATCGGTGCTGAGTTCGACATTATTCCCTATCTCATAACGCGCTATTTCGGTCTGAAGAAATTCGGTGTCATCTATGGTTTGCAGATTCTGACTTTCAGCATCGGTACCGGCATGGGTCCGGCCGTGATGGGCTTCGGCTATGACCGCTACGGCAGCTACAGGCCGACACTGATGTTTGCTATCGGCTCGCTCGTCTGCGGCAGCATCCTGCTGACGCGCCTCAAAGCTTACCGGTTTTAAAAGCAGGCTAAACGTGTGAAATGTCCGGGCAGCCGGCTGCCCGGACATTTCGACATTCGGTCAAAGACTCGTCGCGGGTCCGTGAAAGACCGCGGCCTGTTTTGCCACTTCAGCCGGGTCTTCGATAGGCAGCGAGCACATGTCCGGATTACAGATGTACATGGAGGGGACGCCCCGATCGGGATAGCGGCCGGCGTTCTCGAAGTGCAACAGTTTCCGCGGTTCGAAAACAGCCCTGCCGGCGGCGAACAGGGCTTTTGCCGCAGGAGCGTGGCGATCGCCGACGACCGAAAACTCGACATAGGCCGTGGTCACCTTGTCCAGCGCCATCGCGAACTCACCGGTGATCTTGCCCTCGCGGTGTATGATCTTCGGCTGCGCCACCGCGCGAATAGAATCTTCTGCAACCAGCTTGTAGCTGTCATCCTTGGTGTAAACGCCGAGATCGTAATAGAAAGACGCTGCGGTGCCGTTGCTCTCGAGGGGCTTGCGCGGTGCAATGATCGAAGCCGTGGCATCGGGAACGGTCGCGAAGAAGCCGCCGTTCTCATCATCGTGCAGTTGCAGCAGGGTTGCCTTGCCGATGCGATCCGCAACGGTGAGCCAGTGCTGCTCGCCGGTCGCGCGATACAGTGACAGCATTGCGGTGCCGAACCAGGCCTGTGCGCTGAGGAACGGTTTTTCGTCGGTGACAAGCGGGCGCAGGCGTGCATCGCCCTCTGCCTGTTCGTTAGCAGTGGCCTGGACGAGCCAGCCCTCGTCCTGCATGCGGCCGGCAAGGATTGCGTTCGCGGCCCTGATGGCGGTGTGCAGGTAGTCTTCGTTGCCGGTGCTTTCGTAGGCGAGCACGTATGCGTTGATGACCTCACCGTTGCGGTCGGTGTAGATGGCATGATCGACTGGTGGCGTGCCGTATTTGCGCCTGGCAGCGTCGCTCGGCAGCGCCCAGTAGTCACCCGCGCTCATATTACGCGGCAGCTCGCGCGGCTTGCTTTTTTGGTTGGTGTAAAAAGTGCCGTCCGGCGCCATCATCCAGTGCTGCAGGAAACGGTCGATCTCGCCAATACCCTTGAGAAAGGTCGGATCGCCGGTTTGCTTGTAGCCCAGCGAAAAAGCGGTAATTGCGTTTGACTGGACGAGTATTCGTTTTTCGGGAATTGCACGAAACTTTGCGAAGTGCTCGGGCACTTGCATATCATCCGGGAATGCCGAGATGTAGCTCCCGCCCCAGACCGGGTCGATCGTCCGCAGGAAGCCGCTCGAACTCTTCAGCGCGAGGCCCATCAGTTCCTCGTCATTGTAAAGGTGTGCCCGCAGGTACAGTTCGCGGAGCCGCGAGCCGCTTTGTTCGCCACCGATGCCGCTTCTGCTCCAGCCGCCGTATTTCCGATTCAGTGAACGGTCGATCTGCGTACGCAAATTATCACGGATGACAGTAAGCTCGGTTGCGGCTGGCTCGGGTGGCGAGGCATAGGGAGAATCCGGATCTGGCTCGAGTGTGCCGGCATCGTTCCGTGCGATCATGTCCTTGAGGATGGGAATGAAGTTTCTCGGCAAACGATTACCGCGGATAGCCAGCACCTGGGTGGCGTCCGGGGCCATGAATATCGTGGCCGGCCAGGCCCAGTCCGAATAGCGCTCACCGATGTCGGGGCGCGCTTCAGCGTCCACCTCGATGGCGACGAAATTCCTGTCGATCAGGTCAATGACCGCAGGATCCCTGTAGGTCAAAGACTCCATTCTTGCGCAAGCCGCGCAACCTTCCATGCCGACGTTGACCATGATGACCTTGTCGGTGGCCTTCGCGCTTTCGAATGCCTTCAGTTCCCAGTCGTGCCAGTCAATGGATGCGGCCGCACCTGCGCCCAGCGGCGTGCCAAGTGCCAGCCATAGCAGGGTGTTGATAATGGGTTTCATGGTTTCCCCCTCGGGATCGGATCCGGTATTCAGATCGTCTCCTCATAAGACCGGGGCTCGGGTGAGCTTATTTCAGCGGCAAGGCCGATCCTGGTTGCGGCGATTGGTGACGAGCAAATGCAAAAGGGGCGGCTGTCGCCGCCCCGGAGTTTGCTGGCATGGCAGGACGTCTACGCGACCTTGACCGTGTGCGGCGTGACAGCCTCTACCTTTGGCAGGTAGATGTCGACAACGCCGTCTTTGAGCTCGGCTTTGGCCTCGTCACCTTTGACTTCAACCGGCAGCGGAACGACCCGGTAGAGTCGGCCGTGCGCCATCTCGGCGCGGAAGAAGTCTTCTTTCTCTTCTTCCTCCCTGAACTCGCGTTTGGCTTCCAGGGTCAGTCGGTCACCTGCGATGGTGATCTCCAGATCCTCTTTTTCCACTCCCGGCATCTCGGCCCGAACGAGCAGGGCTTCGCCCTTGTCCAGGATGTCGATCTTCGGCCAGCCTTCGAAGCCTTCTCCGGATTCGCTCCAGAACGGGCGATTCCAGGCATAGGGTTCAATGAAGCCTTCCATCCAGCGGCGTGGGAAGGAGTTTTCAAGAAACTCTTCCATGCTGTGGGTGAACGGCCTCATTGCCCTCCCCGTGCCAGCCTGACGATCCTTTTTCGGCAGGATATCCCTTACTTTGGGCATTGCGCTCACCTCCATTTTTCAAGCGCCGGGAATATTCCCGGCACGTTGACTTATATTCCCGGTTTCGTCCTGCGACAATGCGGACTTCTACGAATTGCGCGGCTTTGCGCGCGAGGGTAACTTCGAATTGGTACTATTTCAGGTGAGTGGCGGACGATTTGGTGCGGCGACATTTCATCCAGCCCGGTGATCATTGCGGTGTCACGGCAACCGATCCTGGTCAGTGTCGTATTAATCCTGGTGATCTTCGCAACCCCATTGCGAGCCGACGAAGCCGGGCCCACGCTGTCGGTGACGGTCATGCAGCCATTACCCCGGCCGCTGACCAATAACGCGCTGGCCTCGGTTACGGCCGCCGACCGGCGTTTCATTGTGAGTTTCAACGGGCTGGGAGAAGGCCGGACACGCCGCGATACGTCGTCCGGGACTGTCGTGTTCGACGACGACACTGACCAGTGGTCGAAAGCGGTTCCCGTGCCGGGCGGTGTCGGGCGGCTTGCCGCGACAGCCGCTGCGGTCGGCGGACTCGCCTACGTTTTCGGCGGCTACTCGGTCGCCGAGGATGGCGCTGAAGAGTCGACGCCCTGGGTCTATTCCTTTGATCCGGTCAAGGGTGAGTACACCGAACTGAGCCCGATGCCGGTGCTGGTCGACGATACGGTTTCTGTTGTTTATGACAATCGATTCATTTACCTGATCAGTGGCTGGCATGATCTCGGAAACGTGAATCTCGTGCAACGCTACGATACCGTCGCCGATGAATGGGTGCAGGCGACGCCGATCCCGGGACAGGCCGTATTCGGCCACGCCGGTGGCATTGTCGGCAACCGGCTTGTCTATTGTGACGGTGTTGCCGTAAGGTCTTTTGCAGATCGATCGCGCGACTTCGTCATGAGTGACAAGTGTTTTCTCGGCATCATTGACCTGGATGACGGCCGGCGCATCGATTGGCGCCACTTGCCGCCGCATCCGGGTTTGCCGCGATATCGTATGGCGGCGGCCGGCATTGCCGAACACAACGCGGTCCTGTTCATCGGCGGTAGCGAGAATCCGTACAATTACGACGGTACCGGCTACAACGGTGAGCCATCAGAGCCCGCGGCCGGCGCGTTGTTATACGATTTCAATTCGTTCGGCTGGCGCCATCTCGACTATGCCGGCCGGGCGAGCATGGACCACCGGGCGCTGGTTCGCTGGCAGGATCGCTGGGTGACCGTAGGCGGCATGCTCGGCGGCCAGCAGGTCACCGACAGGGTGGCTGCCTACCTGTTGCAACAATAGATGGGCCGCCGGAATCGCCAGGACTGGATGCGGTTTCCCGTACACGTATAATCGCGGCACACGCCCGGCCGGCTAGCAGAACGCCAGCCGCCTTGGGAAGCGCAAGCCATTAACCGGGAAGGACACTCATGGCCATATCACTGCTCGCGTGGCCGGGCGCCATTCTGATCGGTGTCAGCCTGGGGCTGCTGGGTTCCGGAGGCTCCATCATTACCGTGCCGGTACTCGTCTACCTGATCGGGCAGGATGAAAAAGTGGCTATTGCGGGGTCCCTGTTCGTCGTTGGCAGCATCGCGGCGATCGGTAGCCTGCAATACGTAAGAGACCGTCTCATCGACTGGCGCACGGTATTCGTTTTCGGGCTTCCCGGAATGGCAGGTACCTACCTCGGCGCGATGATTGCGGCCTTCATTCCGGGCATCGTACAACTGTCGTTGTTTGCGCTGGTCATGCTGCTTGCCTCCTACCTGATGTTGCGACCAGTCACGCTCACGGACGCGCCTCACGAACCCCGCGAGACCTGGAAGATAGCGGTTGACGGCCTGTTCGTCGGGGTCATGACCGGACTGGTCGGGGTTGGTGGCGGATTCCTGATCGTGCCGGCGCTGGTCTTGCTGGGCGGGCTGGCCATCCACAATGCGGTTGCCACGAGCCTCGTCATTATCGCGCTTAAATCCTCCAGCGGATTCTACAAGTACCTGGACGTGCTCGATCAGCAGAACCTGGTGCTCGATTGGCATACGCTGTTGCTCGTTACGGGCCTGGGTTTCGTTGGCAGTATTGCAGGCGCGAAAATTGCCCGCCGTGTGCCACAGGACAACCTGAAGAAATGGTTCGGCTACTTTCTCATCGTGATGGGAATTTATATTCTCGCGCGCTCCGTACCGGAAGCGCTGGGTTTGCAGATATGAACATTCGGCAGGTGTCGCCACAGGTTTATGTGAGCGAACAGATAACACAAGCAGATTTACGCGTCCTTGCAGAGGCGGGCTTCAAAACCGTCATCAACAACCGGCCGGACGGCGAGGCAGCAGGCCAACCGCGGTCCGCCGACCTTGCCGCAGTGGCGACATCGCTGGGCATGGAGTTCATCTTCTTCCCGGTCCGGCTCGGGGCGATTACGGAAGAGCAGGTCGAAAGCTTCGCAGATATCTGCCAGGGGATCGCGACGCCGGCGCTCCTCTTTTGCCGTACAGGAACACGATCCACCGCGTTATGGCAATTCAGCCAATCCCGGACGCCCGGCAACGGCGATTAAATGAGCAGACTGCAACCCACGGCAAGGGGACATTTTCGTTTCGAGTTGCTGTAAACTCCGGTCTCCGTTTCGGCATACAGCAACAAAAAGTCAGGGGTTACCGTGAGCAACGAAGAGCAATTCGAGAAAATCAGGACTGCGCCAGGATTTATCGCCGCGCTGGACCAGAGCGGTGGCAGCACACCGAAGGCGCTGGGTCTTTACGGCATCTCACCCGACGCCTGGTCGAACGACGAGGAAATGTTCACCATCGTGCATGAGATGCGCACCCGCATCATGACCAGCCCGGCTTTCGATGGCGATCGTATCCTGGGTGCCATCCTGTTCGAGAATACAATGGACAGGGAAGTCGAGGGGCAGCCGACGGCAGCCTACCTGTGGAACGTAAAGCACGTGGTCCCGTTTCTCAAAGTCGACAAAGGCCTGGCCGTCGAGGCGGATGGCGTGCAGGTCATGAAGCCGATGCCTGATCTCGATGCGCTGCTGGAGAAAGCGAAAATGGCCGGCATCTTCGGCACCAAGATGCGTTCAGTCATCAAGCAGTCCAACGAGAAGGGCATCAGGGCCGTGGTCGACCAGCAATTCGACATCGGGCGCCACATCGCTGCAGCCGGCCTGGTGCCAATCATCGAGCCGGAGGTCGATATCCATTGTCCCGACAAGGCGGCAGCCGAAGATATTCTCCACGATGCGATAATCGAGCACCTGAACAGTCTCGAGCCAGACGAAATCGTCATGCTGAAGTTGACCCTCCCGGAGAAGGATAATCTGTATGCTGACTGCGTCGCACAGCCGACTGTTGCCCGCGTCGTCGCACTTTCCGGCGGTTATTCCCGCAAGGAAGCAAACGATCGACTGTCGCGGCAGAACGGAATGGTTGCGAGCTTCTCAAGAGCGCTGTCCGAGGGACTGAGCGCTCAGCAATCGGACGAAGCGTTCAATGCGACCCTTGATTCATCCATCGCAAGCATCGCGGCAGCATCAGCTACCTGATCCGATGTCCGCCACGTTGACTGGAGACCAGTGCATGAAGATCGGCATTCCGAAGGAAAAACATCCCGGTGAAAAGCGCGTCGCGACTACGCCGGAGGTGGCCAGTCAGCTTAAGAAACTCGGATACGACGTGGCTGTTGAATCCGCTGCGGGAACCGCTGCCAATTTCGCCGATGGGGACTATGTGGAAGCCGGGTGCGAAATCGTGTCGTCTGCTGCCGACCTTTGGAAAAGCTCGGACATCATGCTGAAAGTCAGGGCACCGGATAAGCGGGAAACCGGATTACTGCGTTCGGGACAGACGCTGATCAGTTTTCTCTGGCCGGCGCAGAATCCCGCATTGCTGAAAACGCTGACCGATCACGATGTTACCGCCCTTGCGATGGATAGTATCCCGAGAATCTCGCGTGCCCAGAAAATGGATGCGTTGAGCTCGATGGCCAATATTGCCGGCTATCGCGCGGTGGTAGAGGCAGCGCAGCACTTCGGTCGCTTCTTCACCGGTCAGATCACTGCGGCCGGCAAGGTGCCGCCCGCAAAAGTCCTGGTCATCGGGGCCGGCGTCGCCGGCTTGTCCGCAATCGGCGCTGCCAGGAGTATGGGGGCGATCGTTCGTGCCTTCGATACCCGGCCGGAAGTGAAGGAACAGGTCGAGAGCATGGACGCAGAATTCCTGATGCTCGACTTCGCGGATGAAGACGGCGCCGGCGAAGGGGGTTACGCCAAGGTCATGAGTGATGAATTCATCAAGGCCGAGATGGCGTTGTTCGCCGAGCAGGCGAAAGACGTCGACATCATCATCACGACGGCGCTGATTCCGGGGAAACCCGCGCCGAGGCTCATTACGGCCGAGATGGTTGCATCAATGAAAAATGGCAGTGTCGTTGTCGACCTTGCGGCAGAGCAGGGCGGCAACTGTGCGCTGACCGAGCCGAATGAAACGGTGGTGCGTGAAGGTGTGTCGATCATCGGTTACACGGACCTGCCCAGCCGCCTCGCCGCGCAGTCGAGCCAGCTCTATGGCTCCAACTTGCGGCATTTGTTGGCTGACATGACGCCGGAAAAGGACGGCCAGCTCGTCCTTGACATGGACGACGAGGTCGTACGCGGCGCAACGATTTGCACTGGCGGTGAAACGACCTGGCCGCCACCGGCGCCTAAGTTGTCGGCAGCGCCACCAAGGGCGGAGCCGCAACCCGCGCCGGTCATCGTCGAGGAAAAGAAATCCGTTGTGGGGTCAATCGTTGCCGCAGTGCTCGGGAGCCTCGCGTTGCTCGGACTCGGAGCCGTGGCGCCACCCTCGTTCATGGCGCACTTCACCGTATTCGTGCTCGCCTGTTTTGTCGGCTACATGGTGATCTGGAACGTGAAGCCGGCATTGCACACGCCGTTGATGAGCGTGACCCACGCAATATCCAGCATCATCGTCATTGGTGCGTTGCTACAGGTCAGTTCTGCCGATACCCTTATCAAGTGGATCGCCGTGTGCACTATTTTGATAACGAGTATCAACATCGCCGGTGGATTCGCCGTTACCCGTCGCATGCTCGACATGTTCAGGAAGTGAGGTCGACATGATTAGCACCGGTATCGTAACCGTTTCATACATCACAGCGACGGTCCTTTTCATCCTCGCGCTGGGCGGCTTGTCGAACCAGGAGGCTGCGCGCCGGGGTAACTGGTACGGAATCACAGGCATGGCGATCGCCTTGATCGCGACCGTGCTCGGCGTCGTCAGCCAGAATTACGTTGAATTGCTGGTGGCGATGGTCATCGGCGGCAGCATCGGACTGCTGTTGGCAAAGCGCGTGCAGATGACCCAGATGCCGGAGCTCGTCGCCATTCTGCACAGCCTGGTGGGGTTGGCCGCCGTGATGGTCGGCTTCGCGAATTTCATGGATTCTTCGTCGCATTTCGAAGCCGTCGAGCTGACAATCCACGATATCGAGACCTATCTCGGCGTTCTTATTGGCGCCGTGACGATGTCGGGCTCCATCATCGCATTCGGCAAGTTGAGCGGCAGAATTGGCGGCAAGCCGCTGCTCTTGCCCGCTCGTCACTGGCTGAACCTGGGCCTGCTGATCGGTGCGATCTGGTTCGGCCATGAATTCGTCGTCCGGTCAGCGGTCGGCGAGGGCCTGACGCCACTCATTATTATGACGGTTATGGCGCTGCTCTTCGGCATCCACATGGTGATGGCTATCGGTGGTGCCGATATGCCCGTGGTCATTTCGATGCTGAACAGCTACTCGGGCTGGGCAGCGGCGGCGACCGGTTTCATGTTGAACAACGACCTGTTGATCGTGACCGGTGCGCTCGTGGGTTCCAGCGGCGCAATCCTGAGCTACATCATGTGTCGGGCGATGAACCGGAAGTTCATCGCTGTTATTGCCGGTGGCTTCGGTACCGGCGGCGGCACGACAACCAAAGGTGCCGAGGAGCAGGGCGAGGTCGTGCCGATCGATGCGGATGAGACCGCAGCGCTGTTGGAAAACGCCAAAGACGTGATGATCATCCCCGGCTACGGCATGGCCGTCGCCCAGGCGCAGCACATCGTCTACGAAATAACGAAAGTGCTCAGGGAAAAGGGTATCAACGTGCGTTTCGGCATCCACCCGGTGGCAGGCCGCATGCCGGGTCACATGAACGTGTTGCTGGCGGAAGCGCGGGTGCCTTATGACATCGTGTTCGAGATGGATGAAGTCAACGACGATTTCCCGAATGTCGACGTGTCGATGGTTATCGGCGCCAATGACATCGTCAATCCGTCCGCGCTCGATGAGCCGGACAGCCCGATCGCCGGTATGCCCGTGCTGGAATGCTGGAAGGGAAAAACCACGATTGTCTTGAAGCGCAGCATGGCTACCGGCTACGCTGGTGTGCAGAACCCGCTGTTTTTCAAGGAGAATACGCGGATGCTGTTTGGCGACGCGAAGGACAGCCTCGAAGCCGTTTTCAAAGCCCTCTAGAAGCGGCCTGGCATTTTGGGTCAGGAGCCCGACCTGACCCCGGTTTGTCACTATTTACTCGCTGCTGACAGCGGCCCAGAATAACGGAAATTATTGACGGGGCCGGCATCATGAAAACCAGACTCTTTGCGATAGTGGCGCCATTCCTGCTGGCGTCCTGTGCGGCTGACGATTACTACGACCCGCTACAGGACTATGAGGCTATTGATGCCACCACTATTCTCGATGCACCGACGCTGACCGGAATTGCCGCTGAAAACCAGGCGCTCGTGAACCGGGGAGAGTATCTCGTCGAACTTTTAGGTTGCGGTTCCTGCCACACCGACGGGGCATTGATCGGTGAGCCCGACATGTCGAAATCGCTGGCGGGTTCCAGGATAGGGATTGCCTACACGAATCCCCTGGAGAACAAGTACCCCGGCATCGTCTTCCCGCCGAATCTGACACCCGACAGGGATACCGGCATCGAGCGCTGGACCGATAACGAAATCGCCGACGCGGTTCGTGTTGGTATCGGCACGCACGGGGCACGCCGTATTCTGGTCATGCCGTGGCAGGGCTATGCAAAATTATCAGACGAAGATACCTGGGCAATCGTCGCCTACCTGCGCAACATGAATCCTGTGCGACATGTTGTGCCTGACAATGTAGCCGAGGGGACCAGCACAAACAGGCCTTTCGTTCACTTCGGCGTTTATCGAAGTCGCAGCCTGCCCAAAATGTAAAATGCATCCGGAGCCCGGCTCTGACCCTCATGATCCATGTAGTTTGGCATCGTGCGTACGGAAGTGCTCGCTGAACCAATGTTCGAGTTCGCGTGACAACCTTTCTTTCTCGTAGCTGCCATCGTCTTCCACTCTGTCCATGATGTCGCGGAGTTCGTCGAGCAGGGCCTCGTGGTCATTCTTGTGTGACGGGTAAGCGGCATAGCGGGTGTCGCGCATGAACTTTTCTTCAAGGGCGAAGTGTGCAGAAATTTGTGCATAGATTTCACCCAGGACTGAAACGACCTGGTCATGGGTAGCGCCATCCCCCATCAAGTCGTGCAGGTCATTGATCAGGTGAATCAGGTCACGATGCTCCAGGTCGACAGAGGCCACGCCGACACTGAATTCCGCCTTCCATTCGATCAGATTCATCGGAATCTGAAACCTCCCGTTTCAGCCTTGAACGTCACCGTGAAATACTTGCCCGCTTCCAGCATGACGTCCTTCGATGCGCAGTAATCCCAACCTTCTGCGCGTGCAGTATCCCGTAGCCGCACATCAATATGGTGGGCGCCTGGTTCGGCGTCGAATCGCTCATAAATTGAGGCGGGGCCATCGTCCCACAGTCCCGTCGGGTCGGCGGCCAGTTTCAGGGTCTGCTCGCCATCAATATCCATTTCAAGTTGCAGAGGCAGCCGGGCTCTCTCGCAAGCTTCGGTCCGCCGCATGTTGGCGGCAAATTCGGCGATCTGCTCCTGCGTGAGTTTTACACAGGGCTTGATTCTTGCGGTAGCATGGTTCAACGACAGTTTAATGCTTGCGCGTGCCGGATCACCATAATGGAACGGCGGTATCGTCGCAAAATGTCCAAGCAGCCACGCGAAACCGAGGTAGGCGATGGCTTGGAGCGGCACGCGAAAGAGATCAGGCATCGCGCGATCTCCCCGTTGGCTGATTCTTCGGCAGATCATGCAGTGCCGCGGAAAATTCGGCCAGCGCCTTGCGGCGTTTGCCCGCACTCGGGATGCGAAAACGCCAGAATCGCAGCCGCGCCCTGTTCACACGGCGCCGGAGATACGGGTCGCGTTCGCTGTCCAGGCGCTGCTGCATCCAATTGCCGCCAAGCCGGTAGTAGCAGTCTCTCTCGGCGCAGCCGAGGATGGCAATGCCGTCGGCGAGATTGCGAGACAACGCGAAGTCAATGAACGCGGGCGGCAGCATGGCAACACAGGGCATTGTCAATACCCTGCCGTTGTCGTCGGCCAGCGCTTCAGCACCCGCATGCTCGCAGGCATATACCAGCACACGGCGGCCTTTGACGAATTCCCTGGATGCCTGCAGTGTGGCCTCGCGCAGCGCTGCAATCGGGTGCTCGGGCAATTCGATGCCGGGAACAATCGCATCCGCACGCCGGAACGGCGTTGCCGTCGGGCAGGAGCCGACACAAAGCCCGCAACTCATGCAATTGTCGACATTGACGATAGCCTCGGTATCGTAGGCTTTGCCGTCGCTGCGTGCCGCCATCGTGATGGCGCTGAACGGGCAGTCATCGAAGCAGCGGGCACAGCCGTTACAGTTGTCGAGTGATACGACGGCGGCAGGCGCAGACTTCGCGGGCGGAATCCACGGCAGCATGGCAAGCAACAGCATGCCACCGGCAATGATGAGCCATAGTTGTCCTCCGGGCATGATGTCGAGCAACGGATAGGCAGCCAGGTAAAACCAGTCGAAACCGAGTTCCGCTGGAACGACATCGAGGTTGGCCGGCTCCTGGCTGATAGCCGGATGAATCAGCGATAAAGCGATGAGCGTCATGGCGGTGCCGATGGCGAGTGCTTTCGGCAGGTTTACCTTCGCGCGGGCATGCCGTTGTATGTGTATCCACATCAGAAGCAACATAAACAAGGACGCGAAAATGTGAATGAACACCATCAGGGTGAAAAAACGGCTGCCCAGGGTCGTGCTATCCAGAAAATTATTGGCTAGCGGCTCGCCGAAAAACGGCAGGGCGTCGAGCCACTCCGTCGTCGTGATCGCGACGTACTGTGCAAGCTTGTCCCAGACCAGCCAGTAACCACTGATTCCGCACAAATAAATAAAGAACAGTGCGGGTACGCCGGTAAGCCATGCAAAAAAGCGCTTCCCGCGCAGCCGGTCCAGGGAAAATTCCCGCAGTAAATGCAGGACCACGATAACCACCAATGCATCTGAAGCGTAGCGATGCAGGCTACGCATAACGCCTGCCAGGTACCATTGGTCATGAGTCATGTATTCAACCGATGCGTATGCATCGGTAAGGCCGGTGTCGAAAAATATGTAGAGGTATATGCCCGTGCCAGCGACGATCCAGAAAAAGTACCAGCCGAAAGCGCCCAGCCAGGCAAGCGGGTTCAGCCGCTGGCCGAACGCAATGTCGAATAGCAACTCGGCACGTTCGAACAGCACACGAAGGAAACGCTTCACGGCAGTCATCCCTGACCCATGCTGATGCGCCTCACCGTTCGCGCCTCCATTCCCTGAGGATAAAAATCGCGATTGCGGTGAGGCACAGGATGCCGACGAAAATTGTCATCACAATAGAGTAGTCGAATTTGTAGCGGCCGCTGTTCGGGTCATAAACGGTGCAGAACAACTTGAATTTTCCGACCCAGTGCTCAATGACGCCAGCCTCGCGAGGTGTGTCGAAGACCAGCTCCTTGAGCGGCTCGACGAGCGATGGTGGGTCGATATCCACCCCGTATATCTGCCTGTAAACAACACCGTCGCCGTCGAGTACCGAGGTCTGTGTAAGGTGATCGAATCCCTTCGGACTCGGATAGAACTGAAAACCCAGGTCCCGGCTTAGTGCACTAATTGAAGTCGCATCCCCTGAGAGGAAGCGCCAGTTCGACACCTCGATACGCCGTTCGGCGGCATAAAGGCGCATCCGCTCCGGCGTGTCGGTGGCCCAGTCGAAGCCTACCGTGATCACAGAGAATGCGTCGTCGCCGAGTGCCTCGCGGGCAATGTCGACGGCTGTGCCCAGATTCCGGGTAATCGTCGGGCAAACGTGGTGGCAACTCGTGTAGATCATGCTCACCACCAGCGGCTTGCCACGCAGGCTTGCGAGTTCGAACGCTCGGCCATCGGTGCTGCGGAGGACGTGGTTCCCGACGGCCTGGCCGAGTGCCGCCTGGCTCAGGGCAAGTGCGTCCTCGCGGTCATAGTCGTCCGCCACGGCACCGGGTCCGGCGGTGAAGCCGAGCAGTAGCAGGACAATGATTGACTTTGGCATGGATCAGCGCCGACTTCAGGCCGGAACCCCTTAGGCTAGCTTAGTGGCCAGACTTCGGACAAATACTTCCAGTTGACGAAGTAATACAGCACGAAGGCTATAAAGAAGATGCCGACAAGCATTACAGTGCCCGGAATTTTGAGCGTATCGGAGCTGCCGTAATGAGCCACGGCTGCGCCCTGGGGCGGCACTTCCGGATAACTCGGTTTATCGTTCTTACCGAGTTTGCGGCCGAAGAACACGGAGCCGACGACGATCACGATGAACATGAGGCCGCCCAGCGCAGCCAGTATGGCGGCCATGCCGTTCAGACCCATCATGAGGAAAGCGGTGGACGGATAGTCGAACGGCAAGGGCGCGTCAGAGAAAGTGATATCCCAGTGCCTGCGCGCCACGCCGAGCGTACCCGCGCCCATCATGAACAATGAAATGCCGGCGGCGCCGATGCCGAAGATATAGGGCTGCCACCGGGCAAGCTTTTTAAACATCAGTTCACGGCGGAAAATCAGGGGCACGAGCAGGTAAGTCATCGCCATGAAGGCGAGCGTCGTGCCGGCCACAACCGTACCATGAAAGTGCCCGGGTACATAAAGCGTGTTGTGCATGATCAGGTTGATCTGCTCTGTGCCCATGACGACGCCAGAGATACCGCCAATAAAGCCGAAAAACACCAGCGACATGAACATGCCGGCAAACGCAGGATTACCCCAAGGCGCTTTCCGCAGCCATTCGAACAGGCCTTTCGTCAAGCCGCGCCCGCGTTGTGCAGCCTCGATCGAGCCCGGCACGGTCAGGCCGTGCACCATGCTGCCGAGAACGGCCAGGTACATCGCGTAACTGGTGTTAAAGATTTTCCACTCCGAACTCAACCCGGGCTCCACCAGCAAGTGATGCGCGCTCGCAAGTTGCAGGAACAGGATGTACATGAGGAACGCGGAGCGGCTGACTTTCTCCGACAGCGGCTTGGCACCAAACACCATCGCCGCTATTGCATACCATATCGCTACGTGTGCCGAAACATTGATCTGTTGTGACGAATGACCCATGGCCCACCAAATCGTCTTGTAAACCAGCGGGTCGACGTAGCTGACCAGGCCCACCGACCACAGCAGGGTCGGAATCAGGATGATGGCGCCTGAGGCAATCGTAAAGATGGCGATAATGGCGGCGGTCAGCGCGCCGAAGGTGACGAGTGGAATCGAGCCTTCGTAGGTATTTTCCTGTTTCGCGATGACCAGCGTGCCGAAGAAAACGAAGCAGCCGATTAGTGCATCGACCGCGAACAATATGATGCCCAGGTAGAAAGCCGGCTCGGCCATCATCGGCACGTACGAAGTAAACATCACACTCGACTGGCCGCGCAGCACGGTGACGTTGGTGATGACTGCACCGACCAGCATCATTATGAAACCTGCCCATGCCCACTTCGGACCGGCCAGCCTGCTGCCGAGCAATACGGCCGACGCGAAATATAGGACAGCTATCTCGAAGAAAATGATCCACACGAGTAACACGTCGAACCCATGTGCGGTCAGTGCAAGGTAGAACCAGTCCGCAGGTAGGATATGCACGGCGGGCCAGCGAGTCAGCGCTACGAGTAAACCGAAAAATCCACCGACTGCAAGAAAGATAACCGCAACGACGGCATTTGCCTTGATGAGTTTTTCTGCTGTCAGGTAAACCTTGAGGCCAGTGGTCGGGCAGGTCCTGAATTCTGCTGTTTTAGCCATGTTATTGTCCCTTATTCGACCACGTAGATCCTGCCGACCATGGTGTGGTGGCCGATCCCGCAATATTCGTTGCAAACGATCCCGTACTCGCCCGCCTGGTCAGGTTGCATGGTGACGACCATTTCGTAGCCTGGATGGACCTGTATATTGATATTGACGGGCTGCAGGGAAAATCCATGCTGCCAGTCCATCGAAGAGAGGTGTAAACGATAGCTCTGGCCCTTTTCAAATTCGAGAATCGGCCACCACTGCCACAATCGTGCCGTGAGGTAGACGTCGCTGCCGGGTGGCGGGTGCACGACCGGGTAGTTGTTTTCCTGCCTGACCGTGTAGGCGTCAATCATTGCCTGAGACTTCCGGGCATACCTGACAGGCGTAGTCCTGTATGCCTCGTTGGAGAGATTCTGCTTTCCTGCCCCGTGCCAGTAGATCATCATGAAGAACATGACAAGGCCCCACAAAAACGCGATGACGATCCAGATGAGTTCCGTCTTCGAGGCAGGTTCGTTCCACCACAGGCGCTCGCTCGGCGGTGTGATAGCCATTGCTGTAACCCCCTTATTCCGCGATCGGAATCTGGGTGATTTCCATGATGCCCCAGATAATGTAGAAGATGGTCGGAACGAGTATGCCTAACAGTAAGAGCAGGAACGGGTTGTCTAGCACCCGCTGCATGAATGGAATGGGCTCCTGATCTGCATTGCTATTGTTATCCATCGGTGATTCCCCAATCAAAACCGGCATGAGCCGCTGTGGAAGCGGATCGGTCGCACAGACTAAGCAATTATAACGCTAGCCAAACTATTCTTGCTAATGAATCAGGGGTTTCCCGTATAGACCCGAATGAACGAAAATGTGGTCAAGGCGAGCGTGAGCAAGATGGCGAAGAAAGCGAGTGATCGATAGGCGAGTCGCTTGCCGGTCGCGACCTCAATGCGATCCAGGATCCAGTCCGCAGCCAGGTAAAGGATGAGGGCGACTAGTGTAAAGTAGACTATGCTCATCACCTGGTACCTACAGCAGATCCTTGAGCATTGGCAGCAGAATGTGCATGGATGCACTCAGGCCGACGATACCCCCGAGCGAAAACCGGTGCAGATGCCGTTCGACATTCCCGGTTTTGGTGTAGTCTTCGAAAATCACGGTGCTGCTCCGCGGGTGCGCAGAATGGAGTTTACCTGACCTTGCCTTTGTCTAGCACTGCGTGCTGGCAGCAACGCTGGCTACCAGCCTCCTTTTAGGGGCAAAATACCCGGACTCGTCACGTTATCCGAACGATAGAGGGATTTTTTGCAATGCGATTGACCCGAATACCACTGAAATTTTTCACCCTTTTCCCCTGCATCATGCTGCTTGTGGCGTGTGGCTCTCTGCCAACGATTGCGACCAATGTCACGTATTGCTGCCAACCCGGTGCGGCGACGATTGCGACTTTTCGAGTCGAATTCGAGGACATGCCCGAATTCCTGAAACCGATGCTGCGTGACGCGGCCAGTGTCGTGTTGAGTACCAAGGGGGTGCAGTACACCGAGGGTGACGCGGATGCGGTTCTCCACATGAAATTTGTGAACAAAACGCTGCAGCGGAACCAGGAGGACGTTACAGCCTGGGAGAGGATTGCGCCAGGTGGCGGCGTCAGGTTTATCGCCCAAGTCGTGCTCGAGATGACAAACAGCGTAACCGGAGAATTGATCTGGTCCGGAAGCATGCAGCGCATCCACAACGTTTACGAGGGGTCCTACATGCACGACGCACCAGCCAAAGCGGCTATGCGCGATGCCCTGCTGGAACTGCTGGTGAACTATCCAGGCCCGCGATCTTCGACCGGGTAATGGCACGGTGACCGGCCTCGATTACCTGCAACGCGTTGTCGATGGCCGCATAGCGCATCCGCCGATGGCGCACACGCTTGGTTTCCGTTTGACGGCAGTCGAGAATGGGAGCGCCATCATCACGGCGGAGACCTCTGTCGACTACTGTAACCCGAATGGATCGATTCATGGTTCATGGGCTGCGGCTGTGCTCGACTCCTGCATGGGCTCGTCCGTGCATTCCACCCTCGCCGATGACGTCGGCTTCACTGTCATGGAGTTCAAGATAGATTTCATCCGCCCGATTACAGTCAGCACCGGCATAGTCACCGGGGAAGGCAGGGTCGTCAATATCAGTAAACGTATCGGCATCGCCGATGGCATAATTCGGGGCAGCCAAAAAAGAATCCTCGCCAGAGGCACAACAACCTGCATGATATTGTGCTGAATGAGGCTGTATGGGGACACCCATGACTATTCGGCTAGACTATTAGGCATAA
>Ga0114931_10004440_pt1 | contig 17497 bp, 19 predicted proteins | sample 2SBtaG_FD_89579 | JGI IMG/M metagenome (GOLD analysis project Ga0114931, IMG submission 89579) | Deep subsurface microbial communities from Kolumbo volcano to uncover new lineages of life (NeLLi) - 2SBTROV14_V59a metaG | ecosystem: Environmental > Aquatic > Marine > Volcanic | place: Kolumbo...
CACACGCGGCATTGCTGGATCAGGCTTTCGCCCATTGTCCAATATTCCCCACTGCTGCCTCCCGTAGGAGTCTGGGCCGTGTCTCAGTCCCAGTGTGGCTGATCATCCTCTCAGACCAGCTACAGATCGTCGCCTTGGTAGGCCATTACCCCACCAACAAGCTAATCTGACATAGGCTCATCCAATAGCGGCCGAAGCCTTTCCCCCGTAGGGCTTATGCGGTATTAGCCTGAGTTTCCCCAGGTTGTCCCCCACTATAGGGCAAATTCCTATGCATTACTCACCCGTCCGCCACTCGTCAGCCGGAAGCAAGCTTCCGCTGTTACCGTTCGACTTGCATGTGTTAGGCATGCCGCCAGCGTTCAATCTGAGCCAGGATCAAACTCTTCAGTTCAAGTTTGACTGGTTACTATTGAAGGAAGTAACCAAATCCTTGCTCGATAAGAATTAAAGTGTCTAGGTTTGAAGTAGACGCTCGTCTTATCGAAATTTGTTGACGTTGCAACAAAATCGACGTGAGCTCCCACACAAGTTACCTGATAAATTGTTAAAGAACTCGCTGGAAACTTTGTCCAGCAAAGACCGCCCATTCTACCGATGTTTTCCGGTTCGTCAACCCCAAATTTGCTGGCTGACGGGCCGGGGAAGCGGTTGATTTCTCGGTCACCCCGACCAGGAGCAGCGCATTATACGCACGACCGACCGGGCGTCAACACCCAGAGGAATATTTTTCCGGGCGGCGTGCCGGCCCGCCGTATCGCGCCTGAATATGAGCCCGGGAAACAGTCTGCTAACATGCCCCGATGCAGGAAAAAAAACGCTTATTCGGCCTACTGTCGCTGCTGTTTATCCTGGCCTTGTCGGCGCTGGGAGCTTATCGGGCGCTGAATCCGCACCCTGCCCCGGGCCGCGGCGAGCCGCAACTGCAACCCGAGCCACTACCAACGACAGTGGACTATGAGGCCCAGGTCAGACCCCTGCTGGACCGGCGCTGCGTGGTCTGCCACGGCTGCTATGACGCCCCCTGCCAATTGAAATTATCCTCCATGACCGGGCTTCGGCGCGGCGCCAGCGAAGCTCTGGTCTATAATCCAACCCGGATCGAGGCCATGCCGCCCAGCCGTCTGTTCATCGATGGCAAAAGCACGGCGGCCTGGCGGCAACGCGGCTTTCATCCGGTACTCAACGAAGCGCAGCCGACCCCGACGCAGAACCTGGACAATTCGGTGTTGTACCGGCTGCTGAAACAAAAACAGTTGCACCCGCAACCCACCAGCGGCCGCCTGTCGGAACAGTTCACCCTCGGCCTCAATCGCGAGCAGACCTGTCCGACACCCGAGACCGTCGATGATTTCACCCGCGAACACCCGCTGTGGGGCATGCCCTATGCCCTGCCCAACCTGAGTGAAGAGGAATACCAGACTCTGACCGCCTGGCTGGCCCTGGGTGCTCCGGCCCCTTCCCCGTCCGGCCCGTCGGCGATGGTGGTGCCACAGATCGAGCAGTGGGAGACGTTTTTCAACCAGCCGGGCAACAAACAGCGCCTGGTCAGCCGTTATCTGTACGAACACCTGTTTCATGCCCATATTCATTTTTCCGGTTCCCCCGCCCGGGAGTTCTACCGACTGGTGCGTTCCAGCACGCCACCGGGACAGACCAGCGACGAGATTGCCACGCTGCGCCCCTACGATGATCCCGGCCCCGGGCCTTTTTACTACCGGCTGCTGAAATACCAGCCTAGTATCGTGATCAAGAATCATCTGGTCTACGAGTTCTCCGCCGCACGTCTGCAACGTTTTCGGGAGTTGTTCCTGAAACTGGACTACCGCGTGACCGAACTTCCCGGTTACGACCCGGCAATCGCCTCGAATCCGTTCAAAACTTTTTATCAGCTGCCCATCACATCCCGCTACCGGTTGCTGCTCGACGACGCGCATTTCTTTGTGGAAGGCTTCATCAAGGGACCGGTATGCCGTGGCCAGATCGCCCTGGATGTGATCGAAGATCGTTTCTGGGTGGTGTTTTTCGACCCCCAACAACAGGTGTTCACCAACGATGCACAGTTCATCGGCAAGGTGGCGGACGACCTGCAATTGCCGGCGGTGCGCCAGAGCTCATTGGACATCACCGGCATCTGGCGCGATTACTGGGATCGCTGGCGGCGTTATATGCTTACCAAGCAGTCGCTGTTTGAACAAGTCGGCACGCATGACATCCAACACGCTCTCGGCCATATCTGGCAGGGTAACGACGGTAATCCCAATGCCGCTCTGACGGTGTTCCGGCACCTGGACAGCGCCTCGGTGGTTTACGGCCTGGTCGGGGCACCCCCGGACACCGCGTGGATCATCGATTACCCGCTGTTCGAGCGCATTCATTACCTGTTGGTCGCGGGCTACAACGTCTATGGCAATGTCGTGCATCAGGCCAATACCCGAATCTACATGGACTTTCTGCGCATGGAAGGGGAAGATTATTTTCTGAGCTTCCTGCCCGCTGAATACCGCCAGGCGATTCGCGACAAATGGTACAGCGGCCTGCACAGCGGCATAGAGAAGTTGTTTTCCGTCCCGCAAGATTGGCTGACGATCGAAACGGTCACCGGTTACCGCACGGACAAACCGCAGGCCGAATTGTATCGGTATCTCCAGCAGCGTCTGTCAGACAGCGCGGCCGCGGCCCGTACCCGCAACCGCTGCGGGATCCGTCCCTGCCCGGGGACGCCCACCAGTGAATCCAAAAACCGCGCCGACCGGGCGATGACAAGCATGGCCGCGTTACACGGCGTCCATCTGCAGGCCTTTCCCGATGTCAGCTTCGTCCGGGTGACAACCGATAATCCACAACAGGACATGAACTACAGTCTGATCCGCAACAAGGCCTATCAGAACGTACTGTCTTTTCTGCCGGGAAACATGGCCCAAGACCGCGCGGATATCCGGCGCGACAGCATGACCGTGGTGGATTGGCTGGAGGGCTCCTATCCCAATTTCTTTTTTTCTGTACCGTTAAATGAGATCGAGGATTTTGCCGCGCAATGCACCGCGGTGCAGACCGCCGAAGATTTCCAGGCGCTGATCGAGCGCTACGGTTTTCGCCGAACCAACCCCGGCTTCTGGGCCCAGGCAGACGGGTTCCAGGACAGTTTTGCACGGGAAAAACCGGTCCTGTCCGGGTTGTTTGACCTCAACCGCTACCAGGATCTTTAACGCCTGATTCAGGCCAGGGTGACGCGGGCAAAACGGCGCTTGCCCACCTGAAATACCGCACTGGTACCGACAGGAATTTCCAGACGGGTGTCGGCTAGCTTCTCACCATCGATCTTCACGGCACCCTGCTTGATCATGCGCAGCGCCTCGGAAGTACTGGATACCAGGCCGGCCGACTTCAGCAGATTGCCGATAGCCATGCCATCCCCGTCAGCGTGCAGGGTTTGTTCCGGCATATCCTCGGGCAGCGCGCCTTTCTGGAAACGGGCGATGAACTCGGCCTTGGCCCGTTCGGCATCCGCGGCCGAATGGAAGCGGGTGATAATTTCATCGGCCAGCTCGAATTTGACATCGCGCGGATTGCGTCCCGCTTCGACCGCCTCTTTCAGGCTGGCGATCTCGGCCAGCGGCCGGAAGCTCAGCAATTCGAAGTAGCGCCACATCAGTTCGTCGGAAATGGACATGAGTTTGCCGAACATCTCGCCCGGCGCGTCGGCCACGCCGATATAGTTGTTAAGCGACTTGGACATTTTCTGCACACCGTCCAGGCCTTCCAGGATCGGCATGGTCAACGTGACCTGCGGTTCCAGACCAAAATGCCGCTGCAGCTCGCGGCCGACCAGAAGATTGAACTTCTGATCCGTCCCACCCAGTTCCACATCCGATTTGAGCGACACCGAGTCATAACCCTGCACCAGCGGATAGAGAAATTCGTGCACCGCGATCGCCTGGCCCGACTTGTAGCGTTTTTCGAAGTCATCCCGCTCCAGCATGCGCGCCACCGTGTATTTACCGGCCAGCTGGATCATGTCGGCGGCACTCATGGCGCCCATCCAGGACGAGTTGAACACCGTCGTGGTCCGCTCCGGATCCAGAATCTTGAACACCTGGTGCTCGTAGGTTTTCGCGTTTTCCAACACTTCTTCGCGGGTCAGCGGCGGCCGGGTCGCACTCTTGCCGGTCGGGTCACCGATCATGCCGGTGAAATCGCCGATCAGGAACAATATTTCATGCCCCATCTCCTGAAACTGACGCAGTTTGTTGATCAAAACCGTATGCCCCAGATGCAGATCCGGCGCGGTGGGATCGAATCCGGTCTTGATGCGCAAGGGTTGGTTTTTTTTCAGCTTTTCCAGCAGTTCACTTTCGACCAGGATTTCGTGAACCCCTCGCTTGATGCCCTCAAGGGCCTCTTGCGGTGACAAGCTCATGTTTTCTCCAGCTATTTTTCACAGGGTGCCGCAAAAGGGGCACAGGTTAACATATTCGCCAGACAAGACCGGTTAGACTCAGCCTTGAGACAGGACTGCCGATAAGCTTGGCATAGTACCTGCTGGATGAGATTCGTGCGTCATATTACCGCCGATGCTTGACGCCGGGAATCTTTCCAGTAAACTTCGAGTGATTGAAAAATAAGGATTTTCAGTGGCCAGTTCGCCTTTCATCAAACAGGACTACAAAGGTATTCTCGATACCCCTCAGCCCCGCCGGCGGCTGCCTTACTTTTCCATTCTGGTGCTCGGTATCGCCGCAATTTCTGGCGGCATCCTCTTTACGGCCCTGACAGCCGATGCCGGCCAGGATGAAAAAACATTTAAAGTCAAAGAGATAACCAATCATTCGGAAGCGGCCACGGATACCCGCGCGGCACCGCCCCTGCCAACCGTAACCGTCAAGAAGCTGACCCTGCCAGCCGCCACCCCACCGACTTCCCCAGACGTGCAGACGGCCGCCACGCTGCCGGCCACCACCCAGGCCAGCATAACCCCGCCGGAATCGGAACCGCCGGTTACGCGCCGCGCTGCGAATTCCGGCGATCTTCAACCCCAGCCAGCGGCAACCGGCAGCTGGCGCACCACCCAGGTCCGCCCGGGTGACAGCTTGGCAAAGATTTTCCAACGCCTTGATTTGAGCGCCGCCGAACTGCACCGCATCGTCAGCTCAGGTAAAACCGCGGCGGCCCTGAAACGCATTTATCCCGGCCAGACCCTGCGTTTTCGCATCGCTCCCGACAACCGGGTTCTGGAACTGCAGCTGGAGAAAGATCAGCTTCACAGCCTGCAGATCCTGGCCTCCGAAGACGGCTATACCAGTCATGAGATTGCCCGCGAGCCGGAACGGACCCTGGCCAGCGCCAGCGCCACCATCAATGATTCGCTGTTTCTGGCCGCCCAGCAGGCCGGCCTGTCCAATGCCCTGACCATGGAACTGGCCGGCATCTTTGGCTGGGATATCGACTTTGCCCTGGATATCCGTCAGGGCGATCACTTCAACACGCTCTACGAGGATCTCGCCCTGGATGGCAAACCGATCGGACACGGTGACATCCTCGCCGCCGAATTTGTCAACCAGGGTAAAACCTACCGGGCCGTGCGCTACACCGCGCCGGACGGTCACAGCGACTATTACACGCCGGAAGGGAAGAGTATGCGCAAAGCGTTCCTGCGCACCCCGGTGGCTTTTGCCCGCATCAGTTCGCGTTTCAGTCTGGGGCGGAAACATCCCATCCTGAACCGGATCCGTGCCCATAAAGGTGTCGACTATGCGGCACCGAGCGGCACGCCGATCAAGGCCGCCGGAGATGGCAAGGTCGTCTTTGCCGGCCGTAAAGGCGGTTATGGCAACGTTATCGTGCTGCAACATGGCAACACCTACAGCACCCTGTACGGACACATGTCCCGCTTCGCCAAGGGAATTCGCAGCGGTACGCGCATCCGGCAGGGTCAGACCATCGGCTATGTCGGCATGACCGGTCTCGCCACCGGCCCGCATCTGCATTATGAATTCCGCGTCAATGGCGTGCATCGCAATCCGCTGACCGTCTCCCTGCCCGCCGCCGCACCGATCGCCGCCAAATACCGGGCCGACTTCCTGAGCAAAACCGGGGATCTGCTGGCCACACTGGATCAGATCGACAGTAGCACCCGTGTCGCATCCAGCACGCCTTAACCCGCCTGTCAGGGCCTGTTGACCCTGATGACAGCAAGTTACATCGGCCTCATGTCCGGCACCAGCCTGGACGGGATCGATGCGGTGCTGGCTGAATTCCCACCCTCCGGTGTACGGCTGATCGCGACCCGGAAACACCCGCTGCCGGAACCCTTCCGGCAACAACTCATGGAACTGCATCGACAGGGCCAGGCCGTTTCACTGCAGCGTATCGGTGAACTCGATCAGACGTTCGGAGAACTGCAGGTCGCCGCCTGCAGTGAACTGTGTCGGCAGGCCGGCTTCGCTATGACGAGCGTCAGCGCCATTGGCGCACACGGCCTGACCCTGTGGCACGCCCCCGACTCGCGGCATCCTTTCAGCTGGCAGATCGGCGATCCCAATGTGATCGCCGAACGCACCGGCCTCACCACGGTCGCCGATTTCCGGCGCCGCGACCTGGCCGCCGGCGGTCAGGGCGCGCCCCTGGTACCGGCTTTTCACGCCGCACGATTTCGCTCGACAGAAGAAAACCGCGCCATTCTCAACCTTGGCGGCATCGCCAACCTGACTTTACTGCCCAAAGATCCGGCACTGCCGGTCCGTGGCTTCGACACCGGTCCGGGCAATGGTCTGATGGATGCGTGGATATCCCGACACCGGCAAACGGCTTTCGACCGCAATGGCGACTGGGCCGCCGCCGGCAGCATGACCAAGGCGTTACTGGAAAAACTGCTGAGCGACGAGTATTTTGCCCGCGACATTCCGAAAAGCACCGGCAAGGAATATTTCAATTTCACCTGGCTTTGCAGGCAGCTTGGCGGGGAAACCCCGGTCGATGTTCAGGCAACACTGGCCGAACTGACAGCCGCCAGCATCGCCCATGCCGTGGCCCGCTGGGCACCGGATACCGAACGTCTTCTGGTGTGCGGGGGGGGGACCCACAACGTCCACCTCATGCAGCGGCTCGCGGCACTGACCGGCCTGCCGGTGGACAGTACCGCAGTTCATGGACTGGATCCGGACTGGGTGGAAGCCACCGCCTTTGCCTGGCTGGCCAAGCAAACCCTGACCCATCAGCCCGGCAATATCCCGGAGGTGACCGGCGCCCGTGGGGCAAGAATTCTGGGCGGGATTTATCAGCCTTGAACAGCAGGAAAGTTCGGATTGATTCAACAATCGTCCTTCCCGCGCCCCAGGATCCCTCCGGGATCATCAGGGATCCATCGACGCGCGTGACAAGACTGAATTCCGGTACCGGATCGAGTCCGGCACAGGCTCTGCGCCGGAATGACGAATTAATCAGGCTTTCTTAACGAAACGCTTCGGCTACCGGTCCTGAATGGGCACGTAGTCACGTTCCGGCTCGCCGGTATAGACCTGGGTGGGACGGAAAATCCGGTTGTCCTTGAGCTGCTCGCGCCAATGCGCCAGCCAGCCGGCACAGCGCGCCACCGCGAAGATGGAGGTGAACTGGTCGGTGGGAATACCCATTTCCTGATACAGAATGCCGGAATAAAAATCCACGTTGGGATAGACTCCCTTGGCGGCAAGCCGTTCTTCACAGGCTTCTTCCAGCGCCAGCGCGGTTTCGAACATCACGCTGATCTTGCCGCCCCGCTGTTCCATCAGTTCTTTCATCATGTTCTGCAGGATAATGGCGCGCGGGTCTTTGACCTTGTACTCGCGATGTCCCATACCCCAGATTTTGGCCTTGTTGGCCAGTTTCTCATCCAGCCAGGCCTTCACCTTTTCGGGCCGGCCGATTTCTTCCAGCATCTGCACCACTTTTTCATTGGCCCCGCCGTGCAAAGGCCCGGCCAGGGTGCCGATGGCCGCGGCAATCACCAGGAACGGACTGGCCAGGGTGGAGCCCGCCACCAGCGCGGCAAAGGTGGACGCATTGATGGTATGTTCGGCATGCAGAATCAGACTGGCATCCATGATCCGGGCAAACAACGGGTCCGGATCCTGCCCATTCATCATATACAGGAAATTTTCGGCGTAGGTCAGATCGCGGCGCGGTTCGATGGGGTCGTAACCATTACGAATGTGCTGCCACATGGCCACCAGGGTTGCCATGCGTGCCAGCAGTTTGACCGACATGTTGTGCACATAATTCAGGTCCTCGCACACATCGCTGCCGGTCAGGCATTCATCACCCGGATAGAACATGGATAAAGCCGCGACCGAAGACTGCAGCATCTCCATCGGATGACCGGTCGCCGGAAGGTATTTCATAATCTCGCGAATAAAGAATTTGACCGGCCGGTTGGCGCGGATCTGACGGTCGAACTCCTCCAGTTCAGCCGCTGTTGGCAGACGGCCATCCAGCAGTAATAACGCGGTTTCCTCGAAACAGCTCATAGTGGCCAAATCTTCGAGGCGGTAGCCGCGATAGGTCAGTATGCCGCGCTGCCCATCCAGATCCGAAATATTGGACTGGGTGGCCGGCACGCCTTCCAGGCCGGGCAAATACTCACTCATAGAATTTCCTTACAAGACGCTGATTCGTTCCCATAAGCCAAGGATACCGGAATAAAAAAAGGACGCCTAGCCAAGCGTCCTTTTTACAGCGGGGTTTTCCGCGGCTCAAGAGGGCGAGAACGAAGAACCACAGCCACAGGTTGTCGTGGCATTGGGATTGCGGATCACGAACTGGGCACCTTCCAGATCCTCTTTGTAATCGATCTCGGCACCGACCAGATACTGATAACTCATCGGATCCACCAGCAGAGTCACTCCGCACTGTTCCACCGTGGTATCACCCTCGTTGATATCCTCATCGAAAGTGAAGCCATACTGGAACCCGGAACAACCACCACCGGTGATGAACACACGCAGTTTCAGGTTCGGGTTGCCTTCCTCTTCAATCAGGCCCTTGACTTTCGTCGCCGCCGCTTCGGTGAAATCCAGGGGGCTCGGCATGTCGGTTGCGGCAGTTTCACTCATCATTTCGTCTCCAAAAACAAACGCCATTAGCGCAAATTAATGACCATTATCCTTTTCCCCAGCGGGACAGTCAAGAATTCTCGCCGGAAGCCAGATCGGCAACCGCAGATTCGGCCGGGCTGTCGAGGGCGGAAAGCTGCGCCTCGCGCTGGCCGCGGTGCACCAGATTGCCATTGACCTCGGCGCCCATGGCCATTTCTATCAGGTGATAGAAGACGTTACCGGTAACCCGCGCCGAGGCACCCAGCTCGATGTGTTCCGCGGCATGCACGTCACCGGTCACCGTGCCGTTGAGCACGATATTCGGGACCCGCACCTCGCCCTCGACGCGTCCGGCCTCACTGATCATCAGCAAGGCCTCTGTGTCCTCGGCAATCACATTACCCTTGACGCCACCTTCGACGTGCAGTCCGCCGGAAAACCGGATGTCACCGGTAATTTCCGTTTCCTGGCCGATCCAGGTGCCGATACTCGCCGATTTAGCCTTAGTCCGTTTGCGTCCCCACATCTTGCATCACCTCCCCGGCATCCGCGCCGTTGTCTGGCCAGCTGAAAGTCCATTCTAGCGCCGGTTGTTTGGCGTTTGCCGCGACCGCCTTCACATTCAGCTGTCTGGGATGAAAACCCTGCGGCAGCAACCAGATATCCTCAACCGGCTGAAAGTACCGGAAACGGTACTTGATCCCGGACAATTTGGCTATCGATAGTTGTTCCATCCGATATTGCCGGGGTTGTCCGTCCTGCTCGCCGCTCAGTGTCATTTCCAGGTTTCCCCGGGCCAGCTGCTGGTTGTTCTTGATCTGCACCAGCATCAGCCGGATCTGCACCTGGTCGGGCGAACCGGCTACCGGCTCGACCACGAAATCCTGCGCCTGCAGACCCACCTTGGCGGTAGAAGGCGACATGATGCCACGATAAAAATTGAGCTCCTCACGCAATTGGTGGATTTCATTATCCAGCGCCGTACGTTCGGCGCGTATGCCGGCATAGGCCTCGGCATCAACCTGACTGGAACGCTCCAGCATGGCCAGGCGCCGATGAACCTAACGGTAATCGGCAGTCTGCGTCGCCAGTCGAGCGGCCAGTTGGTCTCGCTCCAGCCGCAGAGCGACCAATTCGGCCTCGGCATTGGCCTGCCCCAATGCGTATAGCTGCCAGCCACCGATACCCCCCACCAACGCAAGGAGCACCAACGCCACTCGCAGCTTCCAGGTCTGATAGACCAGTATGGCCCGTTTGCCGACTTCCATGCGACCAGACCCTAGGGCAGCAGGGCCGCCTGGGTCAATCCCAGGGTTTCCTCAAAACCGAACATCAGGTTCATATTCTGCAGCGCCTGGCCCGCCGCCCCCTTGACCAGATTGTCGATGACCGACAACACCACCAGCGTGCCGCCCTCCTGTGGCCGGTGCAACGCAATCCGGCAGTGATTGGCGCCACGCACACTGCGGGTCTCCGGATGACTGCCGGCCGGCATGATATCGACAAAGGGTTCGTCCCGGAAACGGGCTTCGTAGAGCGCCTGAACGTCATGCGTCCCGTCCTGTCGTTCCGCATACAGCGTGGCGTGAATCCCCCGGATCATCGGTGTCAGGTGCGGCACGAAAGTCAGCCCCACCGGTTGTTGCGCGACCTCGGACAAACCCTGACGGATCTCGGGCAGGTGGCGATGCCCGGGCACGGCATAGGCTTTGAAATTTTCGCCGGCCTCGCACAGCAAGGCGGCCACATTGGCCTTACGGCCGGCGCCACTGACCCCGGATTTACAATCGGCGATCAGGCGCGAGTGATCCACCAGTCCCTGCTCGATGAGGGGCAGAAAACCCAACTGCACGGCGGTCGGGTAGCACCCGGGATTGGCCACTACCCGCGCCTCGCGGATAGCTTCCCGGTTCAGTTCGGGCAGACCATAGACCGCTCCGGCGAGAACCTCGGGGCAGGTATGCGGCTCGCCATACCAGTGTTGCCAGACCGCCGGATCCCGAAGCCGGAAATCGGCCGCCAGATCGATAATCCGCGCCCCGCCGGCCAGCAACTGCGGCGCCATTTTCATCGCCGTACCGTTCGGGGTGGCGAAAAACACCAAATCGCAGGCGGCAAGCGCCTCGCTGTCGGGTGCAGTAAAGATCAGCTCCGTCATGCCGCGCAGGTTGGGAAACAAGTCGTCCAGCGGCCGGCCTGCCTCGGAACGCGATGTGACCATCCGCAGCCGCACCCGCGGATGCTGTACCAGCAAGCGTAACAACTCCACCCCGGTGTACCCGATACCGCCAACCACGCCAACCTCGATCATGTCCACCCCGCTGAATTTTCTGAACGCCTATGGTAACCCTAAAGACTAAATACTTGCATGGTTTCAGGCTTCTGCATAAAGTGAGTTATTTCCCATGCCATTTTTTGTACCCATGCTGAAACATTTTCAAAAATCCAGCAAGACCCTGATTTCCCCGGATGCCTGGAAAGCCAGAATCATTCTCTGGAGCGGCGCCGTTGTGGTCGGCCTGCTGGCCACGGGCTTTGCCATCGCCATTGAGCACGCCAATCATTTTTTTCTCTCCGGTGTCAGCGAGCACCCCTACCTGCCCTTTATCGTCTCCCCTCTGGGCCTGATGCTGGTGGCCTGGCTGACCATCCGTTACGTTCCCGAGGCCAAAGGCAGCGGCATACCTCAGGCTATCGCCTGCCTGGACCTCACTGACCACCAGCGTCGCAGCCGCATGCTGTCACTGAAAATTGCCCTGAGTAAAATCGGCCTGTGTATCGCTGGAATTTTGACGGGCGCTTCCATCGGCCGCGAAGGTCCGACGGTGCATATCGGCGCTTCGGTGATGTTCGCGCTGGGCCGTTTCGGCCGCTTCAGCCACCACTATATGGACCGCGCCCTGATACTTGCGGGGGGCGCGGCCGGTATTTCGGCCGCTTTCAATACCCCGCTGGCCGGAATTATTTTCGCCATCGAAGAAATGGGCCGGTCCTTTGAGGAACGCACCAACGGCGTATTACTGACCGCCGTATTCATGGCGGGTATCACCGCCGTCGCCCTGCAAGGAAATTACACCTATTTCGGCACCAGTTCGGCCACTCTCGAACCGGCGCAGATGCTGGTGCCGGTGCTGATTTGCGGGATAGTCGGTGGGGCACTGGGAGGGTTGTTCGCCCAGATTCTGGTCCTCAGCTCCACTAAACTCGGGCAGCTGACGGGTTACAAACCCCTGCTGCTGGCGTTTGCCTGCGGCCTGGGGATTGCCATCCTGGGATGGCTTAGCGGCGGCACGACTTACGGTACCGGCTATCAGGAAGCCCAGGCCATCATCACCGGTCAGGGCGAACCGGCTGAAGGTTATGCTTTTTACAAAATGGCCGCCACCCTGGTGTCCTATATCAGTGGTATTCCGGGGGGCATTTTCGCGCCTTCGCTGGCGGCGGGAGCCGGGGTCGGCCAACAGATCGCCCATCTGCTCAGCGGCTACCCCCCGGGCGCTATAATCATTCTGGGTATGGTGGCTTATTTTGCCGGCGTGGTGCAGACGCCGATCACGGCATTCGTCATCGTGATGGAGATGACCGACAACAATGGTTTGTTGCTACCCTTGATGGCCACATCCCTGATCGCCTATGTATCTTCTCACCTGGTGTGCCCGGAACCCATTTACCGGGCACTGGCAAAGAATTTTCTGCCCGCCAAGACGGAACCCAGTCAACCGGGATAGGTAAGTATGGATCCGATTCAGCTAATCGCGCTGACCATGGGAATCGGCTGGGCCAGCGGCATCAATCTCTATGCCGCGGTATTCATGCTGGGTTTCATGGGCATGAACGGTTATATGCAATTACCACCTGACCTGCAGCTCCTGACCGACCCCATGGTGCTGGCAGCGGCCGGGTTGATGTATTGCGTGGAATTCTTTGCCGACAAGACTCCGGGCGTGGATACCGGTTGGGATGTGCTGCACACCTTTATCCGCATTCCGGCCGGCGCAGTACTGGCCGCGGCCGCAGTGGGTGATATCAGTCCGGCTGCCAGCCTGGCGGCCGGACTGGTCGGCGGGGGCCTGGCCGCCACCGCGCATGCCACCAAGGCCGGCGGCCGGGCCCTGATCAATACCTCACCGGAACCGGTCACTAACTGGACGGCTTCCATTGGCGAAGATCTGGCCGTGATCGGCGGTTTGTGGACCGCTTTGCACTACCCTCTACTGTTCATCGGTCTGCTGATCCTGTTCTTCATCCTGGCCATCTGGCTGTTGCCCAGGATCTGGCGGGGACTGAAGCGTATTGCCCGGACCATGGCACGTTTTTTTGGCGGCTCCGGATCCTCAGCCACTCCGGAACAGACCAACGGCATCACTTTGCCATCAAAGATCGATCCACCTCCCGGTAATATTTCTGATCAGGAAGATAAAACATGAAACTGAAAGAACTTGCCCCCGGCCTGTTCGTACTGACCTTGCTGGCCGGACTGGCTTTTTTGTGGTTATCGCCCAGCGGTCTCAAAACCGCGCCGCCACTCCAGGCGACCACGCTGGATGGCCGCCACATCGATTTCACCCATAACAAAAAACCCTACCTGGTGACATTCTGGGCGACCACCTGCCCCGGCTGTGTGGCCGAAATGCCGCACCTTATCGAACTCTATAATGACTATAAATCCCGGGGTTTTGACATCATCGCCATCGCCATGAGCTACGATCCGCCTGACCAGGTGGCCGCCATGCGGAAGGCCAAACAGATTCCCTACCCGATAGTCCTGGATATTGACGGCCAGCTGGCCAATGCTTTTGACGAGGTACGGCTGACCCCGACCAGTTTTCTGATCGGACCTAATGGCCGAATCGTGCAGCAGACCCTGGGTGAAATGGATATGATTGATCTGCGCCAGCGTATCAACGCGTTACTCTGACTGTTCCCGTGCTCTGGATCAAAGCCTTTCATATTATTTTCATGGTCACCTGGTTCGCCGGGCTTTTCTATCTGCCCCGGTTGTTTGTCTATCATGCCGCCTGCGATGACGAACCGGGCAATGCCCGGTTCAAGATCATGGAGCGCAAGCTCTACGCCATCATGACCATCGGCGCCGGTCTGACAATACTGTTCGGCCTGTGGCTACTGTTTGGCTATCACCTGACCACCCTGCAAACCCGCCTGTGGTTACCCATCAAACTGGTCCTGGTTGCCAGCCTGATTGGCTATCATTTCTACTGCGGCCACTTGGTTAGCGTATTTCGAGATGACAACAACCGCCGGTCTCATGTTTTTTATCGCTGGTTCAATGAATTTCCCACCATCATCCTGATCGCCGTAGTGCTATTGGCTGTCGTCAGGCCTTTTTGACATCTTCTTTTCCCCCTCCCACCAACCCGGCTCAATGGTCAGTCTTCGCGGCTGAGCAATAGAATATTCTGAAACAAAGCCAATTCACTAATACGAATCATTTGCATTCAGTTTAATTTTCTCGTAACATCTCAACCATCAAAACTGATTTTCAACGCAAACAATCGCATAGGGAGCAATCTGACATGAACAGCAAGACTTTGATCCAACTCGCCTTGGGGGCGGCAATCAGCGGCGCCGCCGGCACCGCCCTGGCCGAGCCGATGCCATCGACCGCCGAGATGTGGCGCATCATCCAGCATCAACAGAAAGAGATCGCCGCTTTGAAGTCGCAACTCAAAAATACCGACGATAAGGCCGAAGCCGCCGTGGAAGCCATTGAAACCTCTGCCGCCAGCAGTGGCGGACACAGCTCGAGCGGCAAAACCACCATCGGCGGTTATGGTGAGCTGCATTACAACAACCTGGAAGGCAGCGGCGGCGCCTCCGACAAGGACGAGATCGATTTACACCGGGTCATCATGTTTTTGGGGCATGAGTTCAGTGACAAAACCCGTTTCTTCTCGGAGATCGAGTACGAGCACGCCAACACCGAGGTCAATGGAGTGGTCGAAATCAAACAGGCCTATATCGAGCGCGACCTCAGCGAACAGGCAAAAGTCCGCGCCGGCATGTTCCTGGTGCCGGCGGGTATCATCAACGAAACCCACGAACCCCCGACCTTCTACGGTGTGGAACGTAACCCGGTGGAGAAAAACATCATTCCGGCCACCTGGTCGGTCGGCGGCGTCGATCTGTTGGGGCAGTTCGGACAAGGTTTCAGTTACGATCTGGCCATTCACGAAGGCATGAACACCTCGGCGGCTGACAGTTACAAGGTACGCAGCGGCCGGCAATGGAGCAGCCAGGCTGTGGCCAAGGACCTGGCTTTCACCGGCCGTCTGAAATGGACCGGCATGCCCGGCGTGGAACTGGCCGGCACCTACCAGTACCAGTCCGACATGACCCAGGGTCTTGACAGTACCGCCGGCAGCGCCAGTCTTTATGAAGTACACGGCATCTTCAACAAAGGGCCTTTTACGCTGAAAGCGTTGTACGCCCTGTGGGATCTGGAGGGGTCCGGCCCGGCGGCAATTGGTGCGGACGAACAGAGCGGCTGGTATATCGAACCGTCTTACAAAATCTCCGAAACCGTGGGCCTGTTCACTCGCTTCAACCAGTATGACAACGCCGCCGGCAGCAGCAGCGCCAGCGAAAAACAGCAGTGGGATGTCGGTGTCAACTGGTGGATCGAACCCGATGTCGTGATCAAGGCCGATTACCAGTCTCAGGACAATGCCGATGACCAGAACCGGGATGGCTTCAATCTGGGAGTCGGATTCCAGTTCTGATACCCGCGCATAGACCCAAAACCCATACGGGGGCGTTTTACGCCCCCTTTTGCGCGTACAATAACGGGTTTTCATGGATAATCACCACATGCCGCCGCTGAACCGATTCCTCATCTGCACGCTTTTCGCGCTGGTGTATCTGCCGGGCGCGTTGGCGGCCGGCAGATACCAAAGCCAGGAAGACTTTCTGGCGGAAGCCTTTCAGGAAAATCCTCCAGATCCGGCCGTCCTCTGGCTGCGAGGTGATCTCAAACAACAGGTTGCCACAGTGCTCGGGCATACCTATCCCAGCCTGCGCATTCGTTACTGGAAAAAGGGGCCGCGCAGCGCCTGGATACTGGAAGAGATCGGCAAGGAAAAACCCATCACCGCCGGCTTTGTGATTCAAGACCGGCACATCGTGCGGGTCAAGGTGCTGGCCTTCCGGGAGAGCCGCGGCTGGGAAATCCGCCGCGAGTTTTTCACCCGCCAGTTCGACCAGGCGAACCTGGATGACAAACAACGCCTGAGTCGCCCTATCGACGGCATCTCCGGCGCCACCCTCTCGGTTCGGGCCATGAAAAAAATGGCTCGACTGGCTTTATTACTCGACCGACAGATACCCTGACCGATGCCTCATCACAAAAAAAAAATTCGGCTGCGCTTGCGCTCGTTCTATCTCTGGCACCGCTATATCGGCATCATCGCGGCACTGCTGGTCGTGGTGCTTGCGGTCACCGGTATTTTGCTCAATCACACCGAACACTGGCGACTGGACCGGCGCTACGTACAGTCCCCGATATTATTGGACTGGTACGGCATTCCGGCGCCTGACATCGGCAAGGGTTTCCCCGTGGCTGCGCATTTCATCACCCAGGTCGAGGACCGGCTCTACCTGGACACGACCCCCCTGCCGGGTCCGGCGGCCCGGCTGGTGGGCGCACTGGCCTGGCAGGGCATTCTGGTGGCGGCCACGGATAACAGTATCCTGCTGTTAACCAATAAGGGGGAACTGATCGAGCGCCTGTCCGCTGCCAGCGGTATACCCCAGGGTATTCGGCATCTGGGCCTGGATCCACCAGGCAAGCTGGTGATTGAAACCCGCCAGGGACGGTTTTAGCCCGATGCCGATTTTTTGCGTTGGTCGGCCTGGAATGGCAACCCGGCTCATCTCAAATGGTCGCTCAGCCGGCCTCTGCCGGAAGACTTGCGCCAGACCCTTGCCCGGCAGTCCCGCCAGCACATCGTGCCGCTGGAACGCTTTCTGCTGGATCTGCACAGCGGTCGCTTTATCGCCGGCTGGGGACCCTATCTGATGGATGCAGCGGCGCTTGCCTTACTGCTGTTGTCCGCCAGCGGCAGTTTTCTGTGGTGGCAGCAACTGCGTAAACGCCGCCGACATCGTAAAAAATAGTAGGGGTCAGGGCGCTCAGAGAATCCCTGCGGGCTTCATTATGAGTACCCTACCCTTCCAGGGTCAGGGCGCTCAGAGAATCCCTGCGGGCTTCATTATGAGTACCCTACCCTTCCAGGGTCAGGGCAAAAAAAAGGATCACCAAAACGGTGATCCCGAGAGTAGGAGATCAGACACTGTACCGATAGCTAGGGGTCCTGCCAGACCACATCGATTCAGTGACTGTCATTTAAACGCAAATGATAATGATTGTCAACAGCATTTAACTGGGTTGCTTCTCTATTTACCCGCCC
>Ga0114931_10004441_pt1 | contig 17497 bp, 12 predicted proteins | sample 2SBtaG_FD_89579 | JGI IMG/M metagenome (GOLD analysis project Ga0114931, IMG submission 89579) | Deep subsurface microbial communities from Kolumbo volcano to uncover new lineages of life (NeLLi) - 2SBTROV14_V59a metaG | ecosystem: Environmental > Aquatic > Marine > Volcanic | place: Kolumbo...
CGCCGATCTCACGTCGATGGTGGTGGGCAGCGATCAGGTATTGCGGCGCAGGCGCCGCGACCCGGCGCGCGATCGGGCGCGGGTTTCCGACGGGCGGGACGCCCGTCCCACCGGGCATCGCCCGCGGGTCCGGGGCTTGACGCGGCGCCCGCGCCCGCGGATGCTGGGGCATGGACCGAGTGATGAGATGGTGGGCCGTTGCTGTTCTGGTGGTCGTGGTCGTGCTGGGCGGGTGCGCCTCGGCCCAGCGGGGGGGGGCCGGGCGAGCCATGGCGATGGACCCGCGCGGCGATCCACTGATCTTCACCGGCGATGGGCGCCAGGTCGGCTTTGATGAGGTGGTTTCGGCTGCCAGCGGTGCCGACGTGGTCCTGATCGGGGAGACCCACGGGCACGAGTTGGGGCTGGCCTTTGCGGCGGCGCTGTTCGAGGACGTGCTGGCTCGGACGGACCGGGCGGCGCTGAGCCTGGAGTTCTTCGAGCGCGACCAGCAGGCCGCCCTGGACGACTACCTCGCGGGCTTCACCGATGAAAAGGCGTTTCGCAAGGCTGCACATCGCACCGACGGGAACTATCCGGCCGGGCACCGGGCGATGATCGAGGCGGCCAAGGCAGCCGGTCGTCCCGTGTATGCGGCCAACGCGCCGCGGCGCTATGTGCGGATCGCGCGGCGCCGGGGCTTTGACGCGCTGGGGTCGATCACGCCCGAGCAGTCCCGCCTGGTGGTGGTCCCCGATGAGCAGCCGGGCGGGCGATACCGCGACGACTTTTTCGAGATGATGGGGGAGATGTTCGACTCCGACGCGCACGGGCAGCAGCGGGAGGAACTGACGGAGGAGCAGAAGCAGGAGCGTCTGGAGGGGTACTTCCGCTCGCAGTCGGTCTGGGACGCGACCATGGCCGACACGATCGCCACCGCACTGGCGGACGGCAACCGTCCGGTGGTCCACGTCGTGGGCCGATTCCACGCGGATTTCGGGGGCGGGACGGTGCAGATGCTCCGTCGCCTGCGGCCCGAGGCCCGGATCGTAACCATCAGCGTCGGCGATGTCCGCCCCGACGGATTCGCCGAGGACGATCGCGGTCGCGCCGATTATGTGGTCTACGTCGGGTCGGGCTCGGAGGGTGATTCGGGCTGAGCGTCGGCGCCCGGATCCGTGGCCCGGGCCGCCTTGGCAACCGGATACAGAGGGCGAACGAGCGCATCGATGGGCCGTGAGGGGCCGGACCCGGCCACCTGAGCGGCGTTGGCCTGTATGATCCGCCGGTAGATCGATTTCTGGAGGGTTCAGATGGTCAAGTCGCTGCGGTTGGTGATGGGTGCGCTGTGCGTGGGCGCGTGCGTGTGGGTGGTTTCGAGCTGTGCCAGTGCTTCGGCGGCCTCGGCGGGCTCAGCAGCCAAGGCAGACCCCTGGTTTCGCAAGGGCGGGCCGCAGGCGGAGAAGACGATCTTCAGCCCGCTGGACCTGCCCACGCCGAGCCAGACGCGCCTGGCCTCGGGCGCCCCGGGCCCGGACTACTGGCAGCAGCGGGTGGATTTCAAGATCCAGGCCTCGCTGGACCCGGACGAGCGCAGCGTCCACGGCGTCGAGACCGTGACCTACCACAACAACTCGCCGGACACGCTGGACTACCTCTGGCTCAACCTCGAACAGAACCTGTTCCGCAAGGACAGCATCGGGGCCCGCATGACCCGTCCCAACGGGCGATTCGGAAACCGCGACGGGTTCGAGGGCGGCGACGAGATCGACTACGTCCGGACCCTCGACCATGAGGCCCTGCATCTGGCGGTGTACGACACGGTCGGCCGGCTGGACCTGCCGCATCCGCTCGGCCCGGGTGAGTCTTTCTCGTTCGAGGTCTCGTGGTCTTTCAAGATCCCGCCCTACGGCTCGGACCGCCTGGGCATGGAGGACGCCGACCAGGGCACGGTCTTTGAGATCGCCCAGTGGTTCCCGAGCGTGTGCGTCTACGACGACGTGCATGGATGGAACACGCTGCCCTACCTGGGCGCGGGCGAGTTCTACACGAACTTCGGGGACTACGACGTGGAGTTGACGGCCCCGCGGGACCATATCGTCGTGGCGACGGGGGTGCTCGAGAATGCCTACGACGTGCTGACGGCCGAACAGGTCCAGCGACTGGATCAGGCCCGCCACAGCGAGGAAACGGTCGTGATCCGCGGTCCCGACGAGGTGGACGATCCGGCCACGCGGCCGCCCGGTGAGGGGCCGCTGACGTGGCACTTCGTTGCGCAGAACGTGCGCACGTTCGCCTGGGCGTCATCCAAGGCGTTCATCTGGGACGCGGCGTTCCTCGACAGCACGGGTCCGGTTGGGCCCGACGGGACGCCCGGGGGCACGCTGGTGCAGTCGGTCTATCCCAAGGAGGCTAGGCCGCTGTGGGAGAAGAGCACGCAGATGCTGCGCTTCTCGATCGACCACTACAGCAAGCGCTGGTTCCCGTTCCCGTATCCCGTGGCGATCAACGTCAGCGGGCGGGTCGGGGGCATGGAATACCCGATGATCATCTTCTGCCGGGGGCGCTCCAGCGAGCGGGGGCTCTACGGCGTCACCACGCACGAGATCGGGCACAACTGGTTCCCGATGGTCGTCAATACCGACGAGCGGCGGCATGTCTGGATGGACGAGGGCTTCAATACGTTCGTCAACCACTACTCGGTCCAGGATTACTTCGGCAAGGACCAGGGCAACCGGACCGGATCGCGATATGCCGTCGGTCGTCTGACCCGGCCCAACCAGCAGCCGATCGTGACCGAGCCGGACCGAATGTACGGGCGGAGCCTCGGGTTCCTGGGCTATCGCAAGCCGGGTTCCGGGCTGCGCCTGCTCCGCGAGCAGATACTCGGCCCGGAGCGATTCGACGCGGCGTTCCGCGCCTACATCCGCCGCTGGGCGTTCAAGAGCCCCCGCCCGGCCGACTTCTTCAGGACCATCGAGGACGCGGCGGGGATGGATCTGGCCTGGTTCTGGCGGGGGTGGTTCCTCGAAACGGGCGCGTTGGACCAGGCGGTCGAGACGGTGACGCAGCCCGAGCAGAGCGATTCGGCCCTGGTTACGTTCCAGAACAAGGATGCGCTGGTCATGCCCGTGGACTATCGCGTCACGTTCGACGACGGGCAGAGCGTGGATCTGCGCCTGCCGGTGCAGGTCTGGGCCTCGACGAATCGGTGGACAACCCGGGTCAAGGCCGAGGGCAGGCGCATCGTCAAGGTCGAGATCGACCCGGACGGGAACTTCCCCGACGTGGATCGCGCCAACAACGTGTGGGTGGGGGACTGACACGGATTCCAGCGCAAACTCGTGCGTCGGATCAATGCGAAGGCGTTGCGGAAGGGATCAGGATTCACCACAGAGGGCGCCGAGAGCACGGAGTGGAGGCTTGATGTCTTGATTCTGCTCCGAGCCCTTCGAGTTCAGCGGCTGCTCTCCGCGATCTCGGCGCGAACCTCGGCTTTCTCCGCGTTCATCCGGAGCTCCGCGTTCTAACTCCGCGTTCTAGCTCAACACACACTTCGATCTGGGTTTCGTCCGCGATCCGCTGCTCGTTGCGCCCTTCAGCGTATCGTCAGCGTCGTTCCGCCGGCGCCCTGTCGCATCGACGCCAGCGCCACCTGCCCCTCGAGGTTCTCGACCACGTGTTCCAGGCTGGCGGCCAGCGCATCGCCCCCCTCGAAGTTCGCCTCCGGGTTCCCCTCGTCGCAGCGCTTCCGGAGCGCCATGGTGATCGGCACCGCCCCGAGGAACGGGACGCCGAGGCGCTGGGCCATCTGCTCGGCCCCGCCGCGACCGAAGATGTCGTATTCCTTTCCGTCGTCGCCGACGAAGTAACTCATGTTCTCCACCACCCCCAGCACGTCCACGCCCAGTTGCCCGAACATGCGGGCGGCCCGCACCGCGTCGTCCTGCGCAACCCGCTGGGGCGTGCAGACCACCACCGCCCCCGTCAGGCGCAGCATCTGCGCCATCGTCAGCGGCACGTCCCCCGTCCCGGGCGGCAGATCGATCACCAGGTAGTCCAGCTCGCCCCACTGCGTCTGTTCGACCAACTGCGTGAAGGCGCCGTGGGCCATCGGCCCGCGCCAGATCAACGCCTTGTCCGGCTCGACGAGCTTGCCCAGGCTCATCGCCTTGATCCCGTGTACCGCGAACGGCTGGAGCATCCCCGCGACCACGCTCGCGTCCAGTGCCCCGAGCCCGAGCATCGTCGGGAGCGACGGCCCATAGATATCCCCGTCGAGCAGCCCGACCGCGTGCCCCCGGCGCGCCAGGCCCACTGCAAGGTTCACCGCGACCGTGGACTTGCCCACGCCCCCCTTGCCCGCCCCGACCGCGATCGCGTGCCCCACGCCAGGCAGGCCCCCGACGCCGTCCTGTGCCGTGGCAGGTGGGCCGCCCGGCCCGAGCCCGCCGATCGGGCGATGCCCCTGCGCCGGGACCTGCGTTTGCGCGGCACCCTGTCCAGCGCCGGCATTCTGGGTGCCGGGGCCTCGATCCTCGCCCGCGACGTGCATCACGGCTCCCTGTTCATCCACGAACTGGACGCGAAGGTGCCGCAGGTCGTGCCCCTGCTCGCTCAGCGCCTCAAGGGAAGTTCTGGCGGCATCGGCCACTTCATCCAGATCCGCAGGTCCGCTCGCCCCGGGCAGATGGACCTTGAGATTCACGTACCCGTCGCAGACGCTGACCCATTTCAGAGCCCCGGACGAGACCAGATCCGGTCCACCGCCTGGCGCACGCACGCCGGCCAGACAGTCGGTCACAATCGCCTTGGTCAGGGCCATCGTCGATTCCCTTGCGTGAGGATCTCTTCCCGTTGGATCGTAGTGCCGCCCGCCCGGGCCGGCGGGGCAATTCCTCTGCCTGCCTGTTGAACCCTGGGCCTCTCCGGGCGATACAAAGTGGGTGCGGGGAGAAGCGGGGCGTCCGGGCCTGCAATCGGACCCCCGTCTGGTGCGTTGTGCCCACGAGGTTCAAGTCAGGAGCCGCTGGCCATGTTCGATGCCCGGGTCTCGTTGGGGGTTGCCGCCCATTGCTGCGTTGCGGTCGTTGCGATCCTGTCGGCTGTTCCCGCGACGGCTCAGGAACGGGAGGATCCCGCCTTGATCCTGGCTGGACCACGCGTCCACCAGGACCGAATCCCCGGGCAGTACGACAGCCTTGTGGCCATCGATCGCCCCGGTCAGTTCGGGGGCGCCCGGGCGATCCAGCCGCAGGTCTTCTACCGGGCCGTCGCTGCGCTGGAAGATCCGTCCACGCCCCCGGCCCTGCGACTGAGCGAGCAGCAGCGTCGCCAACTGCGTCGCCTCAAGAACGACTACGCCGCCGCGGTCCGGACGTACATGAACGAGCACCGCGACGAGATCGCCCTGCTGCGCCGGCAACTCGGGCAGAAGGACGGGCGACAGGCCGAGAACGACCTTGGCCAGTCGCGGGGGCGACCCGCGCCGCCGCCGCGCCTTCGCCTGGAGTCGGCCCCCGAGCCCGACGACTCGATGGACGCTGCGGGTGATGCGATGGAACAGGGGACGCCCCCCGATGCGATGTCGCCTGGCGAGGCAGGCGGGATGAACGTGATCGACCCGAGCAGGCGCCTGCGCGAGATCCGCCGCGGCGCCCCGCGCTTCGCCGACTGGCAGACCAAGTCCTGGAAACTGCTCAGTCCCGAGCAGCAGGCAATCGTGACCAAGGCTCTGCAGCGGCACGAAAGCGAGATGGCCAAGCGCCGCGCCGAGCAGTTCGCCAAGCGCGCGATCAAGGAGCAGCAGAAGCGTCAGGCCGATCGACCCGTACCGAAGCAAATGCCCGATCGACTCGGACGCATTCTTCGTCGGCTCACTCCCCAGCAACGAGAGCGCATCTTGAACCTCCCGCCGCAACGCCGTCGCGCCGCGGTCGAGCGGCTCATCGAGAGCCGTGGCCGCCGCGGCAGGGACGCTCCCGCCCGGCGCCCGGACAAACCGGCGCCAACGGTCAAGGACGTTCATGTGCCGGCGCCCGAGGCGAGCGACGATCATCGGGGCTGATCCCAGAGAGGGCGCCCGGCATCGCCGATTCGGACGACGCCGGAGCCGATCAAGCCCGCCGGTTGGCTGCTGATCGGCATTGCCGAAGCGATCCGGATCGCGGCCGAAATGTGGCGCCGAGAAAAATTTCTTCAGCGATTTTCTTAGTTTGTATGGTATTTACTTGGTTTTTCTGGAAGAATAGGCAAATAGATCACGAGTTTTTGCACGATCTGCAAACCGTGGCCCGATAGTTTCGTAACATAGATCGATCTCTCTCTCCTCCAGCGGGGCGCCGTCTATCGATGGCGCCCTGCTTTTTGCGCCGGTTTCCCGCGTCGGATCGCCCCGCACGCGCCCCGCCGCGAAACACCGCAACGGTGCTCGAACCGGATCTCCCGCTATCGTTGTCCCCCACGTCCACCGCGAGCCCGACGCATGACCAGCAACACGACCAGGCCAATCCTCGTGACCGGTTCGGCTGGCTTCATCGGCTCTCACGTCGTCGAAGCCTTGCTGGGGCGGGGCCATCCGGTCGTTGGCGTTGACAACCTCGACCCGTTCTACGACCCGTCCGTCAAGGCCGAGAACATCGAGCGCTGCCGTGCCGCTGCCGGCGATGTGCCCTTCGAGCAGGTCCTGTGTGACATCCGCGACGCCGATGCGCTGGGGACGTGCTTTGAGCGGACGCGCCCCGCGAGTGTGATCCACCTGGCCGCCAAGGCCGGCGTTCGTCCGAGCATTGATGACCCGGTCGCGTACACGAGTACGAACGTCCTGGGAACAAGCGTCCTGCTCGAACAGAGCCGACGCGTCGGCGTTGAGCGTCTCATCATCGCCTCGTCCAGTTCCGTCTATGGCAACAATCCTACGGTTCCCTTCGCCGAAACCGATCCGGTCGATCACCCCATCAGCCCCTACGCCGCCACCAAGCGAGCCTGCGAACTGATCGCCCACGCCCACCACCACCTCACGGGCGTTCCCACGGCCTGCCTGCGCTTCTTCACGGTCTTCGGCCCGCGACAGCGCCCGGACCTGGCCATCCACCGGTTCATGCGCCGCATCGCCGCGGGCGAGGCGATCCCCGTCTTCGGCGACGCCTCGTCCAGCCGCGACTACACCTACATCGACGACATCGTCGCCGGCGTGCTCGCTGCCTATGAGCGAATCGACCGCTTCGGCTATCGGATCTGGAACCTGGGCGGGTCTGACCCGATCCGGTTGGACGCGATGATCGGGGCCATCGCGGCCGTCGTGGGTCGCCCGGCACGCCTTGACCACCAGCCCCCGCAGCCCGGCGACGTCAACCGGACCTGGGCCGACCTGACCCGGAGCGGGGCCGAACTGGACTACGCGCCACGGACGCGCTTCGCCGACGGGCTGGCCGGGCAGTGGGCGTGGATGTGCGAGCAGGGGCGATCGCCCGCGCAGGCTCCGAACCCGCACCCATAAAGCGCGATTCGCGTCGTTCGCGGGCAACACCCAGATGTGCGTAAGCGCGTACCAGCGCACGCCGCATGATCCCGATCCCGGTGTGCATGTCGCTCAGGAACCGCCGTCCGGTTCGAGGGCCGTGCTTGAATCGTCGCCCTCGTCGCTCGGCACCGGTCCCAGCGCTTCGGGCTCTTTCTTCTCCACCGCCTTGAGCAGGTCTTCCATCCGTTTGCGCAGCGTGTCGGCCTTGTACCCGGGGATTGCAAACGCCCAGCCGCCCAGCCGGGCGTTGATCGCCTCCGCTTCAGATGCCGCGCTCGCCTCTGCGCCTTCGTCTGTTTCGGAGGTCTCCTCCGCCTCGGACGTTTCATCGGCGTCGGAGGGTGCTTCTCCGGCCTCGGCATCTTCGTCCGGCGAACCCTCCGCATCCTTCGCGCCGTCTTGATCGGGCCCAGCCTTGCCGGAGTCCCGGGCCGATGCTGAATCATCGCCGGAATCACCCTTCGATTCTCCCGAACCCGAGTCGTCGGCCTGTGCAGAAAGCATCGCCCAGGTCTTCCCGTCGGCATCGACCAGGTCAGCCCGGACCACGAGCCCGTCGAACGTGTGCATCTGGACCCGGGTCGCCGAGGACACGTCCAGACCATCCGCTTTGCGCACGTCCTCGGCGTTGAGCATCGACAAGCCCGCACCGATCGGATTGGCCACTGACGCGTACCGCAGTTCCCGCCCCTCGGGAACGTCGGCGACGCGGAAGTCCTTTCCCTCGCGGCCGTCCCGGAAGACCGTCACCTGCTCGCCGTCCGGGTGCGTGATCGCCACCAGCGCGACGCGATCGCGGGGGATGTCGATGATCTTCGGATCGATCCAGTTGGCCAGCGACGCCGACGCGTCCACCTGCCCCCGAACCAGCCACGACTGATCCTCGCCCCCGCGCCGGACAAAGACCTGCGGCTTGGCCCCGGGTCGGCTCTGCCCGACGATCACCGACGCCAGCGTCGCGCCCTGCTCGTCGAGCAGCGTGACTTGCGTTGAAGTCGCGTCCTTGCCCGTCGGGTCTTCCAGCCCGATGCGTTTGAGCAGTTCGGGCTTGCTCGTCCGGGGACCGACGATGCTCAGGTCCGCCATGCCCATGATGACCGCCTTGACCTTCCCGAACGCCGCCGGGTACTCGTCCCGATCCGGGAGGACCCAGCCCTTGGGCGTTCGCTCGATGGCCAGGCTCTGATCGCCCTTCTGGATCGTGACCTTCGCCACGTCGTTGACGCGATCCTTGAGCCCGACGAAGAGCATCTCTGGGGCTTCGGAAGACCGGTGCGAGGCCCGCTGGGTCCGCACCGCCCAGGCGGCGCCGAGCACCGCGACCAGCGTCGCGATCGCCAGGATCGACAGGGTCTTGGGCTTCATCGCGTGGCTCCGTTCCTGCTGGCTGGCGCCGGGCCGGCGCCCCGCTCAGCGCTCCATCCCGCGCCGACGGTCCGCCCGGCGACGCGCCGATCGATACCCGCCCAGGCCGATCGCCGCCAGGCTCACGACGATCGGCAGCAGCCCGATGTTGATGAACTTGATCTTCGCTCCGAGGCGTTCGATATCGCGGCGTCGGTTCAGCTGCACGCGCCGGAGGCTCCGCCGGGTCTCGACCATCTGCTGCTGGAACCGATCCACCTCGGCCTGCTGCTCGGGCGTGAGGATCAGGCTCGTTCCCTCGTCGCCCCGGGCACGCTGGAGCTCGGTCATCTTCTGCTGCGTCTGGCGCAGCGTGTCCTGGAGGCTCTGCTCCTGGGCCAGGAACTGCCGATCCGCCTGACGCTGGATCTCCTGCACCTTCTTGAATGGGCGGACCGACCTGGCCCGCGCCCGGATCCCGATCAGGTCGTTGGATCCGGTCAGGTTGTCCAGCGCCCCGAGCACAAAGTCCCCATTGCCCGAGAGTTTCGAGTACCCCAGCGAGATCGGGCCCAGGCGCTCCTGGCGGATCCACGCCCGGTCCTGGAGCAGGTCGCAGTCGCCCACCACGATCACGTTGATCGGGCCCGCCGATTCGCTCAGGTGCCCAGATGGCTTCGCCGGCGCGTCCTGATCCTGCGACTGCGCCGACTCTTCATCCTGTTCATCCCCGCTCGTGTCCGCATCCTCCCCCGGCGGCCCGTCGGGGAACGCCGACGACGCCTGCCCCGTGATCCGGACCGCCAGGTCCACCCGCTTCCCCGAGGACTGGAAATCCCGGAGGATCTGGCTCGGATCCGGCATGAACGAGACCTTGGACTGCTCGATGAGCATCGACTGCTCGCCGGTGCGGACGAGCGGCACGATCGTTGTCGTCGCCCCGTCCCGGGGTGTGATCGCTCCGGGCGTGAGCAGGCTCAGCGGCAGACCCAGGTTGCTCGTGACCACGTCGTCGCTGTCCAGCGCGTCCTGTCCCAGCGAGAGCCACGCCGCGTACTCGACCGGCTGCTGATTCTGCCCCGCCACGACCTGCATCGCGTGCGACAGGTCGCCGACCACCTTCCCGGGCTCCAGTTCCACGCCCCAGGCTTCGAGCAGCCCGGGCAGATTCGAGCTCCGGTCGGCGCTGAGCATTGACATCGGGTTCTGGGCCGCCCCGGGGGGGATGTCCGCCTCGCACAGCGGGTCCACGAAGACCAGCGCCGCCCCGCCTCGCATGACGAACTGATCGATCGCGTAGCGTGTCTCATCGCTGGGGGACTTGGGATGGACGATCATCAGCACGTCCACGTCCTCGGGGATCTCGCTGGCGCTCGTCTCGATCGTCTTGACCTCGAAGAGCCCGCGGATCTGCTGCGAGATGATCCACGCGGGCCGGCGCCCCTGCGGCCCCTGGGTCGGGTCGAACCCACCCTCGAGCGGGAGCCAGCTCATCAGCCCGATCACGGGCTTGTCCGCCCGCGACAGCGCGTAGATCAACCGACTAACGTCGTACTCGAGGAATGTCTCCTTGCCCGGGTCGAAGAACGGAATCACCTCCTGCGAGCCGATCGAGTTGGTTCCGACCAGGCCGAAGTAGATCTTCGCCCCGCCCGCCTGGAGCGGCACCGCAGCCAGCCCCGCCGACGAGGCGTCGTCCTCCGCGTCCGTGAACGGCTCGGGATCGACGCGATCGAGCGTCACCGTTCCCCCCGAGGCCGCCACGTACTCCTCGAGCAACTCGCGGACGCGGTTGGCGTATGACACGAACTCCGGCGCGCCGGACGCCGGCCCCCGCGAGAAGTACAGCGTCAGGTGGATCGGCTCGCTCAGCCCGCGGACGATCCGCTTGGAACCCTCGGACAGCGTGTAGAGCCTGCCCTCGGTCAGGTCCAGCCGCGCCGAACGCAGCATCGCCGACGACACCATGTTCACCGCGAAGAACAGCACGATCGCCAGCACCAGCCCGACCACCGCGCCCGCTCGGCTACTCATCTCCAGCGCCCTTTCGCCTCTGCACCGCTCGCCTCGCCATCGTCCGTCCGGCCTGCCCTCACGCCGCCTTCTTCAGCTCGATCACGATCGAGCCGGCAAACAGGAACGCCACGATCAGCGACACGAAGAACACCACGTCCCGCGCGTCGATCACCCCGCGCATGATCGCGTCGAAGTGCGTCAGGGAACTGAACGACGCGATCGCCTCGACGATGGACCCGGGCAGCCATCCCCTGACGAACTCCAGCACCGGGGGGTGACCGGCCAGCAGGAATCCGAAGCAGATCACCACGCTGACCACGAACGCGATCACCTGGTTCTTCGTTGTGGCCGAGACAAACGCCCCGATCGCCAGGAACCCGCCGGCCATCAGCCAGCTGCCCGCGTACGCCGCCACGATCGTTCCGTTGTCCGGATCACCCAGGAAGTTGACCGTCATCCAGATCGGAAACGTCAGCGCCAGCGCGATCCCGACGAACGCCCACGCCGCCAGGAACTTCCCCCCCACAGCCGCCCATCGCGGGATCGGCAGCGTCAGCAACACCTCGATCGTCCCGGTCTTGCGCTCCTCGGCCCACAATCGCATCGAGATCGCCGGGACCAGGAACAGGTACAACCACGGGTGGAACCCGAAGAACGGCCTCAGGTCCGCCTGCCCCCGATCGAAGAACTGACCCAGCTGGAACGTGAACACCCCGGTCAGGAACAGGAAGATGACGATGAACACATACGCGAGCGGCGTCGAGAAGTACCCGCCCAGTTCCCGCTTGAACACCGCCCACATTCGCCGAAGACCGACCGTCATCGCTCGCCTCCGGTTCCCGTGGTGACCGACCGGAAGACCTCGTCCAGGCGTCCCCGCTCGACGTGCATCTCGTCAACGGACCAGCCCGGCACGAACCAGTTGCCCGACGTCCTCCACGATGTTCCTGCCCCCCTTGGCGATGGCCAGCACGCTCACGCTCCCGTCGCATCTTCCAGTCTGCTCGACGCAGTCCACGCCCTTGACGCGGGACAACTCCGCCTCGACTTTCCCCGCATCGCCCCGGACCGTCAGCGCCACCGCGTTGTGATACCGCGAGCGGGCGAGCAACTGCGCGGGCGTTCCGTCGGCCACGATCCGACCCTTGGCGATGATCAACGCTCGCGTGCAGACGGCCTCGACCTCTTCGAGGATGTGCGTGGAAAGGACGATCGCCTTGCCCCCGCGACCCTCCTCGCGCCCGCGATCGGCCATCTCCCGGATCAGCCCGCGGACGTGATGCTTCTGGTTGGGGTCCAGCCCGTCGGTCGGCTCGTCCATGATTAGGACATCCGGATCGTGCAGGATCGCCTGGGCAAGCCCGACGCGACGCTTGTACCCCTTGGACAGCGTGTCGATCGGCTGGCGCATCACGCCGCCCAAGGACACGATCTGCGCCGCCGATTCCACTCGACGCCTCCGCTCGGCCCCGCGGTAACCCCGAACTTCCGCGATGAATCGCAGGAACGACTCGGGCGTCATCTCCGGGTACGCCGGCGCCCCCTCGGGCAGGTACCCGATCCGCTCCTGCACCGCGATCGGGTTCTCCGCGACGTCGTGCCCGCAGACCTGGGCCGTCCCGCTCGTGGGCGTCAGGAACCCCGTCACCATCTTCATCGTCGTGGACTTGCCCGCCCCGTTTGGCCCGAGAAACCCCAGGACCTGCCCCGCCTCGACCTGAAACGAGACCCCGTCCACAGCCAGGATCGCGCCAAAACGCTTGACCAGAGAGTTGATCCGGATCACGCAAAACCCCCGGCACTTGCCCACAAACCACCGGAACGTGTGCCTCGGTTCGCCCGACGCACCACGATCGACGTTGTACCGGCCCGATCCGGGCCCGGTTCGCCGCAGATCTTGATATTCAGCGTGACCGGCCCGGGCAAGTCTGGCGCAATAGACAGCCCCGCCGTCCAGGAAGCCCCGAATCCGATGATCCCGCCTCCGCCACTGGTTCGAATCGTCGTCCTGATCTGCTCGCTCTGGAGCGCCGCCTGGGCTTTCTCGGCCCCGCCGCCCGGCGTCTTCGACGACCTGACCCTCGAACAGGCCCGCCAGCGCGCCAAGGACCAGCATCGCCTGCTGATCGTCTATCCCCGGGGCCGGGGGCGGGCCTTTGACCTGATGGACGAGAATACCTGGAACAACCCCACCCTCGCGCTCTGGATGAAGTGGCACGCCGTCTCCGTCGTCGTCGATGCAGCCGAGAGCCCGCTCACGTTCCGCGCGCTCCAGCGCGCGGGCGGACCCTCGCTGCCAATCGGGCGATTCCCCTCGGTCCTCGTCTTCTTCGGCGACAGACTCTTCACCTCCGTGCCCGATCCGCGATTCAGCAGCTATCTCACCAAGGATCCCTACAGCGGCTTCGGCGACCCCTTCGGCACCGCAACCCCCATCGAGGAACTGTTCTACCCCAGACCCACCCAGATCCTCTTCCAACTCGACTTCACAATGGACCGCCTGCGCGGGCTCGAAACCGCCTGGCTCGCCCGGCACGAGCAGATGAACCCGCCGCCAGAACCCCCCGAATACGTCCCGATGTTCGCCGTCGCCGACGGTTCGGCACCGGCTGTGGCAGACCCGACCCCCGACGAGCCCATCGACGTGCTCCAGCGCTGGCAGACGGCCCGGCAGTTCGTTCAGGACGGACTGCTCTACGACGCCACGGGACAGTACACGTGGCTCTGGGAACGGGCCCCGGTGCTGGACCCGGCCCTTTCGGCGGCGCGAACGGTCGCCCTGCCCGTGGACATCGCCGATCTTGTCTCCCGGCGCCCCGGCGCACGCACGCGGTTCGAAAGAATCCGAGACCAACTCGGCGCCCGCCTGCTCTGGAAGGACTTCGAGGAACTGTTTCTCTGGATGGTCCTCAACGAGGCGCTGGCCGAGGAACAGAGCACGCTCGAATACCTGGCCGCCTTCACGCTCGACGGCGAGGCCGAGGCCACCATGGCCCCGCCCGAGCACCGCCTTGCCTACACCCTCCTGTCCAGCCAGAAGTCCTGGACCGGGCTGCTGGAGCGAATCACGCCCGATGACCTGAAGTGGATCCAAACGCAGGTCGGGCGTCTGAACCGCCCGCGACCACGCCGAATCAACGAGCAGGACTGGGCCTCGCTCCAGGCCCTGCGCCGCCGCCTGCTGATCCACCAGGCATGTCGCCTCTACGCCAGCGCCCTGGCCCGGGGTCGGGAGGGCGTCGCCCAACAGGCCGCGGGAATCCTCCTGGAGTCGATCGGCCCGCGCGCCGGTCCGGCCCTCGCCGCCACCGCCCTGGCCTTCGGCCTGCCCCGTCAGCGCCAGATCCCCTGGCTCGACGCCGCCGAATCCGATGGCGCCGCTGTCGCCCCGCTCCGGCGCCACCTCGAGGCCGCCCTTGCGCGCGCGCGACCCGCGATCCAGCCCTGACGCCCCGACCATCCGAGAGCCCGTGGGTCTGGTTATCGATCCACCCCACCCATCTGGATCCATCGCCGGCTGCCCACGCGCAAGCCTTCCACCCCGCACGACCCCTCGGTCCTGACAGCGCGGCAGATCCTCCCGCTGGCCGCGGGCCCCGCCCAATCGCACATCCCTGATGGGCGCGCCCTTCGGCCCGCCCGACGGGAGCCGTCCGCATGATCCAGGCCGCCGAACCCAGCACACCGGCTTCATCCGCGTACACCGAGGTCCGGACCATCGGGATGGTCGCCGTCGCGAGCATCGACTGCCCGTTCATCCGTGATCGCCAGGCGTCCATGATCGAGGAACGCCTCGGGCGCGTCCTCGCTTTGCACGGCGGACGCCTCGTGATCGACATGGCCGACGTGGCCCAGGTCTCCAGCGCCTGGCTCGGCTCGCTGCTGCGTCTGGCTGACGCGTGCGACAAGGCCCGGGGGAGGCTCGTCGTCGCCGGCGCCTCCGAGGGCGTCCGCCAGGCCATTGCCCTGGTCAACGGCACGCGCTCGTTCGACCTTGCCGAGCGTGCCGAGGATGCTCTGCGCCTCTTCGAGCCCGCGCACCCCAGTCGCACCATCTTCTCGCGCCTGCTCCGCGCCGGCTGACGCCCAATCGCCGCCGATATCATCGGCATCAAGCGGATCCTGATCATCATGGCCATGCGGGCCGAGGCTCGACCAGTCATCGAGTCGCTCCGGCTCGTGCATGTCCCCGGCGCGCTGGGCCCGGTTCTGCCCGCCATGGCCTACGAGCGAGCCGGGTCCGACCGGACCCTCTCGCTGGTTCTGACCGGGATCGACGAGGACCACGGCGTGGACCTGATCGCGACGCAGCCGGCCACGCTCACCGCCCACGAAGCGATCAAACACTACCAGCCGGACCTGCTCATCAACGCCGGCGCCGCGGGGGGTTTCGCATCGATGGGCGCAGCCATCGGGGACGTCTATCTCGCGTCGCGCCTCGTTTTCCACGACCGGCGCGTAGATCTGCCCGGGTTCGATCGCTCGGCCCTGGGCGACTACCCCGCGATCGATCCGACGGACCTGGCCCGGCGACTGGGACTCAAGGTCGGCGTCGTCTCGACCGGAAACGCCCTGGACCACAGCGAACACGATCTTGGCGTCATGCGCCGCTGCGGCGCCGTCGTCAAGGACATGGAGGCCGCCGCCATCGCCTGGGTCGCCCGCCTGCACGGCGTCCCCTTCACCGCCCTCAAGGCCGTCACCGACCTCGTCGACAGCGCGCACCCGACCGCCGAGCAGTTTGAGCAGAACCTGGATATGGCGGCCCGGGAACTGGCCCGATGCGTGACCCGCCTGGTCGACGCCGTCGCCGCAACCGCTTGAACCGACCCGCCGTCCGGACGGGCCCGATCCGGTTCACCCGAACAGGTCGATGAACACCTGCAAGTCGGCAAATGTGAGCGATCCGTCCCCATCCAGATCGGCTCGCAGATCGCCCGCCGCGAACAGCCGGATGAACTCGAAGAAGTCCAAGACGGTGAACTGCCCGTCGCCGTTGAAGTCGATCCGCGGGTCCGACTGTTCCAGCACCACGTTTGGCATGAGCACGACCGGCCGGATCCCGTCGTCGGCCGTGACGACGAACCGATCTGTTCCCGGCGCGCTCCCGGCCGTGATCTGGACCTCGAAGACCCCGCCCCCCAGATCCGTGACCGGCCCGATCGTGGACAGCCCCGCCGAGTCCTCGGCGTGCTCGACGCTCAGGCTGCCCGCCGACGCCGACGAGCCCTGCCAGTCCCTGAGCGTGATCCGCAGCGTCGTCTGCGTCAGCCCGTCGGCAGGGATTCGCCTCGAACCGAGGACCGCCGCCGATCCAACCGCGTCGGGCCGCCCGACGTGATCGGCACGCCACTCGTCAAACATGTCCTGCAACTGGAAGACCGGATCCGGGTCCGATGCCTGCTGGAACGCGACATTGAAGTTCATGAAGAAGTCGCCGGCGGCGCACCCGAGCGACACCGGGAAGGTCGCGTCGCCGTTGTTGGTCGCGATCAGCACCGAACCCTGCGTCCGCAGCGTCACGGCCAGATCGAGTTTCCCGTCGCCATTGAAGTCGCGCAGCGCAGCCCCCGTACTGCCCTGCCCGGTGCCGAAGGATCCCCCCTCGGCAAATCCACCGGCCCCGTCGCCCAGCAGCAGCGTGAACTCCTTGGGAAAGCCCTTCATCACCGCCAGATCCTGCTTCCCGTCCTGATCCACGTCGCCCACCGCCAGGGTCAGCGGCTGGCTGGGGATCTCGATCTGCGTTGGCGTTGCGCTCGCGCCGTCGCGCAGCACGATCGTCACGATGCTGGCCGTCGGGCTCGTGATCGCCAGATCGGGGAACGCGTTGCCGTCGAAATCGCCCGCGACGATGTCGTTGGCCGAATCGACCAGCGTGATGAACGCCCCGGGCGTGAGGGTGCCCGTCCCATCGTTGAGCAGCGGGAACATCACGCCGGAGAACTGGCTCACGACCGCCACGTCGATATCCGAGTCGTTGTCCAGGTCCGTGGCCACGAGCGACGTCGGCCCGTCCCCGGCAAAGGTCGTCCCGTGCGAACTCAGGTTCCCCGCCCCGTCGTTGAGCATGATCTGCACTTGGTCGGCGTTCTTGTTGGCCAGCGCCACGTCCGGGCCGTTGACCCCGTCGAAGTCCGCGACGACCATGTCGAACGGCCCGTCGCCGCTGGAAAACACGGCCGGATCGCCGAACGCCCCGCCCCCCAGGCCCGGATAGATCGAGACGGTATCATCCCCGAAACTGCACACGACCAGGTCGGCCACGCCGTCGCCGGTCATATCAACGACCTGGACCTCCCGCGGGCCGCGCCCGGTGGGGATCGTGTCCAGCGGCGCGAACGTGCTGAATCGCGAGCCGGGCTCCGTCGTGTTCGTCAGCAGCGAGACGGATCCCGAGTTGGTGTTGGCGATCGCCAGGTCCAGGCGACCGTCGCCGTCCAAGTCATGGGTGGTCAACCCCCACGGCACGCGGCCGACCGGGTAGATGCTGTTGCACGCGTCGTCGTCGCCCGCCCGGGCGATGAGCATGTACGAGACGTGGGCCGCCTTGGTGAAATCCGGCGGGGGCGATCCGCAACTGTCCGGTCGGCTTGGGTTGCACGAGCACCGCCCGTCGCCGCCGAACGATCGGGC